>Ga0182013_10006886_pt1 | contig 12707 bp, 10 predicted proteins | sample 612S2MmetaG_FD_120487 | JGI IMG/M metagenome (GOLD analysis project Ga0182013, IMG submission 120487) | Permafrost microbial communities from Stordalen Mire, Sweden - 612S2M metaG | ecosystem: Environmental > Terrestrial > Soil > Wetlands > Permafrost | place: Sweden: Stordalen | collected... | reverse complement strand
CTTGCCGACACCGTTGCGTGTCCTATGCCGCCTAATGGGGATATGACAGGTCACCGCCATATGCCGCTTGGGTCCTATAGCCCTTTGGTCAGACTGCGGGACCTGCCCGGCCCAGGTTCATGTCTTCCTCCGGCTTGGTGCAGTGATGCCTTTCTTGAGACGGACAGGGCCTGGTGGCCGTCGGCGCGACCTGGCTGGGCCAGCTGGCGCCGGGGACCCGCGCGAAATACCAGGGAGTGACCCCTGTGTTGAGATCCGGGTCCCGGTGCCAGCCCGGCCATAACAGGCCGGTAATGACGACACGCCGGGAGAGTCCGTGAACGTCACCGCCCGTTCCGGTACAGGTGGTCGTGTCCTGAGCCACCTGCAGGAGCAACCCCTTACTCGCGCCGGGTGCCGCCGAGCCCTTGGCCGGACCGGGGCCTGCGGGCTGCTGGGGTCACGAACGGCTCATCGGATGGCGGTGCCTCGAGCCCTTCCATTAGGGCGGATGCGTGCCCCGCGCGGCCAGGACCAGCATGAACAACGGAAACGAAACGAACGGAGAACACGAAAGGAGTCACTGATCATGGATGCCTACTGCGGTATCGACTGGGCAGAAGATCACCACGACATCGCCGTCGTCGACCGGGACGGGACGCTACTGGACCGCAAGCGGATCAGCGACGACGCAGCCGGGCTCGCCGCGCTGCTGGAACTGCTGGCCCGGCACGGCGACACTGCGGATGACCTGATCCCGGTCGCGATCGAGACGCCGCGCGGCCTGCTGGTCGCCTGCCTGCGCGCCACCGGGCGGAAGGTCTACCCGGTCAACCCGATGTCGGTAGCCCGCTACCGGGACCGGCACTCAGTCGCCGGGCGCAAGTCCGACCACGGCGACGCGGTCGTGCTCGCGAACGTGCTGCGCACCGACATGCATGCGCACCGGCCGCTCCCAGCCGACACCGAGCTCGCCCAGGCGATCGCCGTGCTGGCCCGCGCACAGCAGGACGCGGTCTGGGCCCGCACCACCGCGCACAACAAACTCCGCTCCCACCTGCGCGAGTACTACCCGGGCTTCCTCGCCGCGTTCGCCGGCAAGGCCGACGGCATCTTGCGCCCCGAAGCCCGCATTATCCTCGCCGCCGCGCCCGCACCAGCCGACGCCGCCAGGCTGACCCTGGCCCAGCTGCGGGCACTGCTGAAAAAAGCGGGCCGCAGCCGCGGCATCGACGCCGAAGCCGCCAGGCTGCGCGAGGCGTTCCGCGCACCGCAGATGCACCAGCTCCCGCTCGTCGAGCATGCCATGGGCCGGCAGGCCCTGGCGCTGCTGCGCCAGCTCGACGCCGCCTGCGCCAGCGCAGGCGACCTCGAGGCCGCCGCCATCGAGTCTTTTAACCAGCACCCGGACGCCGGGATCATCACCAGCTTCCCAGGACTCGGCCCGCTCACCGGCGCCCGGGTGCTCGCCGAGATCGGAGACGACCGGTCCCGGTTCACCGATGCTAAAGGACTCAAGGCCTACGCCGGCGCGGCACCCATCACTCGCGCCTCCGGCAAGAGCACATCGGTCACCTGCCGCAAGGTCAAGAACAACCGGCTCGCCGCCGCCGGCTACCTATGGGCCTTCTCCGCGCTCACCGCCTCACCCGGCGCGCGCGGCCACTACGACAAGCGCCGCGACACCGGCGACGGCCACGCCGCAGCCCAGCGGAACCTGTTCGGACGGCTCCTCGGCTGCCTGCACCACTGCCTGCTCACCGGCCAGCACTACGACGAGAACACCGCCTTCTCCACCCCGCCAGCGACCGCAACCGCAACCGCAACCGCAACCGCCGCCTGAACCCGGAAACTCCAGAGAATATTCCGCAGAACCTTGACAACTAAATCCATCGGATGTCTGACCAGCGGAAACCGGCAACTGTGCCGCCCGGGGCAGACGGGCACCGAGGTCTTCCCGCTGGTCGGCGCCACCGACGTCGCGTCGTTCCTCACCGGCCAGGCCGCGCCGCCGGCGGCGCGGTCCGGCCGGTACCTTGGGGCTGCGGGTGGGTCAGCGGGCGAGCAGAGGGATGAGGACCTGGGCGTTGGGGGTGCCCCAGCCGGTGGCCGGGTCCCAGCCGGGTCCGGCCTGGTAGCCGGTGATCGTGATGCCGTTGTAGCTCACCGTGTTGTTGCCGGTGGCGATGTCGTGGAACGCCTGGTGGTACAGCGGGCCGCGGGCGATCTGGTAGATGGCGGGGTTGACGAAGCCGAGCGGGTGGCCGGCCTGCTGGTCGGCCAGGGCGATCAGTCCGGCCCAGAACGGCGTGGAGGCGCTGTCGCCGTAGGCCGCCGAGAGCCCGTAGGTGCCGCCCGGCGCGTTGAACACGAGCGCCATGCCGGTGTTGGCCGAGGCGTCCCCGGCGACGTCCGGCGTGCCCCGCATGGCGCCGATGCCGGGCACGCCGTCCTGGTAGGCGGGCCGGGCGAACAGGTGGCTGAACCCGCCGCCCGACGCCTCCGAATGGTCACTTTTCCCGCCGGGAACGGGCGGGAGGTTCCACGCGGTCTCGCTGATGTACGCGCCGGTGGCATGGTTGGCGGTCAAGCTGGTGCCGCCCACCGTGAGCACCAGCGGATCGGCCGCGGGCAGGCTGATCTCCTTGACTGCTCGCGTGGACGGGCCGGCGACGGTGGACCTCGTCGAGCTGACCGGGCCGGTGTCGCCCACGCCGGCATCGAAGGTGATGTGGCGGGCGGCGGCGTACTCCAGCGCCGAGTTGATGGCTGCCACTTCCGCGCTGGTGAAGAGGTGCTCGCCGCCGCCGCCGTTGAACGAGATCACGTCCGCTGCGTGGCGGACGGCGATCAGCACCATCGCAGGGAACAGGGCGGCGAGTTTCGCCGGGCTGCCCAGGTCCGCCTGGTTGATCAGAAGCTCGGCGATGGTGGCATCGGGGGCGACGGCGTCCACCAGTTCGGTGTCTTGCACCTCTTCCGAGTTGGCCAGCCAAGGCAAGGCGGACGGGCCGGCCAGGGTGGTGATGACCTGGAGCCGTGCCGGAGGCAGCCCGAACCGGCTGTCGAAGTCCGCCAGGTCCTGGAAGATGTCATCGTCCGCCGTGTCGCCGACTGTCGCGGGCTGCGCCGGCCCGGTCTGGGCTACCTCGGGCAGCACTACCGTGACGCCGCGGCCGTCGATGCCCCGGTCCAGCAGCGGCTGGATGCCGTAGGCGGTGTCGAAGGCCCGCGGCGTGTAGCAGGTCGGCGGTGCCTGCGTCAGGCAGTCGAAGGACAAGGCTGGCAGCCGGGCGGTGGTACCAGCCCTGGCGGGAGTGGCGCGTCCGGCAGTAGCGCGTGCCGGGGCGGACTGCCCGCAGCCGCCGCATACGACGGCCAGGCCGGCCGCGGCCGCGGCGGCCAGGAGTGTCTTGATCACTGTTCCTCCAGGGGGTATCGGGGCACACAACAGTCCCCCGCGGCAGCCGACGGCGGACGGTGCTGTGGTTGTCATGCGGTCCAGGCTGCCCGCGTCACTGGCTCGTGTCGTCGCGCCACAGACCACAATCCGGCCCGGTACCCACGGGGTGACAACACGCCTGTAGGCGCCCCGGCTAATACCCGGGTATTACAGCCCGCAGTCGGATGACTCCGCATGCAGCGCCGCCTACCCTGGGGACGTGCAGGTCAGGCTGGCCGCAGCGGCGGCGATTACGCGGGCAGGGGATGCGACGGGGTCGGCCGGTCGCGCGCTGGCCCAGGTGGCCGTGGGTCCGGACCCGCTGCCCGCCCGGCGTTCGCCGTGGCAACGCCGGGCGGCAGTGGGCCTGGCCGTGGCGGTCGCGGCGGCGACCGTGGCCCCCCTGGTGGGCAAAATCGTGAAGCATGATGTCCCGGGAAGCCTCCACGGGATCGTCATACCCGAGCTTTATTTCCAGCGAATAGCGCCAGCGTGGCTGGTGGCGCTGCTCGTCCTGGCGGCGCTGGCGGGGGTATTGCCGTTGCCGATGGCGATGCTCAGCCGCTCGTTGCTGGGCTGGCGGCTCGGCTGGCTGGCGCTGCTGGCGGCGCCATGGACGCAGGCCCGCTGGCTCTGGTTCAACCGTAACTTCTCGTGGGAACCGGTGCAGGTGGCGGTGCTGACCGTGGTGTTCATAGCTGCCGGGATAAGGAACAGACGGGGCGTCCTGTGGTGGATGTGGGCCCTGACCGTGCTGGGATGGTGGCTGAGCACGCTGGCATGGTGGTTGCAGGCCGACGGTGCTAAGCCCGGACTGGCCCTGCCGGCCGGCACGATTTTTCTGACTGCCGCGGCGGTCGCCGCGGACGTGCTCGGCGACCGCGACCGCGCCCGGCTCGCGCTGGCCGACGCGACCGAGCGGGCCGAGACCGAAACGGCCCGGCGCGCCGTCCTGGAGGAACGCGCAAAGATCGCGCGGGAACTGCACGACGCGGTGGCCCACCACCTGTCGCTGATCGCGGTGCGGGCCGACGCCGCGCCGTACCGGCTGGCCGGGCTGGCCAGCGAAGCGCGCGCGGAATTCAGCGATCTCGGCGAGACCGCCCGCGAGGCGATGACCGAGATGCGGCGGCTGCTCGGCGTGCTGCGCACCGGCCAGGCCGCCGAGCACGCCCCGCAGCCGCAATTCGCCGACCTGCCCGAACTGGTCGACGCCGCCCGCGACGCCGGGCTGACCGTCGAACTCGCCCAGCGCGGACCGGTCAGCACGCTGCCCGCGACAGCGGGCAGCTGCGCGTTCCGGATCGTCCAGGAGTCGCTATCCAACGCGGGACGGCACGCCCCCGGTGCCGCGATCAGCGTCGGCGTCGAGGTGGAACCCTCCATCGTTCGGCTGAAAATCAGTAACGGGCCGCCAGCGTCGGCGCGGAACAGCACCACGGCGGTCAACGGTCGCGGACACGGCCTGGCGGGCATGCGGGAGCGGGTCACGCTGCTCGGCGGCGCGTTCTCGGCCGGGCCGACGGCGGGCGGCGGCTTCGTGGTGGCCGCGGAACTGCCGACCGGGGAGCCGGCATGACCGCCGGGTGCGCGAATGAGACAGATGGCGCGAACGGCGCGGCGATCCGGTGCCTGATCGCCGACGACCAGGCGATGGTCAGGGAATCGTTCGCGGCGATCCTGGCCGCCCAGCCCGGCATCAGCGTGACCGGCCAGGCCGCTGATGGCACGCAGGCGGTGCGGGAAGCTGCCCGCCTGGGACCCGATGTGGTACTCATGGACGTGCGGATGCCGGTCATGGACGGGCTGGCGGCGGCCAGGGAAATCCTGGCCGGCGGCAAACCGGGCCCGCGCGTGCTGATGCTGACCACGTTCGACCTAGACGACTACGTCTACGAGGCGCTGCGTGCCGGGGCCAGCGGGTTCCTGCTCAAGGACGCCGGCACCGCCGAGCTCATCCGCGCCGTGCGGGTGGTCGCGGCGGGCGACGCGCTGCTCGCGCCGTCGGTGACCCGGCGGCTGATCGCGGGCTTCGCCCGCCAGCACCGCGACCGGCAGCGGCCGCCCGGGGTGCTGGACCGGCTCACCCCCCGGGAGACCGAGGTGCTGCGGCTGATCGCGGGCGGGCTGTCCAACGGCGAGATCAGCCAGGAGCTGGTGATCGCCGAGCAGACTACCAAAGCGCATGTCGGCCGGATCCTGGCGAAGCTGGACCTGCGCGACCGCGCGCAGGCGGTCGTGCTCGCCTACGAGACCGGACTCGTCACGCCAGGCGGCTGACCACTCGCCCTCATCACATCGATCACATATCGTCACGTAAATCATCAAACGGCGCTCTGAGCGATAAATTCACCACGAACTGACATGCCGCGGCCTCGGATAACGCCGACGCCTCTGCTCGATCGTCGGTCGCTCGGCCTGCACCAGTCCGACGAGGACGAGCAACGGGTCCCGCGACCGAAAGGCCCGGCTCGGGTCAGACGGTACTCGACTCGTGGTTTTCCTGCCGACTGCGAACGTTCTGGTCGGCAATGAATGTCTCAACTCCGTATCGGACTTGCCTGCGCCGTTGCGCATCCTGTGCCGCTTGACCAGCGGAAACTGACATCCGTACTACCCCGGCAGGCCGTCGGCGTCTCCCGCGACGCCGGAAACTATCAGTGGTCGTGATAGTTCGTGACACGTCCGGTCGTAGTCCCGTGTGCGAGTTATCCAGCTCAACGGCGGTCTCCACCGCTCGCTCCCTAATCCGAGCGGCTGCTGTCACCCAGTCACCGATTTCCATAGAAACGCCCCCTGCCTATTGTTTTCACCATGACGCAAAACGTGTCGGTTCCGGAGAAGACGCTGGAGCACTGGGCCAGCCTGTGCGTCGCGTACCGGTACCGGTCGCTGGCCGCGCACGGCCCTCGCGGAACAACTCGTTCAGGTTTTCCATGGCGTCCGCGAGTTCGGGCGGAGTTCCTGGCTGAATAGAAGCCTGGGCGGAACTCATGCGGAGTGGTGTCCTCGAAGTCGATCGAACGCCCGCTCACCTCGGCGATGATTTCGACCTGCTCGCGCGAGGTCAGAGCCTCCGGACCGGTGAGGAACTAGCCCTTCCCGATGTGACCGTCCTCGGTGAGGGCGACCGCGGCGACGCGTGCGACGTCTGCCGGGTCGACCAACCCCATCCGGCCTGCACCCGACGGGTCGACGACCTTGCCCTCTCGGATGGAGTCGAGCCACCAGAAGGCGTTCGACATGAGGTTGTTGGGCCGCAGGTAGGTCGCGCCAAGGCCGGACTCGCGCATGACCTGCTCGCGAGCTGCGAGAACGGCCCCGATGAGGGGCCTCGGCTGCAGGCGCGCGCCGAAACGGGCGGCTGACCGGGCCAAGGATCATTAGATTGTTAGGCAAGCGGTGCGTACAGCAGTTTCCAGACGTGCTGCTGGATGAACCCCCGCGTGTCGCCCGGGCGGTTCACGTGCGCCAGGCCGGCGTCGAAGGCTGTCGTTGTCGCCCGACGATCTTGGCGCGTCCTTGCCCTGTTACGGGAGGCGCGTTACGCAGTCCTCCAAGGAGGGAAGGGTCGTGGAAGCTGGAGTAATACACCCGGCTCGGCATGAACCCAAGTGGCTGAGCCCACGAAGAGGATTGGCGCAGCTGCGTGAACCACCCCGCAAGCGAGAGGACTGGGTCTCGCAAGATCGTGCAGATTGCGACCAGCGGTCGGCCGCTGGGCGAATGGCGGCAGCGAGCCGCGCTGCTCGGAGTGCTGGAAGGCGAAGAAGCCGGACCAGACCGCTGGTGCCTGTGGATCCGGTCAGGCACAGGAAACCGCATACCGGTCCTGTGGCCTGCGGGCTATCACGCCCGCCTCGATCCGCTTGAAGTCCTCAACGCCAGCGGCCAGCCATTCGCACGCGTCGGCGAGCACCTTGTCCTGGGCGGCGGGTTCCGGCTGGTCGATCCGGACGATCCCTGCTCTCTCGGCCGGGATCAAGCGTTCTACCTCCAAGATGAGACGCCGGCGAGAGCAAGAAGCTGGCGCGAATATATCGAAACAAGACCGGACTATAACGGAGAGTCCGAGCCGACTGGCAATGACCCGTGACAAGCCAAAACGGACGGTTAGGTAGAGCTTGAAAGTATTGTCTCAATCCCGTAACGGGCTTGCCGGCGCCGTTCGGGCCACCGCCGAGCAGCGCGCGGCCGAAGCTGAGCAGTTCCCCACCGAGGCGGATGCTGCTGCGGAGGAGATGGCCCAAGTTCTCCAGCCGCTGGGCCCGCTGCAGCCTGGGCCTCGGCGCTCTGCTTCGTTCAGCGCGAGCCGCGGCGATGCCACACAACTTCAATTACTTTATGTAATTAATATGTTACTATAAGTTAAAAATAAGATTAAGCCTTTCGGTCAAACGCATCGTAATGGGAAGGAATCCCATGATTTTCGTCGCGGGCGCCATCCGCAGGATTACCACTTCACGCCGGTTGCCCCTAGCCGTGACTATTGCAGGCGCGTCGGCCGTTCTCCTGTGCGCCGCAGGGCCGGCGAGCGCGGGCGCGGCGGCCGCCACGGCGCCGGTACCGCTGGGCACCGCCGCCCAGTTCGCGGTTCTCGGCGCGTCGACAGTCACGAACACCGGTCCCACCGTGCTAAATGGCGATCTCGGGCTGAGCCCGGGCACCGCGATCACGGGATTTCCCCCGGGACAAGTGAACGGAACCGTCTACGCGGCCGACAGCGTTGCACTGAAAGCCCAGAACGACCTGACTGCCGCATATAACAACGCAGCCGGGCACCCAGCCACGGCCACGATTCCGACAGAACTCGGCGGGACAACTGTGACCCCGGGGGTTTACAACTCCGCCGCGGGCACGTTCGGGATCACCGGAACGCTGACCCTCGACGCCCAGGGCAACCGGAACGCAGTCTTCATCTTCCAGGCCGCATCCACGCTCATTACCGCATCCGCTAGCAAAGTGAAGCTCGTCAACGGGGCGAAGGCAGCTAAGGTCTTCTGGCAGGTCGGCAGCTCCGCGACGCTCGGAACCTACTCCTCCTTCAAGGGAAACATCATGGCCCTCGCCTCTATCACCGTCACCACCGGGGTTACGGTGACAGGCAGGGCGCTCGCCAGCACCGCCGCAGTGACGCTGGACACCGACACAATCAGTAAGTAGCCGCTAGCACCACAACCAACCCGACCCGCCAGGAGTAACGTGCTCCGGCGGGTCGGCCTTCCGCCACGAATGTCACAATCCAGTAGCGGGCTTCCCGGCGCCGGTGCCCATCCTGTGCCGCCTGACCAGGGGAAACCAGCCGGATAGGATCCGCGGCACGGATGCCGCCTTCCCTGTCGCGGCTGCGGCACCGGGATGGCGGTCGCGTGGGCCTGGCGGTGGCAGGCTGCACGGGCGGCAGCTCCGGACGGCCTGGACTTATACGGCCAGGTGACCGTGAGCTATACGTCTATATGACCACGTAAGGACCGTCCAGATGACCGTGAACTGCCCATCCAGGTGACCGCTGCTGCTGCTCATACGGCAGAATACGAGGATGGTCGTGGTACCTGATCTCGTTCACCGTCATGCGGGCGATCAAGGTGCCCGTCGACCTGGATCCCCGGCCTGGCCGGTTCCTGCTGACCGGGTCATCAAGAGTCCTGGCCCTGCGTAACCTTTCCGATGCGCTGCCCGGCAGGATGGAGGTGACCGATCTGTGGCCCTTCTCCCAGGGTGAGATGAGCGGCGGCCCGGACCGGTTCATCGACGCCGCTTTCCGGCACGGCCCTGGGGTCGAGCATTCATCGGCGCTGCGCCGACGCGACTACCTGGACGGTGTTCTCGCACTTCGAGCGCAAGGAGGATCTCCTGCTCGATCGGCTGCCCGACGCGGTCGACATCGTGCGCGCGGCCGTCCGGGAGCGGGCGGCGGACACCAGCCCCGTCGAGGCGCTTCACCAGGTCGCGCTGGCGCTCGCGGCGGAGCGGCATCCGCTGTCCGGGCTGATCGGGGATGTCGAACCCTTCTCGCGGACCCTTATCTGGGCGGTCGAGTCGGTCCAGCGCCGGCTCGCCGGAGGCGATCTCGCCGATATCGCCGCGATGCACCGGGAGCGCCTGAACGAGGCCTTTGATGCGGTCGCGCACGGCCTATCGCGCTGAGCTGCGACCGCGTGAGGCAGCGGCACGGTCCGTTAGATCACGTTATGCGTACAAAGCTCCCGCTATCGGAAACCCGTGCGCTACGTTGATAAACCCATTGCCGCCTAAAGGAATCCGAGAGTGAACTCTTTTAGCCATCGTCGCAGGTTGGCCGCCATTACCAGCACGGCTGGCCTGGTCATTCTCGCTGTTACCGGCTGCGGGAACGGCGGCTCGACCTCCCAGGCCTCGACCAGAGCGACCATACCCGCCGCTACGGAGCAGGTGACGAGCAGTCCGACGTCGCAGCCGCTTCCGACGGGCACCAAGCTGAACTCCCTGCTGCTGAACAAGGGCAGCTTCCCGGCGGGCTTCTCGGTCATAGCCGCGAATACGCGAAACACTGCCGACAGCACGTCCCCGGATTCTCCCAGCCCGATGCCGGCGAGTCAGTGGTGCAACCGGCTGACCAGCACCTCATGGATTGCCATCGGCGGCATCGACAGCGCCTCCTGGGCCCAGCGGGAGTACATCAACAGCGCCAAAACCGAGACGATCGGTGAGGAAATCGACACCTTCACCGGGACCGACGAGGTGACGGTGATGGCGGGACTGTGGAAGGCCTTCGGTCACTGCAAGAGCTTCAGCCAGACTTACAGCGGCATGCAGGCTCGGACGACGGCTGTGCGCAGCAAGCTGCCCGGCGTGGGCAGCCAGGCTATTAAGTTGGTCGAGACCTCGCCTACCTTCCTCGGCGGGACCACGCTCGTCGCCATCCGGGTCGGCAACGCCATCGTGACGACCATCTACAGTTCCCAGCACAGCGACCTCGGGTCGTCCGCCGTAACCTGGGCCGAGCGCGTAGCGAAACGGCTCCCGGCCAGCTGATCAGGTGGTTCTGCGGGGTCTGCTGGGTCTCGCGTTGCTGCGGGTCCCGCGGTTCGCCTTGGCCCGATCCGACGCGATGGTCCGTTGAGCCGGTTGGAGGCCACGGCTGGAGGCAGCCGTTCCACCATCCGGCGCCCCTCGGGTGGATCGGGCTAGAGCTTTCTCTTGGTGGTCACCAGCATTGCCTCGATAATGAACTGCTTCGATACATGCGAAGCTCCCGGCGACCGGGGGGCGTCGGCAGTGGTCACCCAGGAGCTCATGGTGTTCATCGCCGTCGGCGCTCAGCTCGTGGGGGCTTGGTCATGCCCGCCTGGCGCCGGGTCATCGCCGCTGCCCTGGGGCTGGCCATAGCTCTCGCCATCGGATTCGTTGTGCTGCGCTGATCATGAACACGCCGGGATCATGATCGCCGCAGGCTGAGCCAGGCCAGGCCCGTCGGCATCGCCATGAGGACCCGCATGCAGTATCGTCGGCGTACTGACCGGCGCGTACTCGGCCATAGGCGCGGTCAGCTCCAGAGCGTTGGGCGGCCAAGTCCCCCTGTCACGCTAGGTCATGTCCATATCTGACGGCGGCAGTGGGTGCACCGGCGGCGAGCGATGACGGCAAGTCCTGCGGGCAGGCATGCCAGGCAGTCTCCGTGTGCGGCACACCGCAACACCGGCCTGGGCCAGTCTCCTGCCGGTCCAGCGAGCGTGGCCCGATGGCAATAAATGTCTCAATTCAGTAGCGGGCTTGTCGGCACCGGTGCGGATCCCGGGTCACTTGACCTGCAGAAAGTGTCATCACACAGCGCGCTGGAGGAGCGCTGGCAGCGGGCGCGGGAACCGCCGTGCCGGGCTGCCAGAAGGTCTTCGCGGGAGCGCGGCAGCGCGGCTGCGCCGCTGCCGAATGTCGGTGGGGGCCGGTACGGTGCGGGCATGCCAGATGAGCCTGACCCTGGTGACAGCCCGCCGCCCCCGGACCAGCCCCCGCCGGGCCGGAGGCGGGGCGGCGCGCCCACCCCGCACGACTCGGTGTTCCGCCGGGTCTTCGGCGTGCCCGCCAACGCCGCTTCCCAGCTGCGCGCGGTCCTGCCGCCGGACCTGGCCGGCCGCCTGGACCTGGGCCGGCTGGCCCCGGTGCCGGGCAGCTTCGTCGACGAGGCGCTGAAATGGCGGCACTCCGACGTGCTGTTCACCGCGCCGCTGGACGGACGGGACGTCTTCGTCTACGTCCTGGTCGAGCACCAGAGCAGCGACGACCCGCTCATGGCGTTCCGGGTGCTGCGGTACGTCACCCGGGTCTGGGACCAGTACGAGCGTGAGCACCCCAGGGCCCGGCGGCTGCCGGCGGTCATCCCGCTGGTCGTCTACCAGGGCCCTGGCCGGTGGGCCAGCCCCGTGCAACTCCTGGACGTGATCGACCTCGGCCCCGGCGGCGGGCAGGCGGTGCCGGCCTGGCTGCCCCGGTTCGAGTTCCTGCTCGATGACCTTACCCGCGCCGGGGAGGACCAGCTGCTGGCCCGGGAGCTGACCCCGGCCGCGCTGGTCACCCTGCTTGTCCTGAAGACCGCCCGCGGCAACCCGCAGATCACCGCGGACCTGCGGCGGTGGGCCGGGCACCTGCGGGCGGTCTTGGACTCACCCGGCGGGAGCGAGGCGTTCATCGTGCTGCTGACGTACATTGAGCTTGTGAGCGATGCACCGGTCGGCGAACTGCGCGACCTGGCCGCCTCGCTAGGGCCGGACGCAGAGGAGGCGTACGTGACCACCGCAGACATGCTCCGCGCCGAAGGCGAGGCCCGGGGCGAGGCCCGGGGCGAGGCCCGAGGCAAGGCCGAAGGCATCCTCGTGGTCTTCGAGCAGCGCGGCATCGATGTCGACGAGAGGTCGCGTGAGCTGATCGAGTCGTGCACGGACCTGGACACCCTGAACGGCTGGTTCCGCCGCGCGTTCAAGCTGGACAAGGCCAGCGACCTCTTCGAGGAGTAGCGCCGGACAGCCAGGTCAACGCCTGGACGGCCCGCGCTGTGACCGCCGGAGCGCTGCACCATGTCTTCGGGCTGGCCGGAGGCACGTCGCCGCACCCAGGGTTCCTGTCCGGGCTACCCTGCACATGGCGGTCGCTTCCCAGCAGGAAATGAATGTCTCAATCCCGTTACGGGCTTGCCGACACCGTTGCGTGTCCTATGCCGCCTAATGGGGATATGACAGGTCACCGCCATATGCCGCTTGGGTCCTATAGCCCTTTGGTCAGACTGCGGGACCTGCCCGGCCCAGGTTCATGT
>Ga0182013_10006885_pt1 | contig 12708 bp, 13 predicted proteins | sample 612S2MmetaG_FD_120487 | JGI IMG/M metagenome (GOLD analysis project Ga0182013, IMG submission 120487) | Permafrost microbial communities from Stordalen Mire, Sweden - 612S2M metaG | ecosystem: Environmental > Terrestrial > Soil > Wetlands > Permafrost | place: Sweden: Stordalen | collected... | reverse complement strand
CTCATTTAATTCACCAAATATATTTCATCAAGGAAATCTCGGCTAGCAGGCCGTGGTTCAAGTAGCTGATTTTCTGCACAGCGGGCGGCGCAGCCGGGTACGCGATTTTGCGACGTACTTAGTGGCCGATGGCGAGATACGGCTGCTGTGACATGGTTGCTGACCGTTCCCGTACCAGAGCAGCAACAGTAAGCTCAGAACAAGCTGGCCAGAGCGGTTGCTCAGCTCTCGCAGCGTGCCCGCACCCAGCAACTGGCGCAGAATGAGACTCAGGTTGAACGCGCCAACATGAACCAACTGTCGCTTCAAAATGTTGTCCCGTCCGCGCAGGTGGCAGCGCCGCATACCTCCGGTTTCGTAGCAATGCGCAAAGCTGCGTTCCACCAACTCGCCACGTCGCCGCAGTAAGCTCTTGCCGTACTCGCTTCGCACCCGCCGCCGATTCTCGTAAACCGCCTGCTGTTCTTCCGCCTTGCCCTGCCAGTTGCGTCGCCCCTTTTGCTGCTTCTCCGGTAGGTAGCTGCGTAGCTCGTAACTCTTCACCCGCTGGATGACGGCGCCGCTGTGATAGCCCTTATCCGTGACTAACTCTTCGATCCCGTTGACGGCTATTGTTCTGTATTTTCGTGTCTCCCGGTTTCGTAACGACCGGTCTCCATTGAATCTGAAGCATTTGAAGGATAGCCTAGAAGCCATGAAAAAAGAATTGCAGAAGAAGACAAGTATCCAATAGCAAAGGGCCGGGGAGCTTGATGGTTTAGTTCGTGTTCATGTGACCTCAGTATCAGGTCAGCGAGCGTCCAACTCACTCCGGTGTTCTTCACGCACCATTCACAAGCAGAATCACAGCGAATCGCCCGGCGACTGATCGCATCTAAATCAGTGCAAGATGAATCTCAATAGGCAAAGGTGCCCATGAAATATAACACCCTCGGCCACACCGGCCTTCTCGTATCGGAGCTCTGCCTCGGCACCATGACCTTCGCCCCTGGCGAAGGCATGTGGAAGTCCGTTGCGGGCGTGGAACAGAAGCTTGCGGATGAACTTGTCGGGCTCTCACTGGATGCAGGCATCAACTTCGTCGATACGGCGGATGTCTACACCAATGGCGAATCTGAGAAAGTTCTCGCTCAGGCCATCGCCAATCTTGGCATCGCGCGCAAGGACATCGTTATCGCCACGAAGGCCTTCGGACGGACCGGCCCCGGCCGTAACGATGTCGGCGCTTCGCGGGGACACATCATGGACGCCGTTGAGGCCTCCCTTAAACGTCTAAAGACCGACTACATCGACCTCTATCAGATCCATGGAGCTGACTCTGTCACGCCAGTCGAGGAAACCCTCCGCGCTCTCGATACCCTTGTCTCCCAGGGAAAGGTTCGCTACATCGGCTGCTCCAACTGGTATGCCTGGCAGATCATGAAAGCCATTGGCATCTCCGAAGCAAAGAATCTTGCGAAGCTCGATACGCTCCAGGCCTATTACTCCATAGCAGGCCGTGATCTCGAACGGGAGATTGTGCCTCTGCTGCAGGACCAGCGCAGGGGACTCCTGGTCTGGAGCCCTCTGGCCGGCGGACTCCTTTCAGGCAAATACTCCCGCGAAAATCAAAAGCCCGAGGACTCGCGCCGCTCCGCTTTTGATTTTCCGCTTGTGGATAAGGAGCGTACCTGGCGTATCCTCGACGTCCTTCGCCCCATCGCGCAGGCCCATGAGACCAGCGTAGCCGCCGTCGCCCTGGCCTGGATTCTCGCCAAGCCGTTTGTCACATCCGTCATCATAGGAGCGAAACGCGTCGATCAGCTTCGTCAGAATCTGTCTGCCGTTGAGATCCAGCTCACCGCAGACGAGATCGGGAGACTCGATGAGGTAAGCGCACTGCCTCCTGAATACCCTGGCTGGATGATCCCGTTCCAAAACAGTAATCGCCTTGCTGATGTACCCCGCATTTAACGTAAGCCCGGGCCGCCGCGAAGACTCGCTGGTGGAGGGCCGCCCCAACGGGCCGTTCATGCGCGAGCTGCGCTGGTATTTGGAGTAATTCCTCGACTAGCCATTCCATCCAGAAACCGATCACGCCGACCACGTTCTAGACGCCCTGCGCGCCCGAAGGCAATCTCTGCGATCTATGTGGAGACGGCTTCTTTCGTCAGCGCGAGGGCGCGGCTGGCGGCTGCCGCAAAGGCCTGGACTGTTCCCGGATCCTTCGCGGCTGGGGCATACCAGTTGAGGGTCAGGCAAAAGTACACCCAGCGGTCATCGAAGAACATTGCGCCGGGGCCGCACATGGCATGAAATCCAGACACGTCGACGCTTCCGCCCTTCGCGAAGGCACTCACACCTAGCGGCATGGGCATAACCCAAATAGCGTCGCCCATCGACAGGATCTGTCTGAATTGGCTCAGGGTTTGTGCGTGCTTGAAGAATTCGCCCTGCAAGGCGCGCGCATAGTAGGAGACGAAATCATCCGCCGAACACGCCATGGTCTCGACATTGTTTAACGGCGAATTGACGATGGACTGGTTGGCTGAGGCTGCAAGTCCGTCCCAGGTGAAGGTCTTGTAATCCTTTGCGCCCAACAAATAGCCGATGAACGAGCGGGTGCTATCGGGAATCAGGGCGCTCTTCAATCCCATGGAAGCGATGAGTTCGCGGACCTTGTCTGGGCCCACGTGTTTCAGGCACATATCGGTCGCGGTGTTGTCGCTGTGCAGGATCATGGCCTCCAGCGCGGTCCGCAGCGATACCTTGCCAATCAGGTTGGGAGGATTGAAGGTCGCGCTGTCACTCGACCACACGCTGGCATCGAGTTCGAGCTGTTGTGCGGTAATCGTCTTTATCACGTCGGGTGAGTCAGCCTGGCGCAACGCCTCGCAAAGCACAAACGACTTGAAAGCGCTGCCCACGAACAACGCCTTCGAGGAGTTGGATTCCACCAGGAACTCTGGCTTGCCGTTGGCCGCGGGTGCGGAAATTTTGACGGACACATCTCCTGGCATAGACTTGAAGAGGGCCAGAATTGCTTGCGGCGAGGTATCCTCTTTACTTGCGCCCAGCGCAGACAGGGCGTGTGGCATCATTCCCAGTGCTGCGGCTCCTGCCGCGCCGGCAACAAGCTCGCGCCGTGAACGAGACATCTTTAAGACTTCCTTCTTGGTTTTGAAAACGCAACGATAGTACACCCGTCTCGCCTGTTCGCGACACTGTGAAACGCTTTTTCACTAAGAGCACTCCCGACGGTGTGGCGTCCCCCGCTTCGTTATTTTCGGGTTGCTGACCATCCGGACGAAACCCTCGTTCCCACTAACGCGTCGAGGTCGTTGCCTTCTGATTACTGACTGAATTTGCGACACTCTCGGTTCCTCGTGCAGTGCGCCCCAGACGCGGAACGATGATCAAAGCCACAGCGTAGAGAAACAGGGAGATGGCGATAGAACCTGAATGTCCATAACGTAAATCTTCGAACAGCAACTTAGTACTTACGAAGGCCAGCGCAAAATAAGCGCTCCAGACCAGTTCGACCCGCTGCCAGCGGACTCCGCTGTAAGCCAGAGCGAGCGCAGAAACACAGATAAGCAGGGTCCGTACGATGGCAACGTGAGATGCGCCAGGAATAACTCCTGCCGCTGTTATCCTGGCCAGCGCAGAGACGGAGAATGCGGCGACAGCGCTGACGGCCAGGAGTGCCAAAAGAAGGCGTAGCAGGCGCTGGTTCCAGCGTGCACCCTCAAAGCGGCTGCCGAAAGCGTAGCAAAGGATCGCACATACAGCTACAACCCAGACCGTCCAGACCGGAGCGCTCGGCAGCGCCCCGGCCATCGCCAGCCCGACGTAGCGGAGCAGTCCGGAGACGAACGCGGCAGCAGCCAGATATGTGATGCCTTGGTATCCCGGCATGAGTCGCTTTACTTTGACGCCGAGTACGATCGACATGACGGCAGTGGCCCCCAACAGCAGAGCCGCCCGCGGTGGCGTCAGAATGACAAAGCTACCCGCCAGCACCAGAGCGGCGCTCCATGCGGCATAGACGCGGTAGTTGCGCTGCTCTCCGCGATTGAAAAAGACGAAGGCCGCCGTGTAGCAGCCCGCAGCCAATAACCAGCAGAAAACTCCAAACGCTGTGATGCGCACCGCTGGAGCGAACCAGAACCAGCTAATACCCGCGAGCCCAAACGAAATTGCGCTTTGGACGATCTCGAAAACGGTTATCTTTTGGCGCTGGGATACGGTCCGGAAGGCAATGCTGGCGCCGTAGAGGAGAAACAAGAGCGATGGAAAAACCAGCAACGCCGGGGTTGCAACCGCAGCGTACTCTGCGCGAGAGCTCTGCGGAAGGGAGAAGACGTAGACCAGGCTCCAGACGGCGATATCGGCCGCTGGAGCCACCAGTGCTCGCAAGGATAGCCATCGCTTCCTTGCGGCCGCGAATTCGCTCACGGCCGCGATGAGCAGCAGCACCGCAAGAAACGGCGCAATGTCGCGCGACAGAATGAGCAACGCGAGAGCGCTGCAAACTCCTGTGACCATGGCCACCCAGACGATGGCCGATAAGTTTCGTTTCCACGCCAGTACGGTCGCGGCCAGCACAAACGCTCCCAGCAATGCGGCCGTCACTGGCGCCGGCAAGATGTGAAAACGCAAAGTCAGTTCGCCCAGCATGGGCGCCAGAATCAATCCCGCCGTCACGGCGTAAGTCGTGCTGGCAAGGCGCGTCGCAACTCGGACCCGCGTCGCCCAAACCAGCCATGTACCTCCGTATAGCAACGCAAGGATTACGATCGCGAGTTTGGGAAACGTACCCGATTCCGCCACTGCCCGCAAGACGTACGCGCCGGCGATGCCAAGCATGGCCCTGCCGAGGACTGGAAAAACTCCTGCTGGCTGGGGCAAGACGTACTCTGCGGCAGAGCTTTGAGCTTGCGGAACGAGGGGGTGGACCGGGAGCGAGACCGCTGGTTGCGGCATATGCTCGATAGCAGAAACCCGGTGTTCGAGGCTCTCCAGGCGTGTGCAAATCTGCGCTAAAGCTTCGCGAAGATCGTCCATAACCTCCACCCATTGAGGCCGGGAACGAATGCTGGCTGAACTACGGTGCCGAGGCTGCTTTGGCAAACAAAGTCTTCTCCGGCCATGGCGGCAGGAGCTTGACCAAGATCCAAAGAAATATAAAGGGAAGAATCGTCAGCATGATTGCCATTAGCAAGCCTTCCCTTGTGACAAACCCCATCTTGTACGTCGTGTATCCCAGAAAGCTCTTGGAAAAGAGCTGGCCGCCGATGACCACATTCCATCGCATGGCGAAGATTCCGACCAGCGTCAGGCATCCGGCCACGGCGTAGATTCGTTTGCGAACGAGATCGTTTAACTTCGCCACTTGCGTTATGGCCAGGAGGATGATTGGGGTTACCGTGCCCAGCAGAATCTGCACCACGATGTGAGAGAAATAAAGTTTGGTATGCACCATGAAGTCGAGGCTGCGGAACGATTCATCAGCTTCGTAGATGCGATGGATCAGATCCAGCATCTCCAGACTGAAATCGATAATAAAGGTATAGAAGAGATACTTTGCGACCGTATCGACGCAGCACATGTCAATCGGTTCGCGCCGCATCGTAGTGAGAAGCATGTACAGCAGCATGACAACCGCGATGCCCGATACCATCGCGGAAAACAGGAATACCACCGGCATTAGCGGCGACGACCACCACGGATTCGCCTTCACCGAGCCAAAAATAAAGCCAACGTATCCGTGCAGTAGGAAAGCCGAGGGGATGCCGATCACGGTGATCAGCCATCCGGCGCGTTCGTCGATGTGCAGCGCGCGCGGGCTGATATTGGTCGAGCCGAGCGTCAATATGCGATACAGCAAACGCCGCCAGCCGGTGGTCGTCTGCGACAACACGACGATGTCATACCGGTAATCCAGCCAGATCTCCAGCACAAGCACCGCCAGCAGATACCACAGGTAGACGAAGCCGAACATCGCCATGGCAGAGGAGCCATGTGGCGTCAGATACATTTCGAAGGAGCGCTCAGGGTGTCCCAGGTGCAGTTGCAGCGGCAGGGGAGCAACCAGCAGGAACGCCAGCGCGGTCAGCAACGCCAAACGGTAAGTAGGCTTCACCGCCTGGACCTGAAAGACCCGTTCCAGCGATGCCAGAATGAATGCTCCAGCTACGAGCCCGGTAAGAAATGGATAGAGCACGATCAATACGCTCCACTGCAGTTCCACTTCGTTGGGGTACATGAATCCTTCTACTGGAACCTGCACAAGAGTCTCCTTATCGCACTGAACCATCCAGACCGTAATAGAAGCACTTCGAATGCGTCGCCATTTGCGGTTTCAAAACCTGCACGCTGTGCGTCCGCAGGAATTCATGGATCGGATCATTCGGATTCTTTAGATTGGCGAGCTGTCGTGCACCGGTGGGACAGACCTCGCAACATGCGGTCGTCAGGCCCTTGGTGATCCGGTGATAGCAGAGCGTGCACTTGTTGGCCGTCTTGGTCTGCGGGTTGATAAACCGGCAACCGTAGGGACAAGCCTGCACGCAGTAGCGGCAGCCGAGGCAGTATTTCTGGTCGATCAGCACGACTCCGTCAGGCGAAATGAAGGTCGCACCCACCGGACAGACCTGGGTGCACGGCGAATCCGCGCAATGATTGCAGAGCTTGGGAACAAAGAAATTCTTGCCCCCAGCTTCCTTCGCCGCGGGAAATCCATTCTTTCCGCCTTCGGGCGAATCGACCTTGGGATATTCCATCTCCCAATCTTGAATGTGGTAGCGCTCGACCCAGGTTCGGTAGTAGCCGTCGGGAACATGGTTCTCCAGTTGGCAAGCGCGAACGCAACTGCCGCAGCCGATGCACTTGGTGATGTCGATGAGCATCGCCCACCAGTGTTCCGCCATGTTGTAGTTCGGCGAAGCTTCCGGCGTGCTTGCCAGAATGGAGTCCCAGGCTACAGCGGCGGCCGGCAGCAGAATCAGCAGTTGGCGGCGGGTCATGGTCATTGCGTAACTCCCACATTCATGGCTGGACTGTGCGGCTGGTGACAGGTATTGCAGGCTGCCCCACCTGAGTGTTCGACGGCGTTCACCTGCGGAAAGTTTTTCGGCTTGGCGAGGCTCTCCTGATGGCAACGAACGCAAAGGACGGCGGTGTCCAGCTTGACTGGTGTCACCGATCCCGGATCGTCGGCGTGGGCCGCGAGCGCCCCGTGGCAGGACTCGCAGGCTACGCCTTTGTGCACGCCCTTGCTCTTCACATCCAGCACGTCGGCATGACAGCCTTCGCAGACCTGATGCCCGGCATAGCGAACTGGCAGAGCTGCGATCTCAGTTATGGCATTGGCGCGGTAATGACCGTAGCGCCCAAAGCTGCGCGGTACCAGAAAACTTCGCAGTGTCAGGAACGCAATCAACCCAACCAGGAAAACTGCTGCCACGCGAAACAAGTGTCCCGCATCTTGGAAGATCTTCATGCCTATGTTCCACACGAACGGAGTCGAGCGGGTACTATGGCGCGCGCTAATTGCTGCCATCCGACTTCAGAACAATTCACAATATGTTCCATTTTGGGATTGATATAAGAGAAAGGTCTCAGGGGCCGTGTTCTGGGTCACGGCTTCACGTGATATCCATCACGTACCCAAAGGTTCTTGGCCGGCCGGGCGCGTCACTTACCGGCGCTGCAGAGTGCGCTTGAGCGCACGGCAATCTGGAAGCTGCTGGTTGATTAGTACCGAGAAACTCCACAAAAGCTCCGTAGGCAGTAGAGTTCGCGATGATCTTCAGGGCATGCTTGAGCGTTTTGTCTGACTCGTTCGCGTCCCCTCGCAGCTCAAGGGGTGAGCTGCCAGAGCGTGCCCTGTCCGCCATGGCCGCCGAAGGTCGTGGTTCCGTACAGATTGCCGCTGGCGTCGAAGGCAACGCTGCTCAAGGGCGGCGCGCCGTCAAAGCCGGTGGAGGGAACCTGTTCGGCGATACTGCGGATTTGGGCGGGGTGTTCGAGCTTACACCGTCCGGCGGCTCGTGGACTTACTCGCATCCGCCGTTATCGATGCAAACGCCGTTTTGACTTCCGCCGTATGGAGCGGACCCATAGACATTTCCGCCGCGATCGATGGTCTTGCGGCCGACCGCCGTCTTCGATGTCAAAGGAAAGATTTCGATTGAAACCGCTCTCGGTCGTTTTATACTCATTCTCATTCGATAATCATGTGCCTCTCTCATGAACAGTTCCGTGAGCTGGCCGGGAAGCACGGTTTCGCGGTCACGCACCAGCGTCAGGTGGTCTATGAGGCCGTCGTCGCGTCCCACGGGCACCATTCCCCAGAACACATTTACGCCGCGGTCCGACGTCGCATTCCATCCATTTCTCTCGCCACGGTCTACAAGAATCTACGGCTTTTCGTTGAATGTGGGTTGCTGCGAGAGGTCAGTCCTCATGCGTCCACGTTGCGCGTGGAGGGCAACCTCAAACCTCATCACCACGTGGTCTGCACTCGCTGCAAATCGGTGCGGGACATAGAAGGTGAGTTCATCGATTTCAATCGGCTATCCCAGCAACTGCCGGGCGGCTTTGATCTGACGCAGCCGTTGGTCGAGGTCTTTGGCCTCTGTCGCCGCTGCCGGGCAAGAACCTAAGCAAAACATTCTGTACCCAATGGAGATCTTCCCCCACATTTCCAAAAGTATAAGTTTGGACAGAATGTCACATTAGATATAATCTAAATCGCTCATGGACGCCGAGACGATTAAACGGACTTTGGATGGCAGCGGGTTGCGGTGCACTCCGCAGCGCTACGCCGTGATGGCGTTCTTGATGGAATGCAAGCGTCATCCCACGGCCGCGGAAATCTTCGAGAGCGTGAATCGCATGGATCCGCGCTGTTCAAGGGCCACGACTTATAACAATCTGCGGGACTTGGTGCAGGCGGGCTTAGTGCGTGAAGTGGCCGTCGAGGGCCGGGCCGCGCGATTTGATGCGAAAGGCATGCGGCATCACCACTTCATCTGCGACCGCTGCGGCAATGTTGAGGACATTGGGTGGTACAACGTGCCCAGGCCTGCCTCGGGCTCCCTCGGTAAGCGAGTTCTTCGAGAATGCGAACTGATTTTCCGCGGGCTCTGCACCAAGTGCGCTCCGCGGCATGCTTCCGGTTAAGTGCTAGCGGGGTGGATACCGGATGAATAGCGCGGTCGGCGGCGATTGCGCGAATGGGAAAGCCAGGATGGGTTGGTAGCTGGTCACCGTTTTTTTGACTAATTTGAAGGAAGAAAACATTATGGATAAAGAACTCGCGACAGCAGCAGGGGCCACAGTCCCTCATACTCAGGAACAAAACTCGTCAACCGAATCCAAGTGCCCGGTGGCTCACGGCGCTAGCAAATTCCAGACCAATGCCGGATGGTGGCCGAATCAGCTAAACGTGAACATCCTGCACCAGCACTCCCCCAAGTCCGATCCCATGGGCAAGGAGTTCAATTACGCGGAAGAGTTCCAGAGCCTCGACTTGAATGCCGTGGTCAAGGACCTTCGTGCGCTGATGACGGATTCACAGGAGTGGTGGCCGGCGGACTTCGGTCACTATGGGCCACTCTTCATTCGTATGGCGTGGCACAGTGCGGGTACGTACCGCATTGGCGACGGCCGCGGCGGAGCAGGCTCGGGCGAACAGCGTTTTGCGCCCCTAAATAGCTGGCCCGACAATGTGAACCTCGACAAGGCGCGCCGGCTGCTCTGGCCGATCAAGCAGAAGTATGGGAAGAAAATCTCCTGGGCCGACCTCATGGTTCTCACCGGAAACGTGGCATTGGACTCAATGGGGTTCAAGACCATCGGTTTCGGCGGCGGGCGCGAGGACGTCTGGGAATCCTCAGAGGATATTTATTGGGGGCCTGAGGGCAAGTGGCTGGCGGACGAGCGCTACAGCGGCGATCGTGATCTCGCGAATCCCCTGGCCGCGGTTCAGATGGGTCTGATTTACGTGAACCCGGAAGGGCCCAATGGAAACCCCGATCCCCTTGCCGCGGCGAAGGATATCCGAGAGACGTTCGCCCGCATGGCGATGAATGACGAAGAGACGGTTGCGCTTATCGCCGGCGGGCACTCGTTCGGCAAAACCCACGGCGCCGGCGATGCGTTACTGGTGGGCCCAGAGCCGGAAGCCGCCAGCATCGAGCAGCAGGGCCTCGGCTGGAAGAGCAAATTTGGCACGGGCAAGGGGGGCGACGCGATCGGCAGCGGCCTGGAAGTCATTTGGACCACGACGCCTACGAAGTGGAGCAACAACTTCTTCGAGAACCTGTTCGGCTACGAATGGGAACTGACCAAGAGCCCGGCCGGTGCGCATCAGTGGAAACCAAAGAATGACGCAGGCGCCGGTACGGTGCCGGATCCGCACGATCCATCAAAGCGCCGCGCGCCCACCATGCTGACCACCGACCTCGCCTTGCGGCTCGACCCTGCCTACGAGAAGATTTCACGGCGCTTCTACGAGCATCCGCAGGAACTCGCAGACGCGTTCGCCAAGGCGTGGTATAAGCTGACCCACCGTGACATGGGACCTCTCTCGCGGTACCTTGGCCCGCTGGTTCCAAAGGAGCCCCAGATCTGGCAAGACCCTGTTCCCGCCGTGGATCATGAACTAATCGGGGAGAACGACATTGCTGCTCTGAAGGCCAAGATCCTGGCGTCTGGACTGACGATCTCGCAGCTGGTCACCGCGGCCTGGGCATCGGCGGCGAGCTTCCGCGGCTCCGACAAACGCGGTGGAGCGAACGGGGCGCGCATTCGCCTTGCGCCGCAGAAGGATTGGGAAGTGAACCAGCCGGCCGAACTGGGGAAGGTTCTTCAGAAGCTGGAGGTGATCCAGACGGACTTCAATCGTTCGCAGTCCGGCGGGAAGAAGGTCTCGCTGGCTGACCTGATCGTTCTGGGCGGCTGCGCAGCCGTCGAGGAAGCTGCGAAAAAGGCCGGGCACGACGTGAAGGTTCCCTTCTCGCCGGGACGCACAGATGCTTCGCAGGAGCAGACCGATGTGCACTCATTTGCCGTAATGGAGCCGAAGGCAGACGGGTTCCGCAACTACCTCCGGAAGCAAAACGGAACATCGCCGGAGGAACTCCTGGTGGATAAGGCGGAGCTACTGAAGCTAACTGCTCCCGAGATGACGGTGCTCATCGGCGGCATGCGCGCCCTGAATGCTAACTTCGGGCAGTCGAAGCACGGCGTCTTCACCAAACGGCCCGAGACGCTGACGAATGATTTCTTCGTCAACCTGCTCGACATGAATACGGAGTGGAAGCCCTCTTCATCCGAAGGCGTGTATGAGGGGCGCGATCGCAAGACAGGCGAAGTCAAGTGGACCGGTACCCGGGTCGACCTTATCTTCGGTTCGCACTCCCAGCTCCGCGCGCTTGCGGAAGTCTATGCCTGTGACGACTCGAAAGAGGCGTTCGTGAAGGACTTTGTTTGTGCGTGGAACAAGGTGATGAACCTTGACCGCTACGACCTTGCCTCGGCGAAAAAGCCGGCTGTCAACTAGGCGCTAACTCCTGGGTAGTGTCTCAAACTGAGACACTACCCTAACCCACGACGGGCAAACCAGAAGTTATCGGTCCGTCAGTCTCAATACGCTGGCGCGAGCCAGTCAGCACGGTCTCCAGGTCAGGATTCGCCGCGAAGGCCCGCGATGGATGCACCAGCGACAACAGCACCAGCAAAGCGATGGACGCTTGAATCGTCCCAAAGGCGCAATTCGCCCATCTGGCCTCCGGATACCGGCCAAACTTGCGGCTGCGACAGAGCATTACGACGCGGCGCAGGAAGGTCATGGCTATGTATACCCAAAGTCCGTCGACCTGGCACATTTGACAGTACCGCCGAGCAAACTCAAGTATCATAGTCTAACCGCTGTTTGGGATTCACTTGGTTGCTTTCATGGCAACTGGCGGGAGGAAGTTCATGTCTAAGAGACCTGCACGCGGTAGTATACGATTCGCCGTTTTCTTCTTCTTAGTGTCCGCCCTGTTTCCGTCACTAAGCCGAGCACAGGTTCCTGTTTTCAAGATTACGACGGAAGACAGCTCGATTAAATTCTCCGTGAAGGCATCGGTGGCCGTAAACGGTACTTTCGACAAGTGGGATGCCGCTCTAACCTTTACGTCTACTGATGTGACGACTGGCGTTTTGGACATCAAGATTCAGGCAGACAGCATCAATACCGGAAGTGGTATGAAGGACGACAAGCTGAAGGGGAAAGACTTCTTCGACGTCAAGGAGGATCCTTTGATCACATTCCTGTCAAAGAAGATTATCCAGACCGGCCCCAACACCTTCGATGTGCAGGGCGACTTCACGATTCGTGGAGCGTCTAAACCCGAGACGCTGACGCTAACCGTTTCCGGCGAGGGGACAGGCTCAGGCGAGATTCATGGGACCATGGCCTTCGACCGTAAGGACTACGGGATGACCAAAGGTATTCCCTTCGTTAAGATCGCCGACACTGTCGAGGTGACTGTCAACCTCAAGGGGAAGCGAGTCAGCGGGCCTCCGTTGGTCTTTAAGCATTAGGCAGCCCCCAGTAGGCGAGCGGTTTAATTGATAACGAAGTTGAGGCCAACCGCAGATTCCAAGGTGGCACTGGCTGCGTGCAGGGAGACTGCCCAGGTCTGGTCCCCGACAACGCCATCGACAGCGACG
>Ga0182013_10006884_pt1 | contig 12708 bp, 10 predicted proteins | sample 612S2MmetaG_FD_120487 | JGI IMG/M metagenome (GOLD analysis project Ga0182013, IMG submission 120487) | Permafrost microbial communities from Stordalen Mire, Sweden - 612S2M metaG | ecosystem: Environmental > Terrestrial > Soil > Wetlands > Permafrost | place: Sweden: Stordalen | collected... | reverse complement strand
CTCCGGCTGCTGCGGCATGGCCGGGCCCTTCGGCTTTGAGCGCGATAAGTTCGACGTGTCGCAGACGCTCGCCGAACGAGTGCTGCTGCCCGCCGTCCGCGCCGCCAGCGAACACGATCTGCTGATCGGCACTGGAATAAGTTGCCGCGAGCAGATCAGGCAGAACTCGCCGCGCCACGCTGTGCATCTGGCTGAGGTACTCGCCGGCGATTGCTGACGCGATCCGTCGCACCGTTCGAAGCGATACGATAGAACCTATGGATACGAAGCTTTTCTTTGAAGATGGTTCTGCGTTTGAAACGCCAATGCTAGCCGTGTTTGCGATTGACCTTGCAACCGGCAAGGATGACGAACCGCGCCCCACGCTGCTGACCACGCAGGCGAATCTGCAAAGCGCCGCGCAGGCCCTGCTTGAATCGGGTGAGTTCAAGGCCGCGCTGGGCGAAGTCGCTCTGCTGCACGCGCCGGTTGGATTGAAGGCCGAGCGCCTGTTGCTCGTTGGCTTGGGCAAGGTCAAGGACCTCTCACTCGATCGCGTGCGCAAGGGCTCCGGTACCGCGGTACGCGCGGCCAAGCCCCGCGCCGTGCGCAACCTGGCCATCGTGTTCCCGGAGGCCGGTGCTCTCCCCGCTGGCCAGCCGGCTGATCTCTCTGCTCTGTTGACTGCACGCGCCATCGTGGAAGGCGCTGAACTTGCAGCAATGGATTGGGACACCTACCGCAGCGATCGCAAGGACAACGCTATCGATTCGCTCACCCTGATCGTCAGCCCCGCGGACGCCGCAACCATCCGCGATGTGCAACGCGGCTTTGACGAAGGCCTGATTGTCGCCGCGGCCCAGAACTTTACCCGCTCGCTGGTCAATGAGCCGGGCAACGTGCTCACCCCAACCGTGCTCGGCGCCAGGGCGAAGGCGATGTGCGACGAGGCCGGCCTCACGTGCGAGGTCCACTCCTCCGACAGGATTCAAGCACTCGGGATGAACGCCTTCTGGGCCGTCGCCAAGGGCTCCGCCGAGCCACCCGCCCTCGTCGTGATGACCTACGAGCCGAGCGCCGCGGCTGGTTCAGAAAAGACTGCGCCCGCCGCCGATGCGCCCGTGCTCGGCCTGGTCGGCAAAGGCATCACCTTCGACACCGGAGGCATCTCCATCAAGTCCGCAGATGGCATGGAGAAAATGAAATACGACATGGCCGGCGCGGCCGCGATGATCGGCGCCATGCACGCCATCGCCCGCCTCAAGCCCGCGGTCAAAGTGATCGCTGTGCTCTGCTCCGCGGAGAACATGCCCGACGGCAAGGCGTTCAAGCCCGGCGATGTCGTCACTGCGATGTCCGGCACCACCATCGAGATCGTCAACACCGATGCGGAAGGCAGGCTGGTGCTCGCCGATGGGCTGCACTACGCGAAGACACTCGGCTGCACCCACCTGATCGATGCGGCGACGCTGACGGGCGCCTGCGTGGTCGCCCTGGGCGCGCTGAATGCTGGGCTGTTCTCCAACGATGAAGTCGCCTGCACCAAATTCGAGAGCGCGCTCACCGTGTCGGGAGAGAAGTTCTGGCGACTTCCCTGCACCGGCGACTACCGCGACCAAATCAAGAGCGAGATCGCCGACATTATGAACACCGGCAAGAACCGTTACGGCGGCGCCAGCAACGCGGCCATCTTCCTCAAGGAGTTTGCCGGCGACACCCCCTGGGTGCACCTCGACATCGCCGGCACCGCGTGGAACGAAGAGAAGAAGCCCTGGATCGCCTACGGCCCCAGCGGCATCGCCGTGCGCTCCATCGTGGAGTGGGTGCGCAGCTACTCGGCCTAATCAGGTTACATAACCGGTGGCGATTCAATGCCCAGGTAGCCCAGTGCGCGGACCATCTCTCTCCGCGCCACCGCAGCCGTCGCCAGCAGCAGAGCACGGCGGTTGGCGTCCTGCTCGTTCAACACATGATGACGGTGATAGAAGTTGTTGAACTGCTGCGCGAGTTGGAACGCATAGCGCGCCAGGTAGGCCGGCTCCGCGGTGGCAATGGCTTGTTCGATCAGCGCGGTCAGGCGCGCGGCCAGCAGCCACGTCTCCCACAAGCTTGTGCCCTCTTCCGTTACAAGCTCGGACAGGTCCAGATCCGCAACCGCGGCCAGCGCATCTTCTTCTGTCGTGCCCGCCTTGCGAAGGATATTCGCGGCGCGTACGATAGCGTACTGAATATACGGCCCAGTCTCGCCCTCAAAGCTGAGCGCGTCCTTGAAGTCGAACGCAATGACCGTGTTGCGCGTGAAGCGCAGCATGAAGTAACGCAGCGCGCCCACCGCGATCTGCGTGGCGATGGCGGCGCGCTCGGGCGCGGTCAGCTCTGGATGCCGCGTGTCCACCTCCGCCTGCGCGGCTTCCGTGAGTTTGTCGATCAGGTCGTCCGCCTTCACGCCGTGGCCCTTGCGCCCGCTGACCTCGACGAATGGCCGCGCCAGCTCTTCCTCGGATAATGTGTAACCAAGATCGATCGCACAACGCGGCGTCATCGCCACCATCTCATAACTGAAGTGGGTGTAGTGGTCGGCCTCCTCGTTGAAGCCCATGCCGCGCAGCGCCGCAACCACATTGTTCTGCGGATCGTTTTGGCGCGAGTCGATGACGTTGTAGATCGCATCGGCGTGGCCGAAGCTCGGCGCAGCAGGATCGCTCGCCGAGGCGGTTGAGATCCAGCAGGGTTGCGTCGGGTACTCGTGGAACTTCGCGTAGCCGAAGTCCTTGCCCGGAAGCAGGCCAAACTTCCAAAGGTGGTAGGCGATGTCCTTGCCGACGTAAGTGACGGTACCGTTCGAGCGGACGATGACCTTGGCATCTTCATCCGGAAGACTGGAATCCTGAACCGCAATCTCCTCCGCCGAGCCGGCCCGCCGCATCACGTAGCAACCCTTGTTCTTGCCGAGCTTCTCCAGATAAAGCACTCCACGCTCCAGCATCAGCGTGCGCGCCGCGTCCCAGAAGTGCAGGCTCAGAATCTCGCTCTCGCGCGGCAGAAAGTCGTACTCGATCCCAAGCCGCTCCATGGTCTCCAGATGGCGACGCAAGACCGCCGTCGAAATCAGATCGGCAATCTGCGCGGTCTCGTTGCCGCCGGTCTCCAGCGCGTGCAGTGTGTCCATGCGAATCTGCTTGCGACGAGCCAACTCGGCCGGCGCAGGCGCAGTTGCATCGTCAATCCCCGTCCCCGCGTACCACTGGCTCACGCGCGCGTACAGGTCCCAGCAGTAGAAGTCGATGCGCTGGTTGGCCGCGGCCAGTTCGGCGAACAGCTCACGGGTGCTCGCCAGGTCGCGCCTTTCGAGATGGATCAGGCCGACGACCACATCGGCAACCTGCACGCCCGTATTGTCGATATAGTTCTGCACGCCCACCTGGTAGCCCGACTTGTAGGCGTCGGGCCGCAGCAGCCGCTGGAACGTGTCGCCTAGGATCGCGTTGCGCAGATGCCCAATATGCGCAGCCTTATTGGGGTTGATGCTGGTGTGCTCAACCAGGCGAAACCCTGGCCCTCCGATATCGGCATGGCGGTCGGCGGCGATGGCGCGGACCGCGGCAGCGCGGTCGAGGCGGGTGTTCAGGTACCCGGCCCCGGCGACTTCGACCGAGGCCACGCCCTCCGGAAGCTGGCCGTTCAACTCGGCGGCGAGCTCCGTGGCAATCGCGCGCGGAGCCTTGCGCAGCCGCTTGGCCAGTTCAAACGCGACCGGCAGGGCAAGTTCGCCCATCGCGATATTCGGAGGCTGCTCAACCGCGAGTTGAGGCAGAACGATGCCGTATTTGGCGAGCAGGATGGCCTGAATGCGGGCCTGAAGCGAGAGCTGAATTGTGCGAACCATGCGTGCTTCGAGTCTACTAGACACCGCAGCTGCGCTGCTTCGTAAACGCAGGCGACGACCGCTTAGCGCTTGAAGGAAAACTTCTTGTGGCCGAAGTAGCTGTAGCACGCGATACAGCAGGAGTTCACCAGGCCGGCTAGATAGGGCGCGTACGTGTGCGTGAAGACGATGCGCTGGAAGAAGCCGGTTGCGGTGGGCACGATGATCAGGCCCATCGGGAAGCTGACGCTGTAGACGACGAAACAGCGAAGCCACTCCTTCAGATAATTACCCTTGGTGCGGAAGACGAAGTGCTTGTAGCAAAGAAACGCTACGGTGATGCCAATGGGCGTCGAGATTGTGAAGGCGATGTCGGCGATCAGCGGCTTGCCGTGAGCGGGGAGAAGATGGCCGAATCCGATGACGCAGCCGGAGTAGACCACGAAGGAAAATGCGGTGTTGAATCCGCCCACCATGAGGAAACGGATCACCTCGCCTGACGGCAGAGCACGACGCAGGGCCGCAAATAGACCCTTGGCCTTAGGATCGGGCGGTGCACCATCAGCGAGAAGGGTGTGCTGTTCGGGGGAAGTCACTCCGGCTATTCTAGCCGCAGGAGGGCGTGACCGGAGGAAACGCGCCGGAATGACCGGCACGGAGGGTTGAGGAAGATGCGGGTTCAGGAGTGGATGGAGACAAGCATTTTGCGGAAGGTGTCCTCGCCCTGCGGTGGGTCCTGGCCGCGCTCGCCGGGCATGTAGGCATCAACACGGGAGATGGCGCCCGTTTCGGATGCCGCGGCAAAGCTGGATAGTCTGCGGCGTACTTCGGCGGCTGCCTTTCTGGCTGCGCCGGCCTGCTGCGCGGATTCGGTGGGGACGAGGGCCGCGAACTGGCTGTTGTGAGCGCCGTGGATGTGCATCGACTGCTGCCTCCCGTTACTTTATTGGGGGCAGGCGGAGGGCCACCTCCGGCTGGTTGAAGATGAGGCGGTTCTTATCGGGCCTACGCCGCTAGGCGGTTGCCAGTACCGCGTGGGTCACCGCCGCGAAGCTCTGGTCCAGCAGACGCAGGCCTTCGTCCACATCGGACTTGCCGATGTTCATCGCTGGCGCCATGCGGATCACGTTGTTGTACGTTCCACCTTTGCCCACCAGCAGGCCGCGCTCGCGAGCCGCTTCGAGCACCTGGTTGGCCAGGGCGGGCGCTGGCTCCTTGGTCTTCGCATCGACCACCAGCTCCAGTGCCTGCATCATCCCCAGACCGCGCACGTCGCCAATGACGGGATACTTCTTCTGCAGTTCCAGCAACCCGTCGCGCAGGTAGGTCCCGACCACGTCGCAATTCCGGATCAGGTCGTCTTCCTCGATCAAATCGATCACCGCCGATGCTGTAACGCAGGCGATCGGATTCCCGCCAAAGGTGGAGATGGTGGGGCCCTGGTAGGCATTGGCGATCTCCGGCGTGGCCACCGTAAGCCCGATGGGGAAGCCGTTGCCCAGGCTCTTGGCCGCGGTCAGGATGTCCGGCTCGACCTCCCAATGCTCTATGCCGAACCAGCCTTTGCCGGTGCGTCCCCAGCCGGTCTGGACCTCATCCGCGATAAAGTCGCCACCATACTTCTTCACAATGGAGAAGGCAATCTTGAAGTACTCCTTGGGCGGAACGATGAACCCGCCGACGCCTTGGATCGGCTCGGCGATCATGCCGGCGATCGAGCCCGACGTCGAAGACTCAATCACCGCTTCGATGTCCTTCGCGCAGGCAACCTCGCACGACGGATAGGTCTTGCCCAGCGGACAGCGGTAGCAGTAGGGATTCATCGCATGGACGATGCCCACCTGCCACGATGCCTTGCGCCAGGCGGCAATTCCGGTCAGCGACCGCGCCACCGACGTGCGCCCGCTATAGCCATGGCGCAGCGCGATGATCTCCAGGTTGCCTGTGTGCATGCGTGCGGAGTCGATGGCCGTCTCGTTGGCCTCCGAACCCGAGCTGGTAAAGAACGACTTCTCCAGCCGGCCGGGAGTGATCTGCGCCACCTTTTCCGCCAGCGCCACCATCGTCTCGTGAGGGTACAAGGTTGAGGTGTGGCCGAGCTTGTCGATCTGGGCCTTCTGCGGCCCGGTGATGCGCGGATTGCAGTGGCCAACCCCCACCGTGACGATGCCGCCGAAGAAGTCCAGGTAGCGCTTCCCTTCCACGTCCCACACATGCTGCATCTCGCCGCGCTCCAGCGGCAGCGGATCGGCAAAATAGTTGGCCACGGCCGGATAGACGAACTGCTGTTTCTTGGCGACGATCTGTTTGCGGTCCATTGCGCGCTCTCCCTCAACGGCCATCCGCGGCCGGCTAAACCACAATTTTACCCCGTCTGCATTTAGCATTGAGGCTGACACGCAAAGACCCGGCCGACCTGGGCGCGGTGGATGGAGCAGCTGCACTTGGCGACATTGGTTGCATCAATCGATTCGCAGCTGGCCTCCGAGCAGCTTGAACGCGTCTCGCACAAAAGCGAACGCGGCTTCACCGTGCTGCTGGTCAGCGCGCTGACGCTGTTCGCCCTGGCAATCGACGGCTACCATCCCTATGCCGAGGACGGCGGCCTCTACATGGCCGGCGTCAAGCGGTTGCTCGACCCGGCGCTCTACCCCCATGGCACCGCGTTTGTGCTGGAGCCTGCACGCCTCTCGCTGTTTGCGCCCACGGTTGCGGCGTTGGTAAGGCTGAGTCACCTGGGCCTGCCGCTGGTGCTCCTGGCGCTGCACCTGGTCAGCGTATGGGCAACGCTGTTTGCCGCGTGGATGCTCGCCTCCCGCTGCTGGAGATGGCGCTCAGCGAGGGCCGGCGCGGTGCTTCTGCTGGCGTGCTGGCTGGTTCTGCCGGTCGCCGGAACAGCACTGACTCTGATGGATCCCTATCTAACCGCGCGCAGCTTCTCCACACCCTGCATGGTGCTGGCGCTGGTGGCTGTGCTGGACATGACGGAGCGCAGCCGCACTCCGGATGGCAGGCGGCGCGGCCTTTTGTTGTGGGCTGCCAGCATCGCGCTCGCCGCGGCAATGCATCCGTTGATGGCCGCCTACGCGCTGGGAGCGACCCTGATGCTGATTTGCATGAGGTCTCCCAGCCGCAGCGTAAGGGCGTGGGGCACAGTGACGTTCGCGGTGGCGGCGCTCGCTCTCGCAGCTTGCTTGCAGTCGATCGCCAATCCCGAGAGCGCAGCCTACCTGCGCATCGCGATGACGCGGACCTACTGGTTTCCCGCGCAGTGGAGATGGTATGAGTTAGTAGGACTGGCTGCGCCGCTGGCAATCCTCACTCTCTTCGCCTGCGCCGGCCATCGAGACGCCGCCGGCGCGGATGCCCCACAACCTGCCCTGAGCTCGTCGAAGGGTCTCGCACCTGAGATGTGGGATCGTGCCGCAGTTGATTCAACTCTTCGGACACCCGCAGCAGCGCTGGCGCGCATGGCGGTCGCAGTGGGCGCAACTGCCTGGATGGTCGCGCTGCTGTTTGCCCGCACGGGCGCACCCACCCACCTGGTGGCACGGATGCAGCCCCTTCGCACCTTTCAGATCGTCTACCTGGTACTGCTGCTCGTGCTGGGCGCCAAGCTCGGCCAGCTCGTCCTGCGCCGCAGCGTGTGGCGCTGGGCAGTTGCCGCGATGCTGCTGGGCGGAGTCATGCTTGCCTCCGAGCGTACCGCATTCCCCGACTCCAATCATCTGGAACTGCCTTGGACTACGTGGACCACCCCGCAAAATCCCTGGGTGCAGGCCTTCCTCTGGATTCGCGCCAACACCCCCAAGGACGCGCTCTTTGCGCTCGACGCCGACTACATCAACCTGCCCGGCGAGGATGCGCAGTGCTTCCGGGCGATCACCGAGCGCAGTGCCCTGCCCGACTACTCGAAGGACGGGGGCGAGGCTTCGATTGCGCCCGAGCTCTCCCCTACCTGGACAATCGCGCAGACCGCGCAGCAGGGCTTGAGCGCACCCGCAACGACCGATGCCGCCCGCATGGCCGCGCTCACCCCGCTGGGCGTGTCCTGGGTGGTTCTCGAAGCCACCGCGCAGACCCGCTTCGACTGCCCCTACAGCAATGCCGCGGTCCGGGTGTGCCGGCTGCGTTAGAGCAATCTTTAGCAAATCTTCATATCCAACGCCGTATCCTCAGGCAGGAGCGCGCCCATATGCTTCTTCCATCTCACAGCAAGACGCAAAATGCTCTAGACTCAGCACATCCCGTCCATGCCGGTCCATTCTTTGCCGAAAGCAGGCAAACGTCTATGCTAGACCTCGAATTCGCCGAACGTACAGACTCCGGTCTCACCCGTGACCACAACGAGGACTTCATCGGCCATGTGGTCCCATCCACGCCCGCCCAGGTCCAGTCGCAGGGTTGGCTGTTCGCGCTGGCGGACGGAGTAGGCGGCCAGGAAAAGGGAGAGGTGGCCTCGCGGCTCGCGGTCGAAACCGTTCAGGACGGGTTCCGCAAGATTCCCAAGGGCATCATGCACGTCTCGCTGCTGCCCAAGCTGGTGCAGGAGGCCAATCACGCTGTCTTCGACGCCGGCAATGCCAGCCCCAGCGCAGACCCCGGATTCGTCGACCCCGGCGGCCACATCGTTCCCGGCGGCGGGCGCATGGGCAGCACGCTGGTGCTGTGTGCGCTGCGCTTCGATTCCGCCGTCGTCTCCCACGTTGGCGACTCGCGCTGCTACATGTTTCGCAATGGCAACCTCAGTTCGCTCACCCGCGATCACACCATGGTCGATGAGCAGGTCCGGCTCGGCATCATCTCCAAGGCCGATGCCGCGGTCCATGCCAACCGGCACGTGCTGACCCGCAGCCTGGGCTACGAGATGTTCGTCGCAGCCGACACCATCACCGTAAACATTCTTCCCGGCGACGTGCTGCTGCTCTGCTCCGACGGCCTGCACGGGTTCGTGCCCGATCCGGCAATTCAGGAGACGCTCGCATCCACCCCGGACCTTGGCCAAGCGGCGGACGCGCTGGTAGCGGCCGCAAACGAGGCGGGCGGGTATGACAACGTCAGCGTGCAACTGGTCCGCATACGCTCAGTCGAACGCATGGGCCTCTACCGCGGCCGCCCCTACCGGCTGCTCTAATGCTTTAGGTTGTCATTCTGACCCTGAGCGCAGTCGAAGGGGAAGAATCCCCGCATTCGTCTTGCCTGCACCTGATCGGTTCAATCGGTGTCAATCGGTGTTAAGCCTTTGCCCTTCACCTAGGCACAAACTCGTCCGCGTGGACCACAAACTCCGGATAGGCTCCCGCTCCCAGTTCGCGGATATCCATCCCCTGCCAGTCGCCGTCGCCATCCACCCGGTAGGGCATGAAGCGGTTCAGCAGCAGATTGCCCGCGTAGATCAGGGGCAACATAAACCCGAGCAGGGCCGCGACCCCGATCAACTGGGCAAGCACGTGGGTACCTCGCGACCCATCCGTAAAATGCCCGAAGAGCCCGACCGCGATCAGTCCCCAGATACCGGCACCGGCATGGACAGAGATTGCCCCGCCGGGATCGTCCACCTGTAGCCGCAGTTCAAATAGCTCAATCATGTACGTCGCCAGCACGCCCGCTACGATTCCCGTGTCGAGCGCCGCCACCGGCGAGACCATGGCGCACGCCGCGCTGCCCGCCACCAGTCCGGCGATCCATCCATTGGCGCCCAGCGATGCGTCGGGCTTCTTATAGCGCGCCCGCGTGACCACCACCGCCGCAAGGCATCCGGCCGACGCGGACAGCATCGCGTTCACGACCACCCCGGCCACCTGCAGCGGGCCGGCCCCGTAAAACAGGATCGACGCCGCCGAGTCGAGCCCAATCCATCCCACCAGCGCCAGCAGGCAGCCAAACATCACCTGCACAATGTTGTGCCCGGGAATTGCGGTCGCCATCCCATCGTCGGAGAACTTGCCCCGCCGCGGTCCCGCGATCCACGCCACCGAGAGCGCCATCAGGCCGCCCACAACCTGGATCGTGCCCGCTCCGCCCGCATCGACGAACCCCGACAAGCCAAAGGTCGCGCCCAGCTGCGTCAGCCATCCTCCGCCCCAGGTCCAGTGCGCGAAGATGGGAAACAGAATGCCCGCCAGCATCGCGCTCGCCAGACAAATCGGCGCCAGCCGCCAGCGGTCGGTGCCCGCGCTCAGCGGGACAATCGCCGCCAGCCCGGCAGCAAACATCTCGATACACAGCACCAGCGAGTTGTTCAGGCCAGTCGCATCCGATCCATCGAAGCTGATGCCGCGCGCGAAGAACGGCCCCGTCCCCAGCCAGTCCCAGAGCACGCCGCCCGCTGCAAACGAGTGCACGCCTCCGCCCGCGAATCCCGCCCACGAAAACCCAAACATGACGAAGACGATGGCCGAAACTGCCACCGCGCACAACGTCGCCAGCATCGCATGGGCCGCGCTCCGCGAACGCCCAAGCCCCTGGTGGATCAGCGCCAGGCCGGCCGCCGCCAGCGGAATCAGCATCACCGAGAGCAGACACAGCGCCGGGTTCATCGCTGCTCCTTCTGCGCCGGCTTGTATCCCTGAGTCAGCAAGCCGATACCCAGGACCTCCACGCCCAGCCCTGCCACGGTAAAGGCAAGCCGCAGCCCGAACCTCGGCAGCAGCACCAAGGCCGCAACCACCACCAAAAACCCGGAGACAAGCAACAGGCAGCCAATCAGCCTCAAGGACTCTCCTTCACGCTCGCTTGGATGAAAGATATTGAATGGATCAGTATAGAGCAACCGGCCGCCGCAGAGACCGCTGAAAAAATGCAGTGCCCGCCTTCCGGAGGCAGCGTGGGGTTTCAACCCCACGAATCGCGCCCACAAATCCAGCGGGCTTCAGCCCCGGAAGCCTTCTCCTGATAGCAGCAAGTTGTATTCGCCGCCTGCGCACGCACAACCGCCGCCCATGCAGCATGAGCGGCGGCGGCAATCCCCAAAAGCGTCTTAGTACCGGTAGTGCTCCGACTTGTACGGCCCTTCCACGGACACGCCCAGATACTCGGCCTGCTTCTTCGAGAGCGTGGTCAGCTTCACCCCGATCTTCTCCAGGTGCAGCCGCGCCACCTCCTCGTCCAGCTTCTTCGGCAGGATATAAATCCCCACCTTGTAGGTATCCTTGTTCTTCCACAGGTCGAGCTGCGCCAGCGTCTGGTTGGCGAAGCTGTTCGACATCACAAAGCTCGGATGGCCGGTCGCGCAGCCCAGGTTCACCAGCCGTCCCTCCGCCAGCACAAAGATGCTGTTGCCGCTCGCGAAGGTGTACTTGTCAACCTGCGGCTTGATGTTCAATTTGGTCACGCCCGGCTCCGCGTTCAGCTTCTCCATCTGGATCTCGTTGTCGAAGTGGCCGATGTTGCACACAATCGCCTGGTCCTTCATCAGCTTCATGTGGTCCAGCGTAATGATGTCCAGGTTGCCGGTGCAGGTCACGTAGATATCGCCGCGTCCCAGCGTCTCCTCGATGGTGGTCACCTCATAACCTTCCATCGCCGCCTGCAGCGCATTGATCGGATCGATCTCCGTCACGATCACCCGCGCGCCCAGCCCGCGCAGCGACGCCGCCGAGCCCTTGCCCACATCGCCATATCCGCAAATCACCGCGACCTTGCCCGCCACCATCACGTCTGTGCCGCGCTTGATCCCATCCACCAGCGACTCGCGGCAGCCATACAAATTGTCGAACTTCGACTTGGTCACCGAGTCGTTCACATTGATCGCGGGCACCAGCAGCTTGCCCTGCTCCAGCATCTGGTACAGCCGGTGCACGCCGGTGGTCGTCTCTTCGCTCACCCCGCGCCAATCCTTCGCGACCTGCTGCCAGCGCGTGGGCGTCTCCTTGTAGACCTGCTTCAGCAAATCCTTGATCACGCTCTCTTCGTGCGAACCCGAAGGCGAATCGACCCACTTGTCGCCTTTCTCCAACTCCACTCCCTTGTGGATCAGCAGGGTCACGTCGCCGCCATCGTCCACTACCAGCTGCGGCCCTTTGCCGCCGGGGAAGCTCAGCGCCTGGTCGGTACACCACCAATACTCCTCCAGCGACTCGCCCTTCCACGCAAACACCGGCACGCCCGCCGCCGCAATCGCCGCCGCCGCGTGGTCCTGGGTCGAGAAGATGTTGCAGCTCGCCCAGCGCACGTCCGCGCCCAGCGCCACCAGTGTCTCAATCAGCACCGCCGTCTGGATGGTCATATGCAGCGACCCGGTAATGCGCACTCCGGCCAGCGGCTTGCCCGCGGCATACTTGTTGCGGATAGAGATCAGCCCCGGCATCTCCTGCTCGGCAATGTCGATCTCTTTGCGGCCAAACGCCGCCAGCCCAATGTCCGCAACCTTGTACTCCGCTTTACCCAATACCGCCTTATCGATCGTTGCCGTCGCCATCCAAACACCTCATATTTTGTATAAGTTTGTAGTCCGCAAGAATGCTTCCAAGCCCTATCTAGGATACCATCGCAAACCCGCTCGCCACCTCATCAAACGCGAACGGCGAACCATTGCAGTGAGCGGCGCTCAACCGCAGCGAGCGGTACTCTTGTAAGCGATGCCCGCCTACTGCGACGTTGCCCTGCCCATCCCGCTCGACCGTACCTTCACCTACGCGGTGAACGGGACGGCGCCTTCGGTCGGCGCGCGCGTCCTGGTTCCCTTCAGCGGGCAGCGCCTCATGGGAGTCGTCGTCCGCGTGCATGACGACCCGCCCACGGACGAGATCGAAGTCAAGCCCGTCCAGCAGGTGCTCGACGATGCGCCGCTCCTGTCCGATGAGCTGATGCGCCTGGCCGCGTGGATCGCACAGTATTATGTGGCCCCGCTCGGCGAAGTCCTG
>Ga0182013_10006877_pt1 | contig 12724 bp, 5 predicted proteins | sample 612S2MmetaG_FD_120487 | JGI IMG/M metagenome (GOLD analysis project Ga0182013, IMG submission 120487) | Permafrost microbial communities from Stordalen Mire, Sweden - 612S2M metaG | ecosystem: Environmental > Terrestrial > Soil > Wetlands > Permafrost | place: Sweden: Stordalen | collected... | reverse complement strand
CATTTCGGCGTTTTCGCTGGTCAGTTCCACGAGAACGTGCTGTCCAAATGTTGGTGAGCTTCGGCGCAGGTCGACTGCGAGATCGAGAACGGCTCCATGCGTGACGCGCACCAGTTTTCCCTGGGGCTGGGAGATCTGATAGTGGATTCCGCGGAGCACGTTCTTCTTCGACAGCGAGGAGTTGTCCTGAGCCCAATGCTCGGGCAAGCCCGCTTCCACCATTCGGCGCTGGTTCCAGGTCTCGAAGAAGACGCCGCGGTCATCCCGATGGAGGGTCGGGGTCAGGACAAGCACTCCGGGCAGGGATGTCTCTTGGATCTTCATATCTGATTGGACCTGGACGCAAAATAGGGCTCGCGCAACAATCCGAGCAGGTATTGGCCGTATCCACTCTTGCTGATCGGCTGGGCGAGCTTCTCGAGCTGCTCCGCAGTGATGAAGCCCTGACGGTAGGCGATCTCTTCAGGGCAGGCGATGTTCAAGCCCTGGCGACGTTCGATGGTGGAAACAAAGAGCGCCGCTTCAAGGAGGGAGTCGTGCGTACCGGTGTCTAACCAGGCCATTCCGCGGCTCATCATTTCGACGTTCAGGTTTCCGGCTTCAAGATAGCGCCTATTGAGGTCGGTGATTTCCAGTTCTCCGCGGGCGGAAGGCTTTAATGAAGAGGCGAGGCTCACGACCTGGTTATCGTAGAAATAGAGACCTGTGACCGCATAGCGCGACTTGGGATTTTTCGGCTTTTCTTCAAGGCTGATGGCGCGTCCCGAGCTGTCGAACTCGATCACGCCGTAGCGCTGCGGATCCTCGACGGGGTAAGCGAAGACGGTCGCGCCGCGCTCTAGTTTTGCCGCTGACTGAAGCTGCCGGGAAAACCCCTGGCCATAGAAGATGTTGTCGCCAAGAATCAGCGCACTTGACTGGTCCCCGATAAAATCACTGCCAATGAGGAAGGCCTGGGCAAGGCCATCGGGACTGGGCTGCACGGCGTAACGGAGATCGATACCCCACTGGCTTCCGTCTCCTAGCAACTCGGCAAAACGCGCAGTGTCCTGAGGGGTAGAGATCAGGAGAATCTCGCGCAAACCGGCCAGCATGAGCGTGCTCAGCGGGTAATAGATCATCGGCTTGTTGTAGACGGGGAGAAGCTGCTTCGACACCACGTGGGTGACGGGATAGAGGCGGGTCCCCGATCCTCCCGCGAGAACAATGCCCTTCATATTTTGCTTCGCTCCGAGTAATTCTGCGCGATCCACGCGCGATAGGCTCCGGTTCGAACGCTGTCAACCCAAGCGCCATGGTCCAGATACCAGCGAACGGTCTTGCGTAATCCGGTTTCGAACTGTTCAGCGGGCATCCAACTTAGTTCACTAGAGAGTTTGGCTGCATCGATGGCGTAGCGCCGATCGTGTCCGGGGCGGTCCTCAACAAAGGTGATCAAGTTTCTACGCGGGGCCGAGCCTGCTGTGGGGCGCATTTCGTCGACGAGGTCACAGATCGTCCGTACCACGTCGATGTTTGTACGCTCGCTGTTGCCGCCGATGTTGTAGGTTTCCCCGATTCGTCCCTTGTCCAGGACTGTCCGGATCGCGGAGCAATGATCTTCGACGAAGAGCCAGTCGCGCACGTTCATTCCATCGCCGTAAACGGGCAGATGCTTGCTTTCCAGGGCATTCAGAATTACGAGGGGGATGAGTTTCTCAGGGAACTGAAACGGCCCATAGTTGTTCGAGCAGTTCGTGGTGACTACCGGCAAGCCCCAGGTGTGGTGATAAGCCCTTGCCAGGTGGTCTGAGGCGGCCTTCGACGCGGCGTAGGGACTGTTGGGTGCATATGCAGTTGTCTCGGAAAATGCCGGATCGTCCTTCCCCAGTGAGCCGTAGACCTCGTCGGTGGAAACGTGCAGGAAGCGGAAGGCTGCCCGGTTTGCATCGTCGAGCGAGGACCAATAGGTTCTGGCTTGCTCAAGGAGGACAAAGGTTCCCTGGACATTGGTGCGGATGAAGGCTTCAGGAGAGGCGATGGAGCGGTCCACGTGGCTTTCGGCGGCGAAGTGGACGATGGCCCGGGGGCGATGCCGCTTGAGAAGCGCCCCAACTAATTCGGGGTCGCAGATATCCCCGCGCACAAACGAGTAACGGGGATTTCCGTCGAGCGAAGCTAGATTGGCTGGATTCCCGGCATATGTGAGCAGGTCGAGATTGACGACCGAGGCGCCGGAAGCCTGAAGCCAGGTCAAGACGAAATTGGAGCCGATAAACCCAGCTCCGCCCGTAACCAAGATCGTGTTCTGGGTGCTCGTTGTCACGGCCTTCAGTATATGGCACAAAACAAGCCACATTCGAGCTTTGACAAACTTGCGGTGCCTCCTTTCGCACTGTTTCCGGGAAGGAAGTTCAGCAGTTTTGGCAATTTTTCGATATATTAAAGTCAGTGCAGTGCCGGACGCGGCGACACCTGCTCATGCAACCCTCTTGATTAACGACTTAGGCGATTTTGTTCAACTGGAATCGCGCGGCGGTTGTGTCTTTCAGAACAAACACAGCAATCTGCTAGAAAACGGTCACCGAAAAGGCTGCCATGGATACTTCTAATCAAAACCGCATTCCCCAGCCACAAGGGCTTTATCATCCACGGAATGAGCATGATGCCTGCGGCATGGGACTGGTCGCCAGCATTCGCGGCGAGAAAAGCCATGAGATTATCCGCAAGGGTCTTGAGGTTCTAATCAACCTCACCCATCGCGGCGCTGCCGGTTGCGATCCGCAGACCGGCGATGGCGCTGGGATCCTAATTCAGATTCCCCACGCCTTTTTTGTGCGCGAGTGCGGCCAGCTGGGCATGAAACTACCCGAGCCGGGCGCCTATGGCGTGGCGATGTGCTTCCTGCCTGTAGAAAAGCACAGCCGCTTGCAGTGTGAGGGTGTGTTTGAGCGCATTGCCCAGGAAGAGGGCCTGACCTTGCTCGGCTGGCGCGATACGCCGGTGAACGGCGATGCGGTTGGCCGCGAAGCGCGCGCTTCACAACCCTACATTGAGCAGCTTTTTGTCGGCAGGCCCACGGGGATGGAGGAGGAGGCCTTTGAGCGTCTCCTTTACAGGATTCGCCGCCGGACCGAGAACGAGATCGCTGCTTCGGAGATTGAGGACAAAGAGACATTTTATGTTCCATCGTTCTCTTGCCGGACGATCGTCTACAAGGGCCTGATGCTGGCTCCGCAAATTGAGAAGTTCTATTTTGAGCTGGCCAATCCGCTCGTGACCAGCGCTTTGTGCCTGGTTCATCAGAGGTTCTCCACCAACACATTCCCGAGCTGGAAGCTCGCTCACCCGTACCGCTACGTCGCGCACAATGGTGAAATCAACACGATTCGCGGCAATGTGAGCTGGATGAATGCGCGCCAATCGGTGCTGCGCAGTCCGTTGTACAGCGGACAGATAGACAAGCTTTTTCCGGTTGTGATGCCTGAGGGCAGCGACTCGGCTTCGCTGGATAATGCGGTTGAATTCCTGTTTCAGTCCGGCCGTTCCCTGCCCCATGTGATGGCCATGCTGATTCCAGAGGCGTGGTCGGGCAATCCTGACATGGATGAGGAGAAGCGCGCCTTCTACGAGTACCACGCATCCCTGATGGAACCCTGGGATGGTCCAGCAGCCATCGCATTCACCGACGGCCGTGTGATCGGCGCCACGCTGGACCGCAATGGACTCCGGCCTGGCCGTTACATTGTCACCAAAGATGACCTTGTGGTATTGGCCTCAGAGGCAGGGGTGATTGAAGTTCCGGCCGAGGACATTTGCAAGAAGGGCCGGCTTCGCCCAGGCCGCATGTTCCTGGTTGACACGGTTCAACAGCGCATCATCTCCGACACCGAGATCAAGAAGCAGTTGTCAGGCCGTCAACCTTACGCGGAGTGGCTGAAGGAGCAACAGGTCACAATTGACATGCTGCCAGAGCCTCCGCGTGTGATCGCCTCGAATCCTGAAACGCTGCTTCGGCGACAGCGCGCCTCTGGCTACAGCGAAGAGGATCTCCGCATCCTGCTGGCCCCCATGGGCGCCAAGGGCGAAGAGCCGATTGGCTCGATGGGGACGGATGTTCCGTTGGCGTGTCTTTCGGATCGTCCGCAATCGCTGTTCAATTACTTCAAGCAGCTATTCGCGCAGGTGACCAACCCGCCGATCGATCCGATCCGCGAAGAGATGGTGATGTCGCTGATCAGCTACATCGGCACGGAGCGCAACATTCTGGATGAGACGCCGGAGAATTGTCACACTCTGAAGCTGCCGCATCCGATTTTGACGAATCGCGATCTGGAAAAGCTGCGCCGTGTTTCTTCGGGCGATCTGCTGGCAACAACGCTGCCGGCGCTGTTTCGCGCCGCCGATGGTGAGGCTGGCCTGCGCCATTCGCTTGAAGATCTAAGCGCACGCGCGGCCCATGCAGTCCATTCGGGCTACACGCTGCTGATCCTCTCCGACCGTGGAGTCGATCCGACCTACGCACCGATTCCCAGTTTGCTGGCTATGGCCGCCGTGCACAATCGCCTGGTGCGCGAGAAGACCCGCACCCAGGTAGCACTGATTATTGAAAGCGGCGAACCGCGCGAGGTGATGCACTTTGCGTTGTTGATCGGTTACGGCGCGAGCGCAATCAATCCCTATCTCGCGATTGAGACCCTGCACGACCTGAAGCGCCGCGGACTTTTGCCGGACGACGTCAGCGCGGAGTATGCCGAGAAGAATTTCATCAAGGCCATCAACAAGGGCCTGCTGAAGACCTTCTCGAAGATGGGCATCAGCACGCTGCAGAGCTATCGCGGAGCCCAGGTGTTTGAGGCTGTGGGTCTTAACCAATTCCTGATCGACGCCTACTTCTCCGGGACAGCTTCTCGCATTGAGGGTGTGGGCCTTGACGTGCTCGCACGCGAAGCACAGATGAAGCACGCCTACGCCTTCCAGCCGCTCACCGAGTCCGAGACGGATCTGGTTGTTGGCGGACAGTATCAGTATCGCGAGGGTGGCGAGTATCACCTGCTGAATCCGCTGACGATCAGCAAGGTTCAGCATGCCGTGCGCCAGAACAATCCGGCCACGTTCAGGGAATACACCGATTTGCTGGACGCGCAGAATCGCGAACTTTGCACGCTGCGCGGCCTGTTCAAACTGCGGTATGCCGATCAACCTATCCCGCTTGAAGAAGTCGAGCCGGCCAAGGAGATCGTGAAGAGGTTCACGACCGGCGCGATGAGTTACGGGTCGATCAGCAAAGAGGCGCACGAGACTCTGGCGATTGCGATGAACCGTATCGGCGGCATGTCGAACACAGGCGAGGGCGGCGAAGACGAAGACCGCTTCAAGCGCGACCCGAACGGCGATTTGCGCCGCAGCGCGGTGAAGCAGGTTGCCAGCGGCCGCTTCGGTGTTACAACAAACTACCTGGTCAACGCCGACGAATTGCAGATCAAGATGGCGCAGGGAGCAAAGCCCGGCGAGGGCGGGCAACTGCCTGGTCACAAGGTGGACGAGGTGATCGCGAAGACGCGGCACTCGATCCCTGGCGTGGGCTTGATCTCGCCTCCTCCGCACCATGACATTTATTCAATCGAGGATCTGGCGCAGCTTATTTACGATCTGAAGAACGTGAATCCTCAGGCCCGGATCGCGGTGAAGCTGGTGTCTGAAGTTGGCGTCGGCACGGTTGCTGCGGGAGTGTCGAAGGCGCATGCCGATGTGGTGCTGATCTCGGGCGACAGCGGGGGCACAGGGGCTTCGCCACTCAGTTCCATTAAGCATGCAGGCCTGCCCTGGGAACTTGGGCTAGCTGAAACTCAGCAGGTATTGTTGCTCAACGATCTGCGCAGCCGGATCCGTGTGCAGACAGACGGCAAGCTGCAAACGGGGCGCGACGTAGTGATTGCTGCGTTGCTTGGCGCCGAAGAGTACGGTTTTGCCACCATGCCCCTTATCAGCATGGGCTGCATCATGATGCGCAAGTGTCACCTGAACACCTGTGCAGTCGGCATTGCCACTCAAGATCCGGTGTTGCGCGCGCGCTTCACCGGCCTGCCCGAGCACGTGGTGAACTTCTTCTTCTTCATCGCCGAACAGATGCGCGAACACATGGCCAAACTGGGCTTCCGCACAGTGGATGAGATGGTCGGGCGGGTCGAGAAGATTGACGCAGTGGTCGCCAACGCCCATTGGAAGGCCAAGGGCATTGACCTTTCTTCAATTCTCTACGCGCCTACACTGCCCTCTCGCGTGGCCCGGCGACGGACGCAGGCCCAGGATCATGGGCTGAACCAGGCGCTCGATCATATTCTGATTGAGAAGGCCGCGCCTGCGCTCGAAGCCAAGACCAAGGTATCCGGCAGCTTTGCTATCCGCAATGTTCATCGCACGGTTGGGGCAATGCTTGGTGGCGAGATCGCGCGACGCTACGGCTCTGCAGGATTGCCGGAGGGCACGATTCACTTCCGCTTCCAGGGATCGGCCGGACAGAGCTTTGGGGCCTTCGTTCCTTCCGGGGTCACGCTGGAACTGGAGGGCGATGCCAACGACTATCTGGGCAAGGGACTTTCTGGCGGCCGCATCATTGCCTATCCGCCGAAGACCTCCAGCTTCCTGCCGGAGGAAAGCATCCTGGTTGGGAACGTTGTGCTGTACGGGGCAACATCGGGCGAAGTCTTCCTGAACGGCATCGCGGGCGAGCGCTTCGCGGTGCGCAATTCAGGCTCTACCGCCGTGGTTGAAGGCGTGGGCGACCACGGCTGCGAGTACATGACCAACGGAACGGTCATTGTCCTGGGGAAGACGGGACGGAACTTCGCTGCGGGCATGAGCGGCGGCATCGCCTATGTGTTTGACGGCCGCGGGGACTTTGCTGCCAGGCGATGCAACAAGACGAGCGTGGATCTGGAGCCATTGGTTGAAGAGGCTGATGTTGAGCGGGTGCGCGCGCTGCTGGAGCGGCACCGGGATTTCACCGGCAGCCCTCGCGCGGCCTGGGTTCTGGAACACTGGGCCGATGCACAGCCTAGATTCATCAAGGTATTCCCGCACGAATACAAGCGCGTGCTGGGCGTTGCGCGTGTCGACTCGGTCTACGCTCCCCCTTTCACTCCGTCGCCTCTGGTGACGTCAACGACAGAGGTGCTGCATGGGTAAGGTTACTGGGTTTCTGGAGATTCAACGCGAACAACCGACACGCCGCAAGGCTGGGGAGCGCATCAAGGACTGGTTCGAGATTTACGAGCCGTTTCCTGAGGAAAGCCAGCGCCAGCAGGGCGCGCGTTGCATGGACTGCGGAGTACCGTTCTGCCATACCGGATGCCCTGTCAACAACCTGATTCCCGACTGGAACGATCTGGTTTATAACAGCCGGTGGGAAGCAGCAATCCGGCGGCTCCACTCCACAAACAACTTCCCGGAGTTCACTGGCCGCATCTGCCCTGCCCCATGCGAGGCCGCCTGCGTGCTGGGAATCAATCAGCCAGCCGTTTCGATCAAGCTCATCGAGCGGTCGATCGTGGAACGCGGTTGGGAGGAAGGCTGGATTCATCCCGAGCCTCCTGAGCACAGCACTGGGAAGCGGGTTGCAGTTGTGGGCAGCGGACCGGCTGGATTGGCTGCAGCTCAGCAGTTGCGGCGAGCCGGGCATTCTGTGACCGTCTATGAGAAGAACGATCGTGTGGGCGGCCTGCTGCGCTATGGCATTCCGAACTTCAAACTTGAAAAGCATGTGATCGACCGGCGCATCGAGCAAATGCGGTCAGAGGGCGTGAACTTTATTGTCAACGCCCATGTCGGCGTGAATGTATCTGTCGAGGCGCTGACTACTCAGTATGAAGCGATCATGCTGTGCGGCGGCTCCGAACATCCACGCGACCTGAAGGTTCCGGGCCGCGAGCTGAAAGGTATCCACTACGCGATGGAGTTCCTGCCCCAGCAGAATCACCGCAATGAGGGCGACACCGTCGATCCCTCGATCGCCATTCTTGCGACTGGCAAGCGCGTTCTGATTATTGGCGGCGGCGATACCGGCGCCGACTGCCTGGGCACAAGCCATCGACAAGGCGCAAAGAGCGTGCATCAGATCGAGATCATGCCGAAGCCGCCGGAGCAGCGAGCAGCTACGACTCCCTGGCCTCTTTGGCCAATGCAGTTGCGGACGGAAAGCTCTCACGAAGAGGGTGGCATTCGCGACTGGAGCGTCAACAGCATCAAGTTCACGGGCGACGAAAATGGCAACGTGAAGCAGGTTCATGCCGTGCGTGTGGGTCCCCCTCCGAAGTTCGAACCCATCGCCGGCTCAGAGTTCACACTCGACGTGGATCTGGTTCTACTGGCAATGGGGTTCCTTGGGCCAGTAAAGTCCGGCATGATCGAGCAGTTGGGGCTGACCTTGGATAACCGCGGCAATATCGCAACGACGAATTACATGAGCTCTGTGGATGGGATCTTTGCTGCCGGTGACATGCGGCGCGGACAGTCGCTTGTTGTTTGGGCTATTGCTGAAGGCCGGAAGGCCGCAGCGGCCGTCGACGCGTACCTCAGCGCGCAGATTGACGCTGTTCCTCTAGCCCGCCGCGTAACGGCCTAGGAGGTCTCAGCCGTATTATTTGCTAAAAAGGCGCGGCTTCGGCCGCGCCTTTGGTTTGAAGACCCCAAGAAACTCCCGTTCAGTCTGGCCCGCAAAGCTGAGGTTTCAATAGCCCACTAGAGGCGGGAATTCTCGCTCCTCCTATTCCCGTAGTCCCGTTCGCTGCTTAGAGAGACCTTTCTGAAATCCCCCCTTCGTTCCGACCTCTGCGCGGGAGAGTTATACTTTTAGGCAAATTCCTAGAGCACTTCCAGGATTACCGTACCCTGGCCGAATTGATGCGAGGTTGCCGCTCCCTGATGGTCGCGTCAACTTTGTGAATTGCCTTCGAGGCATACCAATCCTGGAAATGCTTTAGTCATCGCGCAACTTTAGGCCAAATTCCGTTTCAATGAATCTGGAGCGCCTATGAAAGCGTACGTTGCCGCTCTTTTCGATTTGCCTTGCGAGCTCTCCGAGCCGCGCTGGCTTATGCCAGCACAGGCCAGCTCAGGGATTCCCGAACCGATCACACCATTCAATGGGCGCGACCTGGCGACTGTGTCTTCTCACAGCGCAGCTTGGCAGCCCGCTTGTCGAATTCAATGATCTCTTGAAGGAGTACGACCATGTCTCAATCCCGCCGCAGATTTGTTGTCGATGCGTCATTGCTCGGCCTGGTTGCCGCGCTCATGCCTGAGCTTGCTGCTGCACAGAACGCAGCTCCGCAGACCCCAACGGAAGATACACCGCACGACTCCTATGATTTCTGGAATGGGTTTTTCGACTCGGTGAACCCCTATAGCCAGAACTATGGGAATAAGGCGTCCTCACGCGGACCGAAGGATCAGCTTCCCGACCCCGCCGCTGAGACCCAATATCTCCACTACAAAGGGGACACGAAACGGCTGCGCTATGCAACCGACATTGGGAAGGAAGAGCTGTTAGACCACGAAGGTGACGTGGCGGTGAGCATTGCGCTTTCGCAATATCGTCCAACCGCCGGCAGCAACGGCGAAACCAGCACTCGCGCGGCGCAGCTTCGCGTGGACACAACACAAATACACCCGTACATGAATATCCTGGCTCCCCTTGCGTGGACGGCTATTGCATCAGTAGAGCCGAACAAGGCAGGCAAAGTGTCGCTGGATCAACTAGGTTTCAGAACTCCTCAGGCGCAGCAGGGCACCAGCAAAATTCTGCTCACGCAGGGTACAGGGAAGCTTGCAGTGAATGTTTCGAAGGCCGCATCCACCTCGATGTTCGTGAAGGCACTGAACATTATCATGCAAGGGAGCAAGATCATTGCTCCCATGGTGACACTGCCCGCGATCAGTGTGCCGGCACTTAGTGCGTTTACGGAGGCGCTAAGTTATTGGGAAGATCGAACCCGGTTCATCATGGCCGGCAACCTGACCAGTGCCGTGGCCACGCAACAGGCACATGCCGATCCGGATCGCGAAGATCGCTACATCGGTCTCATCTCCGGCGACTACCTTATGGTTCCTCAGGAGCATACCGCCGAACTGGCGAAGGAACTTCCGAATCTCGACCTGATCCAGGGTTACCTTGTCCGCAAGGACGCCGATCCGAATCTCCCGCTTCAAGAACGTGCCCAGATCGCCGTCCCCGGAGTCACCTATGCCTCGATGCGGGTCAGCGTGCAGCCGCTTGACGCATCTTCCTCCGGCAAGTCAGAAGAGAGAGGCAAGTCCGAGGGCAGCAGTGGAGGCGAATCATCCAATACGAGCAGCAAGAGCGGTTCAAAAAAGGGCGGGGCAAACAAGAGCGAATCAAGCAAGAGCGGATCAAAGAAGAGCGGTGAAAGTGGCAAAAAGGAGTAGGGGGCGGAGCGCTTGCGCAGAAAGGAGGAACGATGCGCCTTGCACCGACGCTGCCAGTGATCGCATGCCTGAGCATTGGACTTGTTGTATCGATGGGAGCTCATGCGCAGAGTGAGCCGATTCAGGACCAGATTACGCGGCACGAACAAAAGCTATCGGAAGCCCGAGAAGCAGGGCACGCGAAAGATGAAGGATTCGAGCTGATTCTTCTTGGCAACCTGTATCGGCAATCGGGACAGTTGCAGAAGGCTCTCGACTACTTAAGCAAGTCGTTGCCTATCGAAGAAGGCACTGGCAATCGTGCAGCCCAGGCGATGGCGTTGAACGCTACTGGACGTGTGTTTGAAGATCAAGGCGATGAGAGCAAAGCGCTCGCGGCATTTAGCCGGGCATTTCTCATATGGAATTCATTGGCGCTCAAGCCTGCAGTCGCAATTACGTTGAACAATATTGGCAAAGTCTATAACAACCTTGGGCAGCGATCTGAGGCCCTGGATCACTACAACGAAGCACTGGCGATCTGGCATGGACTCGGCGATCTTCAAGGTAAGTCGCGCATGTTGAGCAGCAAGGAGCGGCTCCACGACCTGGGCCAGTTGAATGCGCTGCGAGAGCTCAATAACGCACTGCCACCAAGCTTTCGAGAGGTCGCCGGCCCTGCCGGCGAGGCGAACACTCTTGACGGCTTGGGAGAAACTTACTCCTCCATGGGCCGGAGTGCGAAGGCTTTCGAGCTTTTCAACCAGGCGCTACCAATCTGGCGGGAAGCGGGAGAGCAAGGGGGCGAGGCACTCACACTCAATAACATGGGCCGTGCCTATGCAGACATGGGACAAAAACAGGAGTCCCTTGAGGCGTACAACAAGGCTTTGGATCTATGGCGAAAGATTGGAAACCGGGAGGGAGAGGCACTCACGCTGAACAACATTGGGCGGCTCTACCGCGACCTTGGTCAGCAGCAGATGGCACTGGACTACTACAACCAGGCCTTGCCAATCTGGCGCGAAGCGGGAGGACGCATCGGGGAGGGGCTGGCTCTCAACGACATCGGGCGAGCCTTTGCCGACACTGGGGAACCACGAAAGGCGCTGGAGTATTGCAACCAGGCATTGGTTCTATGGCGTGAGACCAGGGTCAGGCGTGGCGAAGCAATGACGCTGAACAATATGGGCAGAGATTATTCGGATCTAGGGGAACCGGAAAAGGCGCTTGATTTCGATAACCGCGCCCTGGCGATTTGGCGTGAAGTGGAGGACCAGCGCGGTGAGGCGCTCGCGTTGATGACGGCTGGCTGGGCCTACTGGGCGCTGAAGAAGCCTGAACAGGCGCTGGCAAGCGAATTGGCCGCACTGTCTTTGGCGAAGAATGTGGGCGACCCTGAGATCCAAGGCGCGATCGAAAACGCCCTGATGATTGGCTTCCGTGATCAACACCTGCCTGAGGAAGCAATCTTCTTTGGCATGGACGCCGTAAACTCCTACCAACAAATTCGCAGGAATATCTCAGGGCTCGATAAGGATTTGCAGGCCGGATTCCTCCAATCAAAGTCCACAACCTATCGCGCGTTGGCAGAGTTGCTCGTGCAATCTGACCGGCTTGGTGAGGCTGAGCAGGTTTTGGATTTACTCAAGGAGCAAGAACTGAAGGAAGTGGTACGTGGAGCGGCCGCGAACCCTGAGACAAGGATCGCACCGTTAAAACTGAACGGAGTGCAGGAGCAAGCCCAAAGTGAACTGCCTACCGGCGAGAAAGCCGCCCTGGCATTGGCGGATATGAGCGTGGAATTCGCCGCGTTACAAGCGAAAGCTGCGCGCACTCCCGACGAGGATGCTCGCTTGAAACTACTGGAAGCAAAAATTGAAGCCGGGAATGAAGAGGTCTCTGACTTTTTCAGAAAGACGCTCTTTCCAGAGCTAGCTGCCAAGACCGGAACGCAGGATGCCAATGCCCTGTTAAGCAGAGAGAAATCTGACGTAAGCCGCCTGCAGAATACTCTGAAAGAGCTAGGGCCGCGGGTGATGGGGATTCGGCTTCTGCTCGGCGAAGAACATGTCTATGCGATTGTAATCACGGCTGACGCGCGGAAGAAATTTGAGTTAAGGTGCACGCCGGCCGAGTTGCGGAGCAAGGTATTGCAAGTACGCGACGATCTTCGTTCACCACGCTCCGATCCAAAGCCGCATTTGGCGGAGTTGTATGCGATGGTTGTTGGTCCATTCGCCGATGAACTGACTGCTCTGGAGCAATCGTCCACAAAGAACAACCATGTCCCGGTGCTTCTGTGGTCGCTGGATGGCGT
>Ga0182013_10006871_pt1 | contig 12730 bp, 13 predicted proteins | sample 612S2MmetaG_FD_120487 | JGI IMG/M metagenome (GOLD analysis project Ga0182013, IMG submission 120487) | Permafrost microbial communities from Stordalen Mire, Sweden - 612S2M metaG | ecosystem: Environmental > Terrestrial > Soil > Wetlands > Permafrost | place: Sweden: Stordalen | collected... | reverse complement strand
TCTCCAGCAGCGGCGTTCGCATGACGACAACCTCCGATTCGGGCTGTCGCTGATAGATTCACACATTCGCGCCGGAAGGAATCCCAGAGCCACCAGAAAATAAGCGGACTAAACAGCCCTGATATATTGGCGCTCCTTCACCATTTTGTTCTGAATGGTGGTCGAATAGTAACTGCTCGCGGAGCAATCGGCCTTCGCCGTGTTTTCCGCGCCCTCGGGCTTGCAATCAAGATTCGCGCCCTTGGGGAACTCGACCTTCGCCGTAAAGAAATATTCGACGCCCGCGTGACCGGCGCCTTCGACGTCGAGTCGCCAAAAGCGCGTCACGTCGAATGTTTGAATCTTCGCGTCGAGATCGAACTTCTTCCTGACGAGATTCTCGAACACCTTGCGCGTGTCTTCCGCGGTCGGCTCGCATGCAAATAAGCAAAAAGCCCTCGCGGGCGCCGCTGCGAGCATTGTCGCGAACAACGCCAATGCGATGAGTTTCAATTTAATCATGTCGAACGCTCTTTCGGTTTCTGGTGGGCGGCGAATAAACGCGGCGGGTTTGATTCACGCCGTCGCCAGCACTTGAGAATGGCGGACCTCGCGCCAAAACACTTGGTACATCCGGCGCGGGGACAGCAATTCCATTGCTTCCCGGGCATTGCGGGCGAAATGCCTCGTCGGTGGATTGGCGCGCGTTACGCGGAAGGCTTTTTCTTGTCGATGAAGGCATGCTTGTAATACAGGCCGAAACCGACGAGACCGGCGGCTCCAAGAACTACGGCGGTATAAAAGTTCTTGTTCGCCGTTTCCCCGACCGCGAAAGGAAAGCGCGAGATATATTCCTTCGTGCCGTCGTCGCTGCGGGCTTTCACCAGACCGATGAAGTTGCCCTGCTGCTTGAAATCATAGTCGAAATTCAAAGTGTCGGTCTTGTATTTCTTGGGAGCGACGTAAATTTGGGTGTTGGCATCCATATTTTCGCTGTCGTCCTTTTGGCCGACATTGCGCAGGATGCGGATTTCCAGCGCCATGTCGCGCAATTCGTCCTGTTGGGCGTCGAGTACGATGATTGTGGAACCTACGTCGGGAATGTCGTCGCAAAACTGCTCGCGCGATTTCTGTGGTTGATAGCCAGACCCCCAATAGCAGCGCGCTCAGGAACCTTACGTTCATCGCTTCTCTCCTCACCTCGCCTCGAAGGACTGTCTTATCTTGATGGCGCCGCGCCGACCTGCGACGGCTGGACGATGGCTCGATCGCCGAAAAGGCGCGAACCATTTTTTCTTCACGGCGACGCCGGAGCTTTTCGCGGCCCGGCGTCGCCATCGCCTCGCTTCGCGTCCTCCTCTTTCCGCGCCGAATTCGCCTCTGGAACAGGGCAGCCCCGAGGTTTTTGGTTTCGGTCGGAAACGCGAACCCAAGCAAGCATCACGTTTACGAAACAGCCGCGACAGCGGCATATCCATCGTGACGCGATGTGTTTATAGATCGTCAGCCGATATGTTGCAAGCCGGTCGATTAGCGGTATGATCGCGGCCAACGCCCGATGCGGGTCGCTTCGCGCGTTTCAACGGGCTGGGAATAGGCGCCGCTTCTAGTGGAAAGATGGGCGCCGCCTATCTTTGAAGACGGCCTGGCTGCTGGCGCGTCGCGGCGGCGCGACATGGCCATGGATGACATTGTGGGGGTTTGTGACGATTTCGACGAACGGGACCGACGAAGGCGCCGAATCGCTCGGTAAGGAGCCGACGCAAGAGGAACTGGCGGCTCTCGCTCGATTTCGCTTCGCGTTGCGACGGTTCTTGGCCTTCAGCGAACAGGCGGCCGCCGACCTTGGTTTGACAATGCAATGGTATCAGGCGTTGCTGGTCATCAAGACCTTCCGCGCCGGCGACCACATCAGCGTCGGCGAACTGGCCGAGCAACTGATGATCCGCGATCACAGCGCCGCGGAGCTGGTCTCGCGTCTCGTTCAAGCCAAATTGGTCAAGCGCAAAACCGATCCATCCGACCGTCGTCGATCGCTCGTGATCATGACGCCGTCGGGCGATCGACGCCTCGCGCAGCTCGCCGCGGTGCATCTGGAGCGGTTGAGGGAAAACAAGGACGCCTTCCTGAATCTCTTCAATGTAGACCCGGAATGACGCCGCGCCTTGGAATCATCCGCGGCGCGGGGCTCGCGCGCTCGCTATGCTTCAAGAGTTGAGGCTCCGGGCCAAGCATGGCGACGCCTTCGCGATTAATTTATCGTTCCGGGTCGCCCAGTCGTGGCGATTGATCGTCGCGCCTCGCGAGAGGCGTATCGTCTTTCAATTCGACGCCCGTCAGCTGCCGTCGACGCGCCTCGCCGCATAGATAGAATAATCTTTGCGCGGCTTCCGAATAGGACATTCCCTGCGAGCGAATATTGGACAGGCAATTGCGCTCGGCGTCGTTGCGGCCGACGCGGGGCGCGAAGGTGAGATAGACGCCGAGACTATCGGGAGAGGAAAGACCGGGGCGTTCGCCGATCAGTACTGCGACGAGTCTAGCGCCGAGAATTTCGCCGATTTCGTCGCCGATCGCCACGCGGCCCTGTTCGACAACGACGACGGGCGCGAGCTTCCATGAACCTTGTTGGAACGCCGGCATCGCTTCGTCCAGCAAAGCGATCGCGTGGGAGGAGACGGCGCGCGCCGAGAGACCGTCGGCGATAACGAACGCGATGTCATAGTCGTCCGCCGAACCCGCCAGATGCGCGCGCGACGCTTCATCGAGTTCGCGGCCAAGATCGGGGCGCAGCAGATAAGTTCGGCGATCCCGCGCGGCGCTGGCGAGGCGAAGGACTTCGAGACCGCGCGACCGTAGCGCCTTGATGAGCGCCTCGACATCGAGGCGCTCATGCACGGCGTCGCGGGCCTCGGCGTGATCGAGTTGAAATTGCAGATTGGCTTGCGTCGCAAGCGCCAGGCCGGCGCGCGGAAGGAAAATGCGTGCTGGCGTCGCCGCGCGCAAACCCGCCAGTTTGTCGTGGGTCTCCGGGAGAGTCTCGGTCATCGTTCACGCCTTTGCGAGCAACGGCAGGACGGCGGCGGGCAGCGCCAGGGGCTTTGGCGAACCGCGCTCGTCCATCGCGCCCATGCTTTCAAGCCATTGCGCGAATTCCGGCGCCGGCGCCAATCCCAACATGCGGCGAACCGCGAGCACGTCGTGATAGGACGTGCTCTGGTAATTTAGCATGATGTCGTCCGCGCCGGGAACGCCCATGACATAATTGACGCCGGCGACGGCGAGCAAAGTGAGGAGATCGTCGATATCGTTCTGATCGGCCTCGGCATGATTTGTGTAGCAGGCGTCGCATCCCATGGGCAGGCCCAGCAGCTTGCCGCAAAAATGATCCTCTAGGCCGGCTCTGATGATTTGCTTGCCATCGAAGAGATATTCCGGGCCGATGAAGCCGACGACGGTGTTGACCAGCAACGGCTTGAACAGCCGCGCGACGCCATAAGCGCGGGCTTCGAGCGTCTGCTGATCGCAGCCGTGATGCGCGCCCGCCGACAGCGCGCTGCCCTGGCCGGTTTCGAAATACATCACATTGTCGCCGATGGTCCCCCGCCGCAGCGCCAGCGCCGCTTCATTGGCCTCGCGCAGCAGAGCGAGATTGACGCCAAAGCTTCGATTGGCCCTTTGCGTTCCGGCGATTGATTGAAACACGAGGTCGACCGGCGCGCCGCGCTCCATTAGTCGAAGCGTCGTCGTCACGTGAGAGAGCACGCAGGATTGCGTCGGTATGTCCAATGTCTCGCGCAATTCGTCGATAAGCCGCAAAAGCTCGTGGCATCGCCGCAGATCGTCGGAGGCCGGATTGATCCCGATCACCGCGTCGCCATTGCCGAGCAGCAGGCCGTCAATCGCGCTCGCGAGAATGCCCTTGGGATCGTCGGTTGGATGGTTCGGCTGAATGCGCGAGGAAAGGCGTCCGGGAAGCCCCAAGGTGTCGCGAAACCGCGTCACCACCCGGCGTTTCGCGGCGATCGCAATCAGATCCTGGTTGCGCGAAATCTTGGCGACGGCGGCGACCATTTCCGGCGTCAGCCCCGGCGCCAATGCGGCGAGCGTTTCGTCGGTCGCGGCGTCCGAGAGCAGCCAGTCCCGCAACTCCCCAACCGTAAGGCTGGCGACGGACGCGAAGGCCGCCGCGTCGTGGCCATCGACAATCGCCCGCGTCACCTCGTCTTCCTCATAGGGCACGAGCGCCTCGCGCAAAAAGGTCGACAGAGGCAAATCCGCAAGCCTCATTTGCGCGGCGACGCGCTCGGCGGCGCTCGCGGCCGCGATGCCCGCGAGGCAATCGCCGGACCGTAAGGGCGTCGCCTTCGCCATCAATGATTTCAGGTCGGGGAATGTGTAGCGGGTTCCGCGAATGGATGTCGCATACATGGGCATGGCCTGTGGGCGCAAGGAAAGGCGCGGCGTGATAAAACTATGGCGCCGCGCGGCTCCGGCCAACCGAAGAATGCTTTTGCCGCCCGCGCGTGGGACGGCGGCGAGGATGCGGTAAAGAGGTTTTCAATGGACTTTCTTACTACTAAGTAGCAAGAATGCGCTTGAAAGACGATTGGAGATGCGCCGTGGCCGATATCCAGAAAGTCAGCATCGCCCTAACGGGGGGGCAGCTTGCCGCCCTCAAAGCGGCCGTCGAAGCGGGCGAATATGCCACGACAAGCGAAATTGTGCGTGAAGCGGTCCGCGACTGGCAGTTCAAGCGCGAACTTCGCCAGGAGGAAGTAAAGCGGCTACGCAAACTTTGGGACGAGGGCAAGGCCAGTGGCCCGCCGACGCCGCTTGATTTTGGCGAGCTAAGACGGGAGGCGCGACGCCGCTTGGCGGAGGCCCAGAAGGCCCAAGCCGATGGTTGTTAGGCTGGTCTGGAGTCCGGAAGCCCGGAAGGATCTGCTCGACATTTACATCGTTATCGGCCTCGAAAATTCAGCGGCCGCGGAAAGGCTGTATGACAGGATCGAAGCCAAGGCCGAAGCCTTGTCGCATCACCCCCGGCTCGGGGCGCGCCGCCCCGATATTCAACCGCGCGCGCGGGTCTTGGTCGAGGGGCCCTATCTCATTCTGTATGAAACCCATCCCGATACGGACGACGGCCCCGTCGATTGGGTCGAGATCGTGCGCGTCGTCGACGGTCGGCGCGATTTGACGATGGTGGTTTAGGGGATGAGACGCGCTCTTTAAAATCTAAAACCGCGCCCTCTGGCCAACCCCCCCGCGCCGCTATAGTCTGCCTTGTCCTTGCGAGAAGGTTGAGCCGGCATGGCCTTGAGCGCATCCGATCCCGAGACGGTCATACGGGCCCTTCCGATCTGGAACGGCGGGATAGACATCCAGCCCTTGCTCGGCGGCATCACCAACAAAAACTATCTCGTCACGGATGGAGAGCGCCGCGCCGTCGTACGGTTTGGCGGGGATATCCCGGTGCATGGGGTGATGCGCTTCAACGAGCTCGCGGCGACGCGGGCGGCGGGCGACACGGGAATTTCCCCGAAGGTGCTCTACTCCGCGCCCTCCGTTCTGGCGCTCGATTTTATCGCGGGACGCAGCTACGGCCCCGACGATGTGCGAGCCGACCGCGACCGCTGCGTGGCCTTGGTCAAGCGCGTGCACCGCGAAATCGCCGCGCATCTGCGCGGTCCGACGCTCGCCTTCAACGTCTTCCACATCGTCCGCGATTACGCGCACACGCTCGTCGAAGACCAAAGCCGCATGGCGGCGCGACTGCCGCGTTTTCTCGCCGCCGCCGAGACGTTGGAGCGGGCGGTCGGGCCGATCGATCTCGTCTTCGCCCATAATGATCTGCTCGCCGCCAATTTCATCGACGACGGCCAGCGTCTGTGGCTGGTCGATTGGGATTACGCGGGCTGGAACTCGCCCTTGTTCGATCTCGGCGGCCTTTCCTCGAACAATGGTTTCGACCTAGGCGACAATGATGCGATGCTGTCAGCCTATTTCGAAGCGCCGGTCACCGACGCGCTGCGCCGAAAATTTCACGCCATGCTCTGCGCGTCGCTGCTGCGCGAGGCGATGTGGAGCATGGTCTCGGAGCAAAGGTCGACGATTGATTTCGACTATGTCGCCTATACGGACGAAAATCTGCGGCGTTTCGACGCCGCCTGGACGACCTTCCAAGAGATGGGGCTGAAATGACCGAACTTCCACGCGGCGCGCAAGTCATTGTCGTCGGCGGCGGCATCATCGGCTGCTCCGTCGCCTATCACCTCGCCAAGCGCGGCGTGGAAGTGTTGCTGTTGGAGCGTCATCAGCTGACGTCCGGCTCGACCTGGCACGCCGCCGGTCTCGTCGGCCAATTGCGCACCAGCGCGAACGTTACCCGGCTGCTGGGCTATTCGGTCGAACTCTATGAGAAGCTTGAAGCGGAGACTGGTTACGCGACCGGTTGGAAGCGCAATGGCGGGCTGCGCCTCGCCTGCAACGCCGACCGCTGGATCGAGGTCAAGCGTCAAGCGACGACCGCGCGCAGTTTCGGGCTCGACATGCAGCTTCTGAGCCCCAAGGAGGCGCAAGCGCTGTGGCCGCTGATGAATGTGGAGGATGTCGTCGGCGCCGCTTTTCTGCCGACCGACGGGCAAGCGAACCCTTCCGACATCACCCAGGCTCTCGCCAAGGGCGCGCGGCTCGCCGGCGCGCGCTTCGTGGAAAACGTCGCCGTTTCCGAGGTCGTGGTCGAAGACGGGCGCGTCAAGGGAATCGTCACGGATAAGGGGCCTATCGCTTGCGAGAAAGTGGTCCTGTGCTGCGGGCTGTGGACCCAGCGCCTCGCCGCGCGCGCCGGCGTCACGGTTCCGCTGGCGGCGGTGCATCACCAATATATCGTGACCGAGTGCATCGCCGGCGTGACCGCCGGTCTGCCGACGCTGCGCGATCCTGATCGCCTCACCTATTACAAGGAGGAAGTCGGCGGCCTCGTCATGGGCGGATATGAGCCGAACCCCATTCCCTGGTGCGACGCGGCCGTCCCCGAGGATTTCGCCTTCCGCCTTTTGTCCGACGATTGGGATCATTTCGAGCCGATCATGAGTCTGGCGCTGGGGCGCGTTCCGGCGCTGGCCTCGGCCGGGATCAAGCAGATGATCAATGGCCTCGAGAGCTTCACGCCGGATGGCAATTGGATGATCGGCGAGGCGCCCGAGGTGCGCAATTTCTTCGTCGGCGCGGGCTTTAACGCCTTCGGCATCGCCTCGGCGGGCGGCGCCGGCATGGCGCTCGCCGAATGGGTCGCCGACGGCGAGCCGCCTTATGATCTGTGGCCGGTGGATATCAGACGCTTCGGCGCGAACCACAAGGATCCGAACTGGGTGCGCGCGCGTACGCTTGAGGCCTATGCGCGGCATTACTCCATCGCCTGGCCGGCGGAGGAATATCAATCCGGCCGGCCGTTGCGGCGCTCGCCGCTCTATGAACGCTTGAAGACCGCGGGCGCCTGCTTTGGCGAAAAGATGGGGTTCGAGCGACCCAACTGGTTCGCGGACGCCGCGGCGGGAGAAACGCCGGAAGATCGCTATTCCTTCACGCGGCCGGGGTGGTTCGAGGCGGTGGGACGCGAGCATCGCGCCTGCCGGACCACCGCCGCGCTGTTCGATCAGACCAGCTTCGCCAAGGCGATGCTGGTCGGGCGCGACGCGGAAAGCGCGCTGTCCTGGATCGCCGCGAACAATGTCGTCAAGCCTGCGGGCAGCGTGATCTACACGCAGATGTTGAACCGCAAGGGCGGGATCGAATGCGATCTGACCGTCACGCGGATCGACCGCGACCGATTTTACATCGTCACCGGCACGGGCTTCGCCACCCATGATTTCGATTGGATCAGCCGATCGATCCCCGAGAAGATGGACGCGACGCTAGTCGATGTCACGTCAGCCAACTGCGTGCTCGCGCTGATGGGGCCGCGCGCGCGCGACATCTTGCAATCCTGTTGCGACGACGATCTTTCCAACGCGGCCTTCCCCTTCATGACGGCGCGCGAGATCCGGTTGGCCGGCGCCCCGGTGCTGGCGATCCGCGTCACCTATGTCGGCGAACTCGGCTGGGAATTGCACATTCCCGTCGAATTCGCGGTCGCGGTCCATGATCGGCTGAGCGAGGCCGGCGCGCCGTTCGGTCTCGCCAATGCCGGCTATCGCGCGATCGAATCGCTGCGTCTGGAGAAGGGGTACCGCGCCTGGGGCGCCGACATCGGACCGGATCACACACCGCCGATGGCGGGGCTTGGCTGGGCGGTCAAGCTCAAATCCGGCCTGCCCTTTCAAGGGCGCGACGCTCTCGTGAGCGGTGGGCTATTGCCGCGCCTCCTCGCCGGTTTCGCGGTCGAAAACCCCGAGGTCACGCTGCTCGGCCGCGAGACGATCTACCGCGACGGCGAGCGCGTCGGTTGGCTCTCCAGCGGCGGCTTCGGCTACTCCCTCGGCAAACCGATCGGCTACGGCTATGTGCGCAATACGGCGGGCCTCGACCGGGCTTTCGTCCTTGGCGGAAATTACGAACTCGACGTGGCGGGAGAACGCGCGCGCGCGAGCGCGTCCCTGGCGCCCTTTTACGATCCGTCGGGCGCTCGCATCCACGCCTAAAGGCGAGACCGGCGTACGCGCGCCGAAAGCGCTTTTCTATCGAAGGCCAATCGCCGGGCGCGAAAGGAAAACGTCAATGACCGGGAAGCGCTTGCTCATCGTCGCCCATGCGCCATCGCCGAACACCGAGCGATTGCGGGATGCGTTGGTCGCGGGGGCGCGATCGCCGGAGATCGAGGGGGTCGAGGTCAAAGCGCTCGGTCCGTTCGCGACGACGCCGGCGGAGGTCCTGTCGGCGGACGCGATCATCCTCGGCGCGACCGAGAACCTCGGCTATATGAGCGGGGCGCTGAAAGACTTTTTCGACCGCTGTTATTGCCCTTGTCTTGGGCTGACCGAGGGGATGCCCTACGCGCTCTACATCCGCGCCGGAAACGACGGCACGGGAGCCAAACGCGGCGTCGAGACGATCGTCACCGGGCTGCGCTGGCGCAAAATCCAGCAGCCGCTGATCCTGCGGGGCGCCTGGCGGGAGGAATTCGTCGCGCAGTGCCGGGAGTTGGGAACCATGATGGCCGCGGGTCTCGAGGCCGGCGTGTTCTGAAGGATGAGCGCATCCGCCGCGCCAGCCGAGCGGACGCGTAAGGCCCGGTTTCGGCGTGGCGGCGAGACAAAGCGTTCGGCGAAGAGTTGGCCGGCCCCGACGCCTGTCAGACCGCGCCGCGGCGGTTCCGGCTTGCCAAGAATGCTAGACCGTCACAGATCCAAAAAGACCATAAACCTTCGAACTGGCGGAAGGGGTGGGATTCGAACCCACGGTGGAGTTTCCCCCACGGCGGTTTTCAAGACCGCTGCCTTAAACCACTCGGCCACCCTTCCATGGCGATCATGCGATATATCACCTTCGCCATTCGCGCCAGAGCCGAAGTTTACGGCAGCGACGTCAACCGATAGAAGTTTGCTCCCATGCCGCTTTACTTCGCCTATGGAGCCAATATGGACTTAGCCGGCATGGCCGAGCGTTGTCCGCTCTCGCGCCCGCTCGGGCGCGGGCGCCTCCCGCGGCATCGCATTCTTGTCATGGCCGAAGGCTTCGCCAGCATCGCCCCCGAACCGCGCGAAAACGTGCATGGCGTGCTGTGGGATCTCGCCCTTCGCGACGTTCGCGCGCTCGACCAATTCGAGGATGTTTCGCGCGGACTCTATAAAAAGGTTCAGCTGCCGGTGCTGCGCGAGCCGTTCGGCTCGGCGCGCGCGCTCGTCTATGTCGGTCATTGGACAAGGCCCGGCGCGCCGGCTCCCGAATATCTCGCCGGCGTGATCGCCGCCGCCCGCCATTGGGCCCTACCCGCCGCCTATGTCGCTTTTCTCGAAAACCTTGGCCGCGCCGCGCGCGAGGGAGACGTAAAATCATGACACCGAATGTTCCCCTCGTCCACACGATCGAGGCGCTGCGCGCGCGCATCGCCGCCTGGCGCGCGAATGGCGAGCGTATCGGGCTTGTCCCGACGATGGGCGCCTTGCACGCGGGGCATCTTTCGCTCGTCGAGGCGGCGCGGCGCGACGCCCCGCGGGTCGTCGTCACCGTCTTCGTCAATCCGGCGCAATTTGGTCCTAGCGAGGATTTCACCAAATATCCGCGCACGCTGCCGGCCGACCTCGAAAAGCTCGAAAGCGCGGCGGCGGATTTGTGCTTCGCGCCGGCCGTCGAGGAGATGTATCCGCATGGCTTCGCGACCCGCATCGAGATGGACGGGCCCGCGCGGGCCGATCTCGAAGACCGCTTCCGTCCAACGCATTTTTCCGGCGTCGCCACGGTGGTCGCCAAGCTGCTGAACCAAGCCGGCGCCGATGTCGCTTTATTCGGCGAGAAGGACTATCAGCAACTTCTAGTCATCCGCCAGCTAGCGCGCGATCTCGACATTGCGACGCGAATACTCTCCGCGCCGACTTTGCGCGAGACGGATGGTCTCGCCATGTCCTCGCGCAACGTCTACCTCTCCGCCGCGGAGCGCCGAGCGGCGCCGGCGCTGTTTCTGGCGATGCAAGAGGCCGCCCGGCGCATCGCCGCGGGCGAAGCAATCGAGCCTTGCCTCGAAATCGCGCGGAAAAGCGTCGGCGAAGCGGGGTTCGTGATCGATTATCTGGAAGCGCGGCAGGCCGAGACGCTAGTGCGCGTCGCTCGCCGGCGCGATGGACCGATCAGGCTGCTGGCGGCGGCGCGGCTCGGCGCGACGCGGCTTATCGACAATCTGGCGGTGTGAGCGGGACCATTCGCGTCATTTCGATGAGGACGCCACCGTGCGCGCCCGGGCCCAACTGCGGTAAGCGCCGGGCGTCATGCCGGAATAGCGGTGAAAGGCGCGGCGAAAGCTGGTTTCGTCGGAATAGCCGGAACTCGCCGCCAATTGCTTGATCGATTGCGCGGTGGTTTCGAGCAGCATGCGCGTGGTCTCGAAGCGCACGCGATCGATGAAGCCCTTCGGCGTCTCGCCCGAAGCCTCCTTCAAGCGCCGATGCAGCGTGCGCTCCGAGGCGCCAAGCGCCTGCGCGAGGTGCTGCGCGGAAAGCGGCGTGTCTCCGGCGTCGCGCACGATGCGCTCGGCTTCCAGCAGAAAGGGGTTGGACGCCGCCAGATGGCCCTGCGGCACATAGACGGTTTGCGTCGTCGGAACCGTATCGACGACCGTGAAATCGGCGGCGGTTTTCGCCGCCGCGGCGCCGCAAAGTTTGCGGATCACATGCAGCGAAAGGTCGATCCACGACAGCGGCCCGCCGGCGGTCACGATGCGCCCATCCTCGATCAACGAGGCGCCCCAGGCCGCGTCGGCGCGCGGGTAGCGGTTCTTCAATTCGTCATGCCGCCACCAAGTCGTCGTGCAGCGCCTTCCATCGAGCAGCCCCGCCTCGCCCAGCAGGAACACACCGTTGCACGAGCCGCAGATAATCGCTCCGCGTGTATGTTGTTGTCTGATCCAGGCGGCCGCCGCGCCGATCGCCGGCGTCGCGGGAAAGGAATGGCCGAGTTCGCAGAAATAGCCGGGAACGAGGATCGCGGCGCATTCGCCGATCTCGTCGAAACTCGCGTCAACATCCAGCCGCCGGCCGGTGCCGTCTTCAATGAGGCAACCATCAAAGCTCACGGTCGACACGCTGTAAGGTTCAGGCTGACCGCGCTTTGAGATCATCTTGCGGGCCAGGGTCAACATATCCACCGGCCCAAGCACGCTCGAACCCAAACAACCATCGAAGGCGAGAACGGCGATTTGCATATGGCGTTCCTCCAAAGCGCGTCTTTACGACTGGCGCCCGCGTAGGACGCAACTGCCGTGGCGAATTTTGAATGTAACTTGGCATCCCCGCTGTCCAAGTTTGCAATAATATTGGCAAACCCGCCATGCTGCAAGAGGGTTCGGCGAGGTTTAGCATGTAGCGAATGGGCGGACTCGTTTTCGTCCGGACTTGATGGAGGAAAAGACATGAGTTCAACAACAGACACAGCCGTAGGCGCGGCTGCTGGTACAGATAGGGTAGTCGATCTGCGAGGCATGTGGATCGGACTGATCGTGCTGAACATCTTCTATCTGATCGTTCGCGTCTACGAGCAGGTTTACGGATGGCGCGCGGGTCTCGACTCGTTCGCGCCGGAATTCCAGACATACTGGCTGAGCATTTTATGGTCGGAGATCCCGCTGGAGTTGATCTCGGGCATCGGCTTGGCCGGCTATCTTTGGAAAACGCGCACACGCGACATGTCGACGGTGACGCCGCGCGAGGAGATGCGTCGTATCGTCGTTGAAGTGCAATGGCTGGTCGTCTACGGCATCGCCATTTACTGGGGCGCCTCGTTCTTCACGGAACAGGACGGCACCTGGCACATGACGGTGATTCGCGACACGGACTTCACGCCGTCGCACATCATCGAGTTCTATATGAGCTACCCGATCTACTCGATCATCGCGGTCGGCGGCTTCTTCTACGCGAAAACACGGCTTCCGTATTTCGCGAAGGGGTATTCGCTGGCATATCTGATCGTGGCGATTGGTCCGTTCATGATCATCCCGAACGTCGGCCTGAATGAATGGGGCCACACCTTCTGGTTCATGGAAGAACTGTTCGTCGCTCCGCTGCATTGGGGCTTCGTGTTCTTCGGCTGGATGGCGCTCGGC
>Ga0182013_10006870_pt1 | contig 12731 bp, 10 predicted proteins | sample 612S2MmetaG_FD_120487 | JGI IMG/M metagenome (GOLD analysis project Ga0182013, IMG submission 120487) | Permafrost microbial communities from Stordalen Mire, Sweden - 612S2M metaG | ecosystem: Environmental > Terrestrial > Soil > Wetlands > Permafrost | place: Sweden: Stordalen | collected... | reverse complement strand
CCAGCCATTCGCGCCAACGGGCGCCTTCCGGCAGGTCGGCCAGCTCGGGATCGAACAGCGGTTCTTGCTCACGTCTTTTGGGACGGCTCATTGCTGATCCCTATAAGCCGTAGAGCCTAAAACTGGGCCGCCCCGACAATTCGCGCGCGGCGCCAAGCTCGATGAGCCGATCGAACAGACGGCGGCTGGCGCGATCCGACAATTTTGTCGCCCTCGCTGCGGCCGCCGGCGACACGGCGTCGTCGCCAAGCAAAAGTTCGACGATGCGCCCGGCGCCCTTGGCGCGCAATTTGGGCTGGGCCGCGAGAAGCTTTTCGGTACGACGCGACAGTTCGCCCGCCAAGGCGAAGGCCTCACCCGCAGCCATCGCATAGGCGCCGGCCATGGCGTGCGCCCAATCCGGATCGCCGGGACGCGGCCGCTTGCCGGTCCCGGCGCGACGCGACGACGCATGCGCGATCGCCATGGCGAGCAGCGGAACCGGCGCGTCCCAACCAAGTCGTCGCGCCAGCATCAGATCGCTCAGCCACAGCGCCAAAATCTCGGCCTCGAGGCGCGGCGCGTCCCTGAATAGTTCCATCGCGGCGGCGCTCGCGCCCACGGCCGCCGCCAGCGGACGCTCGGCGCCGACGACGATATCCCGCAGGGTAACGGCGAACCCCTCGAAGTTGGCGGCGGCCGAAAGGTCGAGGAGGTCGGCGGCGGCGCGCAGCGTCGCGGCGTCGAGCCGCAGTGGGCGGGACGCGAAGAGGCGCCACAGGCGATGAATGCGCCCGGCGGGGCTAGTGGGCGCGTTCCCGCCGGCGTTAGGCGAAAGATGCTCGGCGTCGCGCAGCGCGGCAGAATCCTCGCGATGGCGCGCCAGCGCGGCGCAGGCGGTGGCGGCGCTGAGCGCGAGGCGCTGGCGCAGCGCCCCGGCGAACGGCGGATTTGCACGCAAGATTTGGTCGAACAAAGCGAGACTGGCGCCGGCGAAGAACGCTGACTCGCAGCTCGCGCCTGCGTCGACGGCTGGCCCGTTCGGCGGCCGCGCCCAGGACGGAAACGCCTGTTCCAATAGCGGGTTGGTCGGCTCGAAACTCGGCTCCGCGCCCCTGCGCGACCGCCGCCGCGGCGAAGCTACGGCCGCCGCGCCGCGCGGATCGGCGGCCGGAGATTCGTCATCGAAGGGGTCTGCCGGATCGAATCGAACCATGCCCTTAGCATAACCCATGGCGGCGCTTTGTCACCTAGTTCAGCGCTAAATCCGCCGCACCTGTCGGACAATAAATATGTCCGATAATGTGCGCTTATCGGACATGATTCGGAAAGCCCCAAAATTCGCGAAAAATTTCGCGTTTGATCGGTGGACAGCCTCTCCAGGCGTCGGATTTTCCGGGTCTGCTTGCTGTCGCGTTTCAGCTTAAATGAGTGGACGGTGGCCCGCTTTCGCGCGGTAACAGGCGCGGTGAGAAGGCGAAATCCGGACGAAATGCGAGTAATTTTGGCGGCACGATTGTGAGACCCGTGGGCACAATCATGAGACTGGCCGAATCGGAATTCGTGAGACAGAGTCGGAATTGGTGAGACCGCCTCGGGCCCATGTCGGAAGAAACCGCCTTTACAACGTCGGATGACGGAGTCGAAACCACCACGCCCGTCGCGGAGCGGCACGCCGCGCCGCATCTCGCGGCGCTCGGCGAAAAGGCGCGCGATTACGCCCGCAACGCGCGCGCCGAAAATACCCAGCGCGCTTACGACGCCGATTGGCGACAATTTTCCTCCTGGCTGCGCCGCCAGGGGTTTGACCCCCTCCCCCCGAATCCGCAAACCGTCGGGCTCTATCTCGCCGCCTGCGTCGACGGCGGGCGCGGAAAGGAGCCTATTTCCGTCGCGACGCTGGAGCGGCGCCTCTCGGGGATTTGCTGGCGCTATCGCCAGCTCGGCGAACCGCTGGACACGAGCGATCGGCACATCTCGACCGTGCTCGCCGGGATCAGGCGCGCCCATGGCCGACCGCCCATCCAGAAAGAAGCGATCTTCACCGACGACCTGCGCGCGATGCTGGCGACGCTCGACAATGATTTGAGGGGCCTGCGCGACAGGCGATCCTGGCGATCGGCTTCGCCGGCGGCCTGCGCCGCTCGGAAATCGTCGGTCTCGATTGCGGCCCGAACCAATCCGAGGACGGGACCGGCTGGATCGAGATTTTTACTGGCGCCGAGGCGTCGACCGCCAGCAAGAACGCCCGCGCCAAGCCGCCGAGCAAGAAAAAGGACGGCGCTCCAGATTCTGGCGCATCAAGCGAAGGCGGCCTGCTGCTGACCATCAACGGCAAGACCGGCTGGCGCGAGGTCGAGATCGGTCGCGGCTCTCGCCCCGACACCTGCCCGGTCGTCCTGCTGGAGACCTGGATGCGCCTCGGCCGGATCGCGCACGGCCCGCTGTTCCGCCCGATCGCGCGCAAGAACGGCGGCGTCTCCTCGGAGCGGCTGACCGACAAACACGTCGCCCGCCTCGTGCAGAAAACCGCCCTCGCCGCCGGTATTCGCGGCGATCTATCCGAGGGCGAACGCAAGCGCGCCTTTGGGGGCCATTCGCTGCGCGCCGGCCTCGCCTCCTCGGCGCAGATCGAGGAAGCGCATGTGCAAAAGCATCTCGGCCATGCCAGCGCCGAAATGACGAGGCGTTATCAACGCAAACGTGATCGGTTCCGGGTCAATCTCACCAAGGCGGCGGGGCTGTAGCGTCCTCCAATTACTCTTTTCGGGAGCCCCGCGCCGTATCCCCATTGCCTTTCGCCTGTCCATCAAATAACTTTTCCCTAATCAGGAACATATTTCAAGGCGACCATGACCTCCTCAGCCGCAGACCTCACCCCACGCGAAGTCGCCGAGCTCGCCGGCGTGCCCAAACGCGCTGTCGAAAAGGCAATCGAGGAAAAAGTCCTGCCAGTCCACACCGGCAAGATCGCCGCCATGCGGTTCGGTAAGGCCGCCGACGCGCGACGCTTCCTCGGCGTCGAGAGTGTCGCCTATGCGACGCTGATGCGTCGCTTAGCCGGCAACGTCACGCTGACGATCGCCGGCAAGCGTAAACTCGTAAAGGCCCTAAAGAGCTGTGCGCTCTCCTGCCTGAAGACCGCCCACATCGAGATTGCGCCTTCGGTCACCGCCGATGTCGGCGAACTCGCGGGCGAAGCGCTGGAGCGCACCGAGCGATATCTACGCGCTAGAGAGACCTGGATCGAGAGCGTTGCCGGCATCAAGGGTGGGTTGCCGCTTATCAAAGGCACGCGCATCACCGTTCATTCCGTCGAGGCTCGCCTCGAGCACGGCGACAGCCTGGACGACGTCGCCGCCGAAAACCCGGATCTGCCGCGCGAAGCCTTCGAAGCGGCGGTCCTGTTCGCCAAAGCTCATCCGCTTGCCGGCCGTCCCCCAAACATCTCGCGGCGGTCCGTGGCGTGATCGAATGCGCTTGTTCATCGACGAATGCCTGTCGCCCAATTTTGCCATCGAACTCGCGCGTCTCGGCCACGACGCGATTCACCCGTTGCACGTCGGACGCCGCGGCCAGCTCGACCATACGGTCAAAGACAACTGCCTTGCCGAGGATCGCGTCATCGTCACCGAGAATGTCGGCGACTTCAAAGCGCTGCTTGGGCGCGAACCTATCCATCCAGGATTGATCGCCCTACCCCAAACCAGTCGCGCACGCGGGTGGGCTCTGATCCTCGCCGGAATTTCTTTGCTCGAAGCGCAAGGCGGCGATCCGATGGACACGATGATCAACCATTGTCTCGACTTCGACGCGGAAGGGCGACCTGCGCTTCACCCATTCTCGGCACCGGGATAACGATCTGACGAATGGGGAACAGCGCTATCACCCTCGCGATCATCCCGCCGCCTGCCGCTCGCACCGGGCCGTTTCCGTCTTGCCGCGCAGCAGCGACATCAACACGGGTCCGAGCGAAAACTCCCCTACCCGTCTTCGATGCCGCTGCGCCATTGTTCTTGAGGGAATCCGCAGGCGAATGAGCTACACCGAAAACGACATCTTGCTGCATGTCGGCCCCCGCGCGCTGGATGCCGGCCGCGTGTATCAACGTCAGGGTCGCGTCACCGGCTTCGAAAATCGCGGCGACGGCGCCATGACCGCCACGGTTCAGGGCAACGAACGCCGACCCTATCGACAAGATATCGCCATCGCGCGCCGCGCGACCGGCCAAATCATCATCGCCAGCGAGTGCTCCTGCCCCGTCGGTCAAAAATGCAAACATGTCGCCGCCACCCTTCTGGAAGGACTGGCGCGGGCTCAAACGCCTTTTGCCCGCAACGATGCCTTCGGCCTGCCCCGAGCCGCCGCCCCAGGGTCATCGACGCGTTCTGCGCCTCGGCCTCCCGCGCCGGAACTGCCGCCGGATCTCGTCATGTGGCTCAATTCGCTGGAAGCGGCGAAAGCGGGCGATACGGAGGACTACGCCAAGACCCAGCCGCAACGCATCATTTATGTGCTGGCGCCCGAAGCCAATCGGCGGGGCGTCCCGAGGCTTGAACTCAAGGTCATGACGACGCGCCTTCTCAAGGACGGCGCGCTGTCGCAAAACGCCCATAATTTCGAGCCGCGCACGGCGCTGAATTCTTCCAGCCCCGCCAAATATCTGCGCCCGTCGGATTTCCGCATCTTTCGCAAGATCATGATGGCGCGCGGCGGAAATGGCTATTACAGCTCCAACCCGCCGCTGATGAGCGACGACGGTTACGATCTCCTGCAGGACATTCTCGCCACGGGCCGCGCGCGCTGGCTCGAGGTGGGTGGCGTCGCGTTGTCGCCGGGCCCGCCGCGCGAAGGCAAAATTTCCTGGGACGCCGCAAAGGGCGATGAATTGCAATTGCGCCTCGACGTCGGCGAAGGGCTCCTCGCGATGAACGCCACGCCGCCGGTCTATGTCGACCCGAAGACGGGGCTGATCGGAACGATCGACCTCGGGGTTTCGCCGAAACTGGCGCGCGCGCTGGTCGCGGCGCCGCCTGCGCCGATCGCGCACGCCGCGCTGCTGAGCGAAAAAATGGCGCAGCGGGCGCCGGAGATTGCCGCGCTACGCCCGCCACCGCCAGCGCCGCCCGTGCTCTGGACCAAGCCGCCCCACATCGTGCTGAAGCTCATTCGCGGCGATCTGCCGGTCGAGGGCGGGCAGGACCATCGCTATCTTTATTACGGCTATCAGCAGCCGACGGAGCCGGTCGGCCTCGCCCGTCTCGTCTTTCGTTACGGACCCGTGGACGTGGAATTCGGCGAGCAGAAGTCCGTGATCCTGCGCTATCACGACGGCGCGCTGCTCGAAATTCAACGCGACGCGCGAACCGAAACCGCCGCGCTCAAACGGCTCGAGGCCGCCGGTTTTGCGCCCGCGCCAAAAATCCGCCGCCACGCGCCGGCGCGCCACGCCCATGATTTTCTGCCCGTGGACGACGACGAATTCGCCTGGTTCGACGCGCTCTATCACGAACTGCCGCGCCTTGCGGCCGACGGGTGGGTCATCGACATCGCCCCGGATTTCCCGGTGCGCCTGCTCGGCGGGGCGGGCGACATCGACGCCTCCATTCGGGAAAGCTCGGGCGTCGACTGGCTGGAGCTCGATCTCGGCGTCGTCGTCGACGGCGAGACCATCGACCTCGTGGGGCCCATCGTCGCGCTGATCGGCGCCGAAGGTTTTGATCCTGGCGCCTTCGACGGGCGCGGCGACGACACGGAGCCGTTTTACCTTCGCCTCACCGACGGACGGTTTCTGGCGCTTCCCGCCTCACGGCTCGCGCCGATCGTCGCCTCCATCTACGAACTCGCCTGTGGCGGCGCGCTCGCGGGCAAAAACGGGCGGCTGCGTCTGTCGCCGGCCGACGCCGCCGGGATCGCCGATTTCGAAAGAGCGACGCTGGCCGCCGGGCTCGTCTGGCGCGGCGGCGAAAAATTGCGTGACATGGGCCGCAAACTCTCCGCGGCCGGCGGCCTGCCGCGCATAGACCTACCCGAGACGTTCAAGGCGACGTTGCGTCCCTATCAGGAGCAAGGCGTCTCATGGCTCGCCTTCCTGCGCGATGTCGGCCTTGGCGGCGTGCTCGCCGACGACATGGGCCTCGGCAAGACCGTGCAGGCGCTGGCGCTGATCGCCATCGAGAAAGCCGCCGGCCGTCTTACGACGCCCGCGCTGGTGGTCGCGCCCACGAGCCTGATGGAAAATTGGCGGCGCGAGGCGGAGAAATTCGTTCCCGATTTGAAGGTGCTGACCCTGCAGGGCGACGAACGCAAAAAGCGTTTTTGCGAGATCGACGGCGCCGATCTCGTGCTCACCACATATCCGCTCATCGCGCGGGACCACGAAACGCTGAGCGCGCGCGACTGGCGTCTGCTGTTTCTCGACGAGGCGCAGACGATCAAGAATCCCAATGCGACGACGACGAAACTCATTCGCGGGCTCAAGGCGGAGCATCGTTTCTGCCTCACCGGCACGCCGCTCGAAAACCACCTTGGCGAATTATGGTCGATCTTCTCTTTCGCCTCGCCGGGTTTTCTTGGCGATTTGACCGGCTTCAACCAGGCGTTCCGCACGCCGATCGAAAAGAAGGGCGACGCGACGCGCGGCCGGCTTCTGGCGCGCCGCGTCGCGCCTTTTCTCCTGCGCCGCACTAAGGAGGAGGTGGCGAAGGATCTGCCGCCGAAAACCGAGATCGTCGAGCGCATCGAAATGGAGACGGCGCAGCGCGACATTTACGAATCCATCCGGCTGTCGATGCATGAACGCGTGCGCGACGCGATCGCCGCGAAAGGTTTTGCACGCAGCCGGATCGTCATTCTCGACGCGCTGTTGAAACTGCGTCAGGCCTGTTGCGATCCGCGCCTGTTGAAGCTTTCCAAGGCTTCGGCGAAAGCCGGCTCCGCCAAGCTCGACCGCTTGAGCGAGATGCTCGCCGAGCTTCTGGATGAAGGCCGGCGCATTCTCGTGTTTTCGCAGTTCACCTCAATGCTCGATCTCATCCGTCCAAAACTCGACGAGATGGGCGTCGCCAATTCCCTGCTGACCGGCGACACCCGTGACCGACCGAAGGAAATCGGCGACTTTCAAGACGGGCGGACGCGTGTTTTCCTCATCAGCCTCAAAGCCGGCGGCGTCGGCCTCAACCTCACAAGCGCCGACACGGTGATCCTTTACGATCCCTGGTGGAACCCGGCCGTGGAAGAACAGGCGATCGACCGCGCCCATCGCATCGGCCAGGAGAAGCCGGTGTTCGTGCATAAATTGGTGATGACCGGCACGATCGAGGAGAAAATGGAAGTGCTGAAGGAAAAGAAGCGCGCTCTCGCCGAAAGCCTGTTCGACCACGACGGCGCCCCCACCCTCGCCATGACGCAAAGCGATCTCGACATGTTGTTCGAGGCGGGATGATTTCGGTGTTTTATCGACCGATTTAGCGAGCACGTAAAACGCGAAATCAGCTTCGCGAGGACCTTGTTGCTTTGACGTAATTGACGAGATCCATTTTTGTTCAAAACCAATGAGTTACAATAGTCTCAGATTGTCCAGATTAACGTCAAATGTGAGACTGGGCTCGCATTACTGACTTCGGCGGCCATTCGCTGCGGGCCGGCCTCGCCTCGTCGGCGCAGATCGAGGAAGCCCATGTCCAAAATCACCTTGGCCACGCCTCCGCCGAAATGACACGCCGCTATCAGCGCAACCGCGATCGGTTCAAGGTCAATCCGACTGAGGCCGCCGGTCTCTAAATGGTCGGATCGACACGTTCGATCCTCGCAAATTCGCTCCGCCAATCCCGACGATGACGAATCACTCGTCACCCGCTTGGATCGTTTCGCCGTTGACCTGCGCGACAAGCACGGGCGAGGCCGAGAAGGTCAAAACCCGACGCGCCGTTCGGCGCCTCGATCCCCGTCTTCGGGTTACGCCCGACGCGCGCTCGTTTGCGGCGGACGCTGAAGGCTCCAAAGGAGCGCAGCTTCACCGTTTCGCCGCGAGCGAGCGCGTCGCAAATCTCCGCAAAAGTCGCCTCCAGAATTTCGTCGGCCTGTCGGCGCGAAAGCCCAGTACAATTGCGATAAATTGCCTCCCGCAAAAAGGCCCGCGTCACGACGCCCCCGTTCTTGTTCCGCCCAGTCATTCTCAACTCCGCCGCAACCTCGTCAGGATAGATCACCATCCTTCGAGTTCGCAATTCCTCGCCCCGCGCTTTCAGCCTGCACCGTTTCCCAAGGCATGCCGCTTACCCGGCTCGCTTGCGTTCTCGCGCGGCCTTCGCCGCCTTGCCGCGCAAAAGCGCCATCAACACGGGTCCGAGCGAAAACTCCCCTGCCCTCGCCTTGGAGGTCAAGACGCGCAGATAGCCGCCGGCGCTTTTGATTTCCTCTCCGCGCTGCAGGATCGCGGCGATGACGATCGACGTGTCGTGCTCGCCCAAAACCTCCAGCGCCTGCGCCCAGGCGTCCGGCGACACGCCAATCGCCTTTCGAACCACCGCAGCGGTCGAGGCGAGATCGCGCCACGACGAGATTCCGCCCGAAGCGAAATCCAGGATATCGGGACAGGCCTCCAGCACCATCCCAAGCGGATAGGTCCGCACAGCCCCGGGCTTTTGTTCGGGGTTTGGCGCCGCTGCTCCCAAGATTTCGAGCTCTGGCGCCGATGGAGCCCCGGGTTTCTGGTCGTCGAGATCGGACGGTTCTCCCCTGCCTTCTGGAAGGCCAGGTTCAAGCTCAAATATATTTGTAGTTTGATTCTGTATGTGCCGCTCACTTTGGGACTCATTGGCGCTCATATTTTGGGGTTTTACATGATTCTCCAGCAGCTTACGGATTTCGGTGGCAAGAGCGGTCAATTCACTCGCCAAAGCCTCCAAATCGGAACGCAAAAGGTTGCGCGCGTAGCGTCCGGAGAGGGTTGCATAGCCGAGGTGAAACCCTTCCCAGTCGCCCGGAACGCTCTCCTCTATGCCGGTCGCGATCATCTTGGCGATGTCGCGCCGCGTCAGCGTGATCTTTTCGCGCAACAGCGCCATCGCCCGGTTCTCGGCCCGCACCTCTTCGGCGAGGTTCTCGATTTCGGCGGCGCGCGCGACGAGCGGCATGAGGTCGAAGCCGAAGGCGTCCTCGATCGTGCCCCCCTGCCCTCTCCTGGCGAAGCGCTTGCCGTTCGGAGAGTCGCGCCGAATGATCAGCCCGGCGTCGACGAGGCAGGCGAGATGGCGCCGCAGCGTCGCCGGCGCCATACCGTGGGCGCGGATCGACAGCTCCCTGTTGGAGGGAAACACGACGATGCCGGGACCGGACGAATTATTTTCGCCTGCCTTGGAGTCATTGGGGGGCAAAGTCAGCGCCGTCTCCTGATGGAAGGAGAGAAGCGCGTGCAACACCGACAGCGCGCGGTCGGTGACCCCGAGCGGCTCCTTGGCCTCGGTCAACGCCCGATACAGCCGCCACTTGTGCACGACGGTTTCGGATGCGCCTGGTCTCGCGGCGAAATTCTCGGTCGCCGCCTGGCTCGCCACCATGGCAAGCGACAGCGGCCGCCGCCCAAAGGGCGTCGTTGGTTGTGTTTGCATGATCCCTTGCCTCGTTCGGGCAAAAGAAATCTGCTCGCCGAAACGGCGCCGACTCTTGACAGCGATTCGCGGAAGTGAGATTCTCTTAGTTGTCACACATTAGAGAATTAGGCTTCCGGGGCGGGGACGTTTCGGGGGCCTTTTTCTTTTGCAGATTTTCTCCTGGTCTTAGTTGCGATTTACGCGTTACAGCGCCAAACTCGCGCGCAATTCCTATTGGTCGTTCGTCTCATCGCTTGCGCTCGAAAACTCCTGGTAGAGCGCGGACAACTTGTCGATAAGATAGGCGGCAAATTCGGGGGCCACTCGCTTATCTATGGTCAGGATAAGTTCCCGATCGTCCTGCTGAATGCGCCCAACCTTCTTCCCATCGCAGCCTGTCCATACCGCCGGCCGCCCAACTCTTTGCGGCTTTGGCGCAAGCGCATTGAAGAGACGAAGAAACCGCTTGTCTGATTCGAGCGTCAAAAACTCGGGCTCTTGCAGCAGTTCACGCACGGTTTTCTGCGCTGCCTTGGCTCCCAGCCGTTCGGACAGAGCCAACCAACGATCTCTTCCTGTTTTTGGTGCCGGCCCAACTGCAGTCAAAACGTGTTCCGGAATTTTGATGGCAACCGAGATCAATTTTGAAAGGGCGGTTTTATCGATCGACAGCGCCGCCATAATTGTCTCGCGATCGAAGCCCGCTTGTTCGAGCCGTGCGGCAAAAGCCGCGCGCTCGATGAAGGACAGATCAGTACGGGCGCTATTCTCCTGACCCTGCGCCACAACGAGTTCTAGATCCGATAGCTCCTTCACGACCGCGCGCACTTTAACGCCGAGGGTCGCCGCAGCTCTCAGTCGTCTGTGCCCATAAGCGACCTGGAAACGTCCCGAGGTCGTCGGATGCGGCCTGACGAGAATCGGCACCAACTGGCCCTGATCCCGGATATTCTCCGCAAAAGCAGAATCCTCTTCGAGTGTCCTCGCCATGCGGTCGACAACGAAGGATCGCTCAACGAGTGTGGGGTCAATATCGACAACGGTGTGGCCTGCAGCGAGTTGCAACTGGAGATTCTTGGCCTCTCCAATTTGCGACTTCAGTTGCTCAATGGAGCGGGTCACAGCCCCAATAGCTCCGCTTTGCCCGAAGGTACGCGGATGCCTATCAACGACCGTCTCGTCTGCAGCTGAAGCGAGCGCGTCTTTCGAGGAGTTGCCGGCCGGCAACTCAAAGTCCGTAAGCCCGGCCAGAAGGTTTTTGCGGGCCATCAGTTCCTCCCCCACGCCTTGGAAATCAGAGCTTCAATCTCGCCGTTCACCGAATCCAGCGCCTCGATCGCCCGATCATAAGTGGCGCGCGTAAATTGCTCGCGCGTCACTTCATATAAGGTTTGTTTCGTTATCCCTGCGTCGGAGATGGCTGTACTCTTCAACATCGGAAAGTTCAGCACGTGCTCTCCGAACATCGAGCGCATAAAAGAGACCATTTGATTTTGTGGCCCGTCACCCGGCTCGTAGCGCGTGATTAAATACCGCATCCAATCATAGTTCATGTTCCCACCCGATTCGGCGACAACGCTGAGCAGGTCCGATGTCATGATCAGAAATTGGCACATGGACATGACGTCAAGCATTTGGGGGTGAACGGTCACCAGCACCGCCGTTGCCGAGCACAGTGCGGACAAAGTTAGAAACCCGAGCTGTGGGGGGCAGTCGACCACCACAACGTCGTAACGATCCGAAACACCCGAGAGCGCCTCATCCATTCTGGTAAAGAAAAAAGCGTTCTCACCGTCTTTTTTTGCGAGCGCGGCAGGCGTGTCGTGCTCGAACTCCATGAGTTCGATGTTACCCGGGACAATATCGAGGCCTGGGAAATATGTGCGCTGGACAATCTCGGACAGAGGTCGTCTTTGGTTGTCGTATCGAATGGCTCCATAAAGAGTCTGGTTTGGACCGATGTCGAATTCCGGCTGATATCCATGCAAAGCTGACAAGCTGGCTTGCGGATCGAGATCGACAGCGAGAACTCGATAACCCTTCAATGCGAGGTATTGAGAAAGATGCGCCGCAGTCGTGGTTTTTCCGGAGCCCCCCTTGAAGTTGACGACAGCGATAACCTGCAAATGTTCGCCCTCCCGCCGATGGGGAAGATAGCGACGCTCAGCCTTGCCGCTTTCATCCAAATAGGCGCGCAGGGCCTGAATATCCTCGATCGAGTAGGAACGCCGGCCATTTGTCGTCGTCTCGGGTTGTGGCCCTTTGCCTTCTAGGGACAAGCGCCTCAAATAGCCGTCGTTGACCCCGATCAGTTTTGCCGCCTCGCCAGACGAAAACTTTCTGAGGGTCTTGTGGGCGGACGGAGGGAATAGCTGCAAGCGATGAGCTTGAAGGCGCGCGGAAAGGCCGCGCGCGTGCGCCGCGATCAGCGTATGAATTGCTTGATTGTCCGCGCTACCCATCAGCCTGCGTGCTCACGGCGAAAGTTCGTATGTACGGATCGAACCGCGAAGCGGATCAAAATCCGTGTCAAGTAAGACCGATTCTGCGCCTCGTGGCAATTGTTTTTGTGTTAACGAATGGTTAACAGCTTAAGCGAAGCCACTCTTTCAGAAAAATGCGCGCAGAGTTGCCGGCCGGCAACTCTGCGAACCCCGTTGCGTGCCCGAGTAGGATTTGCAACGAAACGTCTATGGAAAAACAAGATTGTCGGCCCTTGGCGCAGTCTCTATGTCGACGCCGTCCCCACATTGCGGGATCAATGTGATTGTCGTTGCGAATGCGATCGTCAAGATGTTGCGGAGAAATGGGCCGTGATTTCGATCCGCGCACTCAATGGAGCACCTCATCAATCATCGTCCTGCCGAGCGATGTTCGCCGGGCCATCCATCACCCCAAACGCAAGATCCTGGGTCCGGGGGAACGCTACTGCCGCGCAAGAGAGGACGCGGACGATCAAGCGCGCCGGTCGGTCAGAATCAATCCGCGGTCAGCCACTCCCGGAGCTTCGTCCATCTCTTGCGCCCGCCGCCGCTTCGCACCGCGATCGCCATCGCCCGGCGCTGACCGACGATAACCACGAGACGTTTGCCCCGCGTGACGGCTGTGTAGACGAGATTGCGCGCCAGCATGGTGTAATGCTGGGTCGCGAGCGTGATG
>Ga0182013_10006869_pt1 | contig 12734 bp, 14 predicted proteins | sample 612S2MmetaG_FD_120487 | JGI IMG/M metagenome (GOLD analysis project Ga0182013, IMG submission 120487) | Permafrost microbial communities from Stordalen Mire, Sweden - 612S2M metaG | ecosystem: Environmental > Terrestrial > Soil > Wetlands > Permafrost | place: Sweden: Stordalen | collected... | reverse complement strand
GGTCCAGGTCGAATCCCATCCGTACCTGCCGGAAACGGAGCTTCTGGAATTCTGCAAGGAGAAGGCTGTTGTGTTTTTGGCTTTTGCGCCATTGGGTCATGGGATGAAGCCGGGGCTGCTCGAAGATCCGGTCATTTCGGCAATCGCCGCACGAGTTGCAAAGACGCCGGCACAGGTGTTGCTGGCATGGGCGGTCCAGCGCGGTACGGCCGTACTTACCACGCCTAAAACTGCGTCTCGCGCAAAGGAAAATTTTGACATCACCCCCCTTCCGGAAGAGGCGTTCAATGAAATCAATCGCATTCAGACCAGGCAGAGACTCAATGACGTGGTGAATACCGGCAGTCCCGGCTTCATTCCAAAAGCTAGATGAAGAAGGGAGTCATCCGCAGTTGCCCGTCAGCCGGGGCGTAACTGACTTTTGCAATGAGTTCTTGGCGAAGACTCGCGCGTACCAGATGACCAGTGAGGGCGTCCAGCATGATCTGCCTGCCGCCATGACACAAGGCTTCTCATACACTCAGAAGTACGGGTCTGAAAGTTGCGAAGCAATCAACTGGTTTGCGAGTTTCACTGATGCAGACACGCTGACCGATCGCCAGTTGAAGCTTTCCGATCGGGGCATGCACTCCATGCATGCGAGCTCATTCAGCCAGAGCTCGGTCAAAGACCTGGAAGCCCCCGGACCAATCAAACTCGCCATAGAGTTGATGAAACTGTTCAACTCGCGCTCCGGTTCAGACGTTCGCTTCCGATCAAGTGCAGCCGCCTTCTCGATCGATTCTTGGCTTGGGATTGATCGCAATTCGGGCATGGCACTTCTCGATTCTGGAGACCGGGAATCAAATACTGGCGCTTCAATCCGGACGTCGAACCGGCATTCGGAATGCGCTCCTTCAATACCGCAGCGCGCCTTAGCTGCTTTCGTGCTCTATGCAGTCTGGCCTTGACCGCTGCCAGGGAAAGATCGAGAGTTAGAGCCACCTCCTTCACCGAACACTCCTGCTTAATCCAGGTTGTCATAGGAGCGCGAAGGTTGAAATGGAGCTTGTTGATTGCGCGTAAGGCGCAGTCAGAGCTTTGGCGCAGATCATAAAGCTGCTCCGGATTCAGAGCGTTATCCCGAACATCAATCACTGCAGTGTGTTCGGCTGACTCCGATGGCGGTTCGAATGAGACTTCGCTTCGACTGCGCCGTCTGCGCAGGACCATCAGTGCGGAATTGATAGCGATCCTGGTTAGCCACGTGTAGAATTGAGATCTTCCCTCAAACGAATTTAGCGCTAAATACGCACGAAGAAAAGTCTCCTGCAATGCGTCCTCCGTATCTTCATGGCTCCCGGTTATTGATCGGATACGCCGATAAAGGGGACGCGAGTAGCGGTTCTGAAGTTCCTCGAACGCAGCGTTCGATCCGGCTCTCGCCGCAGCAACCAGTTCCAAGTCTCGGCTGGCGTCATCCTCATCGCCACCCATTTCACGAATCGCATTACCACAGCACGACTCCATCGCTGACCTCCTTGTAAGTAAGCCTCAGAAGACGTTCGGAACTTTGAAGAAGAGACCGTGTCGCAGGCGTGATGGGCAAATCTGAACCAGACCCGCGTCAACTGCTGTGATTAAGCCTGAAGAGCGGAGACGAAGCCATTGGACGAAAGTATCGATCAATACTTTCGTGCGAATTCATCTTGCGGTCACGCTCGTTCACATCCTCGATTTCGGATGACTCGATCGCCAAACCCACTTGGCAAGAATGACTTGGGGGGAGTGTGCTTCCGGCCGGTAACCGATACCTAAGTACAATAGACACCCATGGCCGCAAGGCGGATCATCTTGCTGTGGGGTGTCGCCGGCAAGGGACTCGATGGCGACAGATTCGGTCGCACCGTTGATAGGCAGGCCTGAGAGTCGTGAGGGGCAGTCCGCAGGGAGTACGCCGAGTTTGCCAATCGACGCTGGAGGAAGAGCACGACCTCCGCGTTGCTAAAATGCGTTGTTGAGTGCGGACTGAGATACTCATGATGAATCCACGTTCGCTTGTGTCAATCGTTGACGATGATGAATCGGTCCGCGAATCGCTGCCAGATCTACTCAAGGAATTCGGTTTTGCGTCTCAGACCTTCTCCTGTGCCGAAGAGTTCCTTGCATCAGACGGAATCGCGCGAACGCAATGTTTGATCCTCGATGTTGCCATGCCGGGGATGGGTGGCCCCGCACTCCAAGGAGAATTGAATCGTCGCAAGATCAAGATTCCCATCGTTTTCATCACCGGACAACGAGACGAAACGTTACGGTCACGGCTAATCGAGCGGGGTGCAATTGCATGTTTGATCAAACCATTCAGTGATGCTGCAATGCTCGAGGCGCTGAATTCCGCGTTTCAGGTGAAATGATCTTTACCTGTGGATTTATGCGGCGGATATACAATTGCCCATGCAAGCGCACCTGATTTTGGAGTGAATTCTTGCCCATGCCAGAGAGCCCTTCAATTGTTTTGGTCGTCGATGACGACATCTCGGTTCGCGAGTCGCTCGAACTCTTGCTTCGCCATGAGGGCTTCAATGTGGAGACGTTCGTTTCCGCGCAGGAATTTCTCAGCCGCCCACCCGTAACTGTTCCAAGTTGCCTGGTGCTCGACATTTCCCTTCCCGGACTCAACGGTCTCGATCTACAGAAACGTGTTGCGGTGGAACGACATGAGATGCCGATTATCTTTATCACAGGCCACGGAGATATTCCCGTAACCGTGCAGGCGATGAAGGCGGGAGCTCAAGAATTCCTGACCAAACCGTTCAATGATGAAATTCTGCTGAATGCCATTCGCAATGCGTTGGTACGCAGCAAGGCATTACTGGATCGCTCCACAGAGATCCAGGCTTTGAAAGCTCGATACTCGTGCCTCAGCCCTCGCGAACGCGAGGTGTTGGCGTTAGTAGTCGCAGGCTTGCCGAATAAACAGGTTGGCAGCGAACTGGGGATCAGCGAGATTACCGTTAAGGCACATCGCGGGAGCATGATGCGAAAGATGAAAGTCGAATCCCTCGCAGAATTAGTGAGCGTTGCTACACGGCTCCGTCTGATGCGTCCGTCTGGGTCCGCTTTGCGCCTGACCAGGTAGGCCTAAAGGGGGCACTGCGCTCCGTAACTCCGCCATCGATAAGACTGCGCTTCATCAAACCAGCACGAAGGTATCGATCAATACTTTCGTCTCATATTCCGTCTGCATACTTCGCTGCCACAATCACATCACTGGTATTGGCTGGGTAGACCGAACATCCTTTGGTAACTTTCGCCGAGTGTTTTGATGCTGCCAGCGATCTCAGATTCCCGCGAGCGAGGCGGACCCGACGTTGAGATCGTTGTTTTGCTCGGGAAACACGGAGATTCAATTGATTTTATTGCCGAAATGCAGCACCCTCTTTGCAAGCGCCTCTACCGGCGTTGGCGACATCCGCGCTCATAGCTTTGCGCGCCGGGGCTTTTATCCCAGTGGCCCGCAGCCGCCGGAATCATTCGAGGTGCCTTCGCTGGTCCGACCCGGCGGAACTCTCGTCGTTTCTGCTGAGAAACCAGCCCGGATTCTGCTGGTCGACGTTGCGCTCGCGCTGTACGACATGCATACAACGGTGCTGCGATCAATCCCGGCTTTCGTGGAAAAGTTGGTTTCCTGCGCGGATATGTACCTCCACAAGGGGGAAGCATATGCAGTCGTAATCCTCGTGCTCCATCCGCAGGCAGCAGAGACAGCCGAGGTGGCGCATTTTGTCCGTCATCGGTGGAGCGCGGCAAGAATCCTCCTGCTCGAAAGCGAGTCGGCAGTGATCGATGATTGGCTGTACGACGAGCGGGTCGATCCTAATTCGAATCCGACGACTATTCGGGATGCGGCAATTCGGCTCATAACTGAAGAAAAACATTGGATTCCGGCATGAAGGCAGAAGGGTTCCTCGCCATCGGAGTCATCGGCGTGCCCATTGCACAATGAGAAATCCTCTCGGGGTCTAGGAGGATTTCTTCGAATAGAACCGCAGGCATCGTTTGTTGTATTTACCGAGTTGGGAATGTAGGAAAAGGTTCTCCGGATTTTCGGGGGACGAGAGGAGCTAACAATGGCAAGCGGGAAGACAGTAATCGTCACCGGTGGCTCGCAGGGAATTGGCGCCGCGATCATCGAGGCGTTTCTGGGGCGGGGCTATAACGTTGTTGCGACCTCGCGAAGCATTTCGAAAGCGGGATATTCGCCTTCTCCCAATCTCGCGCTGGTGGATGGAGATGTCAGCCGTGCAGAGACTGCGGAGAAGGTGGCGAAAACGGCGATCGAGACGTTTGGTTCGATCGACCATGTGGTGAACAACGCGGGCATCTTTTCGTCTAAGCCATTCACGGAGTACGCTGCCGAGGAAGTCCGCGCCTTAGTCGCCACCAACCTCGATGGGTTCGTCTTCATCACCCAGTTGGCCGTACGGCAGATGCTGGCTCAAGAGAAGGGCGGCAGTGTCACCAGCATCAGCGCATCGTTGGCCGATAACCCGATCGCGGGGCTCCCGGCGTCGGTCCCGATGATGACCAAGGGCGGCATCGATGCGATCACCCTGAGCCTCGCGAATGAATACGCGAAAAAGGGGATTCGCTTCAACGCGGTTGCGCCCGGCGTTGTGGACACGCCTCTGCACAAAGGCAACCTGAAGGCGCGATCACCGATGGGTACGATTTCGAATCCCAAGGATATAGCCGACGCTGTCGTGTATTTGACGGAGGCCAGTCACGTGACTGGGGAGGTGCTGCACGTGGACGACGGTGCGCACGTGGGCCAATGGTAGCTGGTAGAGGTTCTCATCCTGGCAGCGCGGAGCGCAGGCTGCGGGAGCTTGGCATTCAGCTTCCGACCGCGCCAAAGCCGTTCGGTGGTTACGTCGAGGCGTTGCAGGCAGGCAATCTCCTCTTCCTCAGCGGCATGCTCCCGGTTGTGGATCACAAGCCGAAGTATCTTGGCCGGCTGGGGAAGGAACTGGATGCCGATTCGGGGCGCGATGCGGTACGCACGGCGGCTTTGGGTGCGCTGGCAGCCGCCAAGGAACACCTGGGATCGCTCGATCGCGTGACGCGCGTAGTTCGACTGGGCGTGTTCATCGCGACGTCGGGAGATTTCTTCGACCAGCCGCGGGTTGCGGATGCAGCATCGGATCTATTTCGCGATTTGTTTGGCAGCGACAAGCTGGCGGTTCGGCTGGTGATTGGCGTTGCGAGCCTGCCGCTGGGAATGCCAGTCGAACTCGAAGTGATTTTCGAAGTCGCCGACTAGAAGGGAATAGACATGCGCGCCTCGAAATCGACTTTCAGAACATTAACGAGCATTGCTGTTTTCGCGGTCGTCCTCGTTACTACCCAGGTCATCAAAGCTCAACAAAAGAGGAACACAATGGAACATCAAGTTCTCTATCGCACAGTGGGCGTCGATGGGCTTTCTATCTTCTATCGGGAAGCGGGACCAAAGGATGCACCCACGATCCTTTTACTTCACGGCCTTCCGTCATCGTCGAGAATGTTTCAGCCCCTGTTGGCGCGGCTGGCCGACAGCTACCATCTAATTGCCCCAGACTATCCGGGCTACGGCCACAGCGACTGGCCCGATCCGAAGCAGTTCGATTACACCTTTGACCACATCGCTTCGGTCATGCACGGCTTCACACTGACTGTTGGCTTGTCGCGCTACACGCTCTACATGCAAGACTACGGTGGGCCGGTTGGCTTTCGAATGGCCTTGGCCCAGCCGGAGCGGGTGCAAGCGCTCATCGTGCAAGATGCGGTGGCACACAATGAAGGACTCGGTGCGAATTGGGCAACACGGCGCGCGTTCTGGGCAGACCGGCAGACGAACGAAGAGGCGCTGCGGAAGAATCTGTTGTCAATGGCAGCGACGAAAACGCGGCATGTCGGGGACGATCCGAATGCCGAACTTTATGATCCAGATCTCTGGACTGATGAGTATGCATTTCTGAACTCACCTGGGCAGGCGCAGATTCAGAGCGATCTGTTCTACGACTACCGCACGAATGTCGAGAATTATCCGAAGTGGCAGGCATGGATGCAGAAGACGCAGCCGAGGCTGCTGGTGGTATGGGGTAAGCACGATTTGTCATTCGATCCGGGGGAGCCAGAGCGTTATCGCAAAGACGTGCCGAAGGCGCAGGTGCACGTATTCGACGCAGGTCACTTCGCGCTCGACACCAAGGCAGATGAGATTGCGGCCCTGGTAAGTGACTTCATGAAAACGCAGAAGTAGTCAAGGGTGTTAGGCGTGTGGGGCGAATGAGATGTCAGTAGAAGGAGACGATCAATGAAGAACGCGGAAGCAATCGGAATCTCGCGTCGGCGTTTCGCAATCGCCGGACTCTCGGCTGGAGCCGCGTGGGTTGCACCGGGCGCACTCTTCGCGGAAAGAGTCCAGCCACTATCCGGCGAGGCGCAACCAATAGACACGCCCGCGATTAAGCCGGGCACGGACACATCGTTCGCCTCGCTGAAGCAGATCGATGCCGGTCTACTCAATGTGGGATACGCGGAAGATGGCCCGGCAGATGGTCCTCCCGTCATTCTTCTGCAGGGCTGGCCCTACGACATTTACAGTTACGTCGATGTTGCTCCACTGCTGGCCGCGAAAGGCTATAGGGTGATCGTCCCGTTCCTGCGTGGCTACGGCACTACGCGCTTTCTTTCGAAAGACACCTTTCGCAATGGCCAGCCCTACGTAGTTGCTCTCGACATCATCAATCTCATGGACGCTCTCGAGATCCAGAAGGCGATCCTCGCAGGTTTTGATTGGGGAGGAAGGACAGCGGATATCATAGCGATTCTCTGGCCGGAACGTTGCAAGGCGCTTGTCTCCGTGAGCGGCTATCTGATTGCCAGCCCTGAAGCCAACAAAAAGCCGTTGCCTCCAAAGGCTGAGCTCCAGTGGTGGTACCAATACTACTTTGCTACAGAGCGCGGCCGGGCCGGCTACGACGAATACCGCCGTGATTTTGCCAAGCTCATCTGGAAGATCGCCTCGCCCAAGTGGAACTTCGATGATGCTACATTCGATCGTACCGCGGCGTCCTTCGATAATCCGGATCACGGGCCCATCGTGATTCACAACTATCGCTTTCGGCTCGGACTGGCCGAAGGCGAACCACAATATGACAATTTCGAACGGCAGCTCGCGGCGCTCCCGACCATCGCCGTGCCCACTATCACCCTCGAAGGCGATGCGAATGGTGCTCCACACCCAGCCGACCCCGCAGCCTATCGCCAGAAATTCACCGGCAAGTATGCAAACCGGATCATCACCGGCGGCATTGGCCACAATGTGCCTCAAGAAGCGCCACAAGCGTTTGCGCAAGCCGTGATCGACGTTGATGCGTAGGCACGCACCTTTTATTCCTGCAGGATCGGGAGGAATCTGTGACCGCACCTCGAGTGGTTATTGTTGGGGGAGGGTTCGGCGGTCACTATGCCCGCGCGCGAACTCAGCGGCGCACCGGTCCACGTGACGCTGATCGACAAGCGGAACTATCACCCTTTTCCGTCCCATGCTCTATCAGGTCGCTACCGGATTGCTTTCTCCGGACGAAATCGCGGCGCCTCTTCGCTCCATCCTCAGCGGCCAGTGCAACGTGGAAGTACTGATGAACGAAGTCATCGGCATCGACTCTGTGAACCGTCTGGTTCGTCTGAAGGATCGCGATGTATCGTACGATTTTCTGATTCTTGCCACAGGAATCCACTACAACTACTTTGGGCATGACGAATGGCGCGCGATCGCAACACCGCTGGAGTCCCTGGAAGAAGCAGACATCATTCGTACCCAGGTGCTGGCGGCGCTGGAGCGTGCTGAGAACCTGGCAGCTTCCGGTGAGGCGGACGCGGAGGAACTCCGACGGCAACTGACATTTGTTCTAGTTGGAGGTGGGACCGTGGGTGTAGAGATGGCCGGAACGCTGGCCGAAATGTTTCATATAGCGCTTGAGCGGGACTTCCGCCACATCGATTTGCGTACAGCGCGGATCCTCTTGTATGAAGCTGGCCCGAGCGTGCTTCCGACGTATCGCGAGAATCTATCTACGCAGGCGCGGCGCCATCTGGAATGCCTGGGCGTCGAGGTGCATGTGAATACACGTGTCACCGCGGTTGATGCGAGCGGGATCGTCGCAGGTGGGCAGAAAGTTCCCGCAGCAACGGTAGTCTGGGGTGCCGGCGTGGTGGCATCCCACGTCGTCGAATGGTTGGGAATGACGGGCGATCCTTTTGGAAGAATCGTCGTGGGCCCGGATCTTTCTGTGCCAGGCCATCCGGAGATATTCGCCATCGGCGACACGGCGCACGTTTTTGCGTCGTCCCGCAATCTGATCGGAATTCGATCGCGCAAACCAATGGTGCTGCCCGGTGTTGCGCAGCCGGCCATTCAGGAAGGGAAGTACGTCTCACGACTCATTCTCAGACGGGTGAAGAATCGTCCGGCGCCTCCGCCATTCTGGTATTGGCATAAGGGAGATCTCGCTATTGTCGGCCGGACCTACGCGGTAGCGGATTTGCGCTTCGCGCGCTTCTGGGGATTCCCGGCGTGGTTCCTCTGGGCGGGAGTCCATATCTATTTTCTGATCGGGTTTGCCAATCGTTTTTTTGTCCTCTTGCAATGGGCATTCGCTTTTCTTACGAAGAGATGGCGCGGGCGCGTTCTTGACCAATGAAAATACAACAGATGAAAATCTTCGTGAATCGAGATTGATACAATGGACGCACCCCAGGCGCTAAACGAGACCGTCCTTCCCCAGAATGTGGTCGCTCCGCTCACACGCGCGGCTATTTTTCTGGTTGTCTGCGTTCGCCAGGACCCGGACGTCTATGCGCTTCTGCGGTCGTTCTGCGCGGACCTTTCCGGGCTCATCCGCGCTGTTGAGTCTCGGGACATTGAGGCGGGCCTTACCTGCGTTGTTGGATTCGGATCGGATGCCTGGGACAAACTCCTTGGATCGCCTCGGCCTGCGGAACTTCACCCGTTTCGAGAGATTCGCTCAGGCGTCCGCCACGCTGTCTCCACTCCCGGCGATATTCTGTTCCACATTCGAGCAAAACGCATGGACCTCTGTTTCGAGTTGGCGACGCAGATCATGGACAGCATCGGGGATGCAGTTTCGATTGCAGATGAGGTTCACGGTTTCCGGTTTTTCGATGATCGCGATGTCATCGGCTTCGTCGATGGCACGGAAAATCCGCGGGGTGATGCCGTTCGTGAGGCTGCAATTATCGGGGGTGAAGACCCCGCCTTTACAGGTGGCAGCTATGTCATCGTGCAAAAGTACCTTCACGATATGAAAGCATGGAACGGTCTTTCCATTGAGGCACAGGAGCGCATCATTGGCCGCAGGAAACTCTCAGACGTCGAGCTGAGCAATGCAGTGAAGCCTGCGTCGGCTCATAACGCGCTAACAGTCATTGAGGAGAATGGAAAAGAGCTCAAAATTCTAAGAGACAACATGCCTTTCGGACGGCCGGGCCACGGCGAGTTCGGGACATACTTCATCGGTTACAGTCGCACTCCGCGCATTACGGAAACGATGCTGCAGAATATGTTCGTCGGCCGTCCCCCGGGCAACTACGACCGTCTGCTCGATTTCAGCACCGCAGTCACAGGCAGCTTGTTCTTTGTCCCTTCAGCGACGTTTCTTGACAACATCAGCGGACAAGCGCCGGACTCTACGGAATCCGTCTTGGCGAAGACACCCGACCTTCCGCCTGCCCCATCGGCGGATGATACATCACTCAAGATTGGATCACTTAAAGGAGAGAAGCATGAATAACCTCCATCGGGAATTGGCGCCAGTCTCTGACGCAGCATGGTCGCAGATTGAAGAAGAGGCGACGAGGACTCTGAAGCGGTATCTAGCTGGACGACGGGTTGTTGACGTTCCATCACCGGGAGGAATCGCACTGCCCGGAACTGCTACCGGCCACCTGCGCTCGATCGCTCCTCCCGCAGAGGACATCATCGCGAGCCAGCGAGAGATCAAGCCGCTTGTTGAGCTGCGATTGCCTTTTGAACTATCTCGTCAGGCAATCGATGACGTTGAGCGCGGGTCGGATGATTCCGATTGGCAGGCCGCGAAAGACGCCGCGAAGAAACTTGCCTTTGCCGAAGACAGGGCCATCTTCAAGGGATACGCTGAAGCGAATATCCAGGGCATTCGGGAGGTCACCAGCAACCCGATCGTCGCGCTCCCTGCGGATGTGCGTGATTATCCGGATGCGGTGGCCCAGGCATTGAGCCAGTTACGCCTGGTGGGTGTAAACGGGCCCTATTCGGTCTTGCTCGGAGCCGAGGAGTATACGGCGCTCGCTGAGATCCGCGATCACGGATATCCCATCCTGGAGCACGTCAAGCGCATCGTTGATGGCAACCTTGTCTGGGCGCCGGCGATCGATGGTGCTTTCGTTCTATCCACGCGAGGCGGCGATTTTGAACTCAACATCGGGCAGGATGTTTCGATCGGCTACCTCAGCCATACCGATGCACTCGTACGGCTGTATCTCCAGGAAACATTTACCTTCCGAGTCCTAACCAGCGAAGCCGCGGTCGCGTTGTCCCCGCCACAGAAATCTTCGTAACGAATGCTGCAGGATTCGAACCTGCGACTTCCACCGTGTGAAGGTGGCCGAGGTGGAAGGTTTTGTTGACGGTAAAGGGGTTAGAAACTGGAAAAGTCGGCAAAAACCGGCACAATCGGCGCTATTTGCTACCGAATTGCTACCAATTCTTCTCACCAATCAGATTAGCTGGCCAAAGGAATCAGCGAGCCACGCCAGTATGAATCACGATCGAGCCGGTAGCTGACCAAGCTCGTTGAGACTTCAGGGCCAACCTAAATATAAGGATGCAACTCTCTCTTTTAGCCAACAGCGTCTGACAGGTTCGGCTGAGGCTTGGTTCTGCGATCCACTCTTCCTCTGTGAGAATCTGGCCAGATCGCCGCTTTCTCAGGCCAACGAATTGAAAGACCCCGAGGCCGGATCGAAGCGCAGGCTCAAATACACTTGACCGAAGAGCACCCCCGTCGGCACCGGCCTCACTAAGCCGGTCATGAACCGCACCGGGCCGGTCATGGACCGGTTCATGCCGGTGATGAAGACCGTCATACGGGGTGAACGAGCCCGTCACCCCGGTGAAGGCTTGGGTTGGGGACCCAAAGATCTGGGCCTATTGGCAAGTTTAGATCCTCATCAATGGTAGCCGCCAGTGAAGCTAACAGGCTCGACGAGATGATTCCTGTGACAGCAACAGGATCTCCGTTTACGATAAATCTCCGAAGTGCTCATTGGGCCATTCTGTGCGGAATTCTCGGTTCCGGTTGGTTGACCGCCAATGCGGAAATAAATGTTGAGTAACGGCCACGGCGACATGTTGCGCAAGTATTGACTCACAGCGGGCCAGCTCGCGCTACCGATTTTGTTGGCGGCGCAGGGCGGACTCATCGAAGTGGAGCAGAAGGTCGGCCGGGTCTTGCCAGACTTCTACGCAGCCGGCGGCGCGGAGATCATCGGCTTTCCATCCGCCTGAGGTGAGACCAATCACGGGAATGCCCAGCTTGCCTGCCGCCTCAGCATCCCAGGGAGTGTCACCGAGCGCGATCGCCTGTTGGGGCTGCATGTTCACCTTCTTAAGGGCCGCAGCGAAGATGTCAGGATCCGGCTTGGAGGCGTTCGCGTCGGAGCTGGACGACGCCTCGTCGACGAGATCGTCCATACCGACGAGCTTGCCATAGACGGCAAGGTCCTCCTTTTCGGACGAGGTGGCCAACGCGATCTTCATACCAACGGAGCGTACTCGACGGAGCAGGTCACCGGCTTGTGGGAACGCGACCATGCGCGGCATGTAGTCGCGATGGAAGATTTCCTTGCGGAGATCCTTTACGGGCTTCTCAAGTTGCTTGCGAATCGCTTCGGGAACAAACAGGGCTATCACCTTGTCGCCGCCCTTGCCGATCTGGCGCCATGCCTCATCCAGTCCGACCTGGATGCCAAAGTGTTCGAAGGCACGGCGCCATGCTTCTCCATGCAAAGCATTGCTGTCTACAAGAGTTCCATCTATATCGGTGAGCAAAACATCCGGCATGTTGTCTCCTGTCAATCGAAAAGACTGCACGTCTATCAGATGCCTGAATCGTTCGCAACTGGCGGTTCAATTAACCCTAAGAACTGAGAACTGCGGTTCGTGCCTACGATGGGCTTCCTGGCTCCAGGTTGATTGACCGCCGATGCGGCCACATACTGACGCTGGCCTGGACCATCGCTCTGGTCGCGTCAAGGGCGGCCGTCCAGGGGCGGCATGGTACCGTGGTCAGGCGGGAGACCTGGGCATGTCCATCACGGTCTATACGAGACCAGCGGTGCTGACGAACGCGGCGTACGGCGCAAATCCCTCGGCAGTCGGCCAGGGTGTCGCGGCACGGCCAGCCAGCATCGTGAATCCCGAGACAATGTTTCAGGCTGGCTCAACCAGTAAACCCATCGCTGCGATGGCAGCGCTTACGGCATGAAGGCGCCAAAAAAATGACTGAAGATCGCACCCATAAAGAAGCGGAAGCACCCCTCACAAGCCGGCGAACATTTATCACCGATTCCCTTCAGATTGGCGCCGGGGCGCTGCTGGCCGGAGCGGCAGTTGAGCAGGTTGCGGTCGCGGAGCAAGCCGCTGCCTC
>Ga0182013_10006866_pt1 | contig 12737 bp, 8 predicted proteins | sample 612S2MmetaG_FD_120487 | JGI IMG/M metagenome (GOLD analysis project Ga0182013, IMG submission 120487) | Permafrost microbial communities from Stordalen Mire, Sweden - 612S2M metaG | ecosystem: Environmental > Terrestrial > Soil > Wetlands > Permafrost | place: Sweden: Stordalen | collected... | reverse complement strand
ATTTGCTGAATCCGGCATGTTCGATGGTGAGCGAGTAACGGCCCACCTGCACGTTGAAGAAATCGAAATCGCCGTTCTCGCCGGTGACAACCTTGGACTGCACGCCGGTCGCCTGGTTGGTCAGCGTAACCATTGCGCGTGCAATCACCGCCCCGGAAGGATCGCGTACCGTGCCCAGCACTTCAGCCGTTTCAAACTGAGCGAACAGCAGCGTGGCGCTCAAGAGACACACAAAGAACACTGCGATCGAAAAAACCTGGCGCATGGATTAACCTCACCAGAAATCTTCGCAAGAGAATATCTACGCATGATTAAAAACCGGTCACGGATTTGTGACTGCGGTAGTAACACTAACGGACACAGTCTATTGAATCAGCGCCATCGGTGCGCGCCAGAACACTGCCGATGTTTCCGTCAGTTTCCCCAGTCCCTACCGTCACAGATGGGATATCACTCGTGCCGCTACCAAGATTGAATCCGAAAAATAACGAACCTGGCCATCACGTCGCCAGATCTTACGGCTGACGCTCCGAAATGGGCCATTGATGCCCCAGTCCTTTGGCAGCTTCCTGTGCGTGATGATCGCAGTATGCAGCGACAACGGAGCGCTCGCCGGCGGCGCATCCACTGTCGCCGGTGAACACGAACGCGGCAACGCACAGGCAACCCGCGACTGAGCACATGACGGTCTCTTTGCGGATTGGGCGAAAGTGCGCAACCATCAGAGAACCCATTGTAACAAGGCACGAACTTGGACCAGATCAGGCCTCTCACCGGTCACCGATCCCTTTTGTAATTTGTTTGTAACAATGCGGCGTGAATGCCATCACGATTCTGGCGTCCGAGTGTCCGCAAGCGGACAGTATCAGGCTCGGAATTCATGACTCGTCCCCCCCCTGCAGATGAATTGGTTGGTCAGGTGAATTGTTTTGATGCTCATCACGCTCTCCCGCGGACGGCGCGGCACAGCGCCACGCCTGGGGCCAGGAAGAATGCCGCCAGCACACGCGGCAAGCACTTCAGGTCGGCGCCGAGCGAGCCGGCGCCGTCCCCGGTGATCAGCACTCCCTTGCGCATCAAAAACCAGTTCAGCAACTTGAATTCCTACGCCAGGCGCCTGCCACGGCGTTCCGCGAAGCTCGCGGTAACGGGCAGAGCGAACTGGTACTGTAGCGGGGTTGATCGTTCCTGGGCCCTGTCCAGGTGTGGACGTCGCGTGCTTCAAGCCAGAGGGTGGCGAGCGCGGGTATCCAATCAACCCGTAGCATCGAACGCCTCCCTTCCGCCTGCCCTGCCAAGTCACGGCAGCGTTGGCCGACACCTCAAGCAGTCGCCGCCCGAGCGAACGTGGGCAGCAGGACCGCATCGGCGAAAGTGAACATGGCCGAGGTTGCGTCGATGCCAAGGGCCAGCGAGCAAATCGCGACGGCGGTGAAACCCGGATCTTTGCGCAGCACCCTCAGGGCGTAGTGGAGGGATGTCAGCATGATGGTCGGTTTCAGGTGAGATGAAGCAATTCCCCTGCCATTCGGCCGCGTGCTGAAGCTGTTGAGTTTAAGAGGTGAAAATCTTGTCAATAGGAGTGCGCTGTACTCCGCATATACGATTCTGGCAATCAGCTGCCCACGGGCGGACAGTGTCGGCTGGACGCAATCCTGGAGCTGACGGGATGATCTCCGGGGCTGAAACCTAACATTACAGTCGGATGCGGACCATGCCGCGGCTTTTCGTCAAACCGCATTTGAATCGTAACCTCAGCGCAATGTTCGTTCGCTATACTGCAACTCTAGTGCGCTATGCATAAATGCCTTAACGCGGCGCTCTCATTCATCTTGTTTGCTATTTCGGTTGCCCTAGCGACCGGGCAGTCGCAGCAGAATAACAAACTGATCGGCCGATGGCGTTCCATCGAAGTTTCACCCTCCGGTGTAAGCGCCATCTTCGAGTTCCGCGGCGATAACCAACTGGATTCGTACTCGGCTGCAGTATCGGAAGGGAAATACCAGATGGTCGGAACCGATACGATCCTGTTTCAATCCAAGGGCGGCCGGGAGAAGCAGGAAGTAGAGTGGGAGAGCCAGGATCGAGCGCGAATCGAGGACGAGGCGGCGGGCAAGTCCATCGAATTGGCCCGGCTCGGAAAGATTCCCGATAGCAAGAATCCGCTGACCGGTGAGTGGAGCACTACGCGCGAGTGGAACGGTAATAAATATCCCGCCCGCGTTTTGTTTTTTCCCGATGGGAAAGTTGTTTGGATCATTACCTTGCGGACAGATCATGGACGCTATTCTCTGCAAAGCGAGAGTATCCGGCTGGAAATCCCTGGCCGCCCGGAGTTGGAGGGCAGTTTCACAGTGACGGAAAACCGCTTGACCCTTCCGAATCCAAAGGGTAGCGGATCATACAGCTTCGACCGCTTCTGAAACCTATTTCTCATCGGAGTGTCAATATTCCGACACTTGCGACTGATAGCCTGTCAGTTCCGTACCTAAATAATTGCGGTTAACAGGAGCAGAAGATGGCACGTCAAAGGCTACAAGTGTTGCCGATTGGGATTTCCATGCTGTTGATCCTACAGCCATTCAGCTCGGGATTGGCTCAGGAGGAAGTTGCTGTTCCCGGGAAGGACGCAGGCCGGGCGCACTTCCTCGAAGCGCACCGGCAAGCGGCCGAGGAGGCCCTGCGCCGCGATGCGCTCCGGCCAGAACCGGTGGTCAGCGCTGAGGACCTCGTGACTCTGATTCAACAGAACATCAAATACGTATTTGTGATCTATCAGGAAAACCGTTCGTTCGATTCTTATTTTGGCACTTTCCCCGGCGCTAACGGGTTGTACAGCCAGGCAGCTTCGGCCACCCCGGGCTTTGTGCAAACGATCGTGAATACGGACGGAACCACCAGCACGATTTCGCCGTTCCTGATCGGCCCGGCGCAGTATGCCGCCGACACGGATGACATTGATCACTCCCACACCCTCACCATCGCAAAGATGGACGTCCAGAGTGGCGTGGCTCAGATGGACAAATTCGCGGCTATCGAGGAGCTGAAATATAGCCCAACCGGCAACCCGTCGCTCGAGGCCAAGCAGATGGGCGAATTGTCGATGGCTCACGAGGATTGCGACACGATTCCGTTGCTATGGGCATATGCCGACCGGTTCGCCTTCTATGACAATATCTTCGAATCGATGACCGGACCATCCACGCCGGGCAATCTCAGCATTATTGGGGCGCAAGCGGGCCAGACGCAGTGGGCCCTGCACCCCACCAACACAACGGCCACTGTGCCGCTGGTGGTCGATGACGATCCGTTCTGGGGATCGCCTTCGGACAAGTCGGCCAGTCCACTCCCGGTGAACCCCGGCGATTATCCCGGGTACCCGGTAGCGTCGAATCTGACGTTTGCGACGCTTCCGCTATCCATGCTGCTCAGCACCGCGGGCGCTGTTACCGCGACCGACCTGAGCGCCGCCACCGACTTGGTGGACGTTCCCGATGACGTGGCATTCCTCAGCAAGTTTTCCCAACCGGCAGTCGCCTTCGGCTGGTACCAGGAGGGATTCGACAAGGAGTCCACCGACACTGCCGGGCCGGTGACCGCGAACGGATCTCACGCATCCTATATCACCCATCACAACGGTCCGCAGTACTTTGGCTATATCGCGAACACTCCCGCCCTTCGGGGGGAACTGCACGGCCTGGGCGATTTCTACGCGGCCATTCAGAATAGCAGCCTGCCGAAATCCGGCGGCGTGTTCTACGTGAAGGGCGGCTATACCAACACCATGGGCATTACCCCGGCCGATCCCGATGCAACCGTGCAGAAGAACTTCCTTGGCGACGACGACCATCCCGCCTATTCCGACGCGCAGATCAGCGAAGCCATGGTGGCCACCACCGTCAACGCCATCGCCAACAGTCCTTATTGGGCGCAGAGCGCCATCATTATCACCTGGGATGATTCCGAGGGCGATTATGATCATGTCCAGCCGCCGATCGTCAACTTTGGGCCCGACAAGACGGCGCTCAGTTTTGGACCACGCGTGCCGCTGATGGTGATTTCTCCCTACGCTAAGCTCGGTTATATCTCCCACGATCAGGGCAGCCAGGCATCGGTAGTAAAGTTCGTCGACACCGTGTTCGGTCTTCCGCCGCTGGCAACATTGCCCGACGAATTGCTGGGCCGCTATCTGGGCCTCGCCCTACTCGGTCAGGAGGACCTCGGGCCGCAGGATGCGCTCACACCCGGAGTGTCCAACTTAACCGACGCATTCAGCGTTTCCCGCTTGATGGGGCTATCCGTCCCATTGGCGCCGGACTACGCCATAGTGGCCCCGAGCTACGTAACGAGGATCCCGCAAGTCACTGGCCTCGGCTGTTCGGACCTGGGTATCCTCACCACGGACCGCCAGTTGGGCTTACCCAACAACATACCGGCGGATTTCAATCCGCGTCCCAAGACCAACCCGACGCCGGCCGGTAGTCTGTAGGCGCACCTTTGACCGGCCTTACACCGTGCCACAGCCGAAGCTGTGGCACGGTTTTTTTGTCGGGGCGGAACGCGCGCTTTGGTTCGTGGACGGATTGCGCCTTGTAACTAATTATTCATCTTTGCTTAGCAAAAACATGGCAGACTCGATAATACTCATGAAACGCTACCGTCAAGTCGCACCCTTTTTTCTGTTCCTTCTTCTACAGCCGCTGGGTCAGATTGCCTTGCGAGCGCAGGTGGACCGCACGGCCATCACGGGGACCGTCACCGACCAGCAGGGCAATCGGGTGCCTCAGTCCCGTGTGCGCGCGACCGAGAATGCCACAGGCTTTCAGCGGGAGACGTTGACAACGTCACAGGGCACTTATGAGCTGCCCGGCCTTCCGCCCGGCGTTTACTCGGTCCAGTTTCTAAAGACCGGTTTCTCGGCCTTTGCCGCGGAACGCGTGGAACAGCTGGTCGGGCAAACCAGGACGCTAAACGTCCGGCTGGAACTGGCGCACGAAAAACAGCAGACGACCGTGACCGAACCTCTGATAGAACTCGACAAAGTGGATGCGACAATCGGCGCCGCAATCGAGCGCGCGCAGGTAAGCGATTTGCCGATCAATGGCAGGAACTGGGCGACGCTGACCGCGCTGGCGCCGGGCGCCATCGATAACGGCGCCGGCGATCAAAGAACCATTCGTTTCGCGGGGCACGGATTGGACGATAACAATCTGACGCTCGACGGAGTCGATGCGACCGCTGTCTACAACCAGGAGCAGCGGGAGTACATGCGCCTGAACATTCCTCTCGATTCCATCGACGAATTCCAGGTGCAGTCGCAGAATTTCGGTGCGGACACTCAGAGCGGTACGGCGGGCGGCCAGGTGTCAGTGGTTTCGCCCTCCGGTACAAACGCTTTTCACGGGCAGATTTTCGATTATTTCCGGAATAATTCCCTCGACGCGCGCTCGCCGTTCGACGCAGCCTCGCCCGACCCGTTTCTGTTGAATCAGTTCGGAGGCGCGCTTGGGGGGCCCATCGCGCGCGGCAAGACCTTCTTCTACCTCAACTATGAGGGTCTGCGCCAGAGACTCGATGGAACGCAGATTGGGCTGGTACCGAGCCCATCCTTTGCGGCACAAGCGGCACTCACCTCGCCGGTGTTGACTTCCATCCTGGAGGCTTATCCCGCTGGCACGTCGCCGACATCCACTGCCAGCGTATGGCAGTACAAAGCACCGGGCAGACAAGTTGACAACGAAGATTCGGGGATGATCCGGCTCGACCATTATTTTTCCGATCGCACAACGGCATTTTTCCGTTTTAATGCGGATGAGGCAGTCGAGTCGATTCCCAGCGGCCAACTTAGAGTCAAAACACTGTACGATACCAAATTCAACAACGGAGTCGCCGAGCTTTCGCATGTGTTTAGCCCGTCTCTTATCGACGAGGTAAGATTCGGAGTAAATCAGACGATCTACCACACGGCGAACCTTTCGCCGGTTCCGTTCGGAGTCGCCGTATCCGGTTTCAGCTCTTTGACCGGATCCTCGACAACTGACTACCCGTCGAAAACCTTCGATCTCATAGACGACCTTTTCTGGGCAAAGGGCAGACATATTATCAAGTTCGGATTTGAAACACGATGGATTATGCTCAACCAGGGTACGTCGCAAAGCGGTACATTGGCCTACACCTCGACCACCAATTTCCTGGACAACAGCATGGGCTCCGCCTCCTACACTGCGATTCTGCCTCTGGTACGGCAGCGCAAGACTCAGTACTGGGGGTATGTGCAGGACGAATGGAAAGCGACTCCCAATCTGACTATCACAGCCGGAATCCGCTACAACGTTTTCAACGCTCTGCATGCGTTAGGTGACGATGACATCCCGTTCGATTTCGGCACCTGCGGAGGGTATTGCCCGCGTACCGATGCCTTCTTTCATCCCCGATACGACGATTTCGACCCTCGTCTTGGCATCGCATGGGCACATGGCGATACGGTTCTGCGCGCGGGAGCCGGCATTTACCACACGGATGGCCAGGAAGACGATCAGAACCTTCCGATCTCGAATACCGTCGATCGCTACTCCTTTAGCGACACTTCGTTTCCGACGCTTTCCTTTCCTTTGACTCCATTCCTTCAGTACGCTGAAGCCGGGGGGCTGGGCGTCGTTTCCCCGCGCGATCTGGATCGCAACCGGAAAGACGATTACGTTGCATCATGGACCGCGTCGGTTCAGCGAAAGCTACCGTTCAAAATCCTCGGAACCGTCAGCTACCTCGGAAACAAAGGAACGGATGTCCTGACCACTACTTACACGAACCTGGCAAATCCACAGACAGGCGTTGCGCCGTACCCGGCATTCGGTCCGGTCTCGTGGCGCGGCGACGTTGGAAACAGCACCTTCCACGCATTCCAACTAAACGCTCGGAGAGCCTTTCAGAATGGCCTGCTCCTCTCGGCGAATTACATGTGGTCTCATTCGATCAACGACGGGAGCATTGGCGGTGGGGAATCCGACACACCGCAGGATTCCTTCTGCAGATCGTGCGATAAGGGGAGCAGCGACGATGACGTTCGCCAGTTATTTAATTTCTCCGCCGTCTACCAGTTGCCGTTCGGAGCGGGCAGGCACTATCTGAGCTCTCCGGGTATCGTGCGGACGGTGTTAGGCGGCTGGACGCTGAGCGCAATCGGAACGTCTCAAACCGGCCTTCCTTTCAATATCACCATTGATCGTTCGAATGGGTCCGTGCCGGGCGACTACGCAGTCAGCGGGAACGAACGGCCGAATTATGTGTATGGTGCCTCACTCACTCCGCCAGACGGATCCAGTCCGCAAGAATGGGTCAACCCGGCCGCGTTTTCCACGCCAGCGTCCGGGACGTTCGGTAATCTGGGCCACAACGCCTTCCGGGCTCCAGCGATTTCGGAGGTGGAGATCGCATTAGCGAAGGACGTCTCCCTTGGCGAACGCATGAAAGTGCGTTTTCGAGCCGATGCATTCAACGTTCTCAATCGCGCTCAGTATGGCGCTCCGAACGCGGACTTTTCTCAGACCAACTTCGGCACGATCACCACCACGATCAGCAACTATGCGACAGGACGAGGCACACCGCGAGAATTTCAGCTTTCGGCCAAGATATCTTTTTAAGTCAGCGGGTAAGTCAGAATTCATCATATATTAGCACTGTTATGACACCATCCGTAGTCGGGAGGATGTTAATGGCACGTTATAGTATCTGTTGCATTTGGCTGGTCGCGGTGACCTCGGTCGGCATCGTCTTTGCTCAGGAGAGGCCGGAGCGGTCGCCGGGAACCGGCAGCACTGTGGCGGCACAGGAGCTGCCGAACTCCGGTCAGCAGATCACGCCCACAGCACCTAATGATGCGCGATTTGAACCGCTCAATCCGGGGCTGGTGGATTTTCCGGATTATGTAGCCGGACAGGCGGTTACCACAGTTACGAGTCCGGATCACAACACCCTGCTCATCCTCACCTCGGGTTACAACTTGATGAACGCTACCTCCGGCGCGAATCTGGGCAGCCAGATCGCCGCCGATTCGACCGAATACGTTTTCATTTACAACATCGCGAGTGGTAATCCAGTCAAGAAACAGGTCATTCAGGTCCCGAATACGTATCAGGGAATCGTCTTCGATCCCACTGGCAAGACCTTCTATGTTTCGGGCGGCGTGGACGACAACGTTCATATTTACGATCTCGGCATCGCCGGCTGGGCGGAGCGAACGGGCAGTCCGATCACGCTGGGCCATAACAATGAGGCCTGCGCGGCGCTGCTCGGCTGCGGGAACGGGCTTGCAGTGGCGCCGGAAGCGGCGGGCATCGCCATCAGTCCGGACAGCTCGACGCTGGTCGTGGCGAATTACTATAACGACTCAATCTCGATCCTCAAGAACAGCTTGAACGGCTGGAAGAAAAGCGGCGACCTCGATCTGCGCCCCGGAAAGATCAACCCTGCAGATCAGGGCGTCCCGGGAGGTGAATATCCCATATGGGTCGTGATTCAGGGGAGCTCGACCGCCTATGTCTCAAGCATCCGTGACCGCGAGATCGACGTCGTCGACCTGGCTGGCACCCCCACGGTTTCGACGCGAATCAAGGTTACCGGACAGCCGAACAGAATGGTGTTGAACGGCGCACAGACGCTGCTATTTGTGGCGGAGGACGAGGCCGACTCGGTTGCGGTCATCAACACGGCAAATAACGAACTGGTGACCGAGATTCCGGTCGGACCGCCGGCGCGCCTGCTGGAGGGAACGGCGAACCTCAACGGCAACAACACCAACAGCGTTGCCTTGTCGCCTGACGAACAGACTTTCTATGTTACAAACGGCAATATGAACGACGTGGCCGTGGTCTCTTTGAGCAATACTTTCGGGAACTCGACTGTGATTGGCCTGATTCCCACCGGACGGTATCCGAACTCGGTCAGTCTGAGCGGCGATGGTAAATATATGTACGTTGTTAACGGCAAATCGCCCACGGGCCCGAATACGGGGTACTGCCATGGCGGCGTGATACCCGGCTTGAGTGCGGCAGTCTGCACTGCATCGAACGAATACAACCTGCAATTGATCAAAGCCGGACTCCAGAGCTTCCCCACACCGGCCGGGAGCGAACTGGCGTCTCTGACGGCGCAGGTCGCGCAGAATAACAATCTCGGCCGAACCCTGAGCGCCAGGGAGACTATGACGATGGCAGAGCTCCGCAGCAAGATCCAACATGTGATCTATATCATCAAGGAGAACCGCACTTACGATCAGATTCTGGGCGATCTCCCGGTTGGTAATGGCGATCCGGATTTGACCGAATTCGGCCAGGCAACGACGCCTAACCTGCACAGCCTCGCGCAGACCTTCGTCACGCTGGATAACTTTTACGACCGCAGCGAAGTCAGCATGGATGGATGGCCGTGGTCGGTTTCGGCGCGCTCTCCGGACGTCGTCGAGAAACAGGTAACGGTCAATTACGCCGGCCGCGGCTTGTCAAACGATTCGGAGGGGACCAATCGTAACATCAATGTCTCGCTCGCGACGCTGGCGCAGCGGCTGGCTGCAGATCCCCTGAATCCGCAGGATCCCGACCTTCTGCCGGGGACGGCCGATGCCTCGGCTCCCGACGGCCCAGAGGACCAGGAGAATACTGGCTATCTTTGGAATGCCGCGCTGCGGGCCGGACTGTCCATCCGCAACTACGGCTTTTTTATCGACCTTGCCCGTTATCAGACGCTGCCGGGACCGTACGCGGCACTGCAGATTCCTCTCAACGAGAATCCTTTCGCGAGCAGTACGAAGGTCGCGTATCCCACCAACGCCGCGCTGGCTCCCTATACCGATCCTTACTTCCGTGGATTCGACACTAGTTTCCCGGATTACGACCGCTTCACCGAATGGCAACGCGACTTCACCAGGAACTATGCAAACGGCGGACTGCCGCAGTTGAGCTTTGTCCGTTTCATGCACGACCACACGGGTAACTTTTCGACCGCGATCGACGGGGTCAACACTCCGGAGTTAGATCAGGCCGACAACGACTACGCCGTTGGACTGCTGGTGCAGCAGATTGCTAATAGCCAGTACAAAAACAACACGCTGATCTTCGTGATCGAAGACGATTCTCAGGACGGAGCCGACCACGTCGATTCCCACCGCAGCATCGCCTTCATCGTGGGCCCTTATGTGAAGCAGGGCTCGGTGGTTTCGACCCAATACAACACGGTGGATTTTGTGCGTACGATCGAAGATGTGCTTGGTATCGGGCCGCTCAATCTTAACGACGCGGCGGCGGTCCCGATGGCGGACGTATTCGATCTACACCAGACCACCTGGAGCTTTACCGCGACTCCCTCGGCGCTCCTGGCCAGCACCACGCTCCCCATCACTTTCCCCTCATCATCGGCGCGGGTTTTGCGGCCTACTCACGATGCAGCATACTGGACAAAGGCAACGGCGGGAATGGACTTCGGCGCGGAAGATCGCTTCGACTTCGCCCAATATAACCGCATCCTCTGGCAAGGGTTGATGGGCAATAAGCCATACCCGGCGGAACCATCCGGGCTGGATCTGCGGCGTGACCGCGCGGAGCTTCTCGCGCGCTATCGTAAATCACGTAAGCAAGCGCCCGTCGAGTCGCGATAACAGCGAACGTAATGCTTACGTCCATCGTGTGCGACCGGCTGGGTTATCGGTTTGGCAAGCTGATGGAGAAATACAATCCTGTCCCGCTTGTAACGTGTGCTTGAGCGAACCTCGGTGGTCTTGGACGGCTGCCGTGGGCGGATTGCCGCTCGACATTGGCGATCACTTCCAAATGACGTGTTGCTCGACCGCGCTCAACCGCTTCCTAGCAGACTTTAGGTGCCTGGCCGAGTGGGGCCAAGTATGCTCGGTGTCGAGGCATGCCCGGCCGCTGCGAAGCCTGCGGAGTTCGTTATGCGATGCGTAGTGTTCCAGAAACGCTGGCGGCGCGACCCGCTCCCTATTCGGCCATAGAGCAGGTTTGACGTCCCATTAGTCAGGCGATCTCGGTTGCCCCCGTTTTGCTGCCCGTGCATCTTACTTCCTCAAATATCACTCAATTCTGACGGTGGAGGATGAAGTGATTGAGTGATTGGGCGGCCGAGGATGGAATGACGCGCTACACCGGGCATTGGCGTGGAGCTAGCGCCGGGAACGCCCCGGCGCTGGCAGTGCGCCGCCTCGCCCAACCCGCCGGGTTCAGGGATGCGGAATTTGTTAGTTACAAATTCATGACAGCGCCATCCTGCTAGGCGACTGGGCATCCGATTGCTGTTTGAAGCTCCAGGACTCTGGAAAGACATGACATTGAGTAACACTGTCATCGCGCTGATCGTGGCGGCATAGCGTTGTTGGCGGGGAACTGCGGCTGGCGCCGGGTTTTCTGGTGGTGATGAGGACGGAAGCAGATTCGCTGGCTTGCCGTCGCGGGAGTAGAACCATATGAAATGGATTGATGAAATGTTTGCGAACATGAAGAAGGACAGGGCCGCGGCATTGGCCAGCAGTGCGAACGGGAGCAAGGTCAACGGGACAAAGCATCCGAAAAAGCAAATCCCCGGCGCATTGAACGCGTGGCGCGCGCTGGTTGCCTCGATTACGGTTGATGTAAGCGACTTCAATAATCATATGGAGCGCGCTGGACAGACCGCGGTACGCATGTCCCAAAGGCCTTTCGAATGCGAGGTTTACGTGCCCGGAATGCATGGCGAGAGACTGGTCTTGACCTTAGACGATAACGATCTCCACGTCACCGTTCACCCTGATGTTCCTGACCAGCAATTGACCATTACCATCGAACTCGATAAGGAAGGCCAACACACTTTCTGGGTTCTCGGCGAACCCACCAAAGAAGGCGTACAGCTATCGGTCCAGCAGTTATCCGAGTATCTCCTCAAGCCCCTTTTCGCCTCCGCCGATATCAATTGAGGGATGTAACTCCGTGACGCCGGAGCTGAAGCGGCGCCATGAGCGAAGCGGAGGCACGACACGCTCGACAGTTACCTAATAGGGGCCTTGTCACGTCCCGTCTGAGCCGGAACACCAAAGTCAAACGTGCAGCCGTTTTTGTTTGGGTGCAAGGGTTGCGCGTGCGGATCTCGCCAGCCCGACCAAATTCCGCTCCAGATTCAGAAAGAGTAGTTGATTTTGCGCAGGCACCGTCCGCTCGCTGGCGATGGCCTGAATACTGACGTTGCCTGCGTTTATCGTGCTGACGGCGCGATTGTTCGCGCTGTTGCGCCGCATCATGTAAGCGAGCAAGGCCAACCCCGCAGGACGTGACTGGCCTCGCCACGCGCACGGATTCGACTATCGACCGCGCTCCCGGTGCCATTCGAGGAACGTGGCGGCTTCCCGCTTGCCGAAGTAGCGTTCCAAAACGGGCGTGGGGGCTGAGCGCAGGTCTACCATGATGAGCGCGTCGAGCACGTCGGAAAAGCCGCGGTCCACGTTGCATGCCAGCAGCTTGCCGCCGGTCTTGAGATACTGGCGCAGCAGGATAGGCACGCCCTTGCCGTCGCGCTCCAGATCCGCCACCAGGCCGGCGAGCTGTTCCAGATTCTCTGGAACATGGCTGACCGTACCAGTGTGGCGAAACTGCCGCTGGGGGAATCGATAGGGGCTGCGCGGCGTCACCAGTCCGGCCAGTTCGCCGGCGCGGTGGGCTTCCAGGAAGCGGACCATCAGGTGGCGCGAGACGGCGTGGTAT
>Ga0182013_10006863_pt1 | contig 12737 bp, 6 predicted proteins | sample 612S2MmetaG_FD_120487 | JGI IMG/M metagenome (GOLD analysis project Ga0182013, IMG submission 120487) | Permafrost microbial communities from Stordalen Mire, Sweden - 612S2M metaG | ecosystem: Environmental > Terrestrial > Soil > Wetlands > Permafrost | place: Sweden: Stordalen | collected... | reverse complement strand
GCTTCCATGCAGCAACTTGCCGGTCTCGAATCTGTGCTTGGAGAATACGGCGGACAGCTCGGTTCATTCGAATGGGTATTTTCTCCACGCGGCGCCGATGGCCGGCCGGAGCCTCTCTTCAGCCGCACTAGTGGGGATATCAATCCACGTGTGGCGAACTATTGGCGCAGCCATTACGACATCGTCGAATATCTCAACACGAACTGGAAAACCGTCGGCAAAGATCTTCGCGGCAAAATCCACCTCGTCGTAGGAACCGACGATACCTTCTATCTGGATGGAGCGGCGCACAGTTTGGAGTCGGCTCTGAACCGGCTTGGCGGCGATCCGCACTTCACTTTTCTTCCCGGCCGATCCCACTTCAATGTCTATGTTGTTGGCGACGATCATTGGGCTCTTTTCGACCAGATTGCCGCGCAGATGTACCAGGTTGCCCGGCCTGGCGGAGGAAGGAACTGACTTGAAGCTGTCAAGATCTCGTGCCGCACTTCACCGGACATTGATATTCCGGAACCACGAAGACGGTTTTGTGCGGAAAGCTTTGCTGTTCCTCGCCAAAATGCGATCCTGCGACGAAATGGGCCTGACTCAGCGAGTTGGTGGTGGCTTTGGTAGTAGCTTTCGACTCGGGTCGGCTGTTCGGTGACTGCCGACCAGAATGAAATAACTGCGAAGCGTAGAGTGTCGGGATATCGCGCTTTAATCTGTCCATGGAGACAGGTGGATAACATGTCCACACACGCTCGACGCTGGCGTGCAGTGTCCGTGACTCGCCGCGGTACCCATCTGAAGATTTGGACAAGCCAAGGACTCTGGTGCAAATAGCCTCTTAGCGCCGGTCAGTTCATCAATTCTCAGGCCGGGATTCTCAAAAATGGGCCAAACGTGCTACTTCGATGGGCGCCAATCCTTGGGATGAATCCCGGTTTGCGCTATTTGCACCAGAGCCGTTTGGGGTTGGCCGCGCCTACCGTCTTGGGTTGTTGGCTGTTACCGTAAGCACCGCCGGCTTCACGACGATGCTCGCCTTTACCACTTTTGCTGCCGCGTAGCTGCTATTCCCGGCCTGGTTCGCGGCCACCTCTATCGTGCCTGCGCCCGTGACGGTCAGGATGCTGTTGTTCGGCCCGCTCAGCTTGCCCGGGCCGGAGACATAAGTAAATGTCACCGGGTTACCCGAGGCGCCGCCGGTTGCCGAAAGCGTGATTGGCGAGACTCCGTAGGTGACCGGAGACGATGGCGTGAAAGTGATGTCCTGCGGCAACTGAAGAATGTATGCCGCCCATTCGACCTCGCTTGTACTGTAGCCGCTGACCGCAGCGATCGCCTTCACCGTCTCTGTCGTGGAGACCTTAATTGGACCGGTGTAGATCGCCGAGCCGGTCGACGGTCTCGTCCCGTTGGTCGTGTAGTAGATCGCGGCGCGGCTGTCTTTATCGCTGATTGTAAGCGTCTGGACCGACGAGTATTTTCCGGTTTCAAGGCTGAAGGTCGGCCTGGGCGCTGGCGCTGCCGTTGCGATTTCGGTAATTGCTGCCGAGGTCGCGCTTGGGTACCACGGAACCGGCGTTTGTGTTCCTGCCGGCGGCTCCGATGGAGTGCAACACGGCTTGATCGAATTCCCCGAGTACACCGCCCTTAGGTTGTTCTCGCCTTGTGCCAGCTGCGACGCACTAAGGGGCAAAGTTGCCGCGGTCGTGTTGATGCCGGTCGGCATCAGCGTTGCAGTTTCCAGCAAGGTTGCCCCTCTCTTGATGCTCACCGTACCGCTCGGCGCACCGCCGCTACCGGGTATGGCGGTGACCGTGACCTTTAGGGTGGTCGACTGGCCTCCGTTGAGAATGGGATCTGCCGAGGACAGATCCACTGTCAATGAGTTATCGAGTCGATCTCCAGTGGTTTCGTAGGCGCCGATGTCAATCTTCTCGCCGTTCGTCCGAGGATTCCCGAGGAAGTCGGTGCTGCCATAGATGGAGGTCGGGGAACTGCCATTGGGGTCGCACCAGCCAACGCTGCACGAGAGGCTGGTGCTGCCGGCAGCAACGGCCGGCGAAGAAGGGAAGATGTCCAGGTTTGGCGGCGCGTCTTCAAGATCGACGAATTGCGGATTCGCATTTAGGGAGTTTTTATCTTCACCGCTGGAGCTCCGCCAGTTTGCGAAACTGGTATAGGGACTTAAGCTGCCCCACACGATTGACGTTCCTTGCCCGTACCCCGCAGCGGAGTCGTACAGGTTCCAATTGAGCGTCGCGGGCGGGGGAGGATACGACAGCGACAGTGGATACGTCTGCGTAAAGGAGGCGTAGTCGTTGATCCAGATATTGGGCCAACCGGCGTAGACAGCGTTGTTTTCGAAATAGTTTTCTTGCGCGCTGCCCACCTGGTTCTGAATCTGGAATTCGCCGCTGGGGGTGCCTTCACTGTCATTGCCCGGTTGAATACCATTGTTGTAGAGAGTGTTGTTGACGAAGACGTCGTGGAAGCTACTGCCTCCTCCGTTGCTGCCGCCGCCCTTGGCAGTCGCGAGCGCGTAACCGCCGATGGAATTGCCGCAGGCATTTGTGTTGTAGAACAAATTGTTGCGCACCGTCGCATACATGCCGTAACAGGGCAGCTTGCCTGAGGCTGGGGTCCCGACGCCAACCACGCCAGTAGGCCACTCGTTGCCACTGGCCAGGCACCTCTGATTTTCGCTGGTGGTCTCGATGCCGTAGTCCACTTGCATGATCACGTTGCGCTCGAACGTGGTATACGCGCACCCGTCACAATAAAGCCCGTCGGCGTCGTAGGAATTTCCCTCGCCTGGATTCCCGATTCCGCTGATGTTATAGACAGTGTTTCCGCTGACCACGCCCCAACCAGCCTGGTCATAGCCGGTGGGACCGGTTCTCTCGTATCCAATGATGTCAATGCCGATGTTGTCGTTGTCGTGAACCAGGTTGTTGGTGATCTGAAAATCGGTGACGTTTCCGTTCAAGGTCATCGATTCGCTGTTCCCGGTCCTTAGATCGTAGAGTTCGTTGCCACTGACCACCAGCTTGGCAATGGGTGTCTTCGATGTGCCGTAGGCGAAAAGACCGCAACCGTTTCCATTCGTTTCCGACGTGGTCACAATGTTGTGTATCTGATTATTCAAAATCTCGACGCCGGCGCCTGAGCCCGTGATCCAGACCCCGCACGGAACGGCACTATCGGTCGTGGAAGTCAAGTTGCGGATTTCGAATCCTCTGACGGTGATGTAGCTCAAAGCTCCCGAGATGGTGATGAGACCCTGCGTTCCCGATACGGTCAGGCCGGTCCCGTCGATCACCGCGGGCTGCACGGTAGCCCCAACCACTACGGGATGGCTTTGGAATGTAATCGGCTCCGACGCCGTTCCAGAATTCGGAAAGCTCACATACCCCTTGTAAACTCCGCCCATAACATTCACCGTGGCGCCGGCCGTGACCGTATTGGCCGCGTGCTGGATGGTTAACCAAGGCGCGGTGAACGTGCCGGGGTTGCTATCGTTGCCGGTGGTTGACACATAGTAGACAGCCCCCTCTTGTGCGGCCACCGACTGCACCAGCATCAGGGCGAACAAATAGAGCGCGGCAGGCAGTACGCCGACATTCCGCACAATCGAGATATTGCACTTCATGACCTATTCTCCTTCCGATGGTCGCGACAGCTTCCCTGACGACAGTTTGGAATTCCTCGTCAGGCCCTCCGACGAACGCGGCTTCGAGTATGTGAAGTTAAAAGAAACTTAACTCAGCGTTGTGCAATATTACGAATGCAATCGTTTTTTGTCAATTGTAATTTCGAATCGCATTGGTGGGTTGGGTCGGCGGCTCGGCCTTATATCGTTTCGTGTAGCTGCATCTGAAATTGACTCAGTTGGTCAGAGAGAGTAAACTTCATGACGAAAAGCAACCAGGTGAAAGTAAAGACTATAGGACGAAAATAACAGACTAAAAATGAAAGGGTAAGGTGATTCGGTGAAGAACGAACTTGAGAAGACCGAAACAACCGCGCCGGGACGGCTTGCGCGCCTCGGTGGTTTGATTCTAGGATTAACGGCCCTCATCTGGTTCCTGCTGCGGGTCATCCCCAAGCCGAGCCGGGCAGCCTACCCCTGCCAGCGAGCAGCCTTTCCCGTCGCCAGTGCTTTCGTTCTGTGGCTGTGTGGCTCAGTGGCCGGTATCTTCTCCGTGGCCGCTCTGCGCAAGTTGGTACGCCGTTACCGCTGGGCGGCCGCCGGTTTATGCGCGTTCACGCTCGTGGCCATCGGCGCGTGGCTGGTCCGCTCCAACGCGGTAGCCGAAGCGAAAATCGCCACGCGCTACGACTTCCAGCCCAAGCAACGCAACGTCCCGCTCGGCGTCGCCCGCGGCGTCTATCCGGGTCGCGTGGTGTGGGCTCACGATCCGAAGGCGGCTCATTGGAGTGGCGATATGGAATCCCCTGTCGACCAGTGGTGGATGGAAGGAAGCACCGATCAGCCCCGCGTCGACGCCATGTTGTCCACCACCCTGCGCCAGCTCACCGGCGCAGCCACCGACGACGACGCCTGGAAGACTATCTTCACCTACTACAACGGCCATGCCCGGGGCCTCGAAAAGACGGGCTACCATGCGGGCGAGATCGTCGCCGTCAAGGTAAACCTGAACAGCAGCAGCGCCAAGGGGTCGGGGAATTTCGTGAATGTGTCGCCCCAGGTTGCCCTCGCCATGGTTCGCCAACTGGTAAACCACGCCCATGTGGCCCCCGGGGATATTGTCTTGTACGATGCGCGGCGAGATATCTACCCTGGCCTGCTGACCAAAATCTGGAGCGAGTTCAAGGATGTCCGCTTCGTGCAGCAGGATGCGCCCAACCCGACCCTGCAGCAGAATCCAGGTTATGGCGGTTTGCACGGCCTTACCAAGGCGCAGTGGGTAGAGGGAGTGAGCTACTCTGCCAACAATTATCACAATGCCAAGCTCATCCCGCAGCAGGTCAAGGACGCGACGTACATTGTGAATGTCGCGTTGCTTAAATCCCATTCCTACCCTTATTCGGGGGACAGGGAAGATGAAGGACAAACGGCTATCACCATGACCGGCAAGAACCAATTCGGGTCCATCAAAGGAACCCCTGAGTTACACGATGCCATCAACACCGACCAGCATGGAACGCCGCACGCCTATTCGCCGATCGTGGATCTGGCCGCATCGCCGAACCTCGGCGCCAAGACGATCCTCTATGTCCTGGATGGCCTCTATTGCGCCCGGCGCTACGATTCTTACCCGATACACTTTCCCAACGCGCCGTTCAACAATCCTGTCGAGCCCTATGCCAACACCAACTGGCCGTCAAGCATTCTCGCCTCACTCGACGGGGTCGCGCTTGATTCGGTCGGCCTCGATATTCTCCTGTCGCAGACCAAGAACAACGTCGACGGAAACAATCACCCGAGAATCATGATCCGCGAGAATGCGGACGATTATCTCCAGGAAGAAGCCCTGGCCGATCACCCGCCCTCAGGCACGGCCTACCGCCAGAACGGCAAGCCCGTGAGCAGCCTCGGCGTCACCGAGCACTGGGATAACGACCTGAGCCGTCAGTATTCGCGCAACAAAGACCCGAAAGACGGCAAGGGCATCGAACTGATCTATTTGGGATCTTCCGCACTTTCGGTGCAGGCTCATCCCCTACCGAGACCCGCAAGCAATTGAAATGCTGTGGGATTTGTCCGAGATCCCAAATGGTTTTGAGGCAGCCACTCCGAGACCTGCGGCGCTGAACAACTACGTCCGTAAGATCAATTCCTTAGAGCTTCCCCACAAACAATGTAAGTGGGTTAGCTGCCTGAGTACAGTGACCACTACTGCTTGTGGCTTTGTGTTTGGGCGCGAGAGCCTGAAGGCCGATTTAGAGTGCGTGGGGTACGGGCACGCAGCTTCTCTGGTCAGCAGGCTGAGGCGGCTGCCGGCGTGGCCGTCCTCAATCGAATTCCGTGCGCCGAGCGCCATGCGGTTGCCGAATTCGCTGGTGCGCTGCACGACGGCGCACCGAACGACGCTGTAGAGACCATCGGCGGCCAGGAGAAGGGCGAGGACAGAAAACGCGCCGAAGAGGCACGAAACGGCCCTGGTGCAAATAGCGCAAACCGCGATTCATCCCAAGGATTGGCGGCCATCAAGGTAGCACGTTTGGCCCATTTGTGAGAATTCCGGTCTGAGAAACGATGAACTGACCGGCGCTAAGAGGCTATTTGCACCAGAGCGGTTCGCTACACCAGAATCAGATTGCAGCCCAGGGCACACAACTTAGCCTGAGTCTCTTCGGATAGCCCGGTATCGCTGATTACGGTATCGATCTCGGAAAAAGGAGCAATGCGTGTCATACTGCGCTTGGAGAACTTGCTGGCGTCAGCCACGAGAATGATCTCGCGTGAGATCCGAAGCATGGCCCGGTTCACCATCGTCTCTTCCAGATTTGCTCCGCTGACTCCAAATTCCAGATCGCATCCGGCTCCGCTCAGGAACAGCTTGTCAGCCGAAAACTGATCGAACATCTCTTCGCTGAAACGTCCACTGATAGAGGCTGATTCTCCGCGCACCGTTCCCCCGATGATGAAAGTTTGAACATATCGAGCATCCAGCAATTCGACCGCAATGTTGACCCCGTTGGTGATGACGTGCAATCCCTGTTTCTTTTTCAGGTGACGCGCAATCTCCAGGGTGGTGGTGCCGGAATCGAGAATAATAGTTTCGCCGTCGTTGATGAGGGCCGCGGCGCGGGCGCCGATGCGCTGCTTTTCATCCGAATGCTCCTTCAGACGTTCCAGCACGGGTGGTTCGCGCAGAATGCTGTCTGACAGCATTGCGCCCCCATGCGAACGGACCACCAGGCCGCGCTGATGCAATTCATTCAGGTCGTTGCGGATGGTGACTGCGGAAGTGTTGAAGAGGTGGGTGAGTTCATTGACCTTCGCACGCCCCGTAGTGCGCACGATCTGCAAGATCTGCGTCCGCCGCTCCTCCGCCATCAGCCCCTCGATAGGGGTTTCCGTTGAGGAAGAGCTACCGGCAGCGTCGCGCGCCATCGCCCCGTTGACGGGTTCAGGGATTGCAGTGTCTTTCGCCATTCGGTCCCTCGTTTTTGTTGTCTATTTACTGCAGCTAACAGTTTAGCCGGAGAAACGCTCCGATGCGAAGAAAATCGCAATCGCTGAACCCTTGGTTGCGAATACGTCGAAAAGAGCCCGGTGTCGAGCTTTAGTTCACAATGAACAACTCTCTGGCTTTTACTGTTTTGGTTGGCCCCTGCTCTGTTTTGGTTTTTTCTCGACTTTCTATGTTTCGATTATTTTCACTTATTATAGAATTGTCTTGAATGGCGCGTTTCGATTGAAAGTGAAGACTCAAACTCCTCGCACGACTGCCTTCATTCCGATCAATGGTTATTGCTGCCTGATGGAGGAACAATAGTGTCTAAGATTTTGCAGCAATTAGCCGTTGCGCGGCGCCAGCTTCAACCGCGTGGAATCTATTCTGTCTGCTCCGCCCATCCATGGGTACTTGAAGCAGCATTCGACCAGGCAGTCGAGGATGGGTCCGATCTGCTGATTGAAGCCACGTCCAACCAGGTCAACCATCTGGGCGGCTACACTGGCATGCTGCCTGAAGATTTTCGGCGGCGTGTTGTGGAGATCGCTGCCAGCAAAGGCTTCGATGAGTCGCGGTTGGTCCTCGGCGGAGATCATCTGGGGCCTAATCCCTGGCAGAAGGAAAACGCGGCCGTGGCCATGCAGCAGGCCGAGCGCACTGTCGAGGCTTACGTCCGAGCGGGCTTCCAGAAGATTCACCTCGATGCCAGTATGGCCTGCGGCGACGATCCCGAGCCGCTCCCCGGAGAGACGATCGCGGCTCGCGCTGCGACTCTCTGCGCAGTTGCCGAGCGAGCGTGCGGCGAGCAGAAGCCCGTGTATGTTATCGGCACCGAGGTGCCCACACCTGGCGGGGCAACTGAAAGTCTGAATGAACTCACCGTGACGAGCCGGGAAGCCGCCGCCGAAACGCTGGCCATTCACCGCAGAGTCTTCACGCAAGCTGGGCTCGCGGATGTCTGGCCGCGAGTGATCGCACTGGTTGTGCAACCTGGGGTCGAATTCAATCATGATAGCGTGGTCGATTACGATCCCTCGCGTGCGGGGCATTTGACTGCACTGCTCGACGAAGAAGAAGGCCTGGTCTACGAGGCGCACTCTACCGACTATCAACGCCCCGAAGCATATCGCCAGTTGGTGCGGGACGGTTTTGCCATTCTTAAGGTCGGACCCGCACTGACCTTTGCGATGCGGGAAGCTTTGACCGCTCTCTCGCAGATCGAGGCTGAGCTTGTGCCTCACTGGCAGTGTTCCCACCTGGTGGATGTTCTGGAGCGAGTAATGCTTGACAAGCCGGCGAACTGGCAACACCACTATACGGGCAATGAGCAGGCAGCGCATCTGTTGCGACGCTACAGTTACAGCGACCGCGTGCGCTACTACTGGCACGAGCCGCGCGTAATAGAAGCAGTCGATGTGCTGATAGCAAACCTTGAAGCCATGTCACTTCCGGAAACGATGCTGAGTTGCTATCTTCCGGATGAATATCGTGCGGTGCGCGCCGGCACATTGAAACCCGATGCGCATTCTCTCATCATCCACCGCATCCGTGGAGTGCTGCGGCCTTACGCGGCGGCCTGCGGAAACTAGCACGACCGACAAACTCAGGCTGGCTCCGGAGCACTCCGCATTGAATAGCGGTTCAGCTGTTACTCGGGTCGCTTCTTGTTCGCTGGAACAAATCGCGTCGCGATATTGCCGGAGACCTTCACCGTAGCGGTTATGGAATTCGTGATTGCCTCAATGCCCGTTGCAGTCACCCGCACCGTATATTCACCCGATTGAGTATAGGCGTGTTGAATCTTTATTCCGTCTTCAGACGATCCATCGCCGAAATCCCAATGGCAGCTGAGCACGGGCCCATTGTTAGCCAAACCTTCGACCTTGAAGGTCATCGTCTCCCCTGCTTTTGCCTCGCGCGCGGAGTGAACCACAAACGCAGGCGGCTCAGCTTGAATGCCGTCTTCGACCAGTTTGAACATGCGTACGGAGTGGGCCGGCTGAACAAGATCGATCGCATCGCCTGAAGGGCTGCAGCAGCTCTTGTCTCCGAAGACTTCGGTGATCTGGTACTTCCCAGGTTCTTCTAAGCCCAGTTCGGCAAAGCGCAGGTTTCGCTTCAGTTCACCTTCGGTCCAATTGAAGACGGTGAGGATCGACTGCCGATTGTCTTCCTTGAGCATAAACACACTTGGCTGAACGTCGCTTGCCGCGTAGGTCATCAAGTCGACAGGTGTGGATGAATGGCCTAGGCGCGCCATGTCGATCAGCTCCGTGTTCTTTACCAGCGCCAGCCGTTCCGCTGAAGATCCCAGAGTTGGGAGATCGTCTCCAAGCTCGAACATTCCGCCGGAGACTGCGGACAGAGCAATCGAGACCTTTGCTTCTTCCAGTGTCAGCGGGTGTTGTCCACCGTGCCAGGCCTGGTCGTCTACCGTCTGCGTAGAGACGCTGAACGCATCGGGATCCGCGATAAAGAAATTGCGATTCATGTAATAGCGCGCGGCAATTCCTGAAGCTGCATCGCGGGAAGCCCCGAATGTGTGTCCGGTGTCCTGCGAGATGCGTCCAGTGTCCACATAACCGACGGGATTGAGCATGACGCTTCCGTCTTTATCGAGCACCACGTCTTCGCCCATGGTCTTGCGAATGATGTCGAGGCCAATTCGCTGAGCCTCAAGCGCTGTCGTGTTGGGCCGGAAGTAGGAGCCTTCCACCGCGGTGTCGTCCATGAAGTCCATCTTGATGAAGCGGACGCCCCAGTTATAAAGCGCGCTGTAGGTCTGTTTGAGATATTCCTGCGCGCCAGGGTTGGTTGTGTCCAGCACATACAACAGATCCTTGTGTTCGGTGACATCGCCGATGTGAATAAGCTGGCCAGCTGCGTTATGCAGCAACCAGTCTTTGTGATTCTGATAAACCCACGCACGCTCCGACACTTCAAATGGCGCCGTCCACACTCCAAACGTCAGGCCGTTGCCACGAACCGCATCCGCAACGTAGCCCAGCCCGCGGGGGAAAAGATTCGCGTCGGGCGTAGAGTATTCTCCGCGCGCGTATTGATATCCCTCGTCGATTTGAAAATACTTGTAGCCGCTTTTTTTGAGATTCTCAGCCAGCCACTCTGCATTGGTAATCGCCGCTCCCTGGTTGAGGCCAAAATAATACGCCGTCCAGCTCCACCATCCAATCGGAGTCGGCGCGTCGACGCGAGCCTTGTGCAGCAGCTTGATCGCATGCCCGTACTGCTCCAGTTGTGCGTGATAGTCGGTCCCAACTGCGAACATGAGACGCTCGGAAGAGAGGCTCGCCCCTGGTTCGACCGGAAGGCTCAAGCTCACCCGTTCAGCGGGAGGAGAATGCCTCAGCGATTCCTCCTTCATGATTTCCGTTGTCCCGGTTGACGCCGCTTCGTAGGAAACGATCTTCGCGTCCGAGCCTGTACCTTGCTCCTTGAGATGAAAGATCGTCAATAGGCGGTCGCTGGTGAGTGCACCAAGAAACAGACTCTCTTTGCTCTTGCGGTTATAGATCAGTTGGCTTCCCACCGCCCGAAGCGTTCCTTTGGGCGCGGCGCCAAGGTCGTGAATCGCCAGTTGCGGTCTGTCCTCGCTATAACTATCCGATAGAACCCGGTCGGCAGATTCCGGGCCGTTGAGATTTATCTCCGGAGAATCCGATATCTGTACGCTACGAATCGCCTGCACGGTCACTGCTTTGCCCGTCGTGTTGAGCACCTCGACTGCAATGTCGCCCCAGGATTGCTCCTGGTAAAGACGGATAGTGCAAACAAGGTCAGGCTTGCCCGGCAATCCGGTGTGCGTTACTGTGAGCTTCGACCCCGAGCCGAATTCATCGCGAAACTCCGACTGCGCAATTTTGTGCTGAGGGTATGTGGACGATTGCAGTTCCCCATCGTTTACGTCCGCCTCCACCTTGGAGCGCAGAACCGCGCCAGGAAGTCCAGTGAGCGCGATCGAGTACGAGCCATCGGAATGAACACTGACCGACAGCGACTTCCCGCGAATCGAGCCGAGTGTCTGTGCGCCATCGGGCGCATCCGGTCGTGCCTGCCCATTCGCGTCTGTCCGGCTCGCCAGCACAACCACTCCCACCAAAAGAGAAACAAAAAGACACCTGATTGATCGATTCACTGCGACTCCTTTTCCCCCGCGTCGGTATTTTCGATCGTCCGTCTCCTGGAGCCCGCGGCGCGTCGCCGCCCAGCGGGAACAGCTCCGATAAACGTCAAACTCAAAGAATGGCTCTGATCACAATGTTTCGTTATCTTACGACTGCAATCAAGTCTCGTCAATCATCGTTATTAAACAAAAATACTGAAAGCTTCCGTGATATGCCTTTTCAGCAGCGGCGTCAGTGAGCGATCTGCCGAAAACGTCTCGATATCATATTGGCGGCTTGTTGTTTTCGAAATATAGATATATCCTTACGTATAGTTTCATATTGGCCTTTTCTCGTGTGGCTCGCACTTCGAAGCTGCCGATTACTGCCCCAACCCGGCCCCATCTAGAATTGGAGTTTTGATGTCTCACGATCAAATCGCATTCCCGAACGACACCCTGCTCACCGCGCCGCGGTACACTCTGCCTGAAATCCTTCAGCAGCCCTTTCTGTGGCCGGTGACGCTTGAAATAGTCCGCGCAGCATCGCAGCAGATGCGACTGAGCGGAAAACTCAAGGGAGCTCGCGTGCTGCTGACGGGTGCGGGTACTTCGGCATATGCGGCAAGTGCTGTGGCGGCCGCTTGGCCACGGGCCATCGCAGTTCCCACTACGGACCTGCTCGTCGATGCAGAGCGTTACCTGGTGAATATCGATGCTGTGATCTCTCTGGCTCGCTCTGGCAGCAGTCCGGAGAGTTCCGCAGTGGTCGATCAGGTTCGTGCCTTGCGACCGGACATTCAGCAATTTGCCATTGTCTGCGATGAAGATGGCGCATTGTCCCGGTCCAGCCTTGACGGCCTTATCGTGCTTGACCCACGCACCAATGACCAGAGCCTGGTAATGACCAGCGCTTTCTCCAACCTGGTACTAGCCGGTCTGGCACTTGCTCAGCCGGAGGCCACCGTAGCCGCCGAGAAGCAGTTGAGCACGCGTGCCGGCTCGCTGCTGAGGGACATCGATCGAGCTTGCGAGCGCGCTGCCGCACGCATTCGCGATCGCATCGTAGTTCTTTCTTCCTCGCCCCTTCTCGGCTGGCAAAAAGAGGCCGGCCTCAAGGTGCTGGAGATGACAGCGGGCCGGTTCCCGCTGGTTTCGGAAACCTATCTCGGCCTTCGCCACGGTCCCATGTCGTTTGTCACGCCGGGCACTCTTGTACTCTGCCTACTGTCCAGCGATCCGGTGCGCCGCAGTTATGAGGCGGATCTGATTCGTGAACTTCGTGCCAAGAAAATCGGTTACCTGGTGGGGATCGCGGACCCCGCAGAATCCCTGGGGCTGTTCGACCAGCTCATCCCTGCCGTGGCGCCGCACACGGACGATGCGCTGCGTACACCGTTTGAAATTCTGGGGCCGCAATTGCTCGGCTATCATTTGAGCTTACTGCTTGGTTTGAACCCCGACAACCCAAGCCCGGACGG
>Ga0182013_10006862_pt1 | contig 12739 bp, 11 predicted proteins | sample 612S2MmetaG_FD_120487 | JGI IMG/M metagenome (GOLD analysis project Ga0182013, IMG submission 120487) | Permafrost microbial communities from Stordalen Mire, Sweden - 612S2M metaG | ecosystem: Environmental > Terrestrial > Soil > Wetlands > Permafrost | place: Sweden: Stordalen | collected... | reverse complement strand
TAGCGTCCGTGCCGGCCCGGGGTCCGCCGGTCTATCCGGCGGCCTACCCGCGAGTCATTCGCGCCACCGGCGATGCCCGCTGCGCGGCCGGCGAGCTCTCTTACCTTGCTCCATGGTTCTTCGGCGGCTGTCCGCGCTTCGAAGGCCAAGGCCAAGGCCAAGGCCACGGGCAGGCGGCTGCCGGCAGCGACAGCCGCGGCGGCCGCGGCGCCAGCGTGGGCGCGGCTTGGGTGACGCGAAGCATTCTCGGTACCGGGAATCTGCGGGGCGCGGACGAGGTCGTGGCGGCATTGACTGCAGGCGCGCACTATCGAGGGCCCGAGCGCCGCACAGAATAGGCGGCTGAATGGGGCCGTTCACGTGCGCAGGATGGCCCCAAGCGCAATCGCCGAACAATTGATAGATGTAAGTTTCGATCGTCGGCGTGGACTAATAGCCTAAATGACCCGCCCAGCGGCGGCTTCTCGCTGATTTGTCGGGAGCGGAGGATGCGCGCGTGGATGTGTAGGCGTCTTGGTTTTGCCGCGCAATGCCGTTATGGTTCTCGCCATCGGCTGAAGGTTGCGCGCAGCCCGTAGGAAGGGATGTTCAATGCTTAGAAGAAACCTGCTGCGTACGATTGGGGTGATACCGTTTCTGCTCGGCAACCTGGCCGCGTTGTTGAATCCCATGGCGGCAGCGAGCGCGGCGGCAACGCGCAAAAGGAGCCGCGTGCGGCCGGGCGACCGCGAGTGGCCCAAGCAAAAAGACTGGGATTCCCTGAACGAGAATGTGGGCGGCCGCCTGGTCAAACTGCATTCGCCCTTGAGCGACTGCGTGGCGGCGCCGGCGAGCGCGGAGTGCGCGCGCGTATTCACCGAGTTGCGCAATCCGTACTACATCGGCGATGAGCCGGGTCTCGCGCAGACATTGGGCTGGGTGGATGCCTGGACGTTCGCGCCCAGTGTCTACGCGGTCGCCGCAACCACGACCAGCGACATCGTCGCGGCGGTCCGTTTCGCGAAAGAGCATCACTTGCGCGTGGCCGTGAAAGGCGGCGGGCACAGCTATCAGGGTACGTCGAGCGCAGCCGACTCCTTGCTGGTGTGGACCCGGCACATGAATGCCATCACCGTGCACGATGCATTCATTCCGCAGGGGTGCTCGTCGATGGAAGCCAAGGCGGCGGTCTCGGTGCAGGCGGGTGCGATCTGGATGCAGGTGTACGATGCCGTGACGACGCAACATGGCCGCTATGTGCAAGGCGGCGGGTGCACCACCGTTGGGGTGGCTGGACTCATTCAAAGCGGCGGGTTTGGCAGCTTTTCGAAGGGCTTCGGCAGCGCGGCGGCCAGCCTGGCGGAGGCAGAGATCGTCACGGCGGATGGCGAGGTGCTGATCGTGAACGCATGCAGCCATGCGGATCTTTTCTGGGCCATCAAGGGCGGAGGAGGGGGGACCTTCGGTGTCGTGACCCGGCTCACGCTGGAAACCCACGAATTGCCGGCGCTCTTCGGTATCGTCAACGCGACCATCAAAGCCGCCAGCGATGCTGCATTCCGCAAGTTGATCGGGCACATGCTGACTTTCTGCAAGGCGAATCTGCTCACTCCGCATTGGGGCGAACAGATCGTGCTCAAGGCCGATCGCGTCCTCACGGTGCATATGGTGTTTCAGGGTATGGACCGCGAGGCGGCCCAGGGAATTTGGAACGGCTTCTTCGCGGAGATTGCGAATTCGCCCGAGGAGTATGTCTTCGTCTCAAAGCCGAGCTTCGCGGATTTCTCGGCGCGCCACCTGTGGGACCCGGAGTTTCTCAGGGCCGTCCCCGGCGCAACCAAGCAGGATGACCGCGAAGGCGCCGCCGAAGGCAATTTATTCTGGGCCGGCGACGGCGGGCAGTGCGGGCAGGTGCTGCACGGCTATGATTCGCTGTGGCTTCCCGCGTCACTGCTGGACGACGGGAACCTGAAAAAATTTGCGGACGCTCTTTACGCTGCGGCCGTTCACTGGGACGTCTCGCTGCATTTCAACAAGGGGCTGGCGGGCGCGCCGCTTTCGGTCATCGACGCGGCGAGAAACACGGCGACGAATCCGGCCGTGCTCGATGCATTCGCGCTGGCCATCATCGCCGCCGAAGAACCGCCCGCCTATCCGGGTATCGCGGGCCATGAAGTCAACGTCGCGAAGGGCCGCGCCGATGCGGCCGGAATTGCGCGAGCGACGGCGGAGTTGCGCAAGGTGGTGCCGCAGTCCGGATCGTATGTGTCGGAGAGCAATTTCTTCGAGAAGCATTGGCAGCACGCATTCTGGGGCGGCAATTACCCAAAGCTGGCGGAGATCAAAAACAAGTACGATCCCGACGGGCTTTTCATCGTTCATCACGGCGTCGGCAGCGAGGCGTGGAGCGCGGACGGGTTTACGCGCCTCGCGTATGACGCCGTCACATAATCTCCGCAACGGAGACGATAAGTATGGCCGCAGGAATAAGAACCAGTTGTGCGAATAGAGTCCGATAATGAGGGATAACTCGGTCCGTGCCAAATTGCCGCGCCGCGGCGGAGTGGCGATGTCGTTATCTATCGTGCCGATCGCGACAAGTGACTATAGTGGGGCAACCGCCGCAAACAGTTGAACGCCCATGCATGAGATTCGCACTGAAATCGAGATCGCGTGCACGCCGCAGCGCCTCTGGGCCGTTCTGATGGACTTCGCGGCTTACCCAAGTTGGAATCCATTCATTCGTTCGATAACAGGGTCCGCCCAGACAGGGGGAAAGCTCACGGTGGCCATTCAACCGTCCGGCGGCAAGGCGATGACGTTTCGGCCCACGGTGCTGGTTTCAAAGGCGCATTCGGAGTTCCGCTGGCTCGGGCATTTCCTGTTTCGCGGCGTCTTCGACGGAGAACATTATTTTGAAATAACGCCCATCGCCGCGGGCGCGGTGCGCTTTGTGCAGGGTGAAAAATTCAGCGGCGCATTGGTCGGCCTCGCCAAGTCCAGCCTCGATCGCGGCACCAAGGCGGGATTCATTGCCATGAACCAGTCGATCAAAGCGCGCGCCGAAAGCGCTTCGAACTGAACCTAAAGATCACGACGGCCGCCTATTCGGCGGTGATGCTGAAGCACGCGGGAGGTCCGGAGGCCTTGTGCTGCGGCTGGCGGGCGTCAAGACCTACGGCGCGGCCTCGGCGCAAGAGCATGACGCCCCGCCCCGCCGGGCCCTGCTCGACAAACCATTCGATGTCTTTCTAATCGAACGTTTAGTATTCTTTGGCGCGCCGCGGGCTGGGTGGATGTATCTTTGTCGTCCCGGCGGTTCACTCGAGGCGGAAAGCGGATGTACGATTTATACATTGCGAACAAGAACTATTCGTCCTGGTCGCTGCGGCCGTGGGCATTGATGCGCGAACTCGATATTCCGTTTCGGGAACACCTGATTCCTTTCGGCGAGGAGTCGAGCTGGGAAAAATTCCGCAAGATTTCTCCCAGCGGCAAGGTTCCCTGTCTGGTCGACGGTGAAACCGTGGTGTGGGATTCACTCGCCATCGCCGAATACTTGGCCGAACGCCATGACGTCGTTTGGCCGGCCGATGCCGTCGCGCGGGCTTGGGCGCGAAGCGCGGCGGCCGAGATGCATTCGGGCTTCGGGGAGTTGCGCAATCGCTGCTCGATGACCTGCGGACTGCGAATCCGGCTCCGCGAGCAATCGCCCGCACTCCGCGCCGATATCGCGCGGCTCAGCGCCCTTTGGGGCGACGGCCTGCGCCGCTTCGGCGGTCCGTTCCTGGCAGGATCGGCGTTCACGGCGGTCGATGCCTTCTACGCCCCGGTCGCCTTCCGGGTTCAGACCTACGGACTTGAGTTGGATGCCGCGCCTGCGGCCTACGTCGATTGCTTGCTGGGCACACGCGCCTTGCGGCAGTGGTACGCCGACGCGCTCAGCGAGACTCTGCGGGACCGTTCGCACGACGACGAAGCGGTAGCGATCGGGCAGATACTGGAAGATCGGCGGGCACGGTAAGCGCTCATGCACAATGGCGAAGCCGTGGGTTGTTGAATGGGATTCAAGCTGCTGCAGGCCGACGAGCCGCCGCCTTTCACCGAGGTCAGGCCGTGGGGTGCATCCCCATTCGTCATCATGGTGGATCACGCCGGGCACCGCATTCCGAAGCGGCTGGGCGATCTTGGCCTGCCCGCGTCCGAGTTGCTGCGGCATATCGCCTGGGACATCGGCGCTCTGGAAGTGGCGCAGCGGGTGGCCGCCGCGCTCGACGCGCCGCTGTTGGCGCAAACCTATTCTCGCCTGATCATCGACTGCAACCGCGATCCCAAAGTGCCGACCTCGATTCCGCGAACCAGCGAATCGATCGACATCCCCGGCAACATGCGCTTGGCCGAGGCGGAGGTCGCCGCACGGCGTGCCGAGATATTCGAGCCTTACCATGAACGGGTGCGCGCGGTTCTCGACGGAAGAGTGGCGGAGAAACGATCCACCATTCTGGTCGCACAGCACACGATGACCGACGCGTATAAGGGGGCGCGCCGGGAGATGCACGCGGCGGTGCTGTACAACCGCGACCGGCGCTTTGCCGGCCTGGTTCTCGACGCGCTGCGCCGCGAGCCGGGCTTGGTTGTAGCCGACAATGAACCGTACTTCGTCAGCGACGAAACGGACTACAGCATTCCGCATCACGGCGAAGCGCGCGGCCTTCCCCATGTGGAAATCGAGATTCGCCAGGACCTGGTGAGCGACGCCGCCGGTCAGGACGAATGGGCGCGGCGGATCACGCGCGCGCTTCGGGAGGCCGAGCGGAATTTTGCGCAAGACCAAAGATCCGTCACAGCTTCGACCTGAATTTCACCGTAATCTTGCCGCTGTATGTCCCACCGTTACGCACTTCCAGACCAGATTGCCGCGGAACGCGAGTTCCTGCCGGAACAGTCGTGGTGGCAATTCGCGCCCAAGTACAATGTTGCGCCGAAGCAGTACGTGCCGGCCATCCGGCTTCATGATGGCAAGGCGGAAGCTCTGTCGATGCGCTGGGGTTTCATCCCGTCATGGGCGGAGGGCAAGCCTTCCGCCGCGACCCGGGCCTGCGCCGAGTTCGATCGCATCGAGCGCTCGAAAACCTATCGCATGCCGTGGCTCAGCGGTCAGCGCTGCATCCTGCCGATGTCCGGATTTTATCTGTGGCAGCTCACCGCCGAGAATTACCGCCAACCCTACTTCGTCAATCTCACCGATCGAAGCGTCTTCGGCGTGGCGGCGATTTGGGATCGCTCGGTCGCCGAGGATGACGATGTCATCGAGAGCTGCTCCATCATCCGTGTTGCGGCCAACGATCTGCTGACCGGCATCGCGCCGGTGCCGGGCCGCATGCCGGCGATTCTCCGGCGGCGCGACTATCAGACTTGGCTGCGCGGCACCCCTGTCGAAGCGAAAGCTGCATTGCGGCCGTACAAGGCGGAGTGGATGCAGGCGTATGCGGTCAGTCCGCGCATCAATTCCACCCTGCCCGACGATGCGGATCTCATCCGTCCGATTCGGCCGCTGAAAGGTGACGAGGGGCCCGCGACCCCCGTGGAGCGGCTGTTTAGGATAGGATAAGGGGCCATGCGCAAGGCTCACATTGTATTGTCGATATTGGCGTTTGCGTCGATGCTGGGCGCGGCATCGGCACAGGAAGCGCAGATCATTACGCTCGAGGGGCAGCAGCAGATGCTGGCGAAGCCCGGCACGGATCCGGTGGGCGCCCGCAATCCCGATGTCACCATCGTCGAGTACTTCGACTACAACTGTCCCTATTGCAAGAAAGTGGTTCCGGCTTTGCAGGCCTTGCTGAGCCAAGATCCCAAGATCGCCGTCATCTACAAGGACTGGCCCATCTTGGGTCCGGTCTCGACGTATGCGGCATCATCCGCGTTGGCGGCGGGATGGCAGGGCAAGTACCTTGTTGCGCACGATGCGTTGATCGGCGGCCCGCGCCTGTCCAAGTACGATCAGGTCGATTCGATCCTCGAAAGCGCCGGGGTGAATATCGACACCCTCAAGAAGGATCGTATTGCCCACGCCAAGGAGATCGCGGCGCTGCTCGCGCGCAACGACGAGGAGGCGCACGCACTGACTCTCGAGGGAACACCCGGCATCGTCGTCGGCCGGCAGCTGGTGCACGGGACGGCGGATTTGGCCTCGCTCAAGAAGCTGGTCGCGCATTCGCGGCAGGGTGTTTGAGCGAGGCGAGCGTGAAACTCGCCAAGGATCAGCCTTAGCCCGCGGCAATTGCTGCGGGATGCGCACGCTGCTGCCCTGGAGCGATATCTCCGGGGCAACAGGAGTTTACGGCACGACGTGCGAGGCGCCGACGTCCTTCCACTCGTAGCGGGGCACCTGGATCCACTGGCCGCTCTTGAGTTCGGGCACTTTGTGGACCTTGGTTTGGTCGACGGTCATTTTCCCGTCCTTGTCGCTGACCCAGAAGTCGATGTCGTAGATTTGATCCTTGGTGCCGACGACGCGAAAATCCGTGCAGGCGAAGTAGTGGCCGTCGTTGTCGAGCTGCCGCACGGGTTGATGAGTGTCGACGAACTCCAGATTCAACTCCTGGCCGGTCTTGTCGTCCTTGAGCTTGAACACGCCGTTGTTCTTCAGGCTCTGCTTCATCGCACTTTGTTCGACCGCGGACATCACTTCCCAGCCGCGTTTGGTGGCGAGATGGCCGGGGTGTTCGGATGCCGGTATCCACCACCAGGGGATGGGTTGGCGGGCCATGGTGATCCACTTTCCGTCCGCTTTCAAAGGTTCCTTGTAGATGCGGGTTTCCTGCACCTGCAGCTTGCCGTTTTCGGGTATGACCCAGAAATCGATGAGGTATTTTCTCTGGGCATCCTGCGAGTCGTGGAATTTCACGTCGGGGAAGAATCCGTAGCCGTCGATGGTGCGGGTGAAATCGATGTCGTCGTACGCCAGCTTCAAGTGATCGCCGTTGCGCGGATCGTCCAAGGGGAAGATTCCGCTGTTCGCCTTGAGCGTGTTGGCGATCGTTTCCTTGACCAGGGCCTCGGCGTCGGTGCCGGTGAAGTCCTGCATGGCCTGCTCGGTCGATTCCACGCTGCTCGCGGCCATGAAAGTCCGCGCACGCTCGAGATTCTCGGGCGGACTCTCCAGGAACGACTTCTTCGCGGCGTCATTGCTGAAGCAATAGGTCTTGCCGTCCTTGTCGGTCCAAGTCGTGGTGCAGTCGGTGGACACATGGCGGCCTTCGGCCAATGCCAGCGCGCACTGTCCGCCGAATTGCGCTTCCGAGGGATCGGTTTTCGCGGCGGCAGCCCAGGCGCCGGGCATCGCTAGAAGCAAAACAGCCGCGCTGCAGAGAACTTTCCGCCAAGCGGTCAGGGGCGCGTGGGCGGGTGGTACGTCAGCGAGTGGCGCGTCGACGGCTGGCGCGGCGGTGGAGCGGAGCGTGTGGTTACGTGGCATTGGATTTCCCCGGGACATGATTTCACCCAACATAGGTGATGTATAGGCCGATTGCGGGTTGAAGTCGATTCCGCCGTTGTCCCTCAAGGTTTCCGAGCCACGCCCGGAGTTCCGAGCGGGCATTCCAGCGCGGCGCGGTCCCAATGGGCGGCCTCGGCGGCGGCTTCGTAGGTGCTGTTGAGAAAGGCCAGCAGTACTGCGTCCGGATCGGCCGCGGTGCGCACTGCTTCGTAGGGCAGCAGAAACTCGCCGAGAGCGTCGTTGAAGGAGGCGGCGGCGGATTGCACGGCAAACTCGCGAAAGCCGGGGACTTGCGGATAGCTGTACGAATAGAACGCCGGGTAGTCGGTGCCGTTGCCGCCCGGCCAGAATCCGGCGCTGCTGACTTCGTGGGAGTAGGCTTCCTGCATCACCCGCGCCGCCACGCCGGGTGCCTTGCCGGGGAAGGGCGGGGCGGTGCGGCCGGAAAAGCGGGTGACGGCGAGATCGAAGCTTCCCCAGAAAAAATGCACGGGGCTGCATTTTCCGAGAAAGCCGGTGCGAAATTTTTTCAGGACGCGGTCTGCCTGCAGCAGCGCCTGCCAGAAGCGATGCGCGTAGTCGCGGTCGTAGGCGGCATGCACCCGATCGCGGCTGAACGCGGCCGCGCCCGCGATCTCGCAGGGCAATTCGTTGATGGCGACGGGGATGCCGAGACCGGCTAGCGCCGCCATCACGGCGCTGTAGAAGTCCGCGACGCTTTGCGGACGCAGCGGCAGCCGGCGCGCGGTGCCGTCGCTGACGGTGATGTCGAGAGTGTGCTCGATGAAATTGAATTCGATGTCGAAAGTGCGGGCGCCGTGCGCAATGGGCGTGGTGGTCAGTCCCTTCGACGTGAGGTACAGGGCGACCTGCCAGCTGTGATTAAGCCAGGGAGTCTGCATGAGGCGGATCTTGCCGACGATTTGCGTCCACAGCTGCAGGGTGTCGCGGGTGTCCTGCCATGCGGCGTAAGGCAGTTCCGGCCAAAACGGTGTTTTCGGATCAACCTTCGGATCAACCATGCTATTGGCGTCCTCGATGCGCGATGCTGAATTTTTCCGGGGGCGGTGAGAGCGCAGCGGCCGTCGGCTTACGTTACGATGCTGAATAAGGAAGAAGCGTCAAAGGAACCTCTGTCGTGCGACGAACAATATACTCCGCCGTGATCGCAGCGTCCTTAGGTTGGATGGCCGCCGCCCCCAATGCCATGGCCGCGGGCATGGAGCCGGGCGCGGCCCAGCGCTTCGCCGCTTTGGCGCTGAAGTGCCTGCACCAGGAATATCCGAACCATATCAGCCACACCATGGACAGCGACGCGGATGCCCACGTGCCGCATGTACTGAATCCGGCGTTCTACGGCTGCTTCGACTGGCACTCCGACGTCCACGGTCATTGGCTGCTGGTGCGCCTGTTGCGCTTGAATCCGGGTGCGTCGTTTGCGCCGGCGGCGCGGGCGGAACTGGCCCGCAGCCTGACTCCCGGCAACATCGCCGGCGAGGTGGATTACCTCAAGCCCATGGATCGCGCTTCGTTCGAAAGGCCGTACGGACTCGCATGGGTACTGAAACTGGCGGCGGAATTACGGGCCTGGGATGATCCACAAGCGCGGGAGTGGGCGGCCGCTCTCCGGCCGCTCGAAACCGAGGCGGCGGCTCGATTCAAGAGTTGGGTGCCGAAGCTGCACTATCCGATCCGCGTCGGCGAGCACGACCAGACCGCGTTCTCGTTCAGTTTGATCTGGGATTGGGCGGGCGTCGCCGGCGACGAGCCAATGCGCGCCGTACTCACGGATGCGGCGCATCGATTTTACCTCAGCGACCGCAACTGTCCGCTGGCTTACGAGCCGTCGGGCGAGGATTTCCTGTCGCCCTGCCTCGGGGAGGCTGACTTCATGCGCCGGGTGTTGGATGCTCCGGCATTCGGCCGCTGGCTGTCGGAATTCCTGCCGGGGATACCGCGGAGCGCGCAATCAACGTGGCTCGAGCCCGGGGTCGTCACGGATCGCGCCGATCCGAAGCTTGCGCATATCGACGGTCTCAATTTGAGCCGGGCTTGGATGCTGGAGGGCATCGCCCATGGACTTCCGAGCGGCGATCGCCGCGCTGCGGTATTGCGCGCCGTTGCCGCACGGCATCGGGATGCGGCGCTGCCGGCCGTCACCGGCGAACACTACGAGGGCGGGCACTGGCTTGGAACGTATGCGGTGTATTTGATCGGCGGATCGGGGCTGCAGCGCTAGCGCCCACGCGAAAGCGGCGATTTTGCAGCGCTAGCGGCTAGCCTGGGCCACGATGCGTGCGAGTCCCGTGCTCGGTACCCAGCCGGTGCGGCCTTCGCGGGTCTGAACCAGGATGAAGTCATCATGCTGCGCTCGAACGGTCACGATCTGGCCTTCGGTCAGCGCAAACTGCGCATCTTCGATGGTTACCGGGGATACACGGACCGGCGCGCTGCGTACGGTGACGACGGCCTCATGCATCGCGGGCCACAGCACCACGGCATTGCATACCGTCGCCGCGATCAAGCAGATGCCGACGACAGCGGCTGCACCGAGTTTGCGGCCGTGGCCGGGATGGCGATGCCGCGCCAAGATGCTGAGGCCGGCGATCGAAAGGCCCAGCACCGCCAGCCACGAGACCTGCGTTGGGTCGGCGGTACGCGCGACTCGTTCGAATCTGTTGCGGGTTTCCTGCGGCAGCCCCGAGATCTCGCGCACGTGGCGCAGGTTCGCCTCGATGTCCGGATCATTGGGATCGAGCAGGCGCGCGCGCTCATAGTTGAGAATGGCTAAGCCGGGCTTGGCGCCGCGCGCGTAGGCGTTCGCAAGGTTGTATAGAGCGGCGGCGGAATATCCTGGCGGCTGATGCGGCTGATGCGGCTGATGCGGCTGATGCGGCTGATGCGGCTGATGCGGCGGCTGCGCGGCTACCTGTGCTGGCGCCGGCGCCGGAGGTGTTGGCGCCGGCTGCATGGCATGGGCAGCGAAGCAGAGCGCGGCCAAGGCGACGATCACTGCAGCGAAGCGAGCGATGCGGATCATGAGCTCTTTTCCTGCGCGGTACGGCGTTCGACGACTTGGGTCCATCGCTCGAAGTCGGCTGCCTTCACGTTGTCGCCGGAGTAGCTTGCTTCGTCCGCGAGCGCGAAGATTTGCCGGATTTCCTGATGGTCTGCGTCGCCGCCGAGCCGGGCATCGACATCGGCGAGGCTGATTTGCTCGGGTGCCATTTGCCATTCTGCGCTCAAGGCCTGCTGCAGGGCGGATCGCGCGGATTCCAAGAATAGGGTCGTGTTGCCGGCCGCCGACGCCTCGGCCATTTGCCCGCGCAGGGTGTGAATCGTCAGCAGCCGTAGGCGCTCGCGCGCACCTTTCGCATCGTTGGCCCTGCGCTCGCGGCGCCGCAGCGATACCCAGGCGGCACCGAAGGAGAGCGCGAGGACCGAAGGGATGGCCAGAAATCCCGGCCGAAAGTAAAGCGGAACCAGCGAACTGACACGGGCTTCGGTTACGGTGTGGTCGGGGCGCAATCCGCTGTGCGATTCGTCGGCGGGCGATCCTGCCGCGCTCGGCGGCGGTGGTTCGCTCGAAGCGGTCTGGGCGCTGCCGGCCGAGACGGTCACGTGCAGCGGCGACGTGTGGGCGGTCTCGTAACGCCGGGCGCCGGGATCGAAATAGCTGAACGAGAGTGGGGGAACGGTGTGGCTGCCGGGCTGCGCGGCGATGAGCGGCTGCTCGAATATCTTCTCGCCGCGGAATCCCAGCGAGTCGGCGGCCTTGAACGTCGATTTGGGATCGTAGGTTTTCCACTGGCTGTCGGCGGCCAGCATGGTGCTTTCGACGCGGTCGAAATTTCCGCTGCCGTCGACGTGCATGCGCAGCGTGAGCGGATCACCGGCCACATTCTTCGCGGACGACAGATCGGCGCTGATTTTGAAGTTGCCGACCGCGCCGCCGAAATCTGGGGGTTTCCCTTCCGCGGGCAAAGCCAGTACGGCGAACGCCGCCTCGGGACTGGTCACGTTGATGTTCTTCGGGATGGTCGCGCCGAAGAAATTCTGCATGAAGGGATCGCCCAGCAGGTCGTCGAGCATGGAGTCGCGCTGCGGACGCGTGCGTATTTTCACGGTGAGCGGCGCTTCGAAACTCAGCGAAAAGCTGCCGGGCTTCACCGGCGCCAAGAGACTGTGCCAGGTGAGCACGGTAAAGTGCTTGCCGTCGATGACTCTTCCGCCCCGCTCGGGCTGCTGCGAGAGATTGTTCAGCGTGAAGTCGCTGCTATTGAGCTTCGGCAGGCCATTGATGGAGGCAACGAAGCCGTCGCGCATGCCGACTTGGATGGCCACGGGGACGCTTTCGCCGACATAGACTTCGTGCTTGGGTATTTCCAGCCGCACATAAGCGGAGCCGTCCGGCGTCAGGCGGATACCTTCGGTGTTGCCCGAGCCCGGAAGCAGCGGCAAGGCATCGGCGGGTGCTCCGCCGTTGGGAGCGGGCAGGGAACCGCCGCTGGGAATGACGCGCAGGACCAGCGGCCCGGATTTCGGTCCGAAGGCGGGAATGGTAAACGTGCCGGCGGCCTCGGGCGTGACGCGCACGATGGTCGATGTCGATTCCAACGTGGTGCCGTTGATCATCTGAATCTCGCGCGATTGGCCGACGACCCGGAATTCCAATCCGGCAACCACCGGTAGGGTGACCGAGAGAGTTCCGCTTCCCGATGTGGTGACGGTGAGCCGCGCCGATTCCCCGAGCATGATCTGCGTGGGTTCGATCGCCGCGTCGATCGAGGCTGCGGCGGCGGCCAGGCGCACGCCGAGGACGGAGACGGCGATTGCCGCTGACAGCCAAGGCAGCCGGGAGAACAGCGCTCTCACTTCACCAATCCTTGAGGGGCTTTTCGGGGGGAGTGTCGTTCTCCCGGTGAGCCACGGGCAAACCGATCGCATGCCGTTCTTCGCCCTTTTGCGAGTCGAGCAACTGGCGGGCTTCTTCGCGGCTCATCTGGCCGGGCGCGCGCTGGGTGTCGGAGTCGTTGGGCTGCTGACCGGCGGATGCCGGAGGTTGCTGCGCCGAGGGGGGTCCCCCCTCCTTGGGTTGCGGAGGGGAGCCCTCGCCCGGCTTTTGCTGCGGCGAGCCTGGCGGCGGTGAACCCTGCGGCTGGTTCTGCGGCGGCGGCGGCGGCTGGGGCGGCTGCTGGTTTTGCGGGCCCGGTTGCTGCGGCTGTTGCTGTGGAGGCTGTTGCGGTTGCTGCGACGGCG
>Ga0182013_10006860_pt1 | contig 12743 bp, 7 predicted proteins | sample 612S2MmetaG_FD_120487 | JGI IMG/M metagenome (GOLD analysis project Ga0182013, IMG submission 120487) | Permafrost microbial communities from Stordalen Mire, Sweden - 612S2M metaG | ecosystem: Environmental > Terrestrial > Soil > Wetlands > Permafrost | place: Sweden: Stordalen | collected... | reverse complement strand
GTAGCGGGGACCTTCGTCTATGCCCCCGGCAGCGGCGTTGTGCTGCCGGCCGGGTCACAGACACTGACTGCCGTCTTCACGCCCAACGACCCTTCGAACTATGTCTTATCCTCGTCCAGCGTGCAACTCCACGTGAACCAGGCTACACCCACGATTACGTGGGCTGTTCCATCGGCGATCGCGTACCCCGCTCCGCTGAGCAGCACTCAGTTGAACGCAACTGCGAATACGCCCGGCAAATTCGCCTACACGCCGCCAATCGGAACGGTTCTGCAGCCGGGCCTGCAGACACTGAGCGTCCAGTTCACCCCCAACGACATCACCGACTATCAGCCAGCCTCTGCCAGTGTGAAGCTTCAAGTGACCGGGACGCCTGCCGTTCCGTGCGATCTCCAACAAAACGGCAATATTGGCATTGCCGATGTGCAGACGATCATCAATCAGGCATTGGGCGCAGCCTCGGCCGCCAACGATCTGAACGGAGGCGGTACGGTGAACGTGGTTGATGTCCAGATCGAGATTAATGCGGCCCTCAATTTGGGCTGTATCACAGGTATACAACCGTGAGACTGTTCGTGGCGCGGCCAAAGTTCTGACGCCGTAGAGACGTTACGCGCGCGAGAAAACATGGGGTTTATGCATTTGAGAGCTCGCTGTTTCTCCAGAGGTCTGCGCCACGATGCCTGCTGGCGGTTGTTGATCTCGCCGGGTTGGTAATAGTGAAACTATAGGCGCTGAAGTCGGCGGACCGCAACGAAATCCTGGCTACACCCGCGCGGACCAAGCAGCCCTCATCCGAAACCTGCACCTCTTGCGCCTGAAGTGTTCTCGATGGCCCCGACCATGTCCCGGCAGGTAAGTAACAGGTAGGATGCTACGCTGAGATTTGTCGCGCCATCCGCTGTTCAAGCCCTATCTGGCCCTGATCGCAGTGTGCTTTTTCTGGGGAACCACGTACCTGGGAATCCGCATGTCCCTGGAGTCGTTCCCGCCACTGATGCTGGTCACCGTGCGCTATCTGCTCTCGGGAGCCATTATGCTGTTGTTCGCCAAAGCACGCGGCCTCTATCTGCCGCGCGGCCGCGAACTGGCTGCCGCCTGTTTCAGCGGCTTTCTGACGTTGGGAATCGGCAACGGTGCGCTGGTCTTCTCCGAGGTTCTGATTCCCAGCGGGATCGCCGGACTGATCCTCAGCATTTCGCCATTCTGGATGGTTGGGGCCGAAGCCCTGTTGCCCGGCGGGGAGCGACTGCATGCTCCGACTCTCGGAGGAATGGCGGTGGGGCTGGCAGGAGCGGCGCTGCTCTTCACGCCCGACCCTCAAACGCACGGTTTCAATCGCGCGCTGCTGAACGGATTCCTGATCTTGCAGGTGGGTATGCTCGGCTGGTGTTTCGGCTCCATCTACCAGCGCCGGAAGGCCGGCAAGGCGCATCCGGTGGTAGCCGGCGGCGTGCAGCAGTTAGCCGCCGCGTTAATCCTGCTGCCATTCTCGCTGGCCATTCCGCAGGCGCCGATTCACTGGAGCGTGCGCGGCGTGACGGCGCTCAGTTATCTGGTGGTTTTCGGATCGCTGGTGGGCTACAGCGCATACGTTTACGCCATGGACCGCTTGCCGGTGGCGATCGTCTCGATATACCCCTACGCCAATGCCGTGGTCGCGGTGTTCCTCGGCTGGCTCTTCTATCGCGAGCCTTTCGGACCACGCGAAATGGTGGCTATGGCGATCATTTTCGCGGGCGTGGCGATGGTCAAGAAGTATTCGAAGAAGTGAGGATTGTGCAAGGGCTGCGCCACTTCTGGGGGAGCTCAGATTGCGATCTGAAGAACGGGCGAGCTCCGCTCGCCGCGACAAGCTGAAGCATGTCCTACCCACGCCCCAGAGCTTCTAACGAATTGCAGTATTGTCTTTCATTCGCCAGTCTGGCCAGATAGAGTCGGGTAGTGATTTTCGCTCCGAAACCCGCGCCGAAGTGCGCCATGCTCGCGCCGAACCGAGCATGGCGCTTCACGGATTCGGAGCTTATTTCGGGCTTCCTACCAGCTTTGCGCCCAGCGCACCGCCAGCCATGCTCAGGCACGTGACCACCACAAACAGGATTGCCAGCAGGAACAGAATCACCACTCCCGGTTCGTTCTGAACCAGAGTGGTCATCTGTTGCATCATGGCCGGATCCTGAAGGGTGGAATTCTTCATCTGCTCGAGTATGCTCTTGCCCAGGTGGCCCGCGAGCGCATCCGGCAGTTGCTGGGCGGTAAAGACGACGGCGAAGAAACCGTAGAGGATGAGGCCCGTGATCCAACCGATTTTGACGCCGGCAAGCACATCCATCCGGAATCCGGTCTTCCGGCAATAGAGATATACCGCGAGGAAACCGGCGGCCAGCCAGCTCAGCGCCAGAGACAACAGGCTGATGAGCGCTCCGCCGAAAGCCGCCACCAGCGCGATTCGCACGGCGACCGGATTATGGAAGTTCAGCGGTAGCGGCTGCGGGCGCGGCGGTGGAGGAGTTTCGATGACGACCGCCGGGGCGGCCGCAGGGTAAGAATTCGCCTCAATCTCGGGCGCGATAATGTCGCGCTGGGGCTTTCCACACTTGTGGCAGAAGAGAGCGTCAGGCGGTAATTGTGCGCCGCAGGTGCAGAATTCGGGCATTCGTAGGACCAACTACCTTCAGTGTAGCAGTGCGGCCCACTACCGGAAGCGAACTTTCACGTCGGGCTTGTTCTCCAGATGAGTGGTGTTGAGGAAGCGCACGCGCGCCGGCGACAGCGTCATGACTACCGCCTGCGTATGCACTCCATCCCCCGTAAAGCGAACCCCTTGCAGCAGGTTACCGTCGGTCACACCGCAGGCGGCGAACACCAGGTGGCGGCCGGGCGCCAGTTCGCGGGTAGTGTAGATCTTTTGAGTATCCTGAATGCCCATGGCCTGCATGCGTTCCTTCTGGGCCTCGTCCTTTACCACTAGCCGCCCCAGAATCTCGCCATTCAGGCAGGCGAGCGCTGCCGCTGTCAGCACGCCCTCGGGTGCGCCGCCCGAGCCCATGACTGCGTGCACGCCCGTTCCGGCGATCGCCGCCGCGATACCCGCCGAAAGGTCGCCATCGGAGATCAGGCGGATGCGCGCACCGGCTTCGCGAATGTCGGCGATCAGCTTCTCATGCCGCGGACGGTCGAGCACTACCACCACCAGATCGTCCACGCCGCGCTGCAGGCGTCGCGCAATCGCTTTGAGATTCTGTTTGACCGGGGCGTCCAGATCCACCGCGCCCTTGGCCGCCGGACCGACCACGATTTTCTCCATGTAACAATCCGGCGCGTGCAGCAACCCACCGGCCTCGGAAGCCGCGAGCACGGTAATGGCCCCGGGCCCGCCCGTGGCGCACAGATTCGTGCCTTCCAGAGGGTCGACCGCGATATCGACAGCCACCGGGTTCACCGACCCGTTGCGGGTCCCGACCTTTTCGCCGATAAAGAGCATGGGAGCTTCGTCCCGCTCGCCTTCCCCGATGACAATGGTTCCGTCCATCGGGACCGTGTCCATCGACCGGCGCATGGACTCCACTGCCGCACGGTCGGCCGCCTTGCCGTCGCCCATCCCCATGGTGCGCGCCGACGCGATGGCGGCTTCCTCAACTACCCGAAGCATTTCCAAAGACAGATCGAACATGTGCTAATTTTCCCTCATGGACAATATCACAGTAATCGTGCTGGCGAATCCCAACGAGCCTCAACTGGCGATGCTGGAGGCTTTGCCGCCGGAAACCGGAATCGTTGTGGGCAATAACCCGGAAGCCTTCGAACGGGCGGCCCGGGAAGCACCTATCATTTTCAACTGGTCGGGCTCCGGCGCGCTACTGCGGGAGGTCCTGGGGATGTGTCCGGCAGTACGGTGGGTGCATTGCCGCGCCGCCGGCCTGGACGACCTGTTGTCGCCTGAGTTGATCGCGAGTCCCGTGCCGCTTACCAACGGGTCGGGCGTTTTCAGTCCGCCGCTGGGCGAATTCGTGCTTGGCGCGATTCTCTATTTCGCCAAGGATTTTCGCCGGCTCATCCGCAATCAGGCCGCCGGCGTTTGGGAGCAGTTCGACGTCGCCGAGGTGAGCGGGCAGACCGCCGGAATCGTGGGTTACGGCGATATCGGACGCGCGGTGGCGACGCGGCTGAAGGCGATGGGGATGAATATTCTGGCGCTGCGGCGGACGGCCGCTTCCGCGGGCGCCGACCCGCTGGTGAGCAAATATTACGGGCCCGAAGGACTCACGGAGATGATTCCGCAATGCGATTACGTGGTGGTGACCGCGCCGCTTACCGCGGAGACGCGAGGCATGATCGGCGCGCGCGAATTCGCGGCGATGAAGGCCAGTGCGGTGGTGATTAATGTAGGACGTGGCGCGGTGATCGACGAGGCGGCGATGATCGAGGCGCTCACCGGGAAGCGCATTCTGGGCGCCGCGTTGGATGTCTTCACTAGTGAACCGCTTGCCACCGGCCACCCGTTTTTCCAGTTGGAGAACGTACTGCTGTCACCCCATAGTACCGACCACACGCACGACTGGCTGGAACGCGCGATGCAGTTTTTCCTGACGCAATTCGAGCGATTCGCCAAGGGCGAGGCGTTGTTGAATGTCGTGGATAAGAAGAGAGGGTATTGAAGAGCTGTCAGCCATCGGCTATCGGCTATCGGCTGGACTCGCAAAGCCTGGGGCAGTGAGCTGCTGATCGCGCGAATTGCCCAAGAAGGGTTCGCGCTAGAACAGGCTTGTTCCAATTCCGAAAAGAGACAGATCGCGATCTGCCTGTGCCGGCCGAAGTCGCTGCTGACGACAAGGCCTGGGAGGTCCTACGGGCTTGGGTCGCTAATGGCGTGCTGTCTGCAATCTGCGGCCGGAGACATGAGAAGATCCCCTTTCGTGGGGGATCGTATTAGCCGATTTGACCCGGCATGTTGCAAATGCTATCAAAGATCTCAAGGGCGACGATCCGGCGATCACTACCGCGAGGATCAGGGCTGCGTACAACAACGAACTCGCCGATTCGACAGATGAGCCAACTGGCCACTGCTTACCATGATGCCCATTGAAAAACCGCCAACAGCCGCCCGACGTAAGGAGATTGCGGGGGCGTTCCGTCAACTTTTCGCTGAAGTGGATGCCAACCGCGGGTCAGTTTCCGCGCAGCAAGCAGACGAGATCGTAACGGAGGCAATGAAGAGCAGTCGACCGGGGTATCGGAGTCACCAGCTGATAGCTGATAGCTGATAGCGCCTCTCCTAATTCCCCACGTACCGCGCGTACAAACTGCGCGCCACCCCTTCGTCGCTGGTGCCTTTGACGATCGCGCGGCCGTCGGGAAAGATGGTCATCTCGTACGGGTCGACACGAAAGCGCAGGGCGAATTCATTGGCGCGGACTTCGCCCAACGGCGCCAGCCGATCGCGCAATTCCGCCAGATCGAGGGAGCGCTCGCGCTCGTGAACTTGCACGGCGTTTCGTCCACACAGAGTCACCGGCGGCCTGCGGCGCTCCTCCAGATAGGAGAATTCCCGCCGCCCGCAGGTGGGGCAATCGGGATCGCGCGCCGGTCCATCGATCTGTCGTATACCGCCGTACCAAAGGTCGATGGTGGTGATTCGCGGGTGCACCTGTGAGGCGCAGCCACAGAGAATTTTCAGAGCGTCAGCCACCTGGACGGACGCCACCGCCGAGACGATCGCATTCAATACTCCGGCCGATTCGCAAGTGGGTTGGACGCCCGCAGGCGGGTCGGGATACACGCAGCGCAGGCACGCCGTGCGGTCCGGAATCACCGGCATGGCGAGGCCGTAACTGCCCACCGCCGCGCCGTACATCCACGGGATCCCGCGGCTCACCGCGAAATCGTTCACCAGGTAGCGAGCTTCGAAATTATCGGTGCCGTCCAGGATCACGTCAGCGCCGCCCAGGAATTCCTCCGCGTTGCGCGCCGTCAGATCGGCAACAATCGCGCGAGTGTCCACCGCGGAATTAATCAGTGCGACGTGGCGGGCAGCCGCCGCGGCCTTGGGGAGTTGCTCGGCGGCGTCGCTCTCTTCGAAGAGCCATTGGCGATGCAGGTTGCTAGGCTCGACGTAATCGCGGTCGATCACGGTGAGCCGGCCTACGCCCGCGCGCGCCAGGGCGGCCACGTGAAAACTGCCCAGGGCGCCGCAACCCACCACCACCGCGTGGGAAGCGAGCAGCGCTTCCTGCCCTTTTTCTCCTATGCCTGGGAACAGAATTTGCCGCGAATAACGCTGGCGCTCCGCCGCGTTCATGTCCCCGATGGTAACAGAATTGCTCCAAAGCGCTTACGCTATCATGAGGATGGTGCGTTTGACGCTCGCCCACTATGTTTGCGCCATCTCGCTGCTAGCGGTCTCCCCGGCCGAATTGTCTGGGCAATCTGTCGAGCAAGCGCAGAAATACGAGGGCAAGGCGATCCTCACCATCCAGTTCGACCCCAAAGAGCAGCCGCTCAACGCGGCCGAACTGCATGACATACTTCCGCTGAAACAAGACGAACCGCTCCGTATGGCAGACGTGCGCGCCAGCATCGAGCGCCTCTTCGCCACCGGCCGCTACGCCGATATTCAGGTGGATGCCGAGCCTTACGCGATGGGCACTAAAGACGGCGTGATTGTGCGGTTCGTGACCAAGAACAGTTGGTTCATCGGGTCCGTTACCGCCGCCGGCCGCCTGGATGAACCGCCGCGCGCCGGCCAACTGGAGAACGCTTCGGGGCTCGATCTGGGGCAGCCCTTCAACCAACTCAAAGTGCAGGACGCCGCCACCGCGCAGAAGCGACTGATGGAATCGAACGGCCTGTTTGGCAGCCAGATCACACCATCGTTCACCTACGACAACAACTATCAGCAGATCAACATTCACTTCGATGTCACCAGCGGACCCCGCGCCCGTTTCGCCACTCCGGTGCTCCTTGGCGACCTGAAACTCCCGCCCCAACTCATCGTGCGAGCCACCAAATTCCGGCGCTGGATTATCAAGACGTGGAAACCGATGACGCAGACGCGCGTCAGCCAGGCGCTGGAGAGCGTGCGCGCTCTCTACCAGCGCGAAAACCGCCTGGAAGCGCGCGTTTCGCTGGAGTCGATGAAGTACGATCCGCAGGCCAACACCGCCACGCCTACCCTGCAAATCGACGCCGGGCCGCGGATTCTGGTGAATACCATCGGCGCCAAGATCTCTAAAGGGCAACTTCAGCACTACGTGCCGATTTTCGAGGAGCACTCGGTGGATGACGACCTCCTCCTCGAGGGCCAGCACAATCTGCGGGACTATCTGCAATCGCAAGGCTATTTCGAAGCCGAAGTGGCGTACAAACCGCAGCGCGTGGAGAATGACCAGGCAACCATCGACTACATCGTCAACACCGGCCCGCGGCACAAACTAGCGGCCCTGGAGATCCGCGGTAACAAATACTTCAGCACGGAGTCCATCCGCGAACGCATGTACTTGCAGACCGCTTCGTTCCTGCAGTTTCCGCACGGGCGCTACAGTGAGAGCCTGCTGCGCCGCGACCGCGATGCCATCGTGAATCTCTACCAGTCGAACGGCTTTCTCGCCGTCAAGGTCAACTCCCGTACGCAGGACAATTATCGCGGCAAGCCGGGCGAACTGGCGGTATTTCTCGAGATTCAGGAGGGTCCGCAATCCTTCGTCAGCAGTCTGGAGGTTGACGGCATAGAGCATCTGGACCGCGCCCAGGTGCTCCGCTTACTCAGTTCCATCAAGGGCCAGCCGTTCAGCCAATTCAGCGTGGCGGTGGATCGCGACACCATTCTGGCGCAATATTTCGATAAGGGATTCGCCAACGCGACATTCGAATGGAACTCGCAGCCGGCCGAGGAGCCCAATCGGGTGAACCTGCATTACATCATCCACGAGGGCACCCAGCAGTTCGTCCGGCAGGTGCTGGTCAGCGACCTGAAGAACACTCGCCCGGACCTGGTCAACCGCAGGCTGCAGCTTAATCCGGGCGACCCGCTCTCGCCTACCGCGCTCACCGAGACCCAGCGGAAACTGTACGACCTGGGCGTCTTCGCGCGCGTCGATGAGGCGATTCAGGATCCTGACGGGGACACCGCCGACAAGTACGTGCTCTACCAGTTGGATGAAGCGAGGCTTTACTCGCTGGCTTTCGGGTTGGGCGCAGAGCTGGGGCGCATCGGCGGATGCAACAATTGCCTGGACGCCGCCACCGGCGCTTCCGGATTCTACCCGCGCATATCGGTGGATGTCGCGCGGAGCAATTTATTCGGCTTGGCGCACAGTATCAGCTTGCGTACCCAGTTCTCTACGCTGGAACAGCGCGCCCTACTCAATTACACATGGCCGCACTTCGAAGATAACGACAAGTTGACGCTGGCGTTCACCGGCCTCTTCGATCACTCCAAAGACATCCGCACTTATAATTACACTCGCCTGGAAGGCGCGGTGCAACTTTCCCAGCGGCTCACGCGCGCCACTACGCTTCTCTATCGCTTGGCCTATCGGCGCGTGAGCGTCAGCGATCTGAAAGTGACGCCGTTCCTGGTCTCGCAACTTTCACAGCCCGATCGCGTGGGCATCGCGTCCATCAATCTGATCCAAGACCGGCGCGACGATCCCATGGATCCTCACCACGGCGTGTACAACACCGTCGATTTTGGCGTCGCCGAGCACATCCTAGGTTCGCAGCGCGACTTCACGCGAGTTTTGATTCGCAACGCCAGCTACTATCCCATCGGCAAGAAATTGGTACTGGCGCGCAGTACCGAAATCGGCAACATCTCCGCTTTTCACTATTCGGGCGATCCCACCAACGCCATCGCGCTGCCCGAGAGATTCTTCGGCGGCGGCGATTCGCACCGCGGCTTTCCGGAGTACCAAGCCGGCCCGCGCGACGATCTGACCGGCTTCCCGCTGGGCGGCAACGCCCTGTTCTTCAACCAGACGGAACTGCGTTTCCCGCTGATCGGCGACACTATCGGCGGCGTCCTGTTTCACGACATGGGTAATATTTACTCCAGCTTCGATCACTTTTCCTTGCGGGTGCACCAGAAAAACCTGGAAGATTTTAACTACATGGTACATGCTGTCGGGTTCGGCATCCGCTACAAAACGCCGGTGGGGCCGCTGCGCGTGGATCTGGCCTACAGCATCAATCCACCGTACTTCAACGGCTTCAACGGGACGCTGCAGCAGCTGCTGAGTGCTGGGGTTACTCCATGCCCGGCGCCGGCCGGCGCGCCATATCAGTGCAATGTGCAGAACGTGAGCCATTTTCAATATTTCTTTTCGATTGGACAGACGTTTTGACGATCAGGGCTGGCACTTTGGGATCTTACGTGGGGCGGGCTTTAGCCTGCGGCGGACTTCAGTCCGCCTCCGCATGTCGTCACGCGGCGAGGCGGACTGAAGTCCGCCGCAGGCTAAAGCCCGCCCCACGAGCCCTGATTCTACTCGCGTGCTCCCTATTCATCCTGCACGCCGAGATCATCGACCGCATCGCTGTCTCCGTGGGCACCCAAGCCATCACCGCCAGCGACCTGGATCGCGAAATCCGCGTCACCGCGTTCCTGAATCGCAGCCAGCCGGATTTCAGCCCGGCCGCCCGCCGCACCAGCGCCGACCGCATGGTGGAACAGCGCCTGATTCTGCGCGAACTGGATAACAGCCGCTACCCCGCGCCCGCGGCGTCTGAGATCGACCCCATCCTCGAGAAATTTAAGAAGGAAAACTTCTCGCGCGAAGAGGATTACCTTCATGCATTAGCCGATCGCGGCATCACCGGCCAGCAAGTGCGCGACGAACTACTCTGGCAGCGCCGGCTGTTGCTGTTTATCGACGTTCGCTTCCGTCCGGCGATACAGGTGAGCGAGCAGGAGATCGAAGATTACTTCCACAAGACCGTGGAGCCAGCGGCGCAAGCCGCGCATCCCGGCCAACCGGTCACACTGGAGGAGTTCCACGGCCAGATCGAGGAGAAGCTCACTGGCGATGAGGTGGACAAGCAAATGAGCGCCTGGCTGACCAACGCCCGGCAGCGCTCCGAGGTAGTGATGCACCAGGAGGCCTTTCAGTGAGCCGCGGGCGCAAATGGGCGGTGTGGGTTCTCGGCACTGGAACGGTCGCCCTGCTGGGGTTCGCGATCACCGTAGTGCTGGTGGTACGGAGCCCATGGTTCTACAACCGCGTGCGCAAATCCATCGTCGAGACGGTGGAAACTGCCACCGGCGGGCGCGTGGAGATCGCGTCCTTCCGCTTCGACTGGCATAACCTGCGCGCCGAAGTCCGAGGCTTCACGCTGCACGGGACCGAACCCGCGGACAAGCCTCCGCTGTTGCACGCCGACTCGGTGGCCGTCGGGCTCAAGCTCGTCTCTCTTTTCCAGCGCAAAGTGGATATCGCCTATCTCGACGTCACTGCGCCGCAGGTCTACTTCGTCGTCAGTGCCGACGGACGCACCAACGTTCCGGAGCCGAAAATCCCGCCGAAACCCGGCAAGCCGGCCGTCCAGACCATTCTCGATCTCGCCATCGGCCGCTTCTCTCTCGTGGAGGGGCAATTCGAAGTGGCATCCCGCGGCAAGACTCCGTTTTCCGCCAGCGGCCGCAATCTGAATACGCGATTCCTGTACGATCGCGCCGGGCCGCGCTACACCGGCGACATCTCCATTCAGCCGATCGCGCTCCAACTGGGCAGCTACCGCCCCATGCCGGCGGGGATTGCCACCGCGCTCGTGATTGAAGCCAACCGTATCGCGGTGAGTTCGGCGCGCGTAACATCGGGCGCATCGAACATTTCGCTATCGGGCGCCATCGAGAATCTCGCAGCCCCGCACGGGGAATTTAAGTTCGACGCCAGCGTCTCGTTGGAGGAGGCCACGCCGATTCTGCGCATTCCGGAACTACGCCGCGGCAACCTGCAACTGCGCGGAAACGCCACCTGGCGTGGTGGCTCCGATTTCTTCGTGGCCAGCACTCTGCATGGCATTGGCTTGGCATACCGCGACCCCTCCGTCCGCTTGGAGGGCTTCCGCGCCGATGGCGCCGTGACGGCGAATGCCGCGGGGGTCGACGCCAACGGACTGCGGTTGATCGGCAATTACGTGACGGACCGGGGCAGCGCCCCGATGGACGCCCTCATCGCGTCCGTCACTCTGCGCGGCAAGGATCTGCAACTCCACGACATCGCCATCTCGGTATTCGGCGGCCATTTTCACGGCAATGGCACGGTGCTCAATCTGGTTCGGTATTCCGCCAGCGGGTCGGTTGACGGCATTGAGGCGCGTCCTCTCGTGGCCATGTACAGCACCGGACATCTGCCGTGGAACGCGCTTGCATCCGGGCCGATTGCGGTCGAAGGGTCCTTCGCGGATTCCTCCGTCCTGCGCGCCAAGGGGACGTTGGCCATCGTGCCCGCGGCCGGCAGCGCACCCGTCCACGGCGAACTCGACGCCGCTTATCGGGCTAGCGATCGCACGGTTGACTTGGGCCACTCCAGTGTGACGCTGCCCTCGTCGCAGGTCGATTTTTCCGGCGAGCTGGGCCGCTTGTTGCGCGTCCACCTCCGAACCCGCGACCTGGACGACCTGCTGCCAGCCCTCTCAGCGCACGCCGCCGATCTTCCGGTGAAACTCACCGGCACAATGATTTTTGACGGCACGGTGCGCGGCTCCATCGACAATCCGCAAATCGCCGGCCACACGCAGATCACTGGCATCATTTTCGAAACCGAGAACTTCGATTCGCTCGAAGGCGACGCCGACGTCTCGCCGTCCGGCCTCCGCATGCGCAATGGCACACTGGCGCAGGGCCGTATGCGCACGCAATTCCAGATCGCCGTCGGCATGCACGAGTGGCAGGTGGACGGCGACAGCACCCTTTCGGGCAACGGCACACTGCGCGAGGGAACGGTGGGCAATCTGGTCACCGTGCTGGAACTGAAGAACATTCCTCTCGTCGGCGGCGCGGCGGGCACCGCACAAATATCCGGCACGTGGGGCGATCCGCATATCTCCACCGATTTTCAAGTGACCCGCGGCGCCCTCTACGACGAACCGTTCGATCGCTTCACCGGCCACATGAACTACAATGCCGCCTTCATCGAGATCACCGGCGGGCAATTGATCGCCGGCAACGGCCAGGCCAGCGTCAGCGCCGCCTATCGTCATGCGCTCGGGCATTTCGACACTGGCCATCTGACCATGCGGGTGAGTTCTAACGCGCGGCCGCTCGATCAGATACGAATCATCCAGAAGGAATATCCCGGCCTGAAGGGCACGGTGACAATCGCCGCCGATGGTGAGGTGGACATCTCGCCGCCGCGCGCCGGCAGCGACTTTCTCACTTTTCATGTCACGGCGATCAACGCTGACATCGTCGGCCACGGGTTGCAATTATCGGATCAGGTGCTCGGCGAAACGCATTTGACAGCCTCTTCGCAGGGCAATACGGTCCGTGCGCACCTGGAATCCACCGCCGCCAGTTCGGAACTCCGCGGCGATGGCGAGTGGAAGCTCGAAGGTGACAATCCCGGCACTGCGACCATCACGTTCGCCAAGCTCGATCTGGTGAAGTTGCGTACCTGGCTGGAGCCTGGAGCCCCGGCAACGCCGGCTCCGTTCTCCGGGTCCGCGGAGGGCCAGTTGCGCATCGACGGGCCGCTCATGCAGCCCCAGGCGCTCAAGGCGCAACTCACCATCCCCCAGTTCGAACT
>Ga0182013_10006859_pt1 | contig 12743 bp, 9 predicted proteins | sample 612S2MmetaG_FD_120487 | JGI IMG/M metagenome (GOLD analysis project Ga0182013, IMG submission 120487) | Permafrost microbial communities from Stordalen Mire, Sweden - 612S2M metaG | ecosystem: Environmental > Terrestrial > Soil > Wetlands > Permafrost | place: Sweden: Stordalen | collected... | reverse complement strand
TATCGGGACACGGGTGATCTGACTCGCGCGACCCAGTCCTATCGGCGGGCATTTGAGCTCGCAAAGCAGATCGATAGCAAAGAAGACATTGTCAACGCACTTGAAGATCTGGCGCAAGTCTCCGTTGACGCAGGCAAGCTGGACGAGGCCGCCGCGTATATCGATCAGGTCGTTCCCATGGAACTGGCGAGCGGCAGCCACCTGAGCGCGAACGTGCTGTTGACGCAAGGAATGCTGGCTGCAGCGCGACGCGATGACCAGCACGCGGAGTCTCTGCTTCGCGAAGTCCAGAACACCGCCGCGAACCCAACGACTACGCGACTGGGCGCGGGCGAGCAACTTGCGCTGCTCTTCGAGGTTGAAGGGAATGCTCACGCCGCGGAAGAAATGTATAAATCTACCTTGAACGCATTCGATTCAGCGCAAGCCGAACTCAAGAGCGAAGAGTCGAACCTGCCGTTTGTAGCCAACGCAGCACGGATATATGACGACTACATACATTTGCTATTGCAGCAGGGCAGGAGCAATGATGCGCTCGCCGTTGCCGACCGCAGCCGCGCGCGCACGCTCGCGCAATCGCTTGGCCCAACAGAAAAAAACGGTGCAGCCAAAGCCGCCGCACTCGATCCACGCCAGATTGCGCGCAAGACCGGGTCCACGCTGCTCTTCTATTGGCTGGGACAAAAGCAATCCTGCCTATGGGCGATCACTCCGGCAAAGATTGCATTCTTTCCGCTTCCCCCGAAGGCGGAGATTGCCGCCAAAGTCGATCGCTATCGCAAAGCAGTGCTGGACTACGAAAATCCGCTGGAGGCCGGCAATCAGGACGGCCAGGAACTCTATCGTCTGCTCGTCGCTCCCGCGACTGCATTGATCCGTCCCGATGCGCCGGTGATGATCCTTGCCGACGGTGCGCTGAGCCAACTGAGCTTTGAGACGTTACTCGTTCCGGGCGCCGCAGCGAAACAAGACGGCAACTCTGGCCACAATCCGGGCCTGCATTACTGGATCGACGACGCGACATTGATCTCCGCGCCGTCGCTGGCCATGCTTGCCGCCACACGGCCCATTCAAAGTGCAACTCGAAACCTGCTGCTTCTTGGCAACCCGGTCGCACCAAGCGAGGAATTCGCCAGCCTTCCTTTTTTTGGATTCGAAGTTACAAGAATTCAGAAGCACTTTGATCCGAAGAATGTTGCCGCGTTCACCCTTCAACGGGCAACACCGGCGGCATATCTCGGCAGCAGCCCCGCGCATTATGCGTATATTCATTTTGTCGCTCATGCGGTTTCAAGCCGCACGGATCCACTGGATTCGGCCATCATCCTCTCGAATGGATCGCCAAGCCCGGACTCCTACAAACTCTATGCGCGCGATATCATGCAGCACCCCGTAGATGCGCGCCTCGTCACCATCTCCGCATGTTATGGAAGCGGGACGCGATCTTACGCCGGAGAAGGATTGGTAGGCCTGTCCTGGGCCTTTCTTCGCGCCGGCGCGCATAGCGTCATCGGCGCGTTGTGGGAGGTAGCCGACGACTCCTCGCCGCGCCTGATGGATGCGCTTTACCAGGGCATTGAAGCCGGCGAGCCGCCCGCTACTGCGCTGCGCAAATCCAAGCTCTCGTTGCTCCATTCGAACAGCAGATTTGCGACGCCGTTTTATTGGGCGCCGTTCCAGATTTACTCCAGCCAATAAGTTCGTCACGGCATCTGCCCATCGACAAGTGCTATGCGGGTGCTTTCTCGAGCCATGCTGAAGTAACCCAGGCTCAAGAGGCTCGCGAGGTCTCTGGGATCGACCGCCTGCGCCGGTCTTGACCCGGAGAACTCGTACTTGCGTCCAGTCGCTTCGCTAAGCACACGCATCGGCGCGGTTCTCACATAGCGCAAGGTGACTGGCGTGAGCGGCATTTGAGGAACCTCGGCCAAGGGGCGCTCGCGACGCGCAGCCTGCACATTCACCGGGAACAAAAACTCACGATCCGCAAGCCCCGTTGAGAGCCTGCTTGTTTGTTGGCGATTGATGGGCAGTCTCGCGGGATTCGACGTGTTGCAGGCAACTACTTTTAGTGGGCGATTGGGTTTGATCTCCGAGACCTGCGACGCGTCGAGGGATGCTTCGAGTAGAGATTCCTTGCCTGTAGTCATAATGTCTCCTTGGGGAGAGGGGCCAGAAGACCGCTCGCAAAGATAGTGCGGCAACGCGCGGATTCGTTTCAGAGCAGCAAAAGATTAAGGGAATTTGAATATTACCAGCGAGGACGTGAACGACGCCGCACAACCTTGCTCTGAAGGAAAAACAGCGCAGAATTCCGGAGGTTATGTGCGTCTTTTTGCGCCTTCTCCTCCTCTAATGGAAAGAGGGATCACTGATGGAAAAGCGGAAGCTCGGATTTGCCGGGCCTGAAGTGCCGGTGGTTTGTTTGGGTGGAAACGTCTACGGGTGGACGCTGCCGGAGGCGGAGGCGTTCCGGCAGTTGGACGCGGCGCTCGATGCCGGATTGAACTTCGTGGATACCGCCGATGTGTATTCGCGGTGGGTTCCGGGACATAACGGCGGTGAGTCGGAGACGATTATCGGCAAGTGGTTTGCGAAGACCGGGAAGCGCGAAGACGTCATTCTGGCAACGAAGGTCGGAATGGAGATGGGCGAAGGCAATAAGGGATTGAAACCTGCATATATTCGGCGGGCAGTTGAGCATTCTCTCGAGCGTCTGCAGACCGACTATATCGACGTTTATCAGGCACACAAGGACGACCCGGAGACTCCACTGGAAGAGACATTGGGCGCCTTCGACGAATTGGTCAAGCAGGGGAAGGTCCGGTATATCGGTGCGTCAAATTACAGCGGAGCGCGCCTGGCGGAAGCGCTGGAGACGAGCCGCAAGCATGGATACGCCAGCTATATCTCGCTGCAGCCGCATTACAACCTGGTGGAGCGCCGGGATTACGAATCGGATCTTCTGCCGGTGGTCGAGAAATATCGGGTGGGCGTGATTCCATACTTCTCGCTGGCTGCGGGCTTTTTGACCGGCAAGTATCGCAGCAAACAGGACGCGGAGAAGGCCGCACGAGGATCCATGGTGCAAAAGTACCTGAATGACTGGGGCTTCGGGGTGATTGCGGCGCTGGATGAAGTGGCCAATGCGCACGGATCGACTCCGGCTCGCGTGGCGTTGGCGTGGCTGCTCGCGCAGCCTGGAATTACGGCTCCCATTGCGAGCGCGACGAATGAGAAGCAGCTGGTCGATCTTGCTGAAGCAGCGAAGCTGAAGCTGGATGCGGAGTCGATTCAGAGGCTGAATGAAGTGAGTGCTCAGAAAACTGCGGCAGGGGCTCTCGCGGGTTAGAGGCGGATATCCGCTGCATAGGGGCCCGGTTCTTTTCGAGATTTGCAGGAGAATCGGTACGGCTTCGCACGAGCGAATAAGCCTGAAGTTCGTCTAAGTAGGTAAGGCGGCTTACAAGTCTTTCTAGACGAAGATCTGCAGGAGGTGCGATGACAAGAAAAAGACAAGGCCCTGCCGCCGTGCGGTTCGTCGTGCTGGTTCTCTGCGCGGCACTCTGCGCCTGGGGACTGCAAGCGAAACTCCCCGGCTATAAGGCGTCGAATCAGTCTCATCCCAAATCGGTCGTAAAGCTGATCCAGGACGATGAGACGCGGCGCCTCGCAGTTTCCGCGCCGGTCGCACCCCGCGGCCCATTTCTGGACTCTGCCGATCTTGCGGCTGCTTATTCTCAGCCGCGATTGATCGTCCACAGAATCCCGTTGGCGCGCAAACCGGAACCCGACTCCGATCCCTCTCACACATACGCGCTTCGCTTCAGGCCTCCTCCATCGACAATCTAGCGCACTGGTACCGCGGCTTCAAAGAGAGCCGCAATCCGACAGCCGCCCCGGCTTCCGAGGGCTTTCCATGAGCCCGGTTCTGCTCCCACGCGCGGGCGGAGCCGGGAGAGGAGTTTCCATGAATTTTTCGTCTTTATTGCTGACTGCGAGTCTTGTTATTTTCATTTCGGTTTCTTATCTGGTCGCGGTGCGGTACCTCAAGCATCGCGAAGCAGCAGCGGGAAGGTTCGGTGTTATTGGCAGGCGCTGGCCCGCGCAGCGAATCACGGGAAGCCGGCTGCGGTGGATCAAGGCCGATGAATTGAAGCGGATGATCGATGCCGATCCAGAGTTGGTGGTGTTTCATCTTCTCGACGATCCGTCTGAAGCTGGATCGAAGCGGTTCGAAACCGAGATCGGGGTCACGTTGCCGCAACTCGAAGAAGCTCTGGTGTGGATGCCCGAAGGTGTGTGGTTCGCTGTATATCGGGTGGACGGCATCGCGCCCGAACTGGCGCAAAGGCTATCCGGCATGACACGGGGCCGCCAGGTTCTGTTACTGGCGGGAGGGTTTTCGCCTGCGTCCGAGCGGTTTGATGGACGTATGACGGGTCAGACATTCAGTTGAAGCGTGCGCACCTTCCACCGCGTTACAGTTCTCCGGCCTTACAATCGAGGCCTGGATGAAAAGCCCAAGGATTTCACGGTTGTTGTGGAAGCTGTGAGGCACTCCAACCGCCTCCGAGAGCCTTGACCAGCAATACACTGGTTTCAAAGCGTCGCTGCGTGATCTCAATGTCGTTGCGCTGGTTTTGGAGCAGCGCTGTTTGCCAGGTAATCACTTGAAGATAGGTATCGACACCATCCTCGTATCGCGTGTTGAAGAGGTCGAGCGATTGCTGCGCCGAGGCAGTGGCGTCGTTTTGCTGGCGTGCTTCGATCTCCAGGTTGTGCAGTGCGTTCAGATTGTCCTCAACCTGCTGAAATGCTGTGAGCGTTGTCTGGCGGTATGCTGCAACAGTGCCGTCATATTGCGCGAGGGCGATGCCGGAAGTAGCGCGTCGGCGGCCGTGATCGAAAAGGGTCTCGGAGAGCGTTGAGCCGACAGCAAAGAAACGGCTGGGCCACGAAAACCAATTGATTGCAGATGTGCCTGCGAATCCAGCCGCTGCCGAAAGCGACAGCGTGGGATAGTATGCCGTCTGAGCAATGCCAATCTGTTCATTGGCGGCCGCCATACTGCGTTCGCTTGAGGCAATGTCGGGACGGCGCTCGAGCAACTGGGATGGAAGCATACCGGGAACTGCAGGAATCGTAGGCGCGGCGACGGTGATCGGGTCGGGCGCCAGAGTGAAAACTGCCGGCGGCTTTCCAATCAAAACGGCGATCGCGTGTTCGAACATGGCGCGTTGAATTGCGACATCGGTGGCTTGCACCTGGGCGGCTTGCAGTTGCGTGCGCGCCTGGGTCACGTCGGAAAGCGGCGATGCTCCACCGTTGTACCGGTCCTCGGTAAGTTGCAGGGCGCTTTGGAAGGCCTTGACTGTGTCGTCGAGAAGCTTGACCTGGCCGTCGGCCGAGCGCAGATCGAAGTAATCGACCGCTAACTCGGCATGCAATGAAAGCCGCGAAGTTTCGAGGTCGGCAGCCGAGGCCTGCGCCTGTTCTCGCGCCTGCGCAACGGTGCGGTGGATGCGTCCCCAGAGGTCGATCTCGTAATCAAGGTCGAAAGGAAGAATGAAGTTGCCTTCGCCGTTGTTCGCCCCTGAAACATTCAAGTATGGCTGATTGTTGGAATCTCGGATCGCGCCGACGCTGGGACCGACCCCGATCGTTGGCGCCTCAGATGCGCGATTGAAACGGACGGCCGCGCGGGCGGCGCGGAAATTCGCCTCCGCCTGTTTCAGCGTTTGGTTGGCTGGATCGATTTCCGCCTCAAGAGTGTTGAGTTGCGGGTCGTTGAAAAGCGTCCACCAGTCGCCTTTCAATTGGGAGTCGCTGGGCAGCGCGGGCTTCCATCCGTCCTCGGACTTGAAGTTCTCGGGCAGCGCCTCTTTGAACTCCGGCGCAAGTGGAGCGGTGGGGCGCACGTATTGCGGGCCAACCCGACAGCCTGCTAAATAGAGGCACGCTCCGGCCGCGAGCGAAAAGGCAGGCCAGCGCCAAATAGCCGTCCTGATCATGATTGGCCTTTCTGGCTCGCGATCCGCGGTTGGACTTCCATCCCGTTGGCGAGTGAGTCGGACGGATCGAGGATCACTTCGTCGGCGGTGGTGAGGCCGGAGGTGATCTCCACTGAATTGCCGAAGTCATGACCGATCGTGACCGGCACAAGCTGAACGCGATTGTCACGAACAGCTCCGACGCGGAGGCCCTCGCTGCGGAATAGCAGCGCGTTGGAAGGAACCGTAACGGCATTCCCAGGCGCGGGCAGATGGAAGTGAACGAAGACATAGGCTCCGGGGCGCAGCACGCCCTTAGCGTTGTCGACATCCACCTCTACATTCAAGGTGCGCGTGGCGTTGTCGATGGCGTTGGCGTTACGAACAATAGTGCCGGAAATCGTCTGGTTGGGATTGGAGTCCTGCGTCAACGACGCGCTGTCACGATCGTGAATCAAGTCGGAATAGACTTCAGGGACCGCGACGTAGACGCGCAGCGTGCCGGGGGCGTCCATATGAAACAGCTCACGTGGATTTGCCGACCCCGAGCCGGCGTCGATAAGGTCTCCGATGTCTGTATTCCGCGCGGTAATGACGCCATCGAAGGGGGCAACTATGCGTTCGTAGCTTTGAAGCTGTTCGAGGCGGCGCACGTTGGCCCTGCTTGCGTCGACAGCGGCCTGCGCAGCGATGTAATTAGCGCGGGTTTGGTCGGCCTCCTGTTGCGAGACGGCGTGCTTGGCCAGCAGTGCCTGCCAGCGATTGCTGGTCACGCCGGCAAGGTCTGCATTGGCCACCATGCGCTCCAACTCAGCGCGCGACTGGTCCAGTTGCTGGTCAATCTCGGGGGTTTCGATTTCAGCTAGAAGATCTCCCTTGTGCACGCGCGAGCCGATGTCGAAGTACCACTTCTTCAGATAGCCGTTAGTGCGCGAGTAGATGGGCGTATCGGTAAAAGCTTGTACGCTCCCAGGAAGTTCGAGATCGTCAGCCTTCGATCCCTCCACCGGGTGCACCACACTGACGGACAGAATGGCAGCGGCCTGCGTGGCGTTAGCTACCGCCGCTTCATTGGCTGCACGTACATGCAGGCCCCATGCAATTGCGGCGAGCAGCGCAAGCGCGAAGACGATGCCTAACAAGCGGCGGCCCTTCGGACCTTGATCGGACATGTCGTCGTTCGCCGCCGCGACAGCATGTGGAGGTGCAACCGAAGGCGCGGCAGATCCAGATCGCTTCTGCTCGCCGCTCACTTTTTCCAATTCAACGGTTTCAATTTCAATGCTCATACATGTTCCTCCACGAGACGCTTCTGCATGCGTGCTCTTTCGCTTCTTTCCGTCCCATGAATCAATGCGAAGACGCTGGGGACAAACAACAAGGTCGCCACCGTTGCGCAAAGCAGTCCGCCGATCACTGCGCGGCCCAGCGGCGCATTCTGTTCCCCGCCGTCGCCGAGCCCAAGCGCCATCGGGACCATGCCGATGATCATGGCCAGCGCGGTCATAATGACGGGACGGAAGCGCGTTGTGCCCGCTTCAACTGCCGCGCGAACAGCGTTTCCATGTTCGTCGAGGCGAATCTTTGCGAACGAAATAACGAGGATGCTGTTGGCGGTTGCCACGCCCATGCACATAATCGCGCCCATCAACGCTGGCACAGACAGCGTAGTGCGCGTGAGAAAAAGAAACAGCACAATGCCGGCCAGCGCGGCGGGCAGCGCGGTGATGATGATGAACGGATCGGTCCAGCTCTGAAAGTTGACCACGATGAGCAGGTAAACCAGCACAATGGAAAATACCAAGCCGCCCAGCAAGCCAGTGTATGAACTGCGCATCGTATCTACCTGGCCTTTCATGGTGACAAACGTGCCTCGCGGTAGCGACTTCGCGTTGGCATCCAGAATCTTTGTAATCTGCCGGCTCACGCCGCCCAGGTCGCGGTCCTGCACGTTGGCATACACATCGACCACGCGCCGGATGTTGTAGTGGTTCACGACCTCCATCTCATGCCCGCGAGTGACACCCGCGAGATCGCTCAGGATCTCGGGGTTTGCCGGCGCTGCGGCTCCAGGGGTGCTGCGCGTCGCGCGGTCGATGGGGATGTTCTGGAGGTCCTGCATGGTATCCATCTTGTACTGCGGCGTCTGCGCCACCACGTTGTAATTCACCATGTTTTTCCAGTTGAGGAAGAACATGGGCGTGACCTGAAAGCTGCCGCTCAGCGTATTAAGCACGCTTGTTGAAACATCCTGCTCCGTGTAACCGCCTTGCACAGCCTTGGTGCGGTCCACGTCCACCTGAAGAGTGGGATAGTCGAACGGTTGCTGAATGCGAAGATCGGTGAGACCGGGAACGTCGCGGAGCTCGGAGAGAAGCTTGTCTGCCTGGGCCTTGCTTGCGATCGCATCGTTGCCCTCGATCTGAACGTCGATGGGAGCGGGCAATCCGAAGTTGAGAATCTGCGTGGTGATATCGGCGGGCAGTGTGTAAAACGTCGCTGCGGGAAACATGCGGGGCAGATTGCGCCGGAGCGCGCGCACATAATTTGCAGTGGGCCCGTGATCGGGCCGGAGCGTCACCAGAATGTCGCCATCCCCCGCACCCAGCGTGCCGTTGGTCAGGTGCTGCGTGTTCAACGCGCTGTAAGGCAATCCGATGTTGTCGAGAATGTTGTCGATCTGCGCAGACGGTATCTCATTTCGGATCTCGCCCTCGACCAGATCGAAAAGCCGTGCGGTTTCTTCAATGCGCATTCCCGAAGGGCTGCGTACATGAAGAATGAATTGCCCGCTGTCAGTCTGAGGGAAAAAGTCTTCTCCAAGAAACGGCACGAGAATAAAAGCGGCGAGACAGAGCCCGAGGAACGAGGGAATGAAGATGCGGCGGCGGAAGACGAGCCCCTGCAGCAGCGCATGATACCGCTCGCGCACGCGCTCAAAAACCCGCTCAAATCCCTGCTGAAAACGCGCAAAGATTCCTTTCGCGGCCGCCTTCCCGTGTTCCTGGGTGCGTAGCAGATACATAGCCAATGTTGGTACGAGCGTGCGGCTCAGCAAGTAACTGGCAAGCATGGCAAATACCACCGCTTCCGCCAGGGGAACGAAGAGGAATCGCGCCACGCCGCCGAGGAAGAACATGGGCAGGAAAACAATGCAGATACAGAGTGTCGAGACCAGCGCCGGCACTGAGATCTGCGACGCCCCCTCAAGAATGGCCTCGCGCAGTGCGTAACCTTGCTCCAGGAAGCGCTCAATGTTCTCGATCGTGACGGTGGCGTCGTCGACCAATATACCGACAGCCAGAGCCAGGCCACCGAGCGTCATGGTGTTGATCGTTTCGCCGATCAGGCCGAGAATGATGATGGACGTGAGAATCGATAGCGGAATCGAGATGGCGATGATCAGCGTCGATCTCCAGCTGCCCAAGAACACCAGGATCATCACTGCCGTCAACGCGGCTGCAATGATGGCTTCGCGCACCACGCCCTGCACAGCCGCGCGGACAAAGATGCTCTGGTCCGACAGTGGCGTCATCTTTAATTGCGGCGGCACTGTGCTTGCCACGCGGGGCAAAATCCCACGAATGCCTTTGACCACGTCCAGCGTCGATGCGTTGCCGCTCTTCAGAATTGAGACCAATACGCCGCGGTGACCATCCTGGCGCACGACGTTGGTCTGGACCTGGAAGCCGTCGCTCACGCTGGCCACGTCGCGCAGATAAATCGTAGTGCCATTTACCTGCTTGATCGGGATATTGGCAAGACCCTCAACGGTGCGCGGCGAGCCGTTTGTCCTCACGTCGTACTCCGACTGCCCGATCTTGATCGTGCCCGAAGGCATGATCACGTTCTCGAGCGCCAACGCGTTCAACACATCGCCCGGCGCAATTCCTTTGGATTGCATTGCCGCCTGGTCCATGTTCACGCTGACTTGCCGCTGCCTGCCGCCGTATGGCGACGGCACCACGGCGCCGGGAACAGTGATGAGTTGTGTGCGCACGAAATTCGTCGCGTAGTCATTTAGTTGCGCTTCCGACAGACCCTCGCCCGAAATGCCCAGTTGCAGGATAGGCACGCTGGATGCGGAAAAATTGATGACCTGCGGAGGAAGCGTGCCCGGGGGAAGCTGCCGCAACAAATACTGCGATGCGGCCGTAACCTGAGCGTTGGCTGTATCGATCGACGCTCCGGGTTGCAGAAACACCTTCACGATCGCTTCGCCGTTATAAGTCGTCGACTCGATATGCTGGATATTGTCGACCAGCGTGGTGAGTGACTTCTCGTATGGCGAAGTCAGACGCCCTTCGAGTTCTTCTGGATTGAGGCCGGTATATGTCCAGCCGATCGAAACGACCGGAATATTGATGTTGGGGAAAATGTCGGTAGGCGTGCGCAGGATGACCACCGGTGCAGCGATCAAAATCAACAGCGCGAGAACGATAAATGTGTACGGCCGGTTCAGAGCAACTTTAACGATCCACATGCGGTCCTTTTACGTTCCCTTCTTTTGTGCAAGCCCGACCCCATGCCGGTTTCGATGCTTTGAATTGCATTTCCACGACCACTCGGCTCGACGGCTAACCTGCTGAAGATGAGGCGGCCCATTGCTTGTGTATTATCTTTCGTGACAATCCTCCGTCATCGGATGTCGGATGTCTGACACTGGCCAAGTTCCCCCTGCGAGTAAGACAGTCTTTCTAGTTGATTCCACATCGATCCGAATTGACTCACGATGGCAAGCTGCGTGCAACTCGTGGTTGAGAGTCGGTCGCGCCGAGAGGCGAAAACATAGCCTGTCGACGAGGAAAGGTCGACCAAGAGAGAAGGTCAATGACATGCTCATAACAAGACTTCAGAAACTCCACACCCAGATTGGATTCATCGGCCTGGGACTCATGGGAAGCCGTCTTGCGCGGCGCTTGTATGCAGACGGTTGGAAGGTTCAAGCGTGGAACCGTAGTCCTCAGCCGGCAAAAGAGATTCAGAAAGAGGGGATCGCTATCGCAGCATCCATTGCGGAACTCGTTGCCGGCTCCGATGTGATTGTTTCCTCTTTGGCAAACGATGCTGCTGTTCAGTCCGTCTACTTCGATAAGGGTGGCGTCTTTCCCGCTGCAGAGCCGGGAACTGTCATCCTTGAAATGAGCACGATCTCACCGGAGTTGTCGCGCAGCCTGCACAAGAGAGCCCGCACACGAGGGGTCAACTTTCTTGATGTGGCCATCTCGGGATCGACACCGGCTGTCGACGCGGGAACGATCACACTGCTTGTGGGTGGCAACAAGGTAACGTTCGAGCAATGTGTCCCTCTCTACGAGTCCATTGCCAAGCAGTGGTTCCTGATTGGGCCAGGGTCTTCAGGCATTCAAATGAAACTGGTCGTCAACCTTCTCCTGGGTCTTGATATGCAGGCAATGGCAGAAGCAGTTTCGCTCGGAGAGCATCTCCAGATCGATCGGAATGTTCTGCTTGACGTCCTGTCCAAGTCTGCGGTGATTGCTCCCGCGATGCTGGGGAAGATCAAGAAGATCAAGGAGAGTGACTACTCTCCCGAATTCCCGCTGCGCTTGATGAGCAAGGACATGGATCTGGTCATGGATGCCGCGAGGACTGCTGGCGCTGAACTACCTGCGGCCTCTGTCGCCCAATCCGTACTTGCTTCCAATGTCCTCTCAAGTGGCAATCTGGACTTGTCCGCGATAACCCCGTTTGTCGTTGGTCAAGAGACGAGGGCCGTGGTTTAGCTGGTAACAGAGAGTTCGGCATCCAAAAGAACCTGCGGCAAGACTTTACAAAACGCTGTTGCCGTTTGCAACTCGGAAGCCGGCTTGGCATCAATTCGGTATGTGGTTCGAGTCGTTTGCAGTGGTTGATGAATCGAATGAACGTTGACTTCCTTGTGGAGGATATTGTGGACCTGAGGCTCACTGATAAGGTTGTGCTGGTAACTGGGTCGACTGCTGGTATCGGATTTGCAACTGCCCGGTCGCTTGCTGCAGAAGGTGCGCACGTATACGTGAACGGTCGCACGCAGGAACGCGTGGATGCGGCTGTGGCAACGATCCGATCACAGGCTGCAACGGTCAAAGTCGATGGCATCGTAGGGGACTTTTCCAGCGCAGCCGGAGCTGAGGCTGTGATTGCGAAACTCCCTGTGGTGGATGTGCTGGTAAACAATGTGGGCATCTTCGAGCCGAAGCCGTTCACCGAGATTCCCGATGCGGACTGGTACCGCTTCTTCGAGATCAACGTCATGAGCGGAGTACGGCTCGCGCGACACTACCTTGCGGGGATGCTGAAGAAAAACTGGGGCCGCATTATTTTCATTTCGAGCGAGTCGGCAGTGCAGATTCCCCCTGAAATGGTGCATTACGGAATGACCAAAACAGCGCAGGTTGCCGTGGCGCGGGGCATCGCGGAGTCCGTGGCAGGGACGGGTGTGACGGTCAACAGTGTTCTTCCCGGACCGACCGAGTCGGAAGGTGTGGGTGCGTTCGTAGAGGCAATCGCGAAACGGCAGAACAAGTCGAAGCAAGAGATTGAGAAAGAGTTCTTCGAGCATGTCCGTCCCTCCTCCCTGCTCAAGCGCTTTTCCACCGTGGACGAAGTTGCGGCCATGGTGACTTACGTGGCCAGCGAGCTTTCTTCGGACACAAACGGCGCCGCACTGCGGGTAGACGGTGGTGTGGTGAAGGCAATCCTGTGATTTTCAAGGAATCGGATCATTCTCGCCACGTGCGTTGGAACGCT
>Ga0182013_10006855_pt1 | contig 12744 bp, 9 predicted proteins | sample 612S2MmetaG_FD_120487 | JGI IMG/M metagenome (GOLD analysis project Ga0182013, IMG submission 120487) | Permafrost microbial communities from Stordalen Mire, Sweden - 612S2M metaG | ecosystem: Environmental > Terrestrial > Soil > Wetlands > Permafrost | place: Sweden: Stordalen | collected... | reverse complement strand
CCGCAAATGCCTCCAGCAAACCAATGAGGCTCTCAACGATCAGCTCGAGAAAGCCCGTGCCGGCGAAGAACCGCTACACCGCCAGTTGAAGCAGCAGCGCGGCATCATCAACGACATCCACAAGCAAATCTCGGCTGTGACAAAAGCCCTCGAAAAACGCCCCTCCTAAACCCAACAAAATCAATGGCCGGATCGAAGAGATCCGGCCGTGTCAAAACGTATAGCTTGTGCGACAGAACGCGAAATGAAAAACGGCTTGGAGAAGCTCATCCAAGGCCACACCTTCGGACCTGAAGAGACATCAGCAACCAATTCCAAACGTGGTCCGAATACGAAGCCCCCAACCCGAACCCCAAGATCTCTCACCGATCGAAGCAGAGAGGTATGCGAGAGGCATAGTCACTTACTTCAACTTCAAATCCTCCTTAATCTTTGCGACTACATCACTGGTCACCTGAGGATCAAGAGTCGGGCTCTTGTAATCGTAAGGACCTGCAGTAAACCCATAGTCTTTGACTTGATTTATTGCCGCAACCTTCACCGTAGTCTGCATGTCACTGTCCGGAATCAGAATCATCTCTACTCGCGACCGTATCTTCTTAACTACGGTGAAGGATGTGGCAATTTGACCGCCGTCCTTTTCGGCGATTTCAATTGAGTATCCCTGTCTCTTAAGAGAGGTGAGTAAGGCATCGAATGTATTAGTGCAGTGGCCTCCCTAAGGTTGAAAGGCTTCGGCGGAGTGGGAGGCGGGTGGGAGCCGGATGCTGCGATAGTTCCCAGCATCAAAATGCAAGACGAGGTGAAAAGCGTTCTTCTGTTCATTCCTTTTACTCCTCTCAACTTGGACATTCGGCGATTTACGCCAGGTCATCGTGAAAATGAAGGGAAACGCTTGACGCGGAGTCGGCTTTGGCTCGCAGTGCTGCGTTCAAGAGCTTTAGCTGCCTCACAGCTATAAGGAAATTCGTCAGAGTTCCTTTCTACCCTTACCAAATGATCTCCCGCAGTACACATTGCGCATCAGTCATTGAGAAAATCTCCTTGTGGCAGTCGATTTATGCCAGTCCGAGAAACAAGCGATCCAGACTAAGTGAGGTTTTCACGCGTAGGTCAATGATCTTGGCGCGGCACTCGTATCGAGCCTGACATCTTCGGCACTGTCAGTCGGAATACTGTACCGAAGTATATGGAAGTACCACCGTAATAGGTGGTCCCATACAAGCTGCCATCGGATCCGAAGATGAGACCCGCATAAGGTGCATTGCCATCTCCGGTTTGCGGTTCTTCAAACGTATGGAGTACCGTGACACTCCCGAATGAATCCATTTTGAACACTGTTCCACAGCCAGCAGCCGTTGGGTAAGGGTAATTCGAGCCGACGTAAAAGTAATACGTCCCACAGGAAAGGTCGCCTCCCGCCCACGTTGTCCCGTAGAAGTCGCCGTCGGGGCCCTGAATGAGTGGCGCGACTGGGAAGAGGCCGTCTGGTCCCGAGAACGTGTGAAGAACGGTGAAGTTATTGCCGGACGTGCTGATTTCGAACACTTCTCCATTCGATGTGCTGCCATTCGCGGAGCACAGTACACAGGCCGCCGTACCATAGAGGTTTCCGTCTTTCCCCATTATTAGCGCAGCTACCGAGGCATCACCGTCCGAACTGGAAAATGAGTGTAAAACCTGTAGATCGCCTGAAGCGCTCAGCTTGAAGACCGTTCCAAATCCATTGGCCCCTCCTCCACTGGTCGTACCGTAGAAGTTGCCAGAACTGTCTTGAACCAGTGGGGCCTGAGGAAAATTACCATCGCTTTGACCGGAGAACGAGTAGAGAACGGTAACGTTCCCCGACATGTCCAGCCTAAAAATGGTGCCACATCCGAACCCGGCTCCAGGGTTGTAATTGAATGGGCCATACGCAGGCACCCCATAACCAAATGGGGTGCATGATAGATCTCCGCCAGCATAGGTGGTGCCGTAAAGATTGCTATCCGAGCCCTGGATTAGGCCAGCCCACGGCCACGATGCCTCTGGAGGTCCGGTCACTGGATAAGGAAAATTGAAGAATTCGCTTACGTTGCCCTCGACGTCCATCTTGAAGACCTCTCCCGTCGTAGAGCTCGAATCCATCCCGGCCGAGATTACGCCATAGAAGTTGCCATCGGTAGCCAGAATCAAAGGCGAGATGGGTGCATTCGGCGATGCGGAAAGAGATGCCAGCTGATTGAAGTCCCCTGAATCGTCGATTGTATATGCGATCATCTCGTTCGTTCCGAAAAAGTTCCCGTTCGCTCCTTGCAGGAGCGAGGCGGATTCAAAGGAGTCGGGGAACGAATAAAGCACTGAGTATTCGGTTGCAGCGATTACGTCGACTGTGGCCATCGCCGTCTGAGCGGAGTTCGCGGCGTTAGTTGCCACAACATGAAATGTCCCCGTCGTACTTGGTGCTGTATAGATTCCCGCGTTAGTGATTGCTCCGCCTGCCGCGCCTTCTTGCACGCTCCACGTGACTGTGCCACCTCCTGAAACGGTTGCCGCAAAGGTTTGTATCGCGCCGGCAGGGACAGTCGCAGATGACGGGCTGACACTAACTCCCAACGAAGATGCGGTCACATTAAATGTCGCTGTTGCGGATCCACCACCCGGCGCAGGATTCGTCACCACCACGGAATACTTCCCAGCCACGGCAAGATCGGTGGAAGTAAGAGTGATCATCAGTTGGGATGCACTTCCGAATCTAGCCGAATGGTCCACGCCGTTGTAGGTCACCGTCGACGAGGGAAGGAAGCCGGTGCCGTTGATCGTCAGCATCTGGGAAGGCGCTCCAACAGGCAAAGAAGCGGGAACCAAGGGTGGGGTGATCGCTGGGACGGGGTTGCTGCCTCCCATCACGGTGATACTTGCCGAGCTTGCAAGTGGGGACGAAGAGCCAGCAAAAACGATAGCTGGGATTGTTGCTGAGATCACTCTGGGCCCGTTGGAAGACTCCGGGGCGGTATATTGCACGGTCGTTCCGGTGGATGAACTGAGAGTCCCATTCGTCGCGCCACCCTCGACCGACCACTTGACCTGCGGATTCAGTATGTTGGTCACGGTTGCGGTCAGCGCAACCGATTGGCCTGCTTCCACAGTCGTCGACTGCGGCGCGATAGTAAGCGTGACCTGGGAGGTCGCGCCGGCACCGTTTAGCGCATTCAGAATGTCTGGCATAACGCCTTCGTTGTCGACAAGATTGGTATGGTTGTCGGGGTAGGGAAGGTCGCTGATATTCGGGTCATTTCCCACGAGTCTGACTAGGTTTGGAAGAGATGAATCTGCCGGAAGAGCACTATTTACCGGAATGATTCCATCGTTAGATTGCCCGTTGAGAAGAATGTAGGTGTCAATCCATGACCCCCACCAATATAGGTACCCTTTGTCGCCCCCTACAGCAATTATCTCGGTGGATGGAACGTTTGCCGCGGCCATAGACTGGGCAGCCAAAACGGCTGTGCTATTCGGTGTCAGCTCGCTGATGAATCCGTAGATGTCATGTTGATCGGGCGGCATCAGTACAACGGTCGGATCTAACAAGGGCAGATTGAGATAGAAGGTCAGCAAGTCACTCGCGTCCTGGGCCGCCGGCGTGCCATTAATAGGGCCCGCTACCAACGCGATATGTTGAAGCTTAGCTCGGGTGTTGGCGCTCATTGATCCGGTTGAGTCGAGAGTGACTACAGTCCCCTCGCTATGCGCTTCGATATCGAATGTTCCGCCATATGAACATGGAGAGTCGAAGAGCGAGTTCAGAATTGCGGCGATGGATTGGGCGGAGGTATTGATGTCGTTCCACCACGCATAGTTGATTCCAAGAACCGTTTGGTAGGGGCCTGGGGGAGAGAACGAAGCACTCGCCGCCCAGCCAATTTTCTGACCGAAGGAATCCTGTGCTGAACTGAACATTCCATGAACAAGAACGAGCGTCCGGGATCCTGTCGGGCAATATCCATTTGGCGCGTCAGCGAAGGAGGTTTGAGCATCATTCCAGACTTGAAGCCAGGCATTCCCTGTATGTCCGAGCGTGCTTGTCTGTGGCGAAGTCAAACCAATTAGAAGCGTACTTGAGCCCTCGAGCATGGTTGAATCGACCTGGACGGTAGTTACGTTTTGGGTTGCGTCGTAAGAGGAAGGAAGAGCGAAGTAATTATCCTTGCCATCATTTACATCGAGTACGCCGAGCGCGTTTTGAAGCTGGGTAGCGGTGAGACCTTGTCCACCCTGGACCACAAAAGTCAAGCTGGTCACGTCCGAACTGAGATTCGACTTGATTGGTCGCTGGATGCTGGCTGCACCTGATGGCGAATCAAAGGACATCAGAAGCGATGGACCTATGCCGCCGAAAAGTGCGTTAGTTGGCTGCGTCGCGAAAGAATTCAAGGTGAGCGTCACCGAGACGTCTGCATTGAGCACCCCCGGTGGAATTGTGGCGCTGTTTCCGCCTGGTAATGTTATTGTCCCGCCACCGGACGCCTTTATCGGTTGCGTGACAGTCGCTATCGTTCCTGAAATAAGGATGGACACAGAACTGGATTTCGTTGCGTCCATGGAACTGGTTGCTCCGACGCTCACGATATAGGCACTCGGCGCAGTTGTTGGGGCTTGATAAAGCCCATCAGCTGTGATGGTTCCATATGTAGCGCTGCCTAGCGCTGTACCGTTCACTGTCCATGTGACGCCGGAACTGTACGTACCCGTCCCCGATACCTTTGCCGAGCACTGGCTCGCCTGTCCAGTTTGTACGATTGCAGAAGTGCACGAAACTGTGACCGACGATATTGTCGGCGTAACAGGAGGAGTCGTACCGCCCCCATTGCTGCCTCCACCCCCTCCACAGCCAGCAAAAAAACAAATCAACAAGAGCGGATGAAGCAAGGATGAGCGTACCGCAGAGATCCCTCGTGGCAAAAAGAATGGTTGTTGGTTTGACGATAAGAGAAAAAACGGTAACTTTTTGCTTCGGCGTTTTTCATTGGAACTGCGAGTAATCACGATTCTCCGTCTCATAGTCGCTCTCCGCCCTTGAAGCCCGTCAACGCGAGTAATGGTGAGCAGACTCGCGAGATTGCTCTCACTCGACAATCTCCCATCCCACATCGCAATTGGTTTGAGGTTGTTGTGCTTGGGAAGTGAGAATCACTCTCTTCGTCCCATCCTGATTTGGCTTGATGGTGAGGAGCCATACTTGTCGATCGAAGTTAAACTTGAGCCGGCCTGAGGGAAGATGATCAAAGGTGACCTCGCCGTTATACGCAACTGGCGGTCCCTGGTAGTGCAAGATTCCGGAGCGCTGTGCTGCCGGCACGCCCGCGGCTCTCGGCACCACGGACACAGTTGGCGGCGCAACGGCAGGTAATTTAATTGGGCTGGCCTGCTTTCGGCTTGAATCATCCGTTGTGGCTGCAGGTGCGGCGGGCGGTTGTACCTTGCTCGTTGGCGGTTCGGGATCGATTGGGGAGGGCTTGCCTTGAGGTTGAACTGAGTCCTTCACCTCACTGTCCGCGCGCTCAAGCGGTTGAACCGACGTAGGCTGCTGCGCTCCAACCGACGCAACTGAGGCGAGTGAAGCCGATCGATGCGAATAGACGCGCCATCCCCAATAACCCCCTCCCAGCAGGACCATGAATGTTGCAGAGAACGCAATCATCGCGACTCGGTGTCTCGTTCCCAGCCGTGAAGTCGAGGGCTGCATGGAGGAGGCGATTTCAGGAATAGTCGAAGGGGCCAAAGTTGGTTGTGCTTCCGAAGACTCTGATGAACGAATCCACTTGGGATCGGCTTCCGGCTGCTGTATACAAGGGACATCTACCTTTGCCACCGTCGCTGAAACCCTGGGTGCGGCACCCATCACTTCACCCATCTCCATGGTTTGTTCTTCAATCTTCTTCGGGGCGGTGCGCACCTCCCTCGGAGACTGGGGAATGTGCAAGGTTGCGGAGGATGAAGGCTCGAAGGGAGTGGTCCGTTGAACAACGGCAGGAGCGTCGACTATTGCCGAATCGAAAACGTGGCCGCACGTTTTGCAGAATCGTTTACCAGCTATGACGAGAGTGCCGCATTGAGAGCAGCGGAGAACGTTCTGTTCGCCAAGGGAAGGCGGGGCGACTGCTGATGCGGGTTCAACAACCGCATCCTTGATATCATTCACGGCGTGCCCGCACTGCCGGCAGAATCGATTTCCCAAAGTCAGCGTCGACCCACAGTGATCACAGCATTCTGCTGCCGGGACAGGCCTTTCCGGACCCCCTGTTCTAGGAAGCGCCTGCCCACAACCCCCGCAGAAGCGCTTGTTCTCGGGAACTTGGCGTCCGCATCCTGGGCAAGACCGCGTTTCCATATCAGTTCGCCTTCGCGCCGCACTCATCGCAGAAGGCGGCTCCCATTTCAAGAGGTTGATTGCAATTCTTGCAACGTTGCTGTGCAGGGATTGGCTCGAGAGCCTTGGCTGGGGGTGCAGGTGGACGGGGTTCAACCACCGGATTGGGGAAGTGCGATCTGTCTAAATTCAGGGTCTTTTCGCGCCTGGTATCTACAAGCCACTGTACGAGGCTGCACACATAGGCAGCCGCGGTTTCATCGACGTTCTTGCCTTCGATAATTGATCTCTTGAAGGCAATTTCACTTACCAGCCCACCGAGGTCTGTGAAGCCTATAACCAACCTCTTGTTAAGAAAGAAATAGAGCAGGGCAAAAACGATACCGGGAATCCCGAGAAGAAAGAAAGTTAACAGTCCAATAATGACGCCAAGCACAAGCGCTTCAATCAAAGGCCGCCTGAAGGCATAAAACATCGAGCAGATGTGTTCCATCGGAGTCACGAAGTTGAAAGTTCCTTCTAACGACGCCTGCTGGATTATGATTCTGTCTCCACGAATCTTCAGGCTTGCGGTTGGGCTGATTCCCAACAGGTTTAGCAGCCAGGAGATTAGTCCGCCGGCGCGGCCTTCGATGTCAACGTAGTTTTCCTGCTCATCCGCCTCGCTCCCAGCACTCCACGACTTGACCACATATGCGTTATTGAAAAGTTTCATGTCTACGATGCCGTTCTTTCGTTGGCGCCCGTCTTGGAGGCGACTTTTGCCCCGCATTCACCGCAGAAGACCGAATCCAATTCAAGGTGTCTGCCACAAGCTCTGCAGGCGACTGGGACTGGGGCACGGGGTTGTATTGTTCCGCTAGAATTCCCTTCGGGGCCGTTTCGATGACCTCCTGTAGCCGGTTCGGTAGGTTTCACGTTGTCTTTGCGAACGGTGAGCAAGTAGATGTTCAACGCTGTACCGGCAATCAAGAAGGCGATTGTCATGGAGAAGCCCACCTCAAGATGAGCGCTGCCCATCCCCTGGGTTGCGCTCTGAATCTGGCTTTCCATGCGAGAAGCCATGATCCCCAGTGAGGCAGAACCCACTCCGCCGGCGATCGCCCGGGGAACCGCAAGTCTTGTGCCGGCGAGGCTGAGACCTACACCCACAATTGCGCAAAGAGCAGCCACAGCGGCAAAGGGATCAGGGGCGATTTCCTGACTCTTCGGCGGCCCAAATGGCTGAGGAACCTGTATCGACGTACCTGTCGCCATCTGCTGTCCACTGAGGGTTATGACCTTGACTCCCCCGCAGGACACAGTGACGAATGGAAGGAAGAAACAGAGAATGCTGCCTGCGAAGAGCAGAATCGAGGCAACCGATTTTCGCTTGTCCATGACTTACTCGTTCCTTCCATCTGACATCAGGTTGAGAACCCAGAGTGCTCCCCGCTTACGAAGCCTGGCACGGTCTATTGACCCCCTCCTGGTCCCGCCTGAGCGGTAGCATCTTTCTCTGCTTGGTCGCCCTGCTGCGACTGCTGCTGAATCTCTGCAGCGACGTTTGGATCTGGCGGCGGAGCGATTGATGCATACTGCGATTCCGAGGGTTTTGCCTGCGCCGACGGGGGTGCAACCGGAAGGCCTCCGTGGCCTTGCTTGGCTTGGAGTTCCTGGAGTCCTTGATCAATGGTTTCCCGCATGTGATTCTGCATTTCCTGGAGATCCTCCAGCGAGACCGAAACCGTTGCCGATTTCTGGCACTCCTGACCGCCTTTACTTGAGAGCACAACCAGGTCGGCGATCTTTGCGTCAGTCGGCGGTGCGGATCGGAGTGCAAGCACGTCGCCGTCACTTAGAGCACATTCTGTTTGCGTTCCGTCGACCAAGTCGAGCGGGGATCCGACGACAAAGACGTGCTGCTTGCCGTTGGCAGCATCGCTCAACATGCGGTCGATGCCGCTGGACCCAGGGTTTCCATCCGCCTGAGCAGTCTGAAGCGCGGCTTCCTGATTTTCTAGTGCCAACTGACTCTTCACTTCGTCCGCAATCTGCTGTTTCACTTCCGGTGTGAGTGTGGGAGACCCGCTCGAGGCTGGGCTGCCGTCCACTTCCCCGGCTTCTTGATGGGCTGCGTAGGCGGTCTGCAAGTCTGCAGAGATCATGTAGTCCGTCAGCCAGAAAGACGCAGATGGATAGGCGGGGTAGGGAGCGAAGTAATAGCCGTAATACCCATACCAGGGATTGCCGGCCCAACCCCAGCCGTAAATGACTGGCGTCGCCCACGGGTTATAGGCCCAGCCGTAGAATCCCGGCGCATAGTAGTAGCGCGGACCGTACACATTCAGGTATAGACCACGGTAAGGATACCCGTAGTAAAGGTGGTTGTACGCATGCCCGTGGTAAAAGTATGTCCGCTGCACAAACTCGTGACCGCGATAGGAATAGGGGTGCTGCACGAATCCCGGGCGACCCTTTTGAAAGACCGTACGATTGTGGTTACTATCCTCTATCGAAGTTCTCTGGCTCCCGTTGAGGCCGTGATGAACGGTGAGTCCGCGACTGGTGTCATGGAATTCGCTCGCCTTCCCATTCGAGCGCATCGTGATTGTCTTGCCACCCGGAAGAGCCTTTTGAGAAACGTTCTTGGGAAATGGCGTCTCTGTGGTCTTTTTAGGTGGCACGACGCTTCCTTTGGACGTCGTCGGAGTTCCTCCAGGCTTATTTCCATTGAGGCTGGCTGGCCTTGCTCCATTCAGCGCTGGCCCGCTTTGCCTAGGCGCACTGCCGCTGGCTGTATTCGCGGCAGGCTTCGCGGGAGCGGCCGGGGCGGGTTTGGCGGGAGGGGTCTTCTTGTTGTCCGTCGCGCTCGTGAGTACCGTGAAACTCAAGAATCCGCACAGCGTAATCGCGGCGGTAACGCATCGCGTCGCTCCGTGGCCAGATATAGTCATAAGTCTTTTTCCTCTCTCAATCTCGTGTTCATTCCCAGATCCGAACGCGCAGTACTATTCGACGTCGCTGACTTTTCCGTTGGTAAATGTGACCTTCATCTTCGGTTCCGAATAGAAGAAGATCTCGCGTGCTCCGACAACTGCCTTGCGCTGCGGTTCTCCCAGGTCTGCTGCCACTTTGATTTTGGTCTCTCCTATGGAGACCGTTGGGGCGGGCTGCGGGGGCGGTGGCGGCGGAGGAATATCCTGGTATTGCGTTGGAGGAGGAGGAGGCGGCTCGGCGGGGGTCGAAGCTGCATTCGCCGTCGCGATCTGCTGGGTGCCTTGATCTTCAGACGGCTGCACTTGAAGCACTTCTGAGATCACCTTAAGTGCCTCTTCGGGGGCCGGAACACTTCCCTTCGGAAGTAGGAACTTGATCGTTCCGAAATACCGGCCGTCATCATACGCATCAGTGACCACCTGGACCAGAATTGCATCCTTGGTAAGCTCGAGAGCGCGCACCAGAACTTTTTCGCCGGCAACGAGTTTTTTCTGAGGAATGCTGCTGGATCCACCAGGGCGCCCCAGGCCATCAGCCATGTCAACTCCCAACAGATCCCCGAATCCCTGGGTCAGCTTATCCTTCTTAAGCACACTGATCGGGGCAACTGGCACGGTGACGCTGAACACAAGCAGGTTATCTTTCAATAGCGCAACAACCGCACCCTGAGTCACGATTGTTTGCTTGTCAGCGGTGAACTTCGTGGGAACGAATTGTGCATCCAGCTTCTTGATTAAGTCAGGCTGCGCATCTGCTTGGACTAATCCCCCAATTAGCACTGCGGCGACAACCAGCATGTTCATTTGTCGCATCGTATTCCCCCTTTTTCTCGACTCCGACAGATCACTTCACTGAAACCGGATTTGTCGGATCCTCGGCCTCTGCAGAGTCAGGCGCGAACAACCAGCAGTCAGACGGTATGTTCCGCAGTTTCCCAATTCCGGCCCCAACATACTCCGGTTGAAGGAACGCCAACCGACCTTCCCGACGCCGAACTATCCGTGAAAATCGCTTGTGATAATGAAGGCCGAAGCGCTAATCTTCCGCAAGAGACCAGATATGACAGGAATTGACTTTTGCTGACATTAGGCAAAATGACGCCTTTTTCCCTATCGAGGGCTCCTTTCTGATTTAGCGCTTTCCAGATTGCAGAAGCTTATGTCAACACAAGCCACGGGAAACGAAAGACTGGATGGTTGGGAAGCCATCTCTAAATACCTGGGTTGGAATTCCCGAACAATCATCCGTTGGGAGAAGCAGCGAGGACTACCGGTACACCGAGTACCCGGAGGAAAGCGGCAGCCGGTATACGCCTACCGCCACGAGCTCGATGAGTGGTTCAGTCGTACGTCCTCTTCGGCTACATTGATCGCACCCACCATAGATGCCGACCTGCTTGAGCAACCACTTCGTGGGTCGGATACCACTCCCCAACCCTGGAAGGCGCCTTTGTATGGAGGTGTATCGACCCTTCTCGTCCTGGGAGCTGCATTGGCGGTAACTTGGTACGTGTCAAGGCAACCTGTGATTCAAATCACCGCCCTGTCGCAGCTCACAAGTAACGGCACCCATAAGGTCGGCCTCGTAACGGATGGCAAGGAGATCTACTTTCATGAAGGCGAAGGAGGCGCGGGGCAACTTTCCGCGATGTCCGTCGCGGGGGGCCCCATTCATCGAGTACCGGTGCCGTTTCCAGGCCCGGAACCCGAGGATGTCAGCCGAGATGGAAGATACCTTTTGGTCCGATCCCACACCGTTAATTCCGACCAAGACCCTCTGTGGGTTGTCCCTGTGTCGGGTGATCCGCCCCGTCAAATCGAAGGTTTGAAATGCTCCGCCGCATCCTGGTCTCCAAGTGGGAAATGGATCGCCTGCGGTTTCGATGATGCGGTGTATCTCATATCTTTCGACGGTGCGAAGTCGCACCTTTTAAGTCGATTCGATGGCATGCCAAAAACACTCGTGTGGTCACGGGATGAACGACACCTGTTCGTTGATCTTCGCAGCCTGGCATCTGGTCCAGACTCCTTGTGGCAAGTAGACTTCGATAACATTTTGCAGGTCGCTCAAGTTGCGCCAGTTCATGTACCGGGCTCAGAATGTTGCAAGCAAGACTTCTTGGCTCGGGTCGGCGGCTCCCTAATCTCAGTAATGAGAGATGCGAAATCTGACCATTTGAGCCTGCTCAGCAACAGCGCGTGGTGGCGGCGCCAGGCGTGGCACTCAACGGCCATCTCAACGCAATTCCAAGTGATCGGTGGAATTGCCGCAAATGAAAACGGCAAGGAGCTTTTGCTTCTGACCGCTATGCATCCTCAGGCCGAGCTCGTTCGCTATAGCCCATCGATTCGCAGCTATACCGCGCTGCTACCAGGTCAGTCCGCCACCTATGTTGACATATCGAGGGACATGAGCTCCGCGACTTATGTAGACTCGCAGTCCTTTTCGCTTTGGGTGAGCCGAACTGATGGTTCCGATCGAAGACAGTTGAGCCCGCCGGGCATGTCAGTGGAGTTACCACGCTGGTCACCAGACGGGAAACTGATCGCTTTCATGGCAAACACCTCCCACCGGACCTATAGGGTCTTTATCGTCCCGGCAAGTGGCCGGGAGATCAAGGAAGCTTCAGAAGGCGATGATTCCCAAGGGGCGCCCACTTGGTCTCCTGATGGCAGATATTTGGTTTATGGCGGGGTTCTCTGCCAAGAAAGCCACTCTTGCGCGATCCACAGAATTGATTTGCAAACGGGCCATGTAACCACAATTCCTGGCTCGACGGGGCTTCAAACAGCACGGTGGTCCCCTGATGGCCGCCACATCGCTGCGCTTGATGGGGTTCAAAAGCAGCTCCGTGTGTTCGACTTTGGGCGCGAGGAGTGGAGGACTCTTGCCGAAGGAATTGACGGAAATGACGTGAGCTGGTCGTCGGATTCGAGATTCGTTTACACAAAGAGATCGAGTAGTGGGAAAACTGAGATTGTACGAGTCGCTATCGATGGCGGCTCGTTGCAGACCGCCCTGAATCTTGACTCCTTTGGCAAATCCATGGGTGATCCAGGCATTTGGTTCTCTGTGGCCCCCGATAACTCAGTCCTCATAAGCAGATGGGTCAATGGAGCAGAAATCTATTCCTTGAGTTACGAAATGCGATAAACCGGAACGCCCCAGCAGGACCATTCTCAGCGTCATAAGCTATACGTTTTGACACGGCCGGATCTCTTCGATCCGGCCATTGATTTTGTTGGGTTTAGGAGGGGCGTTTTTCGAGGGCTTTTGTCACAGCCGAGATTTGTTTGTGGATGTCGTTGATGATGCCGCGCTGCTGCTTCAACTGGCGGTGTAGCGGTTCTTCGCCGGCACGGGCTTTCTCGAGCTGATCGTTGAGAGCCTCATTGGTTTGCTGGAGGCATTTGCGG
>Ga0182013_10006854_pt1 | contig 12745 bp, 9 predicted proteins | sample 612S2MmetaG_FD_120487 | JGI IMG/M metagenome (GOLD analysis project Ga0182013, IMG submission 120487) | Permafrost microbial communities from Stordalen Mire, Sweden - 612S2M metaG | ecosystem: Environmental > Terrestrial > Soil > Wetlands > Permafrost | place: Sweden: Stordalen | collected... | reverse complement strand
GCCTCCGGAGCCTCCTGCAAAGCATAACGCGCGGCGATCGTTTCTTCCACCGGGATGCCGGGACGATCGAGCAGCGGCAGTGCCGCTTCGAACCGTCCGCAGCGCGAGCCGACCAGCGTGATCTCGTTGACGATCAGCGGCGCGGTATCCACCGCGACCGTCCCATGCACCGTCGATTTCAGAATCACCGTGCCGCGCGGCAGCACCATCGCCGCCGCGGCCCGCAGACCCTCCGCCGTACCGGTGGCATCCACTACCCAACTATACTGCGCCGTCGGCTGCCGATTCCCCGCAAACTCCACCTCGACGCCCACCGCCGCGGCGATCCGCAGTTTCTCCGCATGCCGCCCGAACTGGCGGACCCGGAAGCCGTGCGCGCGCAACACCATGGCGATCAGCAGTCCCAATTTGCCGTCGCCCAGGACCGCGACCGTTTCGCCGGGCGGAATGGCTACCTGGTCGAGGATCTCGCAGGCTGCCGCCAGAGGCTCGGTGAAGACGGCGCGCTGATTGTCGACGCCATCGGGCACGATGTGCAGATTGCGCTCCGGCAGGACGAAATACTCCTGGAAGGCGCCGGGATGCTTGACGATTCCCAGCACCGTGCGGTGGGGGCAGTGCCGCCCCAGATCGCGGGCGCACCATTCGCACGCGTGGCACGCCAGGTTGATCTCGCCCACCACCCGCCGTCCCACCAGCGAAGGGGTGTCGGCGGCGGCGACTTCGGCCACGAATTCGTGTCCGGGAATGCCCGCGAAACCGTAGTAGCCACGCTGTAACTCCAGGTCTGTGTTGCAGATCCCGGCTGTGAGCAGGCGCAGGAGGGCAAAGCCGGGAGGACGTTCGGGGATGGCAATCTCGCGCACCGAGACGGCGCCATTCTGCAGGTAGACGGCCAGCATAAATCCTATCTTAGGTGGCTAACGAGGTGATAACTATCCTTCACCCCCGAATGAGGGCGAAAGATAGCCCGCAATTTAGCATCAGGCTTTTCCTGTATTTCCTATTGTGTAGCCCTAGTAGTTCTGGTACAAAAGTGATATGCTCTTGCGCAAAAAGATAGCCGGCGCCTCCATTAGTCGCTCGAAAATCGTCCCCATTCGGGGGTATGGCAGGCAATTGGAGAGCTTGTACGCTCGCCGTTCCGCCGTCGAGACTTTGATACGGTCTCTGGAGGACTATCAGCGTTTTCGCGCCCAAAAGACTGAATCCATAGAAAGTAAGACAGCCTGAGTTATTTGGGTAATACAGCTTGGACGCGGGCTGCCAGTTCGGGACCGGATAGATTCCCCGGATGGTATAACCGAACAACCCCGGCGCTGTCGATCAGCACCAGAGTTGGCGTAGTACTGGCTCCGTATTTCAGGAAATTGGCATTGCTGAGCGGCGCCGAAACGTTTCCCAGCGGAACGTAGAACTGCTGGCGAACCGCTTCGATGTACTTCCTCTCCACTGCCGGCTCGGCCTCCTGCCCTTCCGCCGCATACCCGTAATAGCGGGTCGGGGCGATCAGCACCAGCCCTTTGGGACCGTAAACCCTTTCAATCTCAGCCAAAACAGGGACTTCAGCCTTACAGTCGACGCACCAGTGCGCCCAAAAGAAGAGCAGCACGGGATGCCCGCGCAAAGCTGCCAGCGTTACGGGTTTAGCGCCCAGCCAGTCCGTTTCTTCGAGCGCCGGCGCCGGCTTGCCTTCCAGGCTCAGCAGATTGAGGTTCTTGTGCAGCCGCTCGCCGATGGACGTATTGCCGAACAAAGCCAATTGCTCGTTCAGGAACGTGACGGCATCGCTGCGCGCACCGCGGGCCGCCAGCACCTGGGCGTGAACTTCAATTGCAGCGCCGACGGCGGTCGGCAGCCATTGGTCGGAATCCAGCTTGTGAGTGCGCAGCAGCTGGTCGGCGAGCTTGCGGGTCTCCACAGCGTAGGCCTCCGCCCGGTCGAAGTGCTTCGCCCCCAGCTCACCGCGAGCCAGCCAGGAGAGCGCCGCCGCGAATTCCGGGGTGTTGCCGGACTGCAATCGGGACGCCTGCACCGTGCGCTCGGCGGCCGCCAGATCATTGCGCGCAATCAGGTCCTTGACGTCGTTCGCCAGCGTGAGAAATAGGAACAGGGCGGGCACCATGCGTACGATTTACAGCAGCGAATCGATGATCTGCGTCACTTCGGGACTCGTCCAGTCCTTCGGTTCGGCGATCTTCTGAAGCACGCGCCCCTGGGCATTGATAATGTAAGTCTCGGGGTACATGTAGGTGCCGAATTCCTCGTGCGTTTTCAGTTCGCGGGCGGTCAGGAAAGTGGGCGCATATTTCTGCAGGAATCTCTGGTACGCCTGCGGGTCCCTATCGACGCTGACGCCGAGTACCACTACGCCTTTGGAGGCATACTCCTGGGCGAACCTGCTGAGCGAAGGCGTCTCTTCGGCGCACGGACCGCACCAAGAGGCCCAGTAATTCAAAACCAGCAGTTTGCCGCCGAAATTGGAGAGCGAGACCGTGCGGCCATTGTCGGCGGTGATGGTGAAATCGGGAGCCGTGTCACCCGCTTCTACGACGCGCTGGTGGATGCCGGCGTATATCACGTAGACCAGGACCGCCGCGAGAACGCCGATACCCAGTCGTAGAAATCGATCGATTTTGACGCTTTGCATAACTGAAATCTATAATCGTATTGTATCCCCGCCCGCGCCGCCGGCGTCCAAAAAGAGGCCTAAGAATGCTTATTACCCGCAAAGTAGAGTTCTCGTCCTCCCATATGTGCCGCCGTCCGGAGCTGTCGGAGGAGGAAAATCGCCGGATTTACGGCCTCGCCGCCAATCCGCACGGTCACGGACACAATTATGTGCTGGAAGTGAGCCTCGAGGGCGATCCCGACCCGGTGACAGGCATGGTGCTCGATCTCAAAGAGCTGAAGGAGATCCTCACACGCCACGTGGTGGACGTGTACGATCACCGTTTCCTGAATCACGAAGTGCCGCCGTTCGACCGCGTAGTGCCCACGCCGGAGAACATCGCGCGCGATATCTGGCAACGCCTCGAACCGCATCTCAACGGCGGGCGGGGGCGCCTCCGCACGGTGCGGGTTTACGAAACGCCGGATTTCTATGTGGATTATTGCGGAGAGCAATCGTGTTCCGCGTAACCCGCAGCTACCGGTTCGCGGCATCCCATCGCCTGCACGCGCCGCAATTGAGCGAAGAGCAAAACCAAGCCATTTATGGCAAGTGCAATAACCCCTTTGGGCATGGCCACAACTATGTGCTGGAGGTGACGGCTCGTGGACCCGTCGACGATTCCGGCCGCGCGCTCGATCCCGTCCGCTTGGACGATTTGGTTCGGCAGCAGGTGCTCACGCCTTTTTCGCACCGCAATCTGAATACGGATGTTAATTCGTTTGCGGTGCAAGTGCCCACGTCGGAGAACCTGGCGGTCGAGATCTGCCGTAGATTGAAGGAGAACTGGGCGGCGGTATTCCCCGGAGAGTGGCCGAAATTGGAGCGAGTCCGCATCGCCGAGACCGCGCGCAACATCTTTGAAGTGAAGGCTCATGAAATCGACTAAAGCATTGGTGAAAGTGATCCCCACGAAACCGGAAGAACCGAATCTCGCCCCTCAGGTGCGCGAAATCCTGGCGAAACTGGGAGAAGATCCTACCCGCGAAGGGCTGGCCGATACGCCGGTCCGCGTGGATAAGGCGTTGAAGTTTCTGACCAGCGGCTACGCTGCCGACATCCGCAAGCTGGTCAACGGCGCGCTCTACGAAGTGAAGTACGACGAAATGGTGGTGGTGCGCGATATCGAATTCTTCAGCCTCTGCGAGCACCACCTGCTGCCGTTTTTCGGCAAAATGCACGTGGCGTATCTGCCCAAGAATAAGGTCATCGGATTAAGCAAGATTCCGCGCATCGTGGACGCTTTTGCGCGCCGTTTGCAGATTCAGGAGCGTTTGACCCAGCAGGTAGCGCAGACCATTGAGGAGATGATCGATCCGGTGGGGGTTGGCGTGATCTGCGAGGCGCGTCACTTCTGCATGATGATGCGCGGCGTGGAGAAGCAGCATTCCGGTGCTATGACCAGCGCGATGCTGGGAATTTTCCGCGATCGCAAGAAGACGCGCGACGAGTTTCTGGCGCTGGTGAATCATAGGGGACGCGAATTCTAGAAGGAAACCGCTGGCTCACGCGCGCGGCTCGGAAAGACGTTGAGGTGTTACCGAGCCGCGCGCGTGAGCAAGCGGTTTGATGTCCAAACTCCTGTCCCGACAGGATTTCTACCCGGCGGCCCTCGTGACTAACATAAGAGAGTCGTGGAATCGCCCGGCTTAGACTTTTTGCTCTCCCGATCCGTCTCGAAAGTGATGCGACTTGTCACTTCGCTGGCGATGGCAGTGTCGATCGCCTGCGCCTCCGAGTTGTCGACCACCCCAAATGCCGCTCCGGCAGTACCGCTCGGCTGTGCCGGGAGCGCTACCCTTGGCACGTTCCAGCTTTCCGTCCGCCCGTTTGCGCAAGGGGCGCCCCTGCCCCTGAAATCAGTGGCGAGCGTTCCGGCCGGATCGCGCCTCATCTGGAATCCGGCGCATTTGAGGCTGCCCCCTTCGAACAGCGCGGAGGTCACGGTAATCGTGGTGCCGGCGAGCGACGGCATTCTCCTCACCATGGAACCTCGCAAGGCATCGGAGCGCACCGAATGGCAGTTGCTGCAGCGTCCCAAGGTAATCGCACTCGTCTACGGGCCGCAGGGCCTGAACGAAGGCAAGCTGCGGTCGCTGGTGACGCGCAATCAGGACCTGCTGCGCGAGCTCGCCGACTACGCCGAGCAGAGCTCGGAGGTCGAGACGCTGGTGCAGGAACTGGCCGATGCGGAGCAGTCGCGCGCCGGCGCCGGGACGGCGCTCAAAGGCGTTTCCGCGGAATACGGAGTGAGCGCGCAGAAGCTGAGCGACGCCAGCAGCTCCGGCCAGCAGGCGTCTATGCTGCTGAGTGCCCTGATTCCCGCCGCCTCCAACTACGACCCGCTGGCCGCGCAAAGCGCGCAGGTACAGCAAACCGGAGGATTGGCTGCTTCGGTAGCCGGCCTGTTCTTCGGCAATCCGGTGGCTCTGGCTGCCGGAGGCGCGGCGCTGTTTTCGAATCTGAAGACCATCCTGTTCCCCAACACGGAGTTTCGCTCGGCGTTCGCGCAGAGCGCCGAGAAAGGCAATCTGGCGCTGTGCACCAAGGCCCAGGGCGCGAAACTGAAGACGCGGGCGGCATATTTGTGGGCCTATCGCGTGCCGCAGATGTCCAAGCCTGGGTTTACGCTCGCCAAGTCTCCGAATCTGCCGCTCGGGATCAAGTCCACCGTGGAATTGAAGCCCACTAAAGACGGTGCGGCCAAGGATCTGGCGTTTGCCCGCGACTGGCGGCTGGTCTCCGACGCGGGCGCGGGCGCTTTCACCGTCCCCGTCACCGCCACGCCGGCGGGCGCGCTCGAAGTCGACCTCTCGAAAATCAAACTGCCAGCCGGCGATTATCGGCTGGGCTACACCTGGGATTGGGATTCGGCGTTGGTGCAAGGCACGGTTCACGTCCATCCGGCCGAAGATTTCTCGCATATCGGGCTCACGCCCGAAGAGCACGATAAGCTGATTCAGGGCAGCGGCATTGTCACGGTGGAGCTGAGCGGGCCCGATTTCGAGTTCCTGGAGAAAGCTACGATTGAATCTTCGGGCCGCGGTTCTAAGCCGGTGGAGACGGAATTCCATCTGCCGCTAGGAAAGCGCGGAGGCCCGCAAAACGTGGTGGCGTTCGATATCGACACGGCCAAGCAGGGGACTTACACACTTGGCTTGGCGCAGGCCGATGGTATTACCCAGAAGGTTCCGATCACGGTATTGCCCCCCAATCCGAAGGTCTCCAATCTGCCGCTGCGCTTGAACACCGGCGAATCGCGGCAGACCATCCGACTGCAAGGAACCGGCCTGGACCGGGTGGAAGCCGTGACTTCAGACGCCGGCGAAATCAGTGGAGCGGCCGATGCGGACGACTGGTCGGGTGAGATTCACCTGAAACCCGGTTTGAAGCGAGGGCAGAATTTCGCGATCGTTCTGAAGGTCAAAGGGCTGGACAACCCTGTCACGCTGCCGGGGGCGATCGAGATTGTGGGAGTGCGGCCGCAGATCCAGTCCGTGCAGAAGTCTCTGCCGGGCGCATTCGGGGTGGAGATCGCCGCCGACGAACTGCCTGCGGGAATGCCCATGGGGTTCGCGTTGAATCTGGATCGCGTGCATGATTCGAGCCTTCCGCGGCTCGATCTGAGCTGCCAGAGCGGCGAGCTGCGGCGCGAGCTCACGCTCACCGCCGGCACGCCCCTCGCAGGCGCGAGCCTGACCAGCGCGGGACCGGGGGCGCTCTACCTCTCCGTCGATCCCGGGGCCGTCGGTTATCCGGGCTGCAAACTATCGGCGACGGTGATTGTGGACCCCGATGGCAGAAGCGCGCCCTACATCCTCGGGCGGGTCATCCGCGTCCCCCGGCTCGACAAATTCGCGCTCACCAGCGAGAAGGTAGGGGACGCGAGCTACGGCGGTACGGTGGACGGGCACGATCTGGACGTGATCGAGAAGGTGGGCTGGGACGCCGCCAACGGAATACCGGTGGAAGCCATTCCGACTCCCGTGCCAGGCGAGCACCCCAGCCAGAATCTGCGCGTGGTTATGCCATGGCCGGCGCCGGGCCCGCACGCTCCGCTGTACATCTGGCTTCGTGGGGAATCGCAGGGGCGGAAGACCGCGGTTTCCTATTGACCGCTTGCTGACTTGACGCGCGCGGCTCGGAAACACACGTCCCGCTGGGCCTCCGGGTGGCGTCCTGGCCCCCGCGTGGCTTAAAGTGTAAGAGAATCAATCCTGTGAGGATGTAATGCCATCATTTCGCCGAGCGTCGATGTTTTTGTTGATTTGCCTGACACTGGTATCCTGCCGGCGCGATCCCAACGTCGCCAAGAACCAGTACCTGGAGAGCGGCAACAAGTACTTCGATCACGGCCGCTACCGGAACGCCGCCATCCAGTATCTGAATGCCATCAAGAACGATCGCAAATACGGTCCCGCCTATTACAAGCTCGGCCTGGTCTACCTGAAGTTGAGTCCCCCGCAGGTGGGCGCCGCTATCGGCAATTTCCGCCATGCAAAGGAGTTATTGGAGGGAAACCAGGCGTACCAGGAAGAATACCGGGACGCCATGGTGCGCCTGGCGGAACTCGATCTCACCTACGCCGCGCAGAGCGACAAGACCGTCATCGAGCATGAGGTGCCGGATATTTGCGAGAAGCTGTTCAAAAAAGATCCTAATTCGTTCGACGGATTTCGCTTGTCGGGCGATCTCAATTTCGCCAAGTATGGACAGTCGCTGAATGTTGCCGGACCGACCGTGGCGAATCAGTTCCTGGACGCGGCCATGGAGAATTTCCAGAGGGCCGACAAAATCAAACCCAACGATGCTGGGATTTCCATGCAGATCGGAATGATTCTGGTGCAGCAGCACCGGGATGCGGAAGCGGAGCCGTATCTTCGCAAAACGATCGAGAAGGAAAAAGCTTCCTCGCGCGCGATCGTCGAACTGTACAGGCTCTACATGAGGGAACAGAAGTCGGGCGCTGCCGAGCAAGTGCTGAAAGAAGCGATTCAGAATAATCCCAAGAGCCCCGAGTACCGGGTGCTTCTGGCGCGTCACTACTTGACGCTAGGGCGCCGCGACGACATGTTGAATGTTCTGGCGGACATCAAGGCTCACGCCAAGGACTTCGAGTCCGAGTCCGTGGCCGTGTACCAGGTGGTGGGCGACTTCTACTATCGGACCGGCGACGCCGATTCGGCCATCCGCGAATATCGCGAAGGCATCCAAAAGGACGCCAAGCGCAAATCCACCTATCAGCACCGCATCATCGAGGTGCTGCTGCGCCAGGGAAAGCGTGGCGAGGCCGCCGAACTGAACAACGAGATTCTGAAAGCGAACCCTAAGGATCCCGACGCGAAGAGCCTGTCGGCGAGTTTCCTGCTCGATCAGGGCGATGTGAACGCCGCGCTGACTCAGTTGCAGGCGGTGGTGACCACCTCGCCGGATAATGCGGTGGCGCATTTTCAACTCGGCCGGGCTTACCTGGCGAGCGGCCGGCAGGATGGGCGGGAAGCGGCGCGGCAGCAGTTCGAGAGGGCTATTCAGCTCCAGCCGAATCTGCTGCAGCCGCGGATCGGGCTGGCGGAATTACAGGTGATGCATGGCGAATACGAAGCCGCTCTGGACACCGTTCAGACCATCCTGCAGAGAGATCCCGGAAACCTCAACGCGAAGATGATTCAATCGCAGGCGTATCTGGGGCAGAAGAAGTTCGGAGACTCGGACAACCTGCTGGCAGGGGTATTGAAAAGCAATCCCAGTTCGCCTCAGGTCTACTACCAGGTGGGAAGAACCGCCCTTGCCGAAAATAACCCCAAAAAGGCTGAATCGGCTTTCCAGCGTGCCTACGAATTGAATCCCACGAATTCCCAGAGTCTGCTGGGCGTGGTGGAATCGGAGATTCAGCAGGGCCAGCCGGACAAGGCAATGGCTACCCTGCAGAACGAAGCCAAAAAGGCCCCGAACCGGATCGATATCGCATTCCTGATGGGCACTACGGCGAAAAGGGAAGGCAAATTCCAGGATGCGGAGGGCTATTTCACGCGAGTGCTCAACGGTCTCGACAAGAAATCCAAAACGCGGGCCGATCTGTATCTCCAAATCGGCGACTGTTACCGGCTGGCCGGCGACCGCGATACGGCGATTGCCAACTTTGAGAAGGCGAGAGAGATTTTACCCGACAGCGAAATCGTGCTGTCCGATATCGGCAAAGTGATGGATATTGCCGGCCGCCGGTCGGAGGCTCGCAAAGCCTACGAAGCTTGCCTGCGGGTGAACCCCAACAATGCCGAAATTCTGAATAACCTCGCTTATCTGATGGCCGAGACGAACGCCGACCTGGATCAGGCTCTGGGTTACGCTCAGAAAGCCAGGGGACTGAACCCCGGTCTGGGCGAAATCTCCGATACTTATGGATGGATTCTGCTCAAGAAGGGTCTGACTGAGCAGGCCATTCCGGTTTTTCAGGATCTGGTCAGCCGCGTTCCTACGAATGCCAGTTTCCGCTATCACCTCGCCAAGGCATATGCGCAAAAAGGCGAAAATGCGAAGGCGTCGGGAGAGTTGAGGGAAGCGCTGAAACATAGTCCGCAGCGGGAGGAACAGCAGGAAATCCAGGATATGTTGGCCAAGATGGGCGGACGGTAGGCGAAGACCAAGATTTTGTCGTGGCGTTCAGGCTGAAGCCTTTAATGCCGATAGTTTTCCCACTTCCGGGCATCTGCATAAACGGTGGGGCGGACGCCCACGTCCGCGGTCGACCCCCTGGCCGTCCCGCGCGGACCAGGGGGTCCGCCCTTTTGCGCATGACACAAAACTATGCGACATTGGGCTAAAGACTGCGCCACGTCTATTTCTTTACCGTGCCGTCGTAGGTGATGGTGGTATCGGCGGAGAATTTGCGGTACTGCAGGAAGTCCGTTTGGTTGCGATGGTGGTAGGGCGGCGCCCACAGAGTCGTCTCCGAATGCAGCGGCAGCAGGTGGGGAGTGCCGCCTACGTCGATAAAGTCATAATCGAGAGTCAGGGTGACCTTGCGGACGTCGAAACCCTCCGGGAACTGGTCTGCGATGGCAACCAGCCGAACGGCCATTTTGGTGGCGTCGTCGATGTAGACGTATCCGTGCTGGCCCGCTCTCACTCGTTCTTCGTCGTGCAGACTGCTTCCGGAAGTGATCTGGTAATCGGAGTTCGCCTCCGCGATGGCGAAGGTGTAAACGTGGGTGGGACGCGAGCGCAGCAGCGTCCAGTGGTCCCATTCGCGATTCGTGCGCGATTTCAGCGAGAAAATCGCCACCAGTAAGCTCCCGAATTCGTTTTCCGTGACGACGCCGCGCATCTGCTCGTAGGACAAGCCGGTGGATCGATTGTTGACCGTCATCAGCTTGTACTTTTCCCGATGGTCGAAGTAGGTGAGCTGGAGTGTGAGTGTATCTTCCAGCCTCCAGTCGCCGTTATCTTTGGGGTTAAGGTAGCGATGGATCGCTTCGCTGCAAATGAAATCCGGCAGGGATTGGGTGTAGGTGAACGCGTTGTCGTGGGCCGCGTTCCAGATTTGCACCTGCTCGACCGCGGATGGCGCCGGCGGTTCCGGAATGGCTGGCTTGGCGGGCGCCCGCATGCGAGTCGAGTGGTCGCGCAACAACAACAACTCATCCACCGTCTCGGGACCGGCGCCTTCGCTTTGCAAGGTTTCGATGGTGCGATCGTCCAGGCGCTCGGCAAGGTGCGTCTTGCGGACGTCTTTGGCAATGTGGCTGTCGCTGCGGGCGCGCTGTAAATCTTCGCGCACCAGCGCCACCAGATCGCTCACCGAGCCGCGCCCCTGCGCTGCCGCGCTCATGCAAACGGCGATCAGCGCGATATGGCAGCGCACCCGCATAGTCTCCCTAGACGTTCCCTTGCTCTAGGGTATACCGACGGAGCAAATTTCTGTAGGGACTTCCGCGAGGTCCTTCAGAAGGGCCCCACCTTGTACCGGCTGCAATCCGGGTCCGAATAGTCAATGAACGACGCCGAGACGGTGCCGGTAGATTGACTTCGAAGGCGCCGTTGATTTTGATAGTAAATAAATTTGATTTCATCCTTGACCGATCGGAGGCATCCGGCGCATCCTACGACTTACGGTATTTAGGAGTTGTTACTCTCAATATTACCGGAGACTTATGCCCTCTTAAGGGAGCGGTCTGCGGCGCCCGCCCGGAAACCGGCGGCCGATTTGCCGCATCACTACTAAGAGATGGCCAATCTGTCCAGGCGGAGCTTGCTCGCAGCACTGGGTTCGATCCCCGCGAGCCGGCTGGTGCGCGCGCAGCAGCAGAACCCGCCGCCCGGCTTCTCCATACCGTCAAGGTGGTCAATCTCTTCGCCACAGTGCGCGACAAGCAGGGCAAAGTGGTGACCGATCTCACGCAGAACGATTTCCTGCTGGATGAGGACGGAACGCCGCAGACCATCCGCTATTCTTCGCGGGAGACCGGCCTGCCGCTGACGCTTGGACTGCTGGTGGACACCCAACGGCAGCGAGCGCAACGTCCTGCCGGACGAACGCAGCGCCAGTTTCCGCTTCCTCGACAAGGTGATGCGCGAAGAGAAGGATATGGCGTTCGTGATCCATTTCGACTTCGCGGTGGAATTACTGCAAGACCTGACGAATTCGAAGGTCGCTTTGCAAAAGTCGCTCGACCGTTTGGAGGTGGGCAACCGCCAGTTGCAGCGCCGCGGCGGAGGAGGAGACCGGAGATATCCCGGCAGCGGCGGCGGGCGCCACTTTGGAGGCGGCGGTACTCATCTCTACGACGCCGTCTATCTGGGCTCGGACGAAATCCTGAAGAAGCAGCAGGGCCGCAAAGCTCTCATCCTCCTCTCGGATGGCATGGATAACGGCAGCAAACTGACCCTTGAGAAAGCTGTCGAGACGGCGCAGCGTTCCGACACGCTGGTGTACTCCATCCTGTTCGAGGATCCCAACGGCGACCGCGGCTTCGGCGGCCACGGACACTGGGGCGGCGGGCGCCGCGGGGGCGAGGTGGATGGCCGGCAGGTTCTCCAGCGCCTCTCGCGCGAGACGGGCGGCCGTTACTTCGAGGTATCGAAGAAGGAACCTATCGATAAGGTGTACGAGTCGCTCGAAGAGGAACTGCGCAGTCAGTACAGCATCGGATACACCCTCGATACCAAGACTGCATCCACCGACTATCGGCGCATTCACCTGACGACCAGGCAGAAATCGCTGATCGTACAGACGCGCGAAGGGTATTACCCGTCGTACGGAGTACGACGAAGAAGCGCTAACGTAGGCGACCCGCATCGCCCAGTTTGCTTGCGCCGACTCGATAGCTTGAGGGCGTTTCCATCATCGACCGCCTAAGCGTCGCGGAAACTCCGCCTACTCACGAGGAGCAATTTCCCACATGGGGACTTGGCGGGCCTTTGCTGGTGGGAAGGGGTTTCGCATCAGGAATGGGTGGTTTGCGCGCAGTCGCGACCGACCGGCCAACGACCTCTCCCGGACGAGCCTAAGGCAAATACTTCTGATTACAAACTCATTCTGTTGTAAACTTATTACTCAGCGATTCGCAGACTCTGACGTCCGATTATGTCCGATATGCCAGATCCGATCAAGGGGCCCGCGTCGACGCCACCCGCGGAGGATGCCGGTGCTGACACCCAGCGGCGTTTTCGGCATCAAGCCTGCTACGCTGCAATTCTTTCGCTGGGCCTACTCGACGCTGATGGTCCGCTTATCGAATTGTACTGCGAGCATCACGACGATATCCTCTTGCGGCTGAAGTCTGGCCGTTTTCGAGCCCTGCAATTGAAAACAAAACTCATCGGCGGCGTACCGTTTAAGGCCTGCGACGACGAGGTGATAGCCGCACTCGGACGGTTCGCCCACCTCGAGTCCACATTCCAAGGCCAATTCGAAACATACGCACTCGCATCTAATGTTGGTTTTTGGCACGAGAAGAAAAACTCGAGCAATCTGCCACACCTCCTCGATGCCGTTCGCGGGACTCCGGAAGGCGGCGCACAAGCCTTAGTTCAAAGGATCTACAAAAAGGCCAAGATCGACATAACGTTGATCGG
>Ga0182013_10006848_pt1 | contig 12757 bp, 8 predicted proteins | sample 612S2MmetaG_FD_120487 | JGI IMG/M metagenome (GOLD analysis project Ga0182013, IMG submission 120487) | Permafrost microbial communities from Stordalen Mire, Sweden - 612S2M metaG | ecosystem: Environmental > Terrestrial > Soil > Wetlands > Permafrost | place: Sweden: Stordalen | collected... | reverse complement strand
TATTTAATAACCCCCACTCTGAAGAGTGGGGCAACATATTGCCCCGACTTTTAAGTCGGGGATTAGGAAAAGAAGGAAGGCTTTAGCCGTTAATGTATTTAGGTAATCATGCGGATAGTCATTGTTATTACGGCGCAACCCTTATTCCTTAATCAAAAACGGAAGTTCATTAAAAGGCTTCGTTAAAACGCAAATACAAACCCTGCGAACCATAAAAGCCCACGGCATAATCAATACCTAAATTGCTTCGGGGCACCCGGCTTATATTAATGCGGATACCACCGCCAAAAGCAGGGTCAACATATTCAAATAATTTAATATTTGTTTCTTTGGCGCCCACCGTATTCATATTGGCAAACATCGCAATACCAAAAAAATCAGGATAATTTTTGATGGCAAACAAATGCCTGCGGTATTCCACTTCGCCAAACATCACCTGCTCTCCTTTAAAACGGGCATTAATATACCCCTCGCCCGATCTGCCAAACTGATCGCTTCCGCTGGCAGGCATACTCAGGTAAGGCATAACTCCGCTGGTTACAAAATTACCGTAAACCCAAAATGCCAGAATATTGTAGTGGTTATGGGTAATATCGGCATAATCGCGGTACTCAAGCCAAATGGTACTTGAGTTTTGGCTGCTTCCAAAAAATATAGGGTTATATTTAAACGACACATAAGCAAAGCGCCCTGCATAAGGATTATTCTGGTTATCGCGCGAATCATAAATGGCATTTACCGAAACGCCCGATAACACACTACCCGTTTGGCTAAAACCATGTTCAATATTGTAATTATAAAAGTTGGTGGTTACCGGTACCGGTGCACTTAAATTCAGTTCCTTATCCTGCACTTGGGTATAATAATCCAGGTGGTAGGCAAGCCCCAGGTAAAACTTATCAATTACATGGCGCAGCACAGTTTCATATAAGCGCAGATAGTCGTAATAAATAAGCTGCACATTCGATGCCTGGTTGGCATAGGGGTCGTCGTTGAAACGGGCGCCATTACTGGCCAGCACATCAGTTTGCGGCCCGGTGCCCGGCGCAAAGCCCGGCACTGAAGAAAGGTAAAAACGCCAGTCGCCATATAATATCCAGTCATCGTGCTTCAGGTATATCGCACTTTTGAAGGTAGTGATCAGCTGGTTCTTCACCGTATAGGCAATGCCTATCTGGGCATTGGAAATACGGGTGTCTTTCGGGTCGCCGCAGAACCAACTGCCGGTAGCACCTATACCATACAAAAAATTAACTGTTGGGCTTGCACTGAACAACGGAATAGGGAATGCATAAAGCTTACCCTGTTGCGCCGGCTTCGCAGGTTCAGTAACCATCCTCCAGAATTTTTTGAATTGTTTAGCTTTCCCGGGTTGCTCCTTCTTTACAATCGCCGTGTCAGAATGGTACATGGATGTGGTATCCTGCGCCGCAGAATGCGAATACAGGCACGAAAAAAAAAGTATACCTAGCAGAAACCTCATAGTAAACCCCGTTTGGCAAAGATGACATTACATAGCAGGACCACTAATGATGTAACTCACTTCTGAGATTGAAGATAATCACGCGAATGTACAACAAACCAGGCTTTAGCCCGCAAACGCTTCACAAAAGCCCCAAAACAGAACTTTTCTTACTTTGTGCTTCAATTCCAATCTATGAAAAAACTACTCTTCGCTCCTCTCCTGCTTTTGCTGCTGGCTTCGTGTCATAAAAATTTCGATTCATTTAAACAGGAATTCACAGATAAACTATGGGCCACCTATCCTGCTTAGGCAACTCAGCAGGGCTATCACAAATACGATTCTGTGTTGTTGATACCTGATGCGGCCGAACGTAATAACGAACTTGCATTTGCCGACTGGACAAATTCAGAGTTGAAGAATTTCAAATTCGAAGAACTGGGAGCCAATGATAAAACGGATTACCGCATGATACAATTATATGCCGATGGCATCCGCTTTAACATCAACGATTTTAAAAGTTACGAGTGGGACCCCTCATCTTACAACCTCGGCGAAGGCATTTTTGATATTATGGATTATAAAGGCGAAAGCACAGACCAAAAACTCCGCGCCCTTACTCAACGCCTTAAAAATGCACCCGCTTATTTCGAATCGGCAAAACAGAATATACACAACCCCACCTTCGAACATACCAAACTGGCCATTGACCAGAACAACGGCTCATTCTATTTCTTTAATTCCGTTTTTCCTGACTCACTTAAAACTTCTAAACTTACAGATGCTGAAAAAGCCGAATTTAATAAGAATGCTGATGCAGCCAAAACCGCCGTACAAAACTACGTAACCTGGCTGCAACAGGATGTGTTGGCCAAAGCCGATACCAATCAAATGCGCAGTTTCAGGATAGGCAAAAAACTATACGCCAAAAAGTTTTTGCTGGACATAGACTCCCGCTACACCGCCGGCCAGATGTATCAAAAAGCTGAAGCCCGCAAAACAGAACTGCATAACCAGATGAACCTGCTGGCCGACCAGCTCTGGCCCAAATATTTCGACAAAACACCAGCGCCCACTGATACGCTGGATAAGATAAAACAACTGATTGATAAGATTTCCGAACAACACTGCCAGCGCGATTCGTTTATGGCTACAATCGAAAAGCAATTGCCGCAGCTTACTGCCTTCATCAATACACACTCCATTATAGACCTTGATAGCACCAAGCCTTTAAAGGTGCGCAAAACGCCGGAGTATGCCGCTGGCGTGGCTGGTGCAGGCATCAATGCCCCCGGCCCTTATGATAAAGATGCAGTTACCTATTATAACGTTACGCCGCTTACCGCCTATAGCGCCGAAAAAGCCGAAAGCTACCTGCGCGAATACAACAATTATGTATTGCAGATATTAAACATACACGAAGCCATCCCCGGCCACTATACCCAGCTTATTTACGCCAACCGCACACCTGATATTGTTAAAACAATTTTGGGCAACGGCGCCATGATTGAAGGCTGGGCCTGTTACGTTGAGCGCATGATGATTGAACAGGGCTATGCCCAATCGCCCGAAATGCAATTGTTTTATGATAAATGGAACCTGCGCGAAACCTGCAACTTTCTGCTCGATTACAACATCCAGTGCAACAACTTGAGCAAAGAACAAGCTATGGACTTATTAGTGCGCCAGGCCTTTCAGCAAACAGCCGAGTCGGAAGAGAAATGGAAAAGGGCAACCCTTAGCCAGGTGCAACTGGCCAGCTATTTCTCCGGCCTCACCGAAATTTACGAACTGCGCGAAGAGCTAAAACAACAACAAGGCGCCCAATTCAACCTTAAAAAATTTCATGAGCAGTTTTTAAGCTACGGTTCAGCACCGGTGAAGGAAATCAGGGATTTGATGTTGGGGACAGGAAAGTAAAAAATAAAAAAGCTGTCATTGCGAGTAAGCACCCTTGGTGCAACGGAAAAAATCGGAGTGACGTTGGAAAAAGATCTTCCCAGCCGAGTCTCCCTTCCGAAAGTTGGGGACTCGGCGTGAGGGCAGACGGCATAGGCGCAGAGTCCCCCTTTCCGCAAAGCCGGAAAGGGGGACTCTGCGGAGAAGGTCTTTATTTTCAATTAGTTATAACGACGTCATTGCGAAGCCTTTTCCCGTAAAATAATAAAAGAGAAAAGGCTGTGGCAATCTTCCGTTGTGTCTTTAAGAGAATTGTGAATGCACGGAAATGCGGTCAGTCAGACCGTAGTAGCTTTTAATAAAAGTCCACTCCTTTTCTGAATATGATTTACACATTTTTTATATGCCAAACAGCAAACCCCATCGCTTAACAGCACTCGCCGGTATCACCGGCCCGGCCATATTTGTAACCGTATTTACAATAGAAGGCGTCCTCAGGCCTGGCTATAACCCCCTATCAACCTACGTCAGCGCACTATCGCTCGGCCCTCGTGGATGGATTCAAATTATCAATTTTATCGTTTCCGGAACTTTACTGCTGGTATTTGCCCGTGGCGCAGCAATTGAATTCAAAAAAGAAAAGGCCTCGCAGGCCGGCCCGGTGCAACTGGCTATTATTGCAACCGGTATCCTGCTCTCAGGCCCCTTTGTAATGGATCCTATGGGTACACCACCGGCTCAGGCAAGTGTACACGGCCTGGTGCATGGTATTTTAGGTGGCATTGTATTTTTACTAATGCCCATTAGCCACATAGTATTCTACCGCCGCCTGCGCACCGAAACCGGTTGGCAATCTTTCAGCAAATGGACTCTGGTAATGGGTATATTACTTATTGCAACGCTTACGCTATTTACTTTTGCTACCAAGATACCCTCGCTGCAAGTTATATTCAGCAATTGGTTTGGCCTGCTTCAGCGGTTGGTGTTGATTCCGTTTATGTTTTGGGTGCTTACGCTGGGGGTAACGATATATCGAAAGGTCGATTAATCAATGTTTATCTGAACTGTTTTAAACCAGCAAATGCTGCTATACTTTTTCGAAATCGAACTTTTCCATAAAAAAACTCAACATATTGGATTTAACATAGCCTACGTAAGTAGCATTAAAAAAAGCTATTAACAATAAAACAATCGCGGTGAAGAATAACACCGATGCCGGCCCAATTCCGAAATCACATTTGATGAACCCAACAACCGACCCAACAAAACAACAAATAGACATAAATATCGATGCACATAAGAGCACAATAAAATCCCAGCGTAAATCTATTTTAAATAGTAGAAATGTTTCCTCCTCCTTTTCACTAACAAAATTACCTGCAATTTGCCATCGATTCTGCCAGTAATAATCCTTCATATTAAAAACATTATTTGAGATTATTACATTTTTCGAATCATAAAATATCACTCTAAACTGTGAGCTTAAAAAAAGCTTCTCTCTTTTAGTCCTATAGTTATTTATCCTATTGACAACATCATTCATTGATTCATTAGAACGCATTTTTGTGGTTCCCCAAAAAGCGGTTAAAAAGTATTCAGTCAGAGCATTTCCAGACATCAGATCGTTCCCCTAATAATTAATAACAGACTGAGATTAATTCTCAATCACCAGCTTCTGCACCGTAGTTGTATTTCCGGTAGCTACCCTTACGTAATAAATGCCCCTGGCCAGTGTGCTTAATGAACAATCAACGGTCATTTGGTCAGCATCTTTGGTATATGCATACCCGTAAACGCTTTCGCCAATATTGTTTATTACCGTCATGTTCACTAGGCCGCGTGCCTGGCCGGTTACGGAAAGAACAAAGTTTCCGTTGTTGGGGTTCGGGTAAACGCTGATAGTATTCCTTTCTGTTACCTGGTCAATACCGGTGGTACAAATATGGGTAGGTATGGTATATTTAACCGTATCAGCCCCACCTGCATTGCCGGCTATAAAAGTTGCGGTGTAAGTGCTGCCATTCGGATAAATAACCACCGGGTTTTCCAGGGTAGAAGACGAAGGCTGTCCACCGGGGAAATACCATTGCCACGAAGTTGGGCTATAAGTTGATGCATCGGTAAAAGTTACTGTATCCGTACAACTTGCTTCGCCGCTGATATAGCTGGCCTGGGCAGTTGGGGCAGTAGTAAAAGGAATATAAGGAAGGCTCTCCCACAGGTCGCGCCCATAAGTCGCAGCGCGTATTTTGCCTGCGCAATAATCAATTTCTATCTGATCAACGGTAACGTTAGGCAGGCCATTTGAGTAAGGCACCCAGGTGCTCATTGTACTATCCCGATAATATACTCCACCGGCATTAGCCAAACTGCAGTATACCGCATCTTTGCTGTTTCTTACCGGTGCTACCCATTGCCCGTAAAACGGCGTGCCGGAAGGAAGGCCACTTGTATACGCCGTTAAATGCGAACCGGCATCCACCGATTTAAGCAGGGTAGCCGTATCGCCATAAAAGCCCACCCATATCTCTTCAGGGTTCTCATTCGAAACAGCCAGGCAGGTAAAATAGCCACTTAAACCGTTCGTAATATCAGTAAAGGTATTGCCGCCATCTGTTGAGCGGAAAAAGCTGGAATAGGTAGCTGCATAAATATAATTGGGGTTACTAGGCGCAACAACCAGCAACTGAAATAGGCCATCGGTAGCGCTGGTATCTATTGGTGGCGTATTAAGTCCGTTAAAAGTATTACCGCCGTCAATAGATTTATAGATGGAGTCTTTGCCCACATAAATTATTTGCGTGTTATCTGCCTCTAAAAGAAATGGCGTATTCCACACACCCGGCCCGTTTATACCACTATTGGCAAAACTACTACACAGGTTGTTAATGGTGTTTCCTCCATCATTCGAAAAACCGATATATCCATCTTCTGCCGAAAAATACATGTTGTTTTGGTTTTCAGGGTCTACCAGGCACTCAAGGCCATCGCCTCCAAAAATTATACCTTCATATGAAGTATCCTGGTATAATGTCCCCTCGTCCTGCCTGCCGCTCAGGTATAAATACCCCGTCTGGTTGCTTGATGACATATTGTATATCTCACCAATATGCATGCCGTTATTTAAACCGGCCCACGTATTGCCTCCATCAGCCGAAATAAACAAACCACCATCATCGGCCGAGAATACGGTATCGGTACTATTATGGAAAAACCGGATATCGTGGTGGTCCACATGCGAATCAAAAGTTGGCTGGCTCCAGGTTACACCGCCATCGGTAGAGTAATCATCATCTACTGCAGCCACTATAATCACATCTCTGTTTACCGCCGAAACACCCACATTCAGGTCATAATAGCCCTGAGTACCGGTTTGGTCGGGCGTTGTGGATTGAAGACTAAAACTATTTCCACCATCTAACGAACGGTAAAGGCCAAGATAAGGGTAATAACTCTGGGTAGGAATCATGGTATCGCTGACAATTACATATACACAGGTAGTATCAGCAGGCGTAACACCAATAGCAAAACCGCCCGAATTAAGTGAATCGGGCAGCCCGTTACTTAGTTTATTCCAGGTACTTCCGCAATCAAGCGATTTGTATAATTGCTGTCCGCAGCAATAAACCGTATTAGGATTAAGCGGATTAAATTCCATACCGGTTAAGCCAAAAACAGAATCAGTATTATTCCAGGTATTGCCGCCATCAATAGTTTTGAAAATGCCAATATTAGTGGCCGCAATCATCATGTTCGAGTCAAGCGGGCTCATCAGCAGGCGGGCAATTAAAATACCCTGGCTGGTGGTAAACCCAAGGCCGGTAGGGTTCCAGGTTTGTCCCGCATCGGTAGATTTAAGCACACCAATACTATAGCATTGCGAGTTGGCAATATCACCTGTAGCAATATAAATGGTATTGGTATTTGCGGGATTGATAGTAATATCGCTTACGCCAATCTGCGGCAGGTTATCGGTATTCAACAATTGCCAGTTAGCGCCAAAGTCAGTTGATTTCCAAACCCCACCTGTGGGTGCGCCGCAATAAATTACATTGCTGTTAACAGGGTCAAAGCGCACACAGTTTACACGCCCGGCCGAAGAGTCGCCACCGCCATCGTCAAAAGATATAGGTGCACCAATGTAAGTCCAGTTGGCCGCACTGCGCTGGCTTTGCAGTGCCTGCCGCTGCTGGTAGAAATTCTTTTCATTTGTATTTACGGCACCAAGGCGCACACCATGCGTGGCTTTCATCAACGGCATCATTTTACGCTCCCAGCGTTTGTATAATTGCCAGGGTTCATCTCTTTCGCCTGGTTTATAGCCGGTATTGGTTAATAGCTGTTTACCGTTAGCCGACCACCATGCATTAAATTCTTTCTGCACTGTATAAAAATTAACCCTCGGGTCGCGCATATCGCGCATCCAATCCTGGGCATTGGTAATTAAGGTAAGACATAAAAGGAGGGCAGAAAGCAGGTAATACTTTTTCATAACTTCAGGGTTGCATATTTATAATGTAAATAAATTCTTAGCAGCTGTTTAAAATTAAATCCAAATGCAATTTAACACAAAGAGCACAAAGGAAAATGCCAATACAAAGGCCACAAAGAGTATATTTTTGGTGCGTTTTGTATTGAACTTTGTGTGCTTTGTGTTAACATGAATTTATTTTCTTTAAGTTCAAACAGCTTCTTAGTATTCAAAAAGGGTCATCGCCAAACCAGAAACAGGTTGGCATTGTTAATCACGGGGTGTGGGGCCTCTGCCATTCTGTTGCTAAGATAAAATATTAAGCATTAGCATGCAAAACTATATGCGGCGCCCTAATTCTCAATCACCAGCTTCTGCACGCTGCTCGTATTCCCGGTAGTTACCCGTACATAATAAACTCCCCGGGCAAGCGCCGTTAACGAACATTCATTACTCTTTGCATCATTATCCTTGGTATAAGCGTATTGGTAAACAACATCACCAATATTATTCATAACAGCCATAGTTACTTTTCCGCGCGCCTGCCCTGTTACGGAAAGAATAAAATTTCCATTATTAGGATTAGGATAAACACTGATAATGCTGTTGTCAGCCACCTGGTCAATACCCACACAGGTGTTGGTTCCTATCAGGTATTGAACCGTATCGGCACCGTTGGCATTAGATGCTATAAACGTAGCTGAATAATTACTGCCATTGCGGTAAACTACCACCGGGTTTTGGGCAGTAGATGAAGATGGCTCTCCACCCGGAAAATACCATTGCCAGGCTGTAGGCAAATAGTTGGAATTATCAGTAAACGTAACGGTATCAAGACAGTTGCCATCCTGGCCGGATATTGTAGCATTGGCCGTTGGCGGCACATTCATTGGCGCGTAGGGGTCGCTCTCCCAAATATCACGGCCATAAGTAGCGGCCCGTATTTTTTCAGCACAATAATCCACTTCCAGCTGGTCAACCGTTACATTCGGAAGCCCGTTGCCGAAAGGCACCCAGTTACTCAAAGTGCTATCGCGGTAATAAACGCCGCCCCCATGGGCTAAACCAATATATACCGCATCCATGCTGTTTCTTACGGCCGCTATACTTTGCGTATAAAATGGCGGGCTGGCCGGCAACCCGGTAGCAAAACTTGTAAAATGCGAACCCGCATCAACAGATTTAAGCAAACTTGCTCCGGTGCCGTTAAAACCTATCCATATCTCAGCGGGATTTGCCGGCGAAACAGCCAGGCTTGTGAAGTAGCCGTGGTATCCATCTGTAACATTGGTAAAAGTAGCACCCCCATTGGTTGAGCGGTATAAGCTGGAGTATGTGGCCGCATAGATGTAATTGGGGTCGCTTGGCGCAATAGCCAGCAATTGGTAAAGGTTATCTGAGCCTGTAAGATGTGGGCTGTTAAGTGTGGTCCAGGTGCCGCCGCCATCTTCAGATTTGTAGATATAATCCTTACCCACGTAAAGGTTTCCCGAATTATTGTTTTGAAGCGCATAAGGTGTATTCCACACGCCTGGCCCGTTTACGCCTGTACCCCAGTTATATGCCAGGATATTTACACTAACCTCATTATACGAACTTCCTATATCACCATTTTCTGTTGAAGCAAACATGTGGTTCTCATTCAATGGGTCAATAATACATTCAAGCCCATCGCCACCAAAAACAATGCGCTGCGAACTGGAATCCTGCAGCAAAGTACCCTCGTCCTGCCTGCCGCTCAAATAAAGATATTTGGTATGGGGCCCTGATGAAATATTGTAAATCTCTCCAATATGCATGCCATTGTTCCGGCCCTGCCAGGTATTACCGGTATCGGTTGAAATAAACAAGCCTCCGTCATCAGCTGAAAATACAGTATCAACACTATTATGAAAAAACCTGATGTCGTGATGGTCAACATGCGATGGGGTGCCGGCAGTGGTCCAGGTAATTCCGCCATCGGTCGAAAATTCGCTGTTTACCGCACCCACTACAAGCACATCTCTGTTAACTGCCGAAACACCAACATTAAGGTCGTAAGTCCCCTGGGTACCATTGCCCAGGCCCGAACTGCTTGGGTCAATATTGGTAGACTGAAGGGTAAAAGTGTCGCCCGCATTTAACGACCGGTAAAAACCATTAAACGGATAATAAGATTCACCTGTTTCAGGGGTTCCTCCACTTACCACCACATATATACAGGCCGTATCTGCCGGGGTAATACCAATTGCAAAACCGCCCGAGGTTTGGGCATTGGGCAAACCATTGCTTAACTGAACCCAGGTATTACCTGCATCAACCGATTTGTATAACTGCGTTCCCCATATATAAATGGTATTGGGGTTGGCAGGATTAAATTCCATACCGGTAAACCCGTATCCGGCATTCACTTTGCTCCAGGTAGCCCCCCCATCCGTGGTTTTGTAAACTCCTGCATTAGTTGCCGCAAACAAGGTGTTCGAGTCAAGGGGGCTCATTAGCAACCTCGCAATTAACATACCCTGGCTTACTGTAAAACTAAGTCCTGTAGTATCCCACGTTTGCCCACCGTCGGCAGATTTTAGTACCCCTATGCTTGTACACTCCGCATTGGCAATATCACCGGTGGCAATATAAATCGTGCCCGGGTTTACCGGATTGATAGCAATATCGCTGATACCAATCTGGGGTAAATTATCGGTATTGAGCAACTGCCAGTTGGAGCCAAAATCCGATGACTTCCACAATCCGCCCGTAGGGGCTCCGCAGTAAATAACGTTGGGGTTAACCGGATCAAAACGAACGCAGTTTACCCTGCCGGCGGATGAATCGCTGCCAGGCGCAAATCCATCGGCAAATGATATTTCCGGCCCTATGTAAGTCCAGTTGGCTGCGCTACGTTGGTTTTGCAGCGCCTGGCGCTGCTGGTAAAAACTTTTTTCAGCCGGGTCAGGCGCACCTAAACGCACCCCGCCCGAAGCAACCATCAGGGGCATCATCTGGTGTTCCCATCTCCTGTATTGTACCCATGCCCCTTCGTTTTCCCCTTTTTCTTTAGCCGTGTCGCTTAATATTTTTTGGCCGTTTACTGCCCACCAGTCATTAAACTCCTGTTGAACTATAAAAAAGTTAACCCGCGGGTCGTGCATATCGCGCATCCAGTCCTGCGCATGGGTAAGCGATGCCGCCGATAAAAACAAGGCAATCAGCAGGTAATATTTTTTCATGATTTCAGGGTTAGGATATTTCAACAAAACAAATTAAACGTCAATGTATATAACACAAAAAACAGAAGAACAGGGTCGCCTCTTTCAGCAGTAAGGATTCAACCAATCCCTTCAGGCTAATATAAAATATTACTCCCCCTTTTCAAAACCCGGGTCAAAGTTTAACGCTTGCCGCTCTTGAAACCGTTTAAAGTTAAATCCAAATGCAATTTAACACAAACCTGCCTGCCGGTAGGCAGGGAGCACAAAGAAAAATGCCAATACAAAGGCCACAAAGAGTATATTTTTGGTGTGCTTTGCATTGAACTTTGTGTTCTTTGTGTTAACATGAATTTCTTTTCTTTAATCTTAAACAGCTACTAAGTTAAAGATGCAATTATATGTTTATAACTGTGGCATAATGGATATAAACATTGCTACTTTTGCGTTGCTGAATATCAGCATCAACCATCCAAAAAGCCCGCCAAGTAAAGTAGGCGGCAAATACCCATGATCTGGCTCGCAATTATCACCATTATAGCCGCACTGATTACCTTATTTTTTCGCATACCAAATTTAAGCAATAGCAAAGATATGGCAGCTATTCAGCATCTCAGGCACGTAATAGTGCCATTTATGTTTGCCGGGGCTTTGGTACTGATAGTGATTAGCTCGGTTACTACCATTTCTTCCGGCGCAGTTGGCGTTCAGGTTGTGTTTGGTAAAGTTGATACCGAGGGCTATTTAAGCGAAGGCCTGCACATGAAAAATCCATTTGCCGTAATACACGAAATGTCGGTACGCACCCAAACCTATACCATGTCGGCAACTTCTGATGAAGGACAGAAAAAAGGCGATGATGCCCTGGAAGTTATCTCCTCCGACGGGCTCACGCTCAAAATTGAAGTATCCGTGCCTTATAAACTGATACCCGCTGCTGCTGCAACCGTATACCAGAAATTTGGCGAACAATATGAAGAATCAGTAGTAAGGCCTTCTATCCGGTCGGCAATGAGAGAGGCTTTTTCAAAATATTCAGCACAGGAAGCATACGGCACCAAACGTGAAGAGGCCAAGCACCTGGCACTTGAAAAGCTAAGGTCTACCATCGAAGAACTGGTTACCAAGGCAGGATATAAAGGCCCGGCTATTGATGCTGAGCAGGCACTTATCCGCGATATTCAATTGCCCTTGTCAGTAAAAAATTCAATTGAAGCAAAAATATCAGCCCAGCAGGACGCCGAAAGAATGGATTTTGTTATCCTCAAAGAAACCAAAGAAGCCGACCGTAAACGCGTTGAGGCCGCCGGTATCCGCGATTTTCAATCCATTGTAACCATGGGTATTACGCCTGCGCTGCTTGAATGGAAAGGCATTGAAGCCACCGAAAAACTAGCCTCCTCAGCCAACAGCAAAGTAGTAATCGTAGGTTCTCAAAAAAACGGGTTGCCTATTATTTTAGGAGATAAGTAGAGCACAGTTCCCATTCAACAGTATGCAGTTACAGTTTGAATTCCATCTCTGCGGAATGGGGATTCTGCGTTTATGCCGATCCCGCGCCACCCGGTAATTATCGCTTATGCGTCAACCTGATTGCAGCAAAAAACACCTGCATCCATGTAAGCATCCGGTGAAGCGCATATTGCCTATGGTGTAGCCAGTCGCTAAGTTTGCACTAAATAAAATTTTATGCGCGACCTCTCCGAAAAATACTTTCCGCTGATAGAAAAACATTTGAGC
>Ga0182013_10006847_pt1 | contig 12758 bp, 7 predicted proteins | sample 612S2MmetaG_FD_120487 | JGI IMG/M metagenome (GOLD analysis project Ga0182013, IMG submission 120487) | Permafrost microbial communities from Stordalen Mire, Sweden - 612S2M metaG | ecosystem: Environmental > Terrestrial > Soil > Wetlands > Permafrost | place: Sweden: Stordalen | collected... | reverse complement strand
GGGTGGGGCACCCGGCAATCAGCTAAGAGCTGAAAGCTGAGAGCCAAAAGCTGATCTGCGCCCCCTGCCCACTGTCCACTGTCCACTGCCCACTGCCCACTGCCCGCTGTTCTTACTCTTCGCGCGTATAGATTGTCCTGGCCTTTTCCTGGTGCCGCTCAAGGGCCAGTTCGATGAGCTTTGTGATCAGGCTGGTGTAGTCGATGCCTGTGGCTTCCCAGAGCTTGGGGTACATGCTGATCTGCGTGAAGCCGGGAAGGGTGTTGACTTCGTTGAGGAAGATGCGCCGTTTGCCGGTGGGCTCCATCAGGAAGTCGACGCGCGCCAGGCCGGAGAGATCGCAGGCGCGGAAGGCTTCGACGGCCATCTCGCGTATTGTTTTAGCTTCGGAGCGGCTTAGTTTCGCGGGTATCACGGGGACTGAGCCTTCTGAAAGGTACTTGGCTTCGTAGTCGTAGAACTCCTTGCCGGGGACGATTTCGCCCACCACGCTGGCCTTGGGCGAGTCGTTGCCGAGGACGCCGACTTCGAGTTCCCTGGCACGCGATCTTTTGCCGCCGACGCCCTCTTCGATAACCAGCTTGCGGTCGTAGCGTGCTGCGAGGGTGAGCGCGGGCGAGAGTTCCTTGCGGTCGTGCGCCTTGGAGATGCCGACCGAAGAGCCCAGATTGGCGGGCTTGACGAAGACCGGGTAGCGCAGCGCCGATTCGATTTGAGCGATGGATTTGCGCGGAGACTTTTCCCAGTCGGCGCGGAGGATGGTCACGTGCTTGACGATGGGCAGGCGGGCATTGGCGAATAGCCGCTTCATCACGTCCTTGTCCATGCCCGCCGAGGAGCCGAGAACGCCGGAACCGACATACGCGATACCCGCCAGTTCGAAGAGGCCCTGGATGGTGCCGTCTTCGCCAAAGGTGCCGTGCAGGACGGGAAAGACGACGTCAAGGGATTGCGGAGACTTGCCGCCCCGCCCCTGGTTTTGGACGAGGCCTGCGGTAGAGCCAGGCTCCGGCGCCAGCAGCGTGGGCATGCCTTCCTGAAGCAGCTTGGCGCCGGGGGTGGTTTCCGGGTCGCCGGCACGCAGGTGGCGAGCTACGTGGCTGGAATCTCCATCGAGCAGGGCGTGGGCATCGGCCGCGGCCAGCCAGCGACCCTGCTTGGTGATGCCGATGGGAATCACATCGAATTTCTTGCGGTCGATGGCTTTGAGGATGGAGGCGGCGGAAAGCAGCGAGACTTCGTGCTCACCGCTGCGCCCGCCAAAGAGAATGCCGACGCGAAGTTTCTTGGCCATTTCTTATTATTGTCGCTCAATTGCGGCGTCGCCGTCCCAGATCTCTGAATCGAGACCTGGGGCACCGACAATGGGACGCATTGAAAGCACGTAAGTTGCAGATTCTACAATGCGCTAAAAGTCCCAGAGCACCATAAAGCGCACAGTACTAGCACAAATTAGCACAAAATTGTTTGACCTCTCGTTCGATTGGTCTCTCGGTTTGCGGTCTTTCGGTGCGTCCATTCCGAACTTGTCCATTTGAAGAGGTGCGCGATGCTAATCAAGCTCTAATGCCCGAATCAGTGGTGATACAGGCGTCATTGACTATTGCAACCAAGCTAGGTTTTCAGCTGCCCGAAATTGAGTGAAAGATACTCCGACTCAGTCACGAAGTATGCGTTGAACATCCAGTGAAGGCCAGGTGCCCGATCGACCTCAACTGTGCCGAACTTGCCCGCCGCTTCTCTGAAATCAGTTTCTCGCAACAACGCATTGAATCGAAGAAGAACCTCTTCGCATGACCGTCGAGCGTAGGCGGACCAAGTCTCGTCCGCCAATTTGTCGGATGAGTTGGCCTCAAGCCAGAACGGTTCGTAGAGCGAAACATCCGAAACAAGGAACCAGAATTGCCCTCCTAAGCAGGCGTATCCCAACGCGGGCGCTCGCTGTAGGGCTTGTGGAAAATCTGACAACTCCCACGCATATTCTTTGTCGCGGAGAATCGCACCTCGGGTTAGTTCTGTTGGTAACGAATCATTCATCGGAATTGTCGTCGTTATGGTGTAGCACAAAACTAGCAGAAATACTTAAGCTTGATTATCAAGGCGCTCATTTCATTGCACTTGGGGCGCATTGGCAGCGTGGGGCACCCATTTTGAGGAGATGCTTTCAGAGTATTTTTTTGCCGAACGCGGAGCAGGTCAGTTCCACAGCCAGGTCGGCGGTGCGGTTGTGCTCGTCGATTACCGGGTTGACCTCGACCACTTCGAAGCTAAGGAGCCGTCCGTGGTCGGCTAGGATCTCCATGGCCAGGTGAGCCTCGCGGTAGGTCGCGCCGCCGCGAACCGGAGTGCCAACGCCGGGCGCGTCTTCCGGATCGATCCAGTCTACATCGAGCGAGACGTGATAGCCGGCCGTGCCGCGGCCGGCGGCGCGGAGGGCTTCTTCCATGACCGTCCTCATGCCCCGCTCGTCGATGTCGCGCATGGTGAAGACTTCCGAAATGCCGGCGCGGCGAATGTTTTCGCGCTCGGCGTGGTCCACGTCGCGGATGCCGATGAGGACGGTATTCTCCGGCGCGACTTTGGGCGACCAGCCGAAGAGGTTGGAGAGCGGCTCGGGGCCCAGGCCGAGCAGGGCAGCCAACGGCATGCCGTGGACGTTTCCGGAGGGCGAGGTTTCGGGGGTGTTGATGTCGGAGTGGGCATCGATCCAGATGACGCCGATGCGCTGCTTGCGGCGGCGGTAGAACTCGGCGACGCCGGAGACTGAGCCGGCGGCGAGCGAGTGGTCGCCACCAAGAACGAGCGGGGTCTCGCCGGCTTCAAGGGTCGAGATGACGGCTTCGGCCGTGCGGGTGCAGGTTTCGGCGATTTCGGTAAGGTAGCGGGCGTTCTTGCTGCCCGAAGCGCTGGTTTCAGCGATTTCTACGGGGATGTTGCCGGCATCGGCGACCTGGTGGCCGAGGGCTTCGAGGCGCGCCTGCAAGCCGGCCACGCGCATGGCGGAGGGACCCATGTCGACGCCGCGCCGGCTGGATCCCATGTCGAGCGGGACGCCGATGATGCGAATGGCGCGGGTGGGAAGCGCCTGTGTGCCAGTAGAGGATTGAGGACGGGAAAGGGAGTTATCGATTTTGTCTGTCATGAGGGACGTGCTCCTGGAGCCTGACCAGAGTAACAGCGGGACGGGGTAGCGGTCACGGCGGCATGCGCGAGTAAAGGCATGGCGCCGGGCACGAGGCGACGTCGCCGGGTGGTATCTGCGTCGAGACCGGCATCACGGTCTCGATGTGGCGGTTAGTCCCTTTGACGGGAACAACGTAACCCAAATTGACCATTTATTCAGAGTGCGATGGGAGTACGATGGAGGCGCAGTAAAGTACAGGCTGCGAGGGGCCTCGCGCGAGGCTCGAAGTCCAATCTATGAGGCTCCTGAGGCCAGAGGCCGGAGCAGAATACGAAAGCGAGATTCTCAGCGAGAGAGGCCCGTGGGTTTTTCGATGAGAAGATGGATCCCAGCCGTGGCGCTGGCTGCCGGAGGGGCAATGGCGGCGGCAGCGGCAACGTCAGCACCCATCAGATCGGTGCAGGCCTTGGTTGCCATGAGCAACGAGGAAGCCAAGGGCGGACTCCCGGCAGTGGTTGAGGGCATCGTCACATACTATAACCCCAGTGAAGATACTCTCTTTATCAACGAGAACGGAATAGGTGTCTATGTGGACGCCACCACGGATCCCGCGCTGGCTCCGGGCGACCGTGTGCGCGTGACGGGAACAACGCAAAGCAGTGGCTTCAGGCCTTCGCTGGCCAGCACCGACATTGTGCTGCTGGGGCACGGCGCCCTGCCGAGGCCGGTGCCGGCCACGTTTGATGAGCTGATTCAAGCGCGGCGCGACTCGACTCTAGTGACGTTGCGAGGCGTGGCGCGAACGGCCGACATGCTGGCTCAGTACGATTTTCGCGGCGGCGGCCGGCCCATGCATCAAAGCGCGCACATTCAGCTGCTGACGGACGGCGGCTATGTAGAGGCGCTCGTTGATACAACCGACGCGGCGGCGGTAGAAGATCTGCTCGACGCCGAGGTGCAGGTATCGGGGGTAGCGGCGGGAGTGTTCAATGGGAAGTATCACCTGACGGGCGTCTGTTTGTATGTGTCGTCGCTCGATAACATTCGCGTCATCAGGAAGGCGGCGTCGAGCCCATGGTCGCTGCCGATTACGCCGATGAGCGAGATCATTCATACCTTGCACCAGACTGACCTGAGCGGCCGGGTAAGGGTCCACGGGGCGATTACCTACTATCGGCCGGGGACCGCGGTGGTGCTGCAGCAAGGCTCTGAAAGCGTCTGGATCGGAACCGAGACAAACAAGCCGCTTCGTGTGGGCGACCTCGCCGATGCGGTCGGTTTTCCGGATGGGCGCAGCAAGCTGCTTTCGCTGGACAACGCGGAGGTCGAGGACGAGGGTGTTTATGCTCCGGTTGAGCCCCGCAAGGTGCAATGGGCGGAACTGGCGTCGAGCCGCAGCGTGTTCGACCTGGTGTCGATTGAGGGTGTGGTGGTATCCGAGGTCGGAGAGCCAGCCCAGGATGAGTATGTCCTGCGCACCGACGGGGAGTTGCTCTCGGCATTTTTCCGCGATGGAGCGGAAACCACCCAGAGCCACCAGGGCACCATGAAGAATATCGCGGAGGGATCGACCGTCCGTGTAACCGGCATCTGCATTCCGGATGATTCGAGCCCATCCAGCACAAATTTGCCATTTAGTCTACTGATGCGGTCCACCGACGATATCACGGTAGTGGCGATGCCGGCGTGGCTGAATGCGCGCCATGTCGCCGAGTCGGTGGGTTTGCTGCTGTTTGCGGTGCTTTGCTTCCTGGCCCGGATGTGGGTTGTAGAGCGCAGGGTGCGGCGGCAGATTGCTTCGCTGGCTTACGCAGAGAGCAGGCGAAGCAAGATCCTTGTAGACATCAACAACTCACGCCCACTAGCGGAGATCCTGGAACGTGTGACGGAACTGGTTTCAGCGCGGCTGAATGGGGCGCCCTGCTGGTGCGAGGTGGCCAACGGCGCGCGGTTGGGGAACCCTCCGTCCAAGCTCGGCACGAAGGCGCTGCGGGTGGTGGAGCAGGCGATTCCAGCGCGGTCGGGGCCGCCGCTGGGGACTCTGTATGCGGCCTTCGACGCCAATGCCCGCCCGCGACGAGAAGAGGCCGAAGCACTCGCCATGGCAGCCGGATTGGCGACCCTGGCCATCGAAACCGAGCGGCTTTACTCGGACTTGGTGCATCGCTCACGGTTTGATCAGTTGACGGACATTGAGAACCGATTCTCGTTTGAGAGGCGGCTCGAGGAAGCTATCCATGCGGCCCGGCAGTCGGCGGGAATTTTCGGGTTACTGTACATCGATCTGAATGACTTCAAGCAGGTCAACGATGTATACGGGCACCGGGTGGGGGACCTTTACCTGAAGGAAGCGGCATCGCGCATGATCAAGCAGCTTCGGCCAGGGGATTGCCTGGCGAGGCTGGGCGGAGACGAGTTTGCCGTGGTGCTGCCGGATGTGCACAGCCGCGAGGCGGTGGAAGAGATCGCGCGAAGGCTGGAAGCCTGCTATGACGAGCCCTATGAGGGGGAGGGTCGCCTGGTGCGGGGTTCGGCGAGCATCGGAATTGCGATGTATCCCGACGATGCGGCGACCGGGGACGGGCTGCTGAGCGCGGCTGACGCCGCCATGTACTTCGACAAGCAGACGCGGTCGCGCAGAGGTTCGGGCAGCGGCGGGCAGCGCGACAAAGAGATGTCATCGGAAAACCTGATGTAAACCGACTGCCCGCGAGCATGGGAAGGATTCAGGCTCGCCAGGCAATCCGCGCTATCAGGCCTCAACCAACCGGACGCGTTCTCTCTACAACGGCAGCAAGGCGACTGGTCCCGGCGCCGCCGGAAAATCGACCGGCAGCGCGGGTTTCGCATCCCAATCTGGAATGCCCACCACGGGAAGATAGTCATATGCGCTGTTTGAGCTGTGCGCGGAGCAGTTATAGGCTGTCCTTCCCACCGAAGTCATGCGAAGACCGCCGAGGGCGCTTCCGACAGCTCCGACAGGGCCGCTCCATAATCGGTACTCGGACCCATTCCCGCCTGGATGACTATTATGCCCCTTCCTCTCCCAGTTTCCCGGGATCGGCTTTCCATGCTTGATACACTTGGCCAGTTGCTGTTTCTCCGCCGAGAGCGACGTCCAGTAGACCGCCCCTCCTATGCGATTGCCCGGGCGAAGCGATCTCTTTTCCTCATCGGCAGCGCTGTTGAGCGCCGAATTATTCCTCCCCCGCTCTTTGTCCTTCGCTTCCAACTCGATGGCTGCGTTCAGCTTTGCGATCCCGGTATTGATCGGAGTGAGGGTCAGCGGGTTTCTCCTGGCCATAAGCGCAAGCGCATCGAATTCCTTCCGCCAGTTTTGCACCTGTGGTGAATCTGTCTTCATCTTGAAGCCGTCGGCGCTCACCATGTAGGCCAGGCGCTGGTCGATCTTATCCAATGCGTCCTTCCATAGCAGGCGCATGCCCCTCGATTGCGTGACCTGCCGCTTGAGCATGTCGATCTGACTCAGCTTGCCGGCATTCATCGTGGCCGGGTGGTTGTTGATGAAGGTCTGGAGTTTACCGAACCGGCGCTGGAAGTCGTTTTTGGTGTCGGGATCGCTGTTGAGCAGTTCAACGACCACCTGGCAGTCCGGCAGGCAGTCCTCCACGCCTTTCAGGTAATCCACGGCCGATTGCTGCAGGATGAAGATCCGGTCGAAATCCTGCTTGCTCTTGAGCGGCGTCTTTTTCAGTTCGTCGTCAATCTGCCTGTTGATCTTGTCGAGTTCCGGGAGCGTGAGCCATGCTGGCGCACCTCCCATGCTCGCCTTCTTCGACGACAAACTATTCGCGCCTGTCAGATATAGGCTGTGTTTGGCGAGTTGGTCCTTGAGGTGTTTTTCCACGCCGTCCACCTCTTTCCGCAACTCGGCGATCCGCATTTCCTCCCCCTTCTTCCATTGTTCCTCGCGAATGGAAAGCGGAGACATCATATTGGCGAGCACCGGTTTGTTGTGTGCGTTAGGACCCTGAAATTTGCCTTGTATCTCTCGCTGCAAATCGATCGGCATCTTGCGATTGGCCGGCTCCAGCGTCAGCATCAGTACCTCGGGCGGCGCGGTCAGCAGCTTCGGCTCATTCATCTTGTCGACGATTCGCAAGGCGAGTGCGATACTCTCCCTGGAGATCCCGACCGTCGCGATGCGGGCTCGAAGCGCCTTCCTGTCGTTTTTCGCGTTGAGCTTGTTGCCGCAGGAAGGGCACCAGAATGCATCCCGATGAATTGAATTTCGGAAGCACAGCGGACAGAGAGGCATGGTCTGGACCTCCATTGGGCCATCAGTTTTTTGGATCGGATGAAGAGTAATCAGGGAACCGGTTTTCCCGGGGAGGCAGCGCTCTCGGGCAAATACGGGCGCGGCTCGCGCCAATTATCCATCATCGGGGCAGAAACCCACAAGACAGAAAAATGCCGCGTACCGGGCCGGCTCTGGAGCGCCGACTCAGCTCTCGGGTTTGATGTTACAGGCTCTGAAACAAAGGGCCCGGCTTTCGCCGAGCCCTGCTTATTGAAACTGCAATTGGAAAAATGACGCCGGGACGCCAGTCCTATTCGGCGGCCATTTCTTCGGCTTCGCCTTCCTGGCGCATGAGTTCGAGTTCGCGCTCGGCGGCTTCGATCTCTGCGGTAACTTCTTGCTGGACGCGGGCTGCCGCTTCTTCCAACTCTGGAGAAAGCTGGACGTTGCGGTAGTACTCCAGACCCGTGCCGGCAGGAATGAGACGGCCGACGATGACGTTCTCCTTGAGGCCGCGCAGGTTGTCGATAGCTCCGTTGATGCTGGCTTCGGTGAGAACGCGGGTGGTCTCCTGGAAGCTGGCGGCGGAGATGAAGCTGTCAGTAGAGAGCGAGGCCTTGGTAATGCCGAGCAGAAGCGGACGTCCGATGGCGGGACGGCCGCCGGCCTTGAGCACGCGCTCGTTCTCCTCGGTGAAGCGGAAGCGGTCGACCTGCTGTTCGAGCAGGAAGGCCGTGTCGCCCACTTCGTCGATGCGCACCCAGCGCAACATCTGACGCACGATCACTTCGATGTGCTTGTCAGAGATGGCCACGCCCTGCAGACGGTAGACTTCCTGAATCTCGTTGACCAGGTAAGCCTGCAAAGCCTTTTCGCCCAGCACGGCAAGAATGTCGTGCGGGTTGAGGGGCCCGTCCATCAGCGGGTCGCCTGCGCTCAGGCGTTCGCCTTCCTGCACGTTAACGTGAATGCCGCGAGGAACCGAGTATTCCTTCTCCTCGCCGTTGTCTGAGGTGACGTAGATCTTGCGCTGGCCCTTGGCCACTTCGCCGAAGCGGACCACGCCGTCGATCTCAGAGATGATGGCCGTCTCGCGGGGCTTGCGGGCTTCGAACAGCTCAACCACGCGAGGCAGACCGCCGGTGATGTCCTTGGTGCGCGTCGACTCCTTGGGGATCTTGGCCAGCACATCGCCGGGACCGACCTCGTCGCCGTCCTGAATCATGAGGTGAGCGCCGCGGGGCAACAGGTAGCGCTTGTTGGCCTTGGCGTTCTTGACCACGAATGCAGGCTGGCGCTTTTCGTCAGGCGAATCGGCAACCACCCAGCGGGAGAGGCCGGTAACTTCATCGACTTCTTCGTTGAGGGTGATGCCTTCCTGCAGGTCCTTGAACTGGACGGTGCCGCCAATCTCGGTGAGGATGGCGTAGGTGTAAGGATCCCACTCCGCCAGCAGCTCGCCGAGCTTGACCTGGGCGCCGTCCTTGACGCGCAGACGCGCGCCGTAGACGACTACGTAGCGCTCTTTTTCGCGGCCGCGCTCGTCGACGATGGCGATGGAGCCGGAGCGGTTCATTGCCACCAGCGTGCCGTCCTTGCTTTCGACGAAGTTGAGATTGATGAAGCGCACGAAGCCGTTGTTCTTGGCATCGAGGCGCGACTTGTCCTGCACGCGGCTGGCGGTGCCGCCGACGTGGAAGGTACGCATGGTGAGCTGCGTTCCAGGCTCGCCGATGGACTGGGCGGCGATTACGCCGCAGGTTTCGCCGAGCTCGACCATGCGGCCCGAACCCAGGTTGCGGCCGTAGCAAAGAGCGCAGACGCCGCGGCGCGACTCGCAGGTGAGCACGGAACGGATTTTGACCTTCTCGACGCCGGCGCCCTGGATTGCGGAAGCAATGTCTTCGTCGATGGCCTGGTTGACTTCCACAACGACGTTGCCGTCGTAGTCCTTGATGCGCTCGAGCGATACGCGGCCGATGATGCGGTCGCGAAGGGGCTCGATGATTTCGCCGGATTCAACAATCGATCCGACGTAGATGCCCTCGACCGTGCCGCAGTCGTTCTCCGTGACGATCACGTCCTGGGCCACGTCGACGAGGCGGCGCGTCAGGTAGCCGGAATCGGCGGTCTTGAGCGCAGTATCGGCCAGGCCCTTGCGCGCGCCGTGGGTCGAGATGAAGTACTCGAGCACGGTGAGGCCCTCACGGAAGTTGGCCGTGATGGGTGTTTCAATCACTTCGCCCGACGGCTTGGCCATCAGGCCGCGCATACCGGAGAGCTGGCGGATCTGCTGTTTCGAACCGCGGGCGCCGGAGTCGGCCATGATGTAGATCGGGTTGAAGGCGCCTTCATCATCCGCGCGTTTCATGTTCCCGAACATCTCGTCGGCCACCTTGTCGGTAACCGCGGACCACATCTGGATGACCTTGTTGGAGCGCTCGCCGTTGGTGATTGCGCCGTCCATGTACTGCTTCTGAACTTCGATGACCTTTTTGTCGGCTTCGTCGACGGTGGTGTACTTGCTGGCCGGAATGACCATGTCATCGAGTCCGACTGAAAGTCCGGAGCGGGTGGCGTAGTTGAAGCCGAGGGACTTGATACGGTCGAGCATGCCGACCGTGATTTCAAGGCCCAGGTTCTGGTTGCAGTAGTTGACCAGCTGGCCGATGCCCTTCTTTTTGAGCAGGCCGTTGACGAAGGGCATGCCGGCGGGAAGAGCGTCGTTGAGGATCACGCGGCCGACGGTGGTGTTGATGTACTCCTTGTCGAAGTCCACCGGCTCGGTGTGGGTAAGGTCCTGATCGTCGTAGGCGGTGGTCATGTCGAGAACCTTGCCTGTGTAGCGAAGGCGGATAGGCGAGAGGGTCTCGACCTCCTTGGCCTCGAGAGCCATCAGGATCTCTTCGGTATTGGCGAATACGCGTCCTTCACCCTTGCCGCCCTTCTTGGCCTTGGTGAGGTAATAGAGGCCGAGCACCATATCCTGGGTGGGCACAGTGATGGGGTGGCCGGAGGCCGGCGACAAAATGTTGTGCGAAGCAAGCATCAGCACGCTGGCTTCGATCTGCGCCTCAGGCGAGAGCGGAATGTGCACTGCCATCTGGTCGCCGTCAAAGTCGGCGTTGAAGGCGGTGCAGACCAGCGGGTGAATCTTGATGGCCTTGCCTTCAACGAGCACCGGCTCAAAGGCCTGGATGCCGAGGCGGTGAAGGGTTGGGGCGCGGTTGAGCAGCACGGGATGATCCTTGATGACTTCTTCAAGAATGTCCCAGACCACGGGCTCCTGCATCTCCACCATCTCTTTGGCCTGCTTGATGGTGGTGCACTGGCCGGTCTGCTCGAGGCGGTGATAAATGAAGGGCTTGAAGAGCTCGAGGGCCATCTTCTTGGGAAGACCGCACTGGTGGAGCTTGAGCTCGGGGCCGACGACGATCACGGAGCGGCCGGAGTAGTCGACGCGCTTGCCGAGAAGGTTCTGGCGGAAGCGGCCCTGCTTGCCCTTGAGCGTGTCGGAGAGTGACTTGAGCGGCCGGTTGTTGGCGCCGCGAAGGACGCGTCCGCGGCGGCCGTTGTCGAACAGCGCGTCGACGGCCTCCTGGAGCATGCGCTTTTCGTTGCGCACGATCACTTCAGGTGCGTGCAGATCCATCAGCTTCTTCAACCGGTTGTTGCGGTTGATGACGCGGCGATAGAGGTCGTTCAGGTCAGAGGTCGCGAAGCGGCCGCCATCCAGCGGCACCAGCGGGCGCAGTTCCGGAGGAATGACCGGCAACACATCGAGAATCATCCACTGTGGCTTATTCGAGCTTTTCCGGAAGGCTTCGACGACCTTGAGGCGCTTGGCGTACTTGATCTTCTTCTGCGCCGAGGTTTCGGTCTTCATGCGCTCGCGGAGCTCAACTCCGAGCTCGTCGATCTGCACGCGCTTGAGGAGTTCCTTGATAGCTTCTGCGCCCATCATGGCCTTGAAGCCGGAAGGGCGGAACTGCTGATCGAGCTCGCGATACTTGGTCTCGTCCTTGATGATCTCGCGCTCTTTCACGGGCGCGTCGCCGGGATCGACGACTACATAGGACTCGAAGTAGAGAATGCTCTCGAGGTCGCGCAGCGAGATGTCGAGCAGGTGGCCGATGCGCGAGGGCAGGCCCTTGAAAAACCACACGTGAGAACAAGGTGACGCGAGCTCGATGTGGCCCATGCGCTCGCGCCGCACCTTGCTCACCGTGACTTCGACGCCGCACTTGTCACAGATGACGCCGCGGTGCTTCATGCGCTTGTACTTGCCGCACAGGCACTCCCAATCCGTGACGGGTCCGAAGATGCGGGCGCAGAAAAGACCGTCGCGCTCCGGCTTGAAGGTGCGGTAGTTGATGGTTTCGGGTTTGGTTACCTCACCATGCGACCAGCTGCGGATCTTCTCGGGCGAGGCGAGCATGATGCGGATGGCGTCAAAATCGGTAATCGGGCTGGTAAGTTCAAACGGGTTCGAACGGAACAAGGCGACCCTCCTTGGCGGGTTTTTATGCACCCGCCGCGGTATCTCCCGGGATTCCTGAAGGACTCTTCCTTCCCGGGAAGCGGTGTTTGCCGCTTTCAAAGAAGAATCCGAAAAACAGTGTTCAGTGAACAGCGGTCAGTGGTCAGTTTTCTTGCCCAAACCACTGTTCACTTCAAACCCATGCTGCTCGCTGCGGCCAACTGATCACTGACCACTGGTCACTAATCGGCTACTGCCGCAACTTCCGGCACGGGGACCTTCTTGATCAGGTCCGCGCGCTTGATGAGTTCAACGTCGAGGCACAGCGACTGCAGCTCGCGGATGAGCACGTTGAAGGACTCCGGCACGCCAGGCTCGATGGCCGCCTCGCCCTTGACGATGGCCTCGTAAATCTTGGTGCGGCCATACACGTCGTCGGACTTGGCGGTAAGGAGCTCCTGAAGGATGTAAGCCGCGCCGTAAGCTTCCAGAGCCCACACTTCCATTTCGCCGAAGCGCTGTCCGCCGAACTGCGCCTTGCCGCCCAGCGGCTGCTGAGTAATCAGCGAGTACGGTCCGATGGAGCGAGCGTGAATCTTGTCGTCGACCAGGTGCGACAGCTTGAGCATGTAAATGTAGCCCACCGTGACCGGCTGCTCGAACACTTCGCCGGTCATGCCGTCGTAAAGAGCCGTCTTGCCGGATGAAGGCAGGCCGGCGGATGCGAGCAGAGCCTTGATTTCGCTTTCCTGCGCGCCGTCAAAGACCGCGGTGCCGAACCAGATGCCGCGTTCCATGCCCGCTGCCACGCGAAGCAGCATCTCGTCGTCGAGCTCGAGAAGCTGGCGAAGCGTCGCGGTGCCGGCGAACTCCTTCTTCATCAGCTCGCGGGT
>Ga0182013_10006843_pt1 | contig 12762 bp, 17 predicted proteins | sample 612S2MmetaG_FD_120487 | JGI IMG/M metagenome (GOLD analysis project Ga0182013, IMG submission 120487) | Permafrost microbial communities from Stordalen Mire, Sweden - 612S2M metaG | ecosystem: Environmental > Terrestrial > Soil > Wetlands > Permafrost | place: Sweden: Stordalen | collected... | reverse complement strand
TTCTCGAGTATCGTCTGCAACACTTGCTCCGCTGAAAGAAGGCATGTTGGGACGCCGATGCCAGGGTTCGTCGTCGCGCCTACGTAGTAAAGATGTTTCGACCTCTCGTCGACATGGCGAGGCCGAAAAAGGCCATTTTGGAATATCGTGTGCGCGAGCCCGAGCGCAGCCCCGTGCGGGGTATTGTAGGCGCTCGCTAGATCTTTCGGATACCAGCGTTTTTGGAATACGATATCTTGTTCGCGGAATGACGTGCGCGCCGAGAGTTTCAGGAGCGCTCGTGCGGCGCATTTATCAAGTTCTTCTTGTGTCAACGAAAGCGACGCAGGTACGGGTATGAGCACGAACAAATTTTCCATACCGGCAGGCGCACAGCTCGGGTCCGTAACGCTCGGCGCAGACACGTATAAAAGCGGATCTTCCGGCAGGATGCCGCGTTCGATCTGCTGCGTCGCTGTAGCCCAGTGTTCCGTGAAGAACACATTGTGGTGCTGCAATTCCGGGATCTTCCTCCCCACTCCCAAAAATATCAGCACCGTCGAGAATCCCGGCTTTCGCTGACGAATGAACTTTTGTAAAAACGTGAGGCGCCGCAGGAGGCGCGTTCGCGTGTATTCGCGATCCGCATTGCAAACGATGATGTCGGCTTCTATCCGTTCGCCATTTCCGAGTATCAAGGTGCCTCCGCCCTCATGCATGTCGATAGATATTACCGAGGTGTCAGTGTGGTAGCGTACCCCGTGTTTTTTTCCGATCGAAACCAGGGCTTCGACGAGTTTGTACATACCGCCTTGCGGATACAACACGCCTTGCGTGAACAAGCTGTATCCCAGGAACGTGAAGAATGCAGGCGTTCGTTGCGGTATGCCGCCCAAAAATGCCGCAGGCAAATAGAATGGCGCGCCCAATTCTTTATTGGTCGTTACTCGCGCAACTTCTCGCGACATTGGGGTAAAGAGGCCGAGTGGAGGGGCGTCTTTACGAAAGATCAGCCGTAAATAATGCAGAAAACCATCTTTCGCCTCGTGGAATACATACTTATCGCAGAATTCGTACCGTGCCCGCGCGAGCGATAGGTATTTGCGGATCTTTCCGCTCGCGCCTTTTTCAAGTTGCTCAAAAACCTTGTCGTTGGCCGCACTGTCGGTAGAAAAATCGACCGGCTGCTCCAAAGTGTCGTAGAAAGCGCGATAGCTCGGCGTGAGTTTGACCAATTCAAGATGGTCCTCGATGCGTTCGTCGAGCAGCGAGAATATATGCTCGAATATGGGCGGCATAAGATACCACGATGGCCCGGTGTCGAAGAAAAAACCTTGCGCCTTAAAATAGTTGCAGCGCCCACCGAGCGTCGCGTTCTTTTCATACACGTCGACGTCGTATCCGTTCTTGGCGAGAAGCGCCGCGGTGCCGAGCCCGCCGATGCCGCCACCGACGATCGCGACTTTTTTCCGGCTCATGAGACCTCCGTTGAGAAAAGCTTCTGGTACTGCACGTGCTCGCCTTTCATCCACGACGAAAGCAGGTATCCGGAAACGAACGACATGACGACGCCGGTGCCGCCGAACCCGTATGCGACGTGGAGCGGCCGGTCGGGAACTTTACCGATGCATGGCACGCCTGTTGCGGTGGGGTAGAAGGTGCCGGACCATTCTGAAATGCGTTTGTAGGACGGGTCGACGCCGAGCTTCTCCTTTGCGAACGCCTCTAGCGGCGCGTAGTAGTCCTTTTTCGCATCATATTCGCTCTCGGCGACATCCTCGCCGCCTACCCAAAGTACGCTGCCTTTGAACGAACGGATGTAGTGGTACGGCTCGTCGTTGTCCCATAGGATCGAGTTGTGGAGCAATGCCGGCATGCCGTGTTTTTCAAAACCGACGACGAACGTGCGCAAGGTCTTCGTTTTGGGAAGGTCGGGCGCGAGCGTTTGGTCGCCCGTGGCGATGATCGCCTCTTTCCCGCGGAATATTTTTCCCGCGACCGACGCCTCCGCCACGCCGCTTTCGAAAGAAAGCGTGTCGACCGGATGCTCGTGCATCACCATGCCTCCCATTTTTCGCACGCGCTCGGTGAGGGTGCGGAGTATCGCCTGGTTGTTCGTTACGCCGTCATTGTCTACCGTGACCGCTGAACCAAATGCCGGGGAGATCGTTGCGCCGTTCTCCGTGAAGGTCGCGTCGGCCCCGATCTTTTTATACAGCTCGTATTGCGCCCGCAGTTCCACGGATCTTTCCGGTGAATTGGAGAATATGTGCGAGGGCGTGCGTTTTGCGGTAAATCCCGGCTTTTGTTCGTGCGCGTACCGGATGAGCTCGCGGAAGCCGAGTTCGGAGACGTCCCAAATGTCGCGCGCGCCGCTTTCGCCGAAACGCGCAACGACATCCTGCCAATCGACGTCGGGGTCGTGGCACATCATCGCGGTCGAGTTGAAGCTGGCGTTGTCTTTGCTGTTACTGCGCTCGAGCACAAGGACGCGATACCCGTCTTTTGCCAGATGGTATGCGCTTGAGAGCCCTGCGATGCCCGCGCCGACGATAAGAAAATCGTACGGCTCGCCCTTAGGCATAGAGGATGAGCAACACCATCGAAAACGCGCCTACAATGCCTGCAACGAGATACTGCGTCGCGAACAGCGCCGGTATCGAAGGCAGGAGTTCAACGATCAGGAATGCCGCTGCAAGTTGTATCGCGACAGTGAGAATGTACAGCTTTTTCCTATCGAGTATCCCCGTGAGGCAATGGCCGAGCGCCATGAGCGTAAGCCAGATCGCGCCCAAGTATCCCGAATAGGGCAGCGCCGGCGGCCAGTAGAAGATAGCTTCGGAGAACAAGATGCCGAGCACGATGATCGCGAACCACACGAAAAAGATGTCCCGCAACCCGTGGTCGCTGAAAGGCATTTGTTTTTTCATGTACGCGAGCCCGCACACGGCGAGTACCGCCCACACGATATTAGTGTCGGTCGGGCCGAGCGTTATTTGCGAGTACGTGAACCAGAAGCCGATCAGGAGGATGACGGCCCAAGCAAGGAAGACTCGCCGGATGGGATTCCAATACATGTTGTAAGTGTACCTCGCGAGATCAGCTCGTCACGACGATCGTCGCCGTCATCGACGGGTGGATGTTGCAGTGGTAGCTGTAAGTCCCGGGCGTGTTGAAGGTGTAGCTGAACGAAGTGCCAGGGTTGACCGAACCGCTGTCGAATACGCCGGAGTTGCTGGTAACGGTGTGCGCGACGGTGTCCTTGTTGGTCCACGTCACTTTGGTGCCCGCTTTCACGGTGATCTGTGCAGGGCTAAAGGCGAAGTTCTGGATCGTGATCGCGACAGGCGCAGGCGCCGAGACGGTGGCTTGCGCGGACACAGTGGTCGTCTGGGCAGGAGCCGTTGCCGGCTGTGTAGGAGCCGGAGCAGCAGCCGGCGCAGTTGTTTGCGTAGTAACGGTCGTTACGGTTTGCGCAGGCGTGCCGTAGTTGTAAGAATTGCCAGAAGAACTATCCGTCGTCGGCGAGGTCGTATTTGCCGGCATTTGCATGTCTCCCATTGATTGGGCTTGCGACTGTTCTTGGCTGTTGAGGTAATACCAGCCGCCAGCGAGAACGATGAGCACGATAACTATCACACCAATAACGTATTTCATAAAAATGACCCTTGGTTCATGAACAAATAATACCTACATAATCTCTTGCCGGAGGGAAATAGGCTAGCGGCCATGTGTGAATAGTCTGACGCGGGATTTGCAGCATAAATTTGCCGATTCGATAGCCTAATGCTATAGTGCCGCGACAAATATGGCGTTCAAAACTTCACCGGTCGACGTCGGATCGCGCGCGAAACTTGATATTCGCGCGGGAGACACCGTCCGTGTGCACCAAAAGATCGAGGAAAAAGGGAAGTATCGCATCCAGATCTTCGAGGGGCTCGTCTTGGCGCGCAAACACGGCACCGAGGCCGGCGGTACCTTCACGGTGCGCCGCGTCCTCTCTGGCGTTGGCGTCGAAAAGATCTACCCGTTGTATTCGCCGATGATCGAAAAGATCGAGGTCGTGAAGCGTTCCCGCGTCCGTCGCGCGAAGCTTTACTACATCCGCGAGAAGGTCGCGCGCGAAGCTCGCCGCATGCTCCGCCGCACGCACATGATGGGCACAAGCGACGTGATGGAAGCTGCAGCGCCCGCGGAGTTCGCGAAAGAGACCGAAGCCGAGAAGGAAAAGATCGTCGAGGAGATGACCGCGCCGACCGACGAGAAGGCAGTTGCGGACAAAGCGGAGTAGCTTTTCTTCTGCTCCCGCTTTAGTATTACACCCACGCGCAGGTGGCGAAATTGGTAGACGTACTACCTTGAGGTGGTAGCGCCCTCACGGGCTTGGGGGTTCGAGTCCCCCCCTGCGCACAGAGTTTGCATAAGAAAAAGGCCGTCCAGATCGGGCGGCCCTTTGCGACTTACGAGTTTCAACGACGCGCTTTCTAGATGTGGCCTTCTTTTAGGTAATCCATGACCCGCTCAGGCAGCATATCCAGGAACGGGCCATTGAAATAATGATCGCCGGCCCCTTTACCGAAATATACGTCGTAGCCTTCGATCAATACGTTGATCGCCCCGACGCATGCCGGCGCCGCGGCCTGGATCTCGTCGCCCAGGTCTTTCGCTTTTCCCAGCGGGAACGAAGCAATGTTACGGGCGAAGCATATCACCGCTTCGGTAATCAGCGGCTTAACGCGCTCATATTTTTCCTGGACACTGATACGCGGCGGTTCATCGCTCTGCACGACGGCGCTTGCCTGCATAAGCATTGCGGCAATTGCGAGTTTTATCAACACCATAGGATGCTCCTCACTCGGCTGCACTGGACGCACTATAGCGCGAGCCGCATTTGCTACAAGCGTTCACGGAAATAAAGAAAGACCCGGCCTTACGCCGGGGCTTTCAAGCTTTTTAGTTAGTACCACTCGCCGGTGTACGGGTCCTGGATCCACTGTTGGGGGTCTTGGTTGCACGGAGCGTAGGTCGGGTAGTCAGACCAATAACAAAGAGGTGTGCCGAACGGGCCGTAGGTTCCCGACGGGTACGAAACAGAGTTCGGTTTTGCGAATTCGCCGGTGTTGCTTGAGGTGGTGTAGGTCGGCGTCGAATTGTAGTAGTTGTAACTTGGATACGACGTTTGGTATTGCGACTGCGACTGTTCCTGTGATTGCGACTGGTATTGGGTCGGGTACGAATAAGAGGAATAGCCTTCGTATTGCTGCTGCTCTTGCTGCGCCATCTGGTTGCCATATTCAACATACGGCATGGCCGAAGCAGGGATGTAACTGTACGCGCCGTTGTAGGAGCCGTACGAGTTGCCCGACGAGTAGTAATAGACCTGCGCGAACGAAAGGGCCGGCAACGCCAAAAGCGCGATCGCTCCCAAGGCTGCGGCTGACGAAATGATTTTGTTCATAGCGCGGCACTTTAACCCATCATCCATGAAGTGTCAATTAACATCTCATCGGTTCTCAGCAAACTTGGTATGATACGCCGATGGCTCGCCCCCGTTTTCCGAAGAACATCAAGGAACTCGTGCATTGGTACGAGCGGTATGTCTCCCCGATCTCGCTCGTCGCGGGATTCCTTTCCGACAACCTCATTTTGCTCAAACGCGTCGACCTCTGGACGACCGACGCGCTCTTCCTTTTTTACCTCGTGCTCTCGAGTGCCGGCATCATCCTCATCAACGCGATCGAAGCGGGGAAGCTGAAGCAGAAATTCCTCGTCGATGCGGCGCCCGTGATCCCGATCATCATCCAATTCGCGTTCGGCGGCCTTTTCAGCGGGTTCCTCTCGCTCTATTCGCGCAGCGCCGGCTATGCGGCGAGCTGGATCTTCGTCGCCATCGTCGCCGCGCTCTTGCTCGGCAACGAACGCTTCTCGCGATTCTACGTGCGCGTGCCGGTGCAAGTCTCGATCCTTTTCACGACATTGTTCTCGTTCCTCATTTTCTTCTTGCCGGTCATATTCAAACAGATCGGCCCGCAGATGTTCCTCTTGAGCGGCGCGTCCGCGCTCGTCATCGTGACGCTCTTTTTCATGGTCCTTTTGCGGCTCGTGCCGTCGGTCAAGAAAAGTTTGACGACAAGCGCTCGCTCGATAGCGGTCATCTATATAGCGTTCAATGCGCTCTATTTCACCAACGCCATCCCGCCGCTGCCGCTTTCGCTCAAGGATGCGGGCGTGTACCACAGCGTCGTCCATGACACCACGGCGGGGGACTACGTCGTTACGGGCGAACCGGAACCTTGGTACGACATCATTTTCCCGTTCGATGACGTGTTCCACGAGTTGCCAGGCCAGAGCGTATTCGTGTACACCTCGATCTTCGCGCCCTCGGGCCTCTCGACGCAGGTCTTGGACGAGTGGCAATACAACGACCCGGCCTCGCACAAATGGGTCACGCAAGCGACGATAGAATACCCGATCGAAGGCGGACGCGACGGCGGCTATGAGGGCTATTCTGAATTGCTTGATCCGGCTGCAGGGTCGTGGCGCGTGAACGTCGTTACCCAATACGGCCAGCTTATCGGCCGCGTTTCGTTCACTGTCGTCGACGCGACAAGTTCGGCTCCCTACACTACGGAAACTAAATAAGAGTTCATAACTTACTTGACGCGGACGCCTGGCGCGTCACAATGGTTCATGAAATCGGTCGATTAGGAAGGATTCTCAAATAACTATGATCAAAAAATTAGCTTGGGTGTTCGGTATTGTCTTCATTGTCATCGGCATCCTTGGTCTCATGCCGACATTCACCTCGGGCGGCATGCTCTTTGGGGTGTTCTCGCTTGATGTGATGCTGAGCGCGGTCTACCTCATCTCCGGAATACTCGCGATCCTTGCCGTATGGGGAACTGGCAGCTATACGCAGCTCTACTTCAAGGTATTCGGCGTCGTATACGCGATCATCACGATCATCGGGTTCATCCAGGGAGATACGGTCCTTGGCCTCATGACAGTTAATACGGCCGACAACGTGTTGAACCTCGTTATCGCAGCGGTCGCGCTTTGGGCCGGTTTCGGCGCCAGGGCGGAATCTGGCATGTCGATGTAACTGTTTTGGAATTGGAACGAAGCGGCGCCCCGGAGGGGCGCCGCGTTCGCGTCAACGTGCGCAATTTGCTATAACTTGATTGTTCGCATGGCGACCGTGGTGTAACGGTTAACACTGGAGCTTGTGGAGCTCTCGATCAGGGTTCAATTCCCTGCGGCCGCCCAGATTTTTGAGTTTTGGTATAGTAGTAGGTATGGCTAAGAAAATTTCCGGCGGTGTCGCACACCTGTTGCCGGCAGATCTGCGGAAAGCGCTAGCGGCTGATCCCAAGGCTCTGGCGAAATGGGAGGATATTACTCCGCTCGCTCGCAACGAATGGATCTGTTGGACCATCTCCGTTAAAACCCCAGAGAAGAGGAAAGAGCACGTTAAAAGAGTTGTCTCGGAACTTAAAGAGGGCATGCGCCGCCCTTGTTGTTGGGCCGGCTGTATGCACCGGAAGGATAAGCCGCTCAGCCCGTCGCAAAAATTCGTGCTCAGCAGACGATCTAAAAAAGTAAAGCGATAGCAACCTGATGTATATGGAACCGAGCCTATTTTCGTAGCAAGTATACATTCACCGTACCGCCTTCGATGAATTTGTTTGAAGGCACGAGTTGTAAAAGCTCATGACGGAGCTCGTGTTCAAATTCGTCAGCATGTTCTCCAAAAAGCCGCTTAGCCGCGTATGACGTTGAGTATAAAAAACCGATCATTTCATCGATAGTTCGTTCCGTAGTATACGGATACACTTTGAGATCAAAAGTACGGAATGCGGATTCTGCGATCAATTCCTTGAACGGGCGCTCTTCCGGTATGAAATCTTTGTACAAATGATCTCCGGCCCGCCGATCTTCACCTAGGTAGTTACTGATCACTTCTTTCCGCTTCGCTTTCCAGTCTTCCGCTTTATCTTCATCATATGCTGTCGAAGCGTCGCCGATAATCGCCATTCCGCCGCCTTTTTCCGTCAGGCCATACACTTTTTCGAAAACAAGCGCTTGGTTCATCCAATGAAAAGAGTCTGCTGCTATCGTGAGGTGTAGAGGACCGTACATTTCGTCGAGATCTTCTGCTTTGCCTTGTGTCCAAGTTATATTTAGAACGCGTTGTTCATCTGCTTTTGATTTCGCAACCGCCAACATGTCTGAGCTCGGATCTAACCCAATAGCGTTTTGGAAATGAGAGGCGAGTGGAATGGTCAATTCACCGGTTCCGCAGCCTAAATCGAGAAGTCGCCCTTTTCCGCCGAGCCGATAATAAGAAACGATATCTTCGAACAGTTGCTTTGAATAAGGGCGACGGTATTGTGCGTAGTACTGCGCCGTGCCTTTAAATATGTTGGAAGGACTAGGAGTTGCTGACCCGGGTTTCATAGGGATAGTTTACACCTGTTTCGACTTCCACAGGCCTAAGCAATAGTTCAATGTTAGAATTTCTGAATAAATGAGCACGTATCGTTGGGTCGCACTCGGTATCGTTATTTTGGCCATCGTTGTTAGTGGCGTAGCGATTTGGCACAGCAATAAAACGGCAGCCGCTCCTGCCTTGCAACTAGCTTCCGACCTCTACCCGCTCTACAGCGGCCTCGATTGGAATTCTCCAATGGCCGACAGTTTTACCATGGGCACGACTACGTATGTCGGAGCAACCGCGACATCTTCCGCGTCGGCCAGCACAATGGACCCAAGTTCTATTTTTATGCCGTTCGAAAACTATTATTCGCAAAAGCTCGCCGCAGCCGGTTGGAGTGTCGCCGACAATTTCGACGCAGACGGTCCGACGGGTTCTCTCTCTGGTTACCAAAAGGGGAGTGAGACTATCCTCGTCGGGTACAGCATCAATTACGAAACGGTAACTACCGGCCCATTGCAGTGTCCATGCGACGTAACGCTATCGCTTTTTTCTGGCCAGTGATTATTTTGCGAGGAACGCTTTCAACTTCTCCAATTGCTGCGTAAACCCAGCCTGCATGCCTTCGGCAGCCATAGCTGCTTTGGGGCCTGTTTTGTAGATCACGGCACGGATCTTTACTTTCGTTTTCCCTTCTTCTTCGGTCAGCGTAACTTCGGTGGTCTGGTCGATCGTGGTTTCGTCTTTGGCGCCCTCGGTCCAAGCTTGGACGGTATAGGAAAGCTGCGAGTTCGTTTCAACGACCGTAAATTCGCCCAGCATCGGCCACTTGGTGCCTTTGTACGGCCCCATTGCCTCTCCCGCTTCCATGACGATGTAGATCTTGCCGCCGACGCGCAGGTCGACCTCGCATTCAGGGATCGTGACGTTATCCGGACCCCACCACTGCTTTAACATCTCCGGGTCGGTCCACGCTTGCCATACTTTTTCGCGCGGCGCATCGAACACTTTCTCGATCGTTAAGTCTTTTACTGTCATATGTTTATTTTACTTACTTTCTACTAATACTTGTAAAGCCTTCACCATGCTCATTTCCTTTTAAGGAACTCTTCTAATCGGTCCAACCGCTCTTCCCATATCTTCCGGTACCTCTTTAGGTACTCATCGGCGCTTTTCAACGCGGCAGGGGAGAGCGAGACGAATTGTTCGCGGCCGCGCCGCCTTTTGCGGATGAGCTTTGCTTTTTCGAGCACCTGCAAATGTTTTGAGATCGCCTGGAGCGTCAGATTGTAGGGTTTTGCGATCTCGCCCACGGAAAGCTCTTTGCGCGATACGCGCTTCAAGATGTCGCGCCTCGTTGGGTCGGCGAGCGAGCTGAAGACCGAATCGAGCTGCGTTTGATGCTCAACCATACGGTTGAATATTACACCGAGCATCCTGAATCGTCAATGAAGGTGGGAAAAACTATTCGCGCCAGTCGGTGCGGACGTCGACGTATTCCTCGCTCCACGGCTTCTTGGCGAACGTCGTCCAGAGGTAATTGAGCGCGTAGCGCATGCCCATTTTGAGGATGCCTTCGTGCGCGAGCCGGCGGCCCGAAGCGTAGATCGGGAGCCGGAACGTCCACACGACGTCGCCGACCTTGTTGAGCCGACGTGCCACATCGGTGTCTTCGCCGTAAAAATGGATCGAGGTGTCGAACCCGTTTATTTTCTGCATCGCATCACGCCGCACGACGAAATTCCCGCCCTGCAGCATGGCGCCTGCGCGCAGCACGTGCTTATTGAACGCATAGGTCGCGTAGCCGATGCCATAAAAGCATTTCACCCAGAAGCGCGAGATGGGCGAGATGTCGTAATAGATGAAAGGGCCTGAAAGCGCGACGAGGTTTTTGTTGCGGTCGAATTCGCGCGCGACCGTGTCGAGCCAGCCCGGCGGGACCATCGTGTCGGAATCGACATTGGCAACCAATTCTCCAGTCGAGTGTTCAAACCCTGCTTGGCGAGCGAAGGTGAGGCCTTTGCGCGTTTCGTCGATGATGTGCACACCGACAAATTTCGCCGCAATCTCTTTCGTGCGATCGGTCGATGCGTTGTTCACGACGACGATCTCCGCGTCATTCTCCATCCCCGCGCGGACAATTTCTTTCTGCACCGATTCGATGCACCGCGCGATGCGCTGCTCCTCGTTATAGGCGGGTATCGAGAAGCTGATTTTCATACGTTCCGAACAGTATACCCAAAAGAAAAACGCCGGACATAGCAGTCCGGCGCCCTCGCCTTAAGCGTTTGTAAATCAGACTCGAATGAGCCGTATCGCTGCGATGACCCACACACCGAGGGTCAAGGCCGCAACCTGCCATTTGTCCTGCGTGCTGAAAACCCACGCGTCGCTGAACTTCTTGACGCCGAGGTAGAAAAACGGCGTCAGCAAGGTCGAGAAGATCAGGATGTCCTGCTTCGAGACGACAGGTGTTGTGAGGCCCAGATAGATTTCGAGGCACACCCAAATTGCCGAGAAGAAGAACAGGCCGTGGATCCAACCCGCGAGCACTGTCTTGCCGTCATGCGTGCAATGGTCACCCATTACGATGCCCATCCGCCGGTAGAACTCGAGAGCGGCGAGCACGAAAAGTGCACTTAAGATCGCCGTTCCGATGCCCCACAGCGTATGGAGGTCAAGTTGGTACTTGCTGAGCGCGTAGGCGACAATTGGGGAGATAATAAATACGTCCGCCCACATGCCGCCGTGTTGCAGGAACGACCAGCTGTTGGTGATCCCGGCAGCGTCGAGCTCTCGTTGGGAAAAACGGTTGTCGAAGTGCGAGGCGATCCCTTGCGCGACGACGAGAGCGATCCCGATTGCGAGAGTCGTCCAGAAAGTTTTCCAGTCCACGATGCACCTCTTTCGTTTGTTGGCCGAATTTGAATTCGCAGTACCTAGACGGCATTATAGCACAAGAAATTGACACGTCAATAATGTATGTTATTGTTTTCAATAGGAGAAGCGCACCAACGCTTCAGGCCACAAAGGAGACCAATCATGATGGCCAAATGTGTCGACCAGTCGGATCGGCGAAGCCTTGATTCGTTCCTGAAATTCATCCTGCAGGTTCAATTCGCGGCCTTGGCGCTCATCGCAATCGACTGGCTGCTCCAGCAATTGGAGCTGCGACCGCTCACGGTCGGTACGCACGTGTTCGTCATCGCCATCGCTCTCTATTCGGCGAGAGTGGTGGGGCAGTACCACAAGCAGAAGGTCATACCGGACCTGGTGAACCTAACGCTGCGCTTGGGCCAACAGCCGATTGATATCGGTCCCTATAACGCCGTGGCGTACGCCGCCACGGCATGGTTCTTCGTTGCCATCGGTTACGCCGCCCACATCCTCATGTTGCTTAAAATAATCCACTGAACCGGCGTCGCGCCACGGTTCGCCACCTCCAGACGCCGGCTCGTAAGCAGCCGGCGTCTTCTTTTTTATGGTGCATACTATATGGCATGTCGATCATCGCCTTTTTTATCTTCCTCCTCTGGCTCAGCTTCGCGGCCGCAAAAGTTGAAATAGCGATCGAAGGCCCAGAAGGTTGGGCGAAGAATTTGCCGACGTACCGTTTCCCAGAAGGGCACTGGGTGAGCAGGTTATTTTTTAGCGACAAGCCCGCGACCTCGTACCACATCTGGCTCGAGATATCGCTCGTTTCGGTTTTGCATATGGTGTATTTGTTCACTGCGTTTACCTGGAAGATCGAATTCCAAGTGCTCGCGTTCTTCTTTTTCTTTTGCATCGTGGAGGATTTCCTCTGGTTCGCGCTCAACCCGGCATTTGGCGTCAAGAATTTCCGGAAAGACAAAATATGGTGGCACCAAAAGCATTGGTGGCTTATCGCGCCCCGCGATTACTATTTCTTTCTCCTTATCGGAGTCGTGTTCTATCTCTTTTCGTTCCACCTCTAGTTCAGCGAACCGCGTCGTAGTTGAAATGTCGCTGCCAACTCTCAGGCAAAAGCGCGACGAACGTCCAGTAAAAAAGGATGTACCACCAGCCGAGCTTTTCGAACCGGCGTGTGGAAGTTGAAACGTTGCTCGTCCACAAGAAAAAGAATTTACCGTGCGCCTGAGCTTGCCGTATCATGTGGATGTCCTCGCCCGTGACGAGACGTTCGTCGAAACGCAGTGGCGGAAATAAATCACGTCGCACCATTTTTATCGCGAACGAAGTTTTGGAAAGCATATGCCCGACGTTGTGCACCCAGAACCATGCACGGGCATAGCGTGTATCCGGATCGGGAGTAAGGGAGACCGTGCCGACCGTGTATCCTGTTTTTTTCGATAAATAGGTGTTCAGTT
>Ga0182013_10006841_pt1 | contig 12767 bp, 11 predicted proteins | sample 612S2MmetaG_FD_120487 | JGI IMG/M metagenome (GOLD analysis project Ga0182013, IMG submission 120487) | Permafrost microbial communities from Stordalen Mire, Sweden - 612S2M metaG | ecosystem: Environmental > Terrestrial > Soil > Wetlands > Permafrost | place: Sweden: Stordalen | collected... | reverse complement strand
TCTACGATTACGAATATCTCTATGCCGGGCCGCTCTTCATTCATCATTTTTCCCATGCCTGGAACGATTTCGCCGGCATACGAGATCGCTTCATGCGCGAGAAAGACAGCGACTATTTCGAAAACAGCCGGCGCGCCACGTATGTTCAACGCGAATATGCGCGGCGCAATCCGCACGAATGCGCAGGCTATGGCAAGGATTGCTGGGGCATCACCGCGAGCGACGGGCCTGGTTTCACAACGATGCAGATCGATGGCAGAGAGCGGCGTTTTCTCGGCTATGCCGCGCGCGGAGCGCCCTATGGTCCCGACGACGGCACCATCAGCCCATGCGCGGCGCTCGCATCGCTGCCATTCGCGCCCGAGCTTGCCTTGTCGGCGTTGCGCCATTTTTGTGTGCGCTATCCCGAGATGACAAGAGGGTCGAGATTGCCGGGGGGTTTCAATCCGACAGTGCCGGGCGGCAGCCTGTCCGGTTGGGTCTGCAGGGACTATTTCGGACTCGACCAAGGCATTGTTGTTCTGATGATCGAGAATTATCGGTCCGGCCTGATGTGGAAGCTGATGCGGCGATGCCCGTATATCGGCAACGGACTGCGCCGCGCGGGCTTCTCGGGCGGTTGGTTGTCATGACGAACTCTTCCTCGCGTCAAGAGCATAGCATGCAGCACGTTCGAACGCCCCCGGACGGACCGCCGGACGACTGTTTCCATCGCGCGCTGGTGGACAATGTCCACCCGCCCGCCTGGCGCAACCCCAAATTCGCTGGAAGGTACAATCTCGTCATCATCGGCGCGGGCCCCGGCGGCGTGACCGCGGCGCGCGAAGCGGCCGCGCTGGGGGCGAAGGTCGCACTCATCGAGCGCGATCTCATCGGCGGCGATCGCTTGAATGTCGGTTGTGTGCCGTCGAAAGCAATCATTCGCACCGCGCGGCTCTATGCGGAAATGCGCGGCGCGGACGATTACGGCGGGCAGGTGCCGGGGAACATCGGTATCGGCTTTCCAACGGTGATGGCGCGGATGCGGCGGATCCAGGCGCGCCTCAGCCGGGCCACCTCGGCGCAGCGATTGAGCGAGGCGGGTATCGACGTGTATTTCGGCGAGGCGCGCTTTGCGGGACCGGATACGGTCGCGGTCGCCGGTGATGTGCTGCGCTTCAGGAAGGCGCTGATCGCAACCGGCGCGCGGCCACTCGCTCCGCCGGTTCCAGGACTCGCCGAGAGCGGCTATTTGACCAACGAGACTATCTTCAATCTGACCGAGTGCCCGGGCCGTCTCCTGGTGATGGGAGGCGGGCCTCTGGGCTGCGAATTGGCGCAGGCATTTTGCCGGTTCGGATCGCACGTTATCATCGCGCAAGACGACCCCATGTTCCTGCCGAGGGAAGAACGCGACGCGGCGCAGGTTCTTTCGGATGCCTTGGTGCGCGACGGCGTCGAGGTTCATCTCAATACCACGGTGATCGCCGTGCGCACGGAAGGCGCACGGAAAATCGTCGATCTCGTCTCCGGCGGCGATAAACTCAGCATTACCGTCGATGCAATCCTGGCCGGCATCGGCCGGGTACCCAACGTCGAAGGCATGAATCTCGAGGCCGCCTGTGTCCGCTACGATACCGAGACTGGAGTCCGCGTCGACGATTTCCTGCGAACCAACAACAAGCGGATCTACGCGGCGGGCGACGTATGCCTGGAACATAAATTTACCCACGTCGCCGAGGCCTCCGCGCATATCGCCGTAAGAAATGCGCTGTTCCTGGGCCGCAAGCGGCTGAGCAAGCTGACGATCCCCTGGTGCACATTTACCGATCCGGAAATTGCCCATGTCGGTCTTTATGTTCGGGAGGCGCGAGAGAAAGCCATCCCGGTGAGGACTTTCACGATTCTGATGCATGACGTCGATCGCTCGGTGACTGACGGCGAAGAGGATGGGTTCGTGAAGATTCATGTCAGGCAGGGCACCGATCGGATTCTGGGCGCCACTGTGGTCGCCCGCCATGCCGGAGAGATGATCAACGGACTCACGGTTGCGATCAGTTCGGGGGTCGGTTTGCGCGCCTTTGCACGGGTTATGCATTCCTATCCGACGCAGGCTGATGCGATTAAGCTGGCCGCGGAGGCGTATACCCGCGCGCGCTTGACGCCAACTCTCAAGTTTTTAAGCCGGTGCTGGCTGGCGTGGTAGCAGCGAGTGCCGGCGAAGCGTCCAGTACCCCACATCAGTGATACGGCCTCTAAGCGCGGATCTTCACCGCTGCTGACAGGCCGCGCTGCCCTGGAACGATGGTGCGACCGAACAGCATATTGCATAGATGCTTCGGGTCGGCGCCGCGTGGTGGCATTGTTTCGCGTCCCGGGCAGGCGGCCCGGAGGTGGACAATGCCTTGGCACCCGAGCTTGAGGCCGCACCGGTTAGCGAAAAGCGCTCCTCATCATGATCAGTCATGACAGGAACGGCCAGGCAACCGGCCAGCTCCCGGACTTTCCGCCCCGCCGATCGATCGGTCTGACCGAGTGTGCGCCGGGATCGCCGATGATTGCGTGCTTGCGCACGGGTGCGCGCCGCTATTGCTATCAGGCGTACAGCATCGCAGGCGGCTGCCCTGGCGGGTGGGCGTGGTCGAAGACGACCCAGGCATGGTGATGCTGCGCCGGTTTGGTGTCTTCGCCCCGCTCGAACCAGAGGATTCGGTGCGTCAGCACGACGACGGCGGCGAATGGGGCGGCAGACATCACCTCGGCCGCCCGCTGTCCAGCGATCCATTGTAGCCGCACCAGCAACGCGAGTTGGCCCTGCACGGAGGCGGTGAGCATCAGCGCATGACGGAGAAAATTCAGCATCGCCGTGGGTGACCGCGATTGTCCCGCATGCGAGCCGGAATCGCCGTAAGGCGGATTGGTCACGAGACTTCGGCAGCCCTCTGGCACCGTGTGACAAGCAAAGAAGTCCACACCCGAGGTGCCGAACCCGCGGTGCGCGATATCGGTCGAGACAACCTTGTAGCCGTGCCGGCCGAGTACGGTGGACATGGCGCCGTCGCCGCAGCACGGCTCCCATATCTGGCCGCGAAAGCGGATGTGCCGGAGCAGCGCCTCGGTCACCCAGGCCGGCGTCGCGTAGAAGTCATCGCTCACACGCTCGAAGGCCGACACATGAATTGGCCGGGCTGACTTTGCGCGCGCCGGGCTGCGAGGGCGCGGTTGGTCGGTGCGCGGATCAGGTCCGTCGAGTGGCAGACCGAATTGAGATACGCTCACCGGAGCGGCTTCGTACGGCGGTGGGTCAAGGCGACACTGGCGGCCAAGGCACGACTCCGGCTGAGTTGGCTCGTAGCCATGCGTATAGCCCAAGCCGCCCGGTTGCAACGGCACGCCGCCAGCCTGATGCCTGTCAGGACGGTCGGCTCCGCCGTGGGGCAAGGCGGAAGGGCAGTGGGCAGTGCCAGGGCCAATTTGTCCCATGCTCTGAACTTGTTCAATACGTAGGAGGAATGCCCCGCGGCGCCATGGCAAGTCCTTTGGCGATCGCGCTGTAGGCCATCAGGCAAGGGCCAACTCCGTCTGGCTGGATCACCACATCCGTAACGGCAGTAGCGCGCATGCGCAGCGCCTTGATTTGCAGTTGCTGCACAGCATCAAAGCTGGCCGCATCAGAGGTTTGGCCGCAGCCATAGCCGGCGATCGGACCAATCGATCCCGCGTTGACAGGCCCGGGGAGGCCTACCGGCATGACCGGCATGTGCTGCATTGCGTAGCGTGTGTCCGCCGGCACAGCTCGCAAATCCACCACATCGGTCGGCGGCGTGCACCCGCCTAACGCCACCACCCCAATGATAAGGCCGACGGCCATCGGGCATGGCGCGCGCTGGCGGACGGCCCCTGGCGTAATTCCGCTACGCCGAGCGCAGCCTTCGATTACCGGGTGCATTTTTATTCCACGACCTCCATTCGCGCGTCCGCCAGGTTGCGAAGGTCGCGGGAAACGCCGGCCATGACTGAGTCCCAGTCGCCGGGCTGCGGCTGGCGGTAGAGCCGCAACCCCGGGTACCAGGGGCTGTCTCGCCGATCCGTCAGCCAGCGCCAGCATGAATCGAAGCGGTCCAGCAGCCAAACCGGCTTGCCGAGCGCCGCCGCCAGATGCGCGACCGCGGTGTCAACCGAGATGACCAGATCGAGATTGGCAACCAGCGCCGCGGTATCCGCGAAGTCGTCCATCTCGTTCATGAAGTCCGTGAGCGGGAAGCCGGCGGGTGCCGCCGGGCCGCCCTTCTGTAGGCTGAAGCACTGCACGTCGGACAACTCGAACAGCGGCGCCAATCGGTTGGGATTCAGCGAACGCCGGCGATCGACCGCGGCCAGAGCGCGCGAGTGGCTGCGAGGGTTGCCTGCCCAGGCCAGGCCGACGCGAAGTCCCCGGCCGTCCTCACCCGCAAGGCGCTTGCGCCAGGCAGCGATCTGCGCGGCATCGGCGTTTAGATAAGGTGCCGCGCCGGGAATGGTCGCGACGGTGTTGGTCCCCAGCACCAGTGGTAGGCTGAGCATCGGACAGTGGAGATCGAATGGCGGCAATGCGTCGCCGCCGCGTCCAGTCACCAGATCGACCCCGGGCAGGCCGGAGAGCAATCGGACCAACGGCGGCTGCACCTCCATGATTACCCTCAGCCCACGCGCTTTCGCGCGTGGCGCATAACGGCAGAATTGCAGCGTGTCGCCGAATCCTTGCTCTGCATGGATCAACAGCGTTTGCCCCTCTGCCGCCTCACCCCGCCATTGCGGCTGCACGAAGTCGCGGCGAGCCTTGCGCATCTGCGGCGTCTGCCAGCGCCATTCGTGTTCTGCCCATCCTGCCGCCAGATCCCCCTGGGCGAGCAGTACGATCCCGAGATTGCTGTGCGCCTCTGGATTGGCCGGCTCCAGTTCGAGAACCTTGCGATAGCAGGCGACCGCATCATCCAGTCGCTGCAACTCCTTCAGGGCGGTACCCATGTTAAGGTAGGCGTCCACGTAGTCAGGCTTCAGCGCAATGGCGTTCCGGTACCATGTGATCGCCTCCGCTGGCTGCCCCAGTTCCCAGATCGCAACGCCAAGGTTGAAGGTCGCCTCGACGTAGTCTGGCTTGAGCGCGAGAGCTTTGCGGTAGCACGCGACCGCCTCGTCCGGTCGGCCCTGTTCCAACCGGGCGGTGCCGAGATTGTTGTACGCCTCAGGGTAGTCCGGCCTGAAGGCGATCGCCCATCGGTAACATAGGATCGCCTCGTCCAGCCTCCCTTGTTCCCGGCGCACGGTGCCCAGGTTGTCGAATGCTTCCGGGTAGTTGACCTTGAAGTGTATGGCGCTGCGGTAGCAGACATCCGCGGCGTCCGGTTGACCCTGCTTCCAAAGCACGGTGCCGAGGTTGAAGTGCGCCGTTGCATAGTCCGGTTTGAGTTCGAGGGCACGGCGATAACTGGCGACTGCCTGGTCCAGGAGTCCTTGCCGCCACAGCGCGGTTCCCAGATTGGAATGATAGATGGCTTGCGTGGCATTCACGCCGATCGCTTTGCCGATCAGGTCGGCCGCCACCTCTGGCCGGTTATTCTGATTGGCAACGACGCCGAGCAGGTGAAGGCTGTCCGCGTGGCGCGAATTCACGGCGAGGACCTGCCGGTAGAGTTGCTCGGCTTCGTTCAGGCGTCCGGCCTGATGGCATTGCAGCGCGGCATTGAATACCGCCTGAACGGTGGGCGGCGTTGTTGCAGTTGCCGGCTGGCCCTGCGGCTTTTCTGCCCGGCGTTGCTTTCGGTTCATAAGTGCCTGGTGACCCGCCATGAGCGTCGGCTGACCCCTGTTTGTGGTGCGCCCCGTGTTGCAGGCGCGACAGCGCCAACACCGTCACCGGTTGGCGGCGGTTGGAAGGATTTAGCAGGAATTGATTGGCGAATGGTTTCAGCTCGTCAGCACTGGCTCGCCTGCGACCGCCGCGAGCCGATATCGTCCGGAAGTGCATCGTCCCGGGGCGACGGTTCGGCCACGGCGCGTTGCAATGCGCCGACCGTGCAAGCACAGAAGACGTAGGCTACCGCGAGGCTATGACTGCTGTGTCTTCGGCACGTCTCGCCCTTGGATCAGTGCCCGAATCTGCGGACGAATCGCGCTGTCATGGGCAAATCGCAGCCGCAGCACGTCATGGTCCACCGCGATCACCCAGCACGTGACGGGATCGTCGATCAGCGCAGTTAGCCAGACGTCATCGCCATTGGACAAATAGTATGGCCACAACCCGGTGGCAGGCTGGGTCGGAGGCCGGATGCGAACTGCCGCCCCGGTTTCCGAAATATTCATCAGCCGGCCTGGCGCTGGCAGCTCGCCACGCCGCCTGATCAGGATGTCCCGTTCGACGTTGTGCCGCGGAGCGCCCCGCTGCTCCCGCACTGCGGCCGATGGCATTGGTGCGGCAGGCGTGGTGTTGGCGCGCGGCAGGTCTTCGCCGAATCCGAGGCCGCGAATAAGCCGGCGCAACGGTCCGTTCGATAGAGTCATGCTCATGACCCTCGTTTCTGCCCTGCCCACCAAACACGCTTGACCTGCTCACTGCAAGATCGTGGGTAGCCAGCGATACGTGACGCAACGGCTATTGATTGGGCAGGCTTGGACCACGCCACCGAATGGCGTCGATCGCTGCATCATGGGCCGATCACGGGCGACCGCCGGGTCCCGGCCACTGCCTACGCCTGAATCCCTTCAATTCGGTTGCACCTGTCAGTCGGCATGATCCCGATCCCGAGAGGCCCATCATGGTTGCCGCTGGCAGGCGAGACCTCACGGTTTTTCGAGAAAACGACGCCACCCGGCGATGCCGCAACCGGCTTGTAACTCTACCGGCGCAACAATCCATTGCCGGCATGAACAGACAGAAGTCTCGGACGCCAGCACATGGGCCAATTCCGAGAAACCGGAAGCAAGCGGGAAGTGACGGTAATGATCTCGACGGCGACAGCGAATTTTCGACTGGCTATTGTATCGGGCGAGAAGCAAAGGGAATACGACCGCAGCGGTCATTTCGTCACCCAATCAGAGAGCCGGAAAAGCGGGGGTCTTCATTATGGAGACGTCCAGCATCCGATCACCTATCACCTCGATTTGTGTGGCGCGGCCGCGATGGCGCGGCTGCGCCTTATTGCCACCTTCTGGCCGGCCTGGCCGACGGAAACGCGCCAGCTTTGGCTGCAGCGGCAGGAAATCGCGCTTCCGCCACGTGCGCTGTGCGACCAGGACGTCGCCATTCTGCCGGGAGGCGCGGTCACCGTTCGCGGTCCCGATGGCATCCTGGTCTGCGATCCGGCCGAGGCGGTCACCCTTGCAGGGATCGAAGCAAAGGAATTGCGGACTGCGTTGCGCCGCCGCACAGACGCCATCCATCTGCTGCATGGTGACAGTGGAATTGTGCGAAACATGCGGCTGCCCGTCCGTCTGCCGCCGCAAGCAGTGACCCTCATACAGGACGCCAGCCGTCTTCCCGGGCATCTGGCGTCGGCCGGCCCGGTACTGATCCAGTGGTGCAGCAAAGGCGCGGTGGCGTGGCCAATGGTGGAATCGCCGTTGCCATTTGCCTTGGCTGGCAGTGTCGCGGCGATGCCTGTGGCAGCGCGGGGTCAACCCCTCATCACCGAACATTGGGATGGGGCGGATGTGGAAGCGCGCTGCCGTCTGCTGGGTCCCGGCATCGTAGAGCATGCCAGTGACATCCTGGGAGACGAGTTTCCGGATGACCTGAAAGACGCGCTCATCGACTCGTGCGTCGCAGGTCCCGATGGTCTGATCCGTCGCATTGCCGCCGGTCTCGCCATGCTGCCGGCATGTTTCCAAGCCGAAGCGTCGATGCCGCCAGGTGGCCGGCCGATGGCCTGGCGGAGTAGCATCGCCTATATAGACCGGACCGCGCCGCCACAGGCATTACTCGGCTTCGAGAATGTCGCTGATCCGGTGACCGCACTACGCGCCCTGCGCAACCTGCTGGATTTCCCTGATGCATTGGTCGTCATGGAGGTCAGTGACGTTGACGATGCTGAACCTGTTCCACTGCGACAAGATGCTGCCTTGTTTCTTGGCCGACGGACCCACTCCCCGGCCAAGATTGGCGTGATCGTGCCCGTGCCGGCGATGCCGGTCGATCTGTACGCACTCGCCAGCTCACTGGCCGACAGCCTCGGCGCCGCGGTGACCGCTGTAGCGCCCTGCTGGGGGTTCTGTCATCGGATCGATGCTGACGGCGATGAAGCGGGCAACGCCGGTTGGTTCGGTATGGGCGCTGGTATCGAAGAGATGGACGTCCTTATCGGTGACGTCTGATCCGTCGGGCAGGCGGCGCTTGCATCGCCATCGAGTGCGACGCGAGAGGTCCCGGTGGCGGCCGTAGCAACAACCGCACGAGCGTCGGATCCTGCGCAAACCGTCACGACATCGGCTCGCGCAGGCGACGCCGATCCTGGCCGGTTTGCACGGCTACTCGGCACTGCGCAGGAAACTGCGGGGGGGCAGCCATCCACCGATCCGATGGCTGCGGAGCATCTCAACCGCAGGACGGCGACACCGGAACAGTCGTCGCCTTCTGACAAACCAGCGGTTGGCAAACCGCCGGCTAACAAACAGACGGTGCCGGACGCTCGACAAACTGCTGGCCCGGCCGAAGATTCGGCAGCCAGGAAGCAGACTTTATCGCACGCGTCGGCTCAGAATGGATCTGCGGCAGCGGCAGAACAAACTGCCGAGCCGCAAGCGTCGCTGCAACCCGCCTCAGGTCAAAGCAATGCCGAGCCGGTCCCGCCTGCTGCACCGACCGTCAAGCCGGGCGTGGTGTTAACGCAGCCGACTGCCGAACCCGCGCAAGGCAATCTGTCCGCGCAAGGGCCTGCCGTGCCAAGGCTGACCGTGCCAAGGCCGACCGTGCCAGGGCCCACCGTGCCGGGGCCCACCGTGCCGGGTGCAAGCGCGCGACCAGGCGACAGCCAGCAGACGCGGACCGCACGGCCGGCGCCAGAGCCTGCCGCTGCGGCCCGCGTGGACGCCATGCAGGGCCAGAATAGCGCAGCCTCGGCGGCACTCGGCGCGTTAGCCCCCAACGCGCCAGGCGCCGTCCCTGCCGCGGCGGATCAGGCGACGCCAGCGTCCGCAGCGCCTGGGATCAGCGCGCCGGGGCCCGATGCGACGGCACTTTCCGGTTCACCGTCCATTACGCAATCCATGGCAGCGGAAGCCGCGTCCGGCGCCTCGGGACCCGCGTTACCGTCGGGCCCAACCATCGGTCGGCCTGTTGCCCCCGGGCAATCGGACCTGCCAAAGCTCGACAGCGCGGCGTCGGCATTTCCGACCGTTGCGGTGGCCGCTGGCGTGACGCAGCAGGTTTTACCCGGAACAACCACCAACCCGGTTGTCACCGGAACCATGCTGCCGCGCGTCGCCGGCGAGGCAGGCGAGCCTGTGGCCATACGGATCGCGCGCGCCGCGCGGGATGGCGACAAATCTCTCACCATGGAATTGCATCCGGCTGACCTCGGACGGGTCGAGGTCCGGCTGTCATTCCACGCGGATGGCGTTGGCGTGCAAATGACGCTCGATAAGCCGGAGACGTTTGAGGCGTTCTCGCGCAACCGCGCCGGCCTGGAACAGCAGCTCGCGCAAGCAGGCATCAATCTGGGAGACGGCGGGCTGGACCTGCGGCTTGGGCAACAGGGAGGCCAACCGGAGTCCGAGCGCCGCCCGGCGAACCTCCGCACGCAAGCAGGGTCGTACGCGATTGCGCCGCCTGCCTTGCCGGCTGCGATTGCGTGGGCGGGCCAAGGCCTGGTGGACATCGTCGCCTGAACCGGAAACCACGCCAGGGATGAACCCTTCAGAATCCAGAAAGGATCTACGATGAGCGGCACCGTACCTTCGATCTCCAGCCCGTCTGTCACCACCGCCACCACCGCCGCGTTGAGCGGGCTGAGCAACACGCCGGCGACGACCCAGGTTGGCGCGCAGGCCAATGACCCGCAGATGAATGAGTTTCTGACTCTGCTGGTGGCGCAGTTGCAGAACCAGGATCCGATGAACCCGACCGACCCGACACAGTTCGTGTCGCAGCTCGCGCAGTTTTCGACGGTTGAGCAATTGACCCAGAGTAACAGCACGCTGAACAACATCTCATCGGGAGTGACGAGTCTCGGGCTGGGCCAGTATGTGGGGCTGATCAACCAGCCAATCAGCGCGACGATGACAAGCCTGACGATTCCGACATCGGGCAGTCCAGCCGCGATGACGTTCAACGTCACCACCACCGGCCTGTCGAACGTCAACCTTGCCATTACCAACGCGAATGGCACGGTGGTAGACTCGATCCCGGTAACCGGCACCAGCGGGACGGTGCCGTTCAATGGAACGGACAGCAACGGCAATCCGCTCCCTGCTGGTCAGTATGGAGTTTCCTTGGTCGGCACCGGCAGCTCGGGCCAGACCTCGGCCGGTACGATCGCCACCAGCGGCACCGTCGCGGCGGTCACCCAAGGCACCAATGGCGCCTGGCAGTTGCAGCTTCAGGATGGCCGCACCTTGCCTGCGTCCTCCGTCACGACGGTGAACTGACAACACATAGAGTTTGACTCTTCGGCGGCACGCACCGCCGCCCCCCGTGTCATGGCCGACCCACGGGTCAAGCCCGGCCATGACGGGTTGGGCTCGGTGCGTCGCTTTCCAGTTACGGTGAAAACGCTGTAACGCCCGTAGGCATAGGCCGACCACTTACGACTTTGCTGTGCAGCACAAAGAAAAGTCGTGGGTGGCCCGCCGGAGCCTGTCCTCGGGCGCTTGACCCGAGGGCCGTCACGGCACGCGCTGCTGGGCACCAGCGCGTGCCGCGGACGTGTTGCAACTATCCGTACAGCAGCCGCGTGATCAGCACGTCACGCACACCGTGAGGCTGCTCCTCATCGAGGCTGGCAAGCAAAGACTGCTTGACAACGAGCGGATCGGTATGACCGGGCTGCAGCACGCCCCGATCGGCCATCGTCATCAGCCGCCGCATCACAGTCTCCTTCAGGCGCGGTTCCAACGCCCGAAGATCTGTCGCCGCTTCGGGCGCGGCTTCGATCGTTACGCTGATAACCACGTAGCTGAGCTGATCGCCATTGCCCGGCAGGTTGATGGTGAAATCGCCAAGCGCAATGAACGCCGGCCGCGCCGGCGTCGCCTCCTCGGCGGCCGCCGGCACGACCGGCGCCAACAACGCCGATGAGCCGGCGACACCGTACAGCAGCAGACCGGCGAGCCGGGAAAGACCAGTCATCGGGCGCATATCATCTCCACTGACACATCAGAACGGCGAGAACCGGTTCATCACATCCTGGCCCCAGGTTGGCCGCTGTAGATCCGACGACACGCCGCGGCCACCGTAGATGATCCGCGCTTCTGCTATCCGCGACGAGGCGATCGTGTTGTCGGAGCCGATGTCCTCGGGCCGAACGATGCCGCGCAACTGCAACTCCCGCAGCTCATTGTTCAGCAGGATCTCCTGGCTGCCGGTAATCTCCAGATTCTTGTTCGGCAAGACCTGCACCACGGTCGCGGCAACGTTGACGACGACGTTCTCGGTCCGCTTGATGTCGCCTGCACCGGTGGTGGCGTCGGAACCGGTGGCGTTGACCGTTGGGTTGGTATTCGTCGCTCCTGGAAGAATGCGGGCGAGCACGGCACCCAGGCCAAACCCCATTGTCAGATTGTTCTGTGTCGTTCGGCTCAACGTCGTATCGTTTAAAAATTCCGCCTGCTCTTGCAGATTGACCGCAACGGTCAGCAGATCGCCGACCCCGCGCGCCCGCGGATCGCGAAAGAAGGTCTTCGATCCCTGCTGCCACAATGAACCGCGCATCGCCGGTGGCAATGGTGGCACGTCGGCGGCGGCGATGGTTGCCGCATCCCGGTGCGGCGGCGGGATCTGGTTGACCGTGCCCGGACTGCTGACGTCGGGCGGCTTCTGAAAGTGATCGAACGTATCGCACCCGGCCAGAAGCAGCGCGGGCAACAGTACCAGGGCCGAAACCGTCGGCATGCGGGCAGCGAGCCGATTCATGGCTCGCTCTTGACTTCGATCATGCCGTCACCGACGACGACGCCGCGAATGGTGCGCGATGTCCCCAGATTGAGCACCCGGATTTCGTCGCCAACGGCACCCGTCTCCAGAGCGCGCCCTTCCATATCGAGCGCCAACCCACCGGACCTCCACATCACGGTCACCGGCGTGTTCGCCTTCACAGCCGAGGGAGGGCCGACGTCGTGTTCTACCAAGGGCCGATTTACGGAAACGTAACGCTTGACCTCCATGCCGATGATCGCGTCAGTGGATGGCAGCGCTCCGGGGTAAGGCCGCAGCAGCGGCTTTGGCATGACGTCGTCCTGATGCACGATGTCGCCGGGCATCAGCGTGTGCGTGGCGGTCCAAAAATCGTCGGCATGCGCGGGCGCCAATCCCACCATCAACAGGATCGCCGCGGTTGGTAACTTCAGCATCACCGGTTCCTCAACGAATCTGCGAAGTTGTCTGCATCATCTGGTCGGCCGCTTCGATCACCTTGCTGTTCATCTCGTAAGCCCGCTGCGCGGTGATCAGGTTGGTGATCTCGCTCACGACGTTGACGTTCGAGGATTCCAGGTAACCCTGGTGAATCGTGCCGAAGCCCGGATCATTCGGCATGCCCTGGATCGGCGAGCCGGACGCGTCGGTTTCAAGGAAATTGTTGCCGCCCTGCGCCTGGAGG
>Ga0182013_10006840_pt1 | contig 12767 bp, 8 predicted proteins | sample 612S2MmetaG_FD_120487 | JGI IMG/M metagenome (GOLD analysis project Ga0182013, IMG submission 120487) | Permafrost microbial communities from Stordalen Mire, Sweden - 612S2M metaG | ecosystem: Environmental > Terrestrial > Soil > Wetlands > Permafrost | place: Sweden: Stordalen | collected... | reverse complement strand
GCTCGGTGAATTTAAGCACGAATTCGACGCCCTCGTCAGCCCGCGCGTGCGGGAACTGGTGAATAAACTCGGCATCGAACTGATCCGCTACCAAGATTTGTAAATGCTCAAAATGTTTTTAATCCTGCTGTTCGGCCTCGCCTGTGAATCCACCGGTATCATCCTGCTCAAAAAGGGCATGATCCACATCGACGAAATCAACGGCTACAACACCGCCGAGTTGTTTCGCGTCTTCAAATCCGGCGTCACCAGCCCGCAGATTTTGCTCGGGGTGTTTTTTGAAGCGGTGTTTTTCGGCTGCCTGCTCATTTTGATGTCCAAGACCGACATCAGCTTTCTCTGGCCGCTCACCGCCTTGAGCTTCGTGTTCGCGACGCTCGCCGCGATGGTTTTTCTCAATGAAAGCGTTTCGTGTATCCGCTGGGTCGGAGTCGGACTCATCATGCTCGGCGCGGCGTTCATCAGCTACAGCGAACACGCCAAGGAAAAACCGGCGTCACCGACGGCCAGTCAATCCGACACCACCGCAAAATGATTCTTCAGTGCCGCAGGCACGAACGACAATAGCCCGCAGTTTCAACTGCGGGTTCCTTGCCCCGATAATTTTCAAGCCCCGGAGGGGCGGCAGAAAATTTCCGCGCGAACGATTCTTTCGTCCCTCCAGGACTCAGTTTGTCTTTTCGCTCTTATCTGCAGTTGAAACTGCGGGCTATTTTCGGGCGTCGCGTTGCGACTTCAAATTAGTTTCGCCAAGACTTCCGCCAATTGCTCCGCCGCAAACTTGGTTTTCCTCTGCAACTCCATCAACGCGCCAATTTTCCCCGGCGACCTGGCGATGGCCAGAAACAATTTCCCGAAATCCAGATTCTTGTCCGGCTTGGAGAGCGCGTTGAAATCCAGCGGCAAATCCTCGCCCGCCGTGTCGGAAATCACGCGCACCGTCGCGCAAGGAATCCCCTGCCCTGCGCAGACGGCGTGAATCGCCGCCGATTCCATCTCCACCGCATCCGCACCGGTTTCATCGCGCAATTTCTTCTTTTCGGCCACGGTCGTGGCGATGCGGTCGGCGCAGAAAATTTTTACGGGCTTGGCTCCGGCATTGAGCAGAGCTTCTGTCAGCTTTTGATTATTGGTCGCCGGCCCTGCCGGCTCAAAAACCACATCGCCGAGTTTCAGATCGGGATTCAGGCCGCCGGCGAAACCGCAGGTGAGCACCAGCTCTGGTGAACTGGCCGCCAGAAAGCTGCGCACGGACTTCTCCGCGTTCAGCCGCCCGATGCCGACGATGACAGTGAAAATGCCGGGCCGATGCGCCGCGATTTTGTGAAACGGCGCGGCTTCTTCTTTTAGTGCAAAACAAACGAGTGTGGACATGAGCCAGTTTTTGCCAGTGTGACATCCGGCTGGACGGGCGGCAACCACTCTTGCGCTGGTCGTTGCCGATGGTCCGATGCATGGAAAATCTGCCTCAGATGATGCAAACCCAGCCATTGGGGGCGCAAACCCAACGGCTACTTGCCCGCCCCCAATGGTTACTTGGTCGCCCCGAGCGGCTACTTAATCGCCCCAACCGGTTACTTAATCGCCCCAACCGGTTACTTAATCGCCCCAACCGGTTACTTGGTCGCCCCCGACGGTTACTATTCCACCCCCAGCCATTGGATTTTGGCCAAAAATCATCGGAAATGCACCCCTTTTCATCAAAAACAGGCTAAAATCGCCTAAAATCTCTGCCCCAGCCGCCCGAAGCCGCCCTTTTGCCTCGAATTTTGGTATTTATCCCGGCGGACGTGAGAAAGCGGCGAGAGCCGGGCGATGTTCCGAAACGATGCGGCGGCTTCTTTCAGGGCTAAGCAAATGAGTGTGTCATTCAGCCGCGTAGCGGCGGAAAGAAAGTAGCCCACGGCACGAGCCGTGGAAAACGAATTTTCCCGGCGGTCAAGCTGCGGAGCAGCGAAAGAAAATGTTCTGTCGCTCCTGCCGGAGCTTGGTGGGGCGCAAAACAAAATCCCACAGTTGGCACTGTGGGCTACTAGCTGGTGCTGATCCGCAGCTAGTTGCCCGCCGCGATTTTCCGAAACGGCGCTGCTTCTTCTTTCAGGGCGAAGCAAATGAGTAAGTAAATGAGCTAATTTCCGCTCCATTTGTAATCATATCCGTCCGGTGGATCATAATTGAAAGCAACGCTATTTCCGTCACAATATATTTTGACGTAACTGACATGACCGTCAGCAAAACCAAGAATGTTTTTGGCATTATTAATTCCAATGTCTCCCCAAGGTATTTTTGTCGGCTGATGCCATGACCAAGGTGCAAATGTCGGCAGTTCAGTTATGAGAAAGGTTTTGGTTGGAGTCTGTATCGAAGCCAGCTTCATTCCCAAAACACCCGGAAGCGAGGAACTATATCCATTGCCGCCATTAAATCCATAACTGGAATAATCTGAACTAGCCAGTTCATGCACGCTCAGGCCTTTGTAAACCCAAACGAAAGGACCGTTGTTGGTCGCATCATAATAAACGTGTCTGCTGGGCAGGCGAACAACTTATCTTGTGGAGACGAAACTCCATTTATGCCAACGTAGGTCTTTACAAGATGTTTGAAATAGATTGCAAAATCATTGGTTGCATAGCTAGCAGCACATAAATTCGTCTCGGCTGGCAAGGTATCGTTATTCTCTCCAACATACAGATGAACACCGACATTGATCTGTTGCAAATTGTTAAGGCAATCCGTCCGCTGTGCCGACATTTTTGCGCGAGTCAAGGCTGGCAGCAACAATGCCGCAAGAATTGCGATGATGGCAATGACCACCAGCAATTCAATTAGAGTAAATCCTTTGTCGCGCTCTTTCATTTCACTTTATCCCCGCCAGCCTTTCCTTCCAGATTTTGTAAAGCTCCACGGTGGCGCGGACGTCGCGCAGGCAGTATTCGGCAATCTCGCGGAATTTTCCCGCCGCCATCAAATCCTTCACGTCCATGCCGGTCACGCCCGCGCTCTTGGGCGATTCGATGCCGAAGGCCTTGCAGTAAAAATCCAGGTTGAAACGCCGCGCCGCGCCGTCGCGCCCGCTCACGCTGTAAAAGGTGAACTGCTCCGCGAGGTCGCAGTGCGGCTCCACGGCGTAACGGTAGCCCAGCCAGTTCTTTTTCGAGATGGGCACGTTCAGCACCGCCGAGCGCAGGTAGATGAACGGCACGTCGAACCCGCGCCCGTTGAAGGTGACGACGTGGTCGTATTTTTTCGCCACTTCCCAGAATTGCGCGAGCAGTTCCGTCTCGTCCGCGCAGGGGATGAATTTGACCGGCGCATTTTCCTCCTCCACTTCCTCAAAATCCTCGGCGACGAACAAGCTCTGGCCGCGCTGGGTCTCGGCGTTGAGCATGGCGATGCAGACGACCTGCGAGGTGAACGGCCACAGGCTCATGAACCGGGTGATCTCCTCGCGCTTGGCGTTCTTTGCGATGGCGTCGCCAATCTTCTCCGTCTCGCGGAAGAGGTATTCCTGCTGCGCCTCGTCGAAATTTTCGAGCGGTTGCGCGGAGGTTTCGATGTCGAATACGAGGGTGGCCATTTCCAAGAATTGAACCACCAACACAGCAGGAACACCAAGCTTAAAAACTTTGTGCCTTGGTGTCCTGGTGGTTAAATCGTTCACCGCTTGAACTCCAAGCTTGCCATGTGAATCGCGTCAGTGGCAACTTGCGGCGTCCCAACCTGAAATCAGCGGGCATGGAAACGAACCGTCAGCCTGAATCCGAAGAAGCCAAGCTGCGCGAGCAGTTGGAGGAATTCCTCCGCTACGCGCGCGTGCTGGAGGATGTCACGCGCGCTCCGGCCAATCTGCCGCGCGCCAAGGACATCCGGCCCGTCGTGCCGGTGCATGAGACGTTCCTGCCCGGCTCAATCCTCACCACGCTTTTCCGCAACCCGAAAACCGGCCGCACGACTTCGTTCAAGAGCGAGGACCTGACACAGTTGGACGGCATGACGACCGATTACCTGCTGAATTATTACCAGTCGCAATCGCTGTTCACGCCGGACGATGCCGCGCGGTTGCGCACCAGCATCGAGACGCACACTCGGCGGCTGTATCAGTTGATGCGCAACAGCGAATGGCGCACGCAGGTCTTCAACTACGAAGTCGACAAGGAAAAAGCCGTCCTGCGAAGCCTGCTGCAACTGCGCCTGCTGATTGAATGCGTGCAAATCCTCACGCCGCCGCTGCAAACGGTCAAACGCATCGGCGACGGTGAATTCGATTTGATTGACAACCTCCACGGGCTGGTGCGTCTGCTGGTGCTGGCGTTGTGGCAGCGGCTCGCCACTGACGGCTCGGATTTGCAGGCTTATGGCGCGCTTTCCATCTGCATCTCCGGGATCGCCGCCAAGGCGGACGACGCGCTCGCATTGATCGAATCCGGCTACGCCGCCTCCAACGGAGATCAAGCCGCGTTCACAAAATGGTTCGAGAAAGGCGGGCGCAAGGCGATGGAACGGGTGGAAACCATGTTGCAGCCGGTGGACCAGCACGGGCTGGATGAAATTTTCAAATTGTTCACGCGCCATTCGCTGGATCTGGGATTGCAGCCGATCACGATTGAATTTGTCCGGCAGAATCTGCAAACGCTTGTGACGACGCTGGCGAACATGGACCACGAAATGTCCGACGCCTGCCGTCGCCGGTCCGCCGTCATCACCGCGCAGTTCACGGAAGTGTCGCGGCAATACGCCGTGGATTTCACCGCACGTGCCGCCGATCCCGGCGTCAGCGAGGAGGATCTCGCGGCCATCTTCAAGGAACTCGACGCGCTCGTCGGCATGGAGCCGGTGAAGAACGAGGTTCATCGCGCCACAAACTTCGCGCGGATGCAGGTTATTCGTCGCCAACAAAATTTGCCCGTGGTGCAGGCGAGTTTGCACAGTGTTTTCTTCGGCAACCCCGGCACCGGCAAAACCACCGTCGCGCGGCTCATGGGCCGCATCTACAAATCACTCGGCCTGCTCCGGCGCGGGCATGTTGTCGAAGTGGATCGAGGACGTCTCGTGGCCGAATACGTCGGGCAAACGGCGGTGCGCACCCACGCGGCGATTGATTCGGCGCTGGACGGGATTTTGTTCATTGACGAAGCTTATTCGCTGGCCGGGCGCGGTACGGAAGATTTCGGCAGCGAAGCCATCGAGACTTTGCTCAAGCGAATGGAGGACGACCGTGACCGGCTAGTCGTCGTCGTCGCGGGTTACAACGAGCCAATGAAACAATTCATCTCGTCGAATCCCGGCCTGGAATCGCGCTTCACCAATTATCTCAATTTCCCCGATTACCAGCCGGAGGAACTTCTGGAAATCTTCCATCGCATGGCCGCGCAGAGCGGACTGGTTTGTGCGCCGGATGCGGAGCAAAAAGTTCTGGCCATCTGTAACAACCTGCACGCCGCGCGAAATGCGCAATTCGGCAACGCGCGCGAAATGCGGAATCTGTTCGAATCCGCCGTGCGCAACCAAAGCACGCGGCTCGTCGCCAGCGGCCAGTGCGACCGCGAATCGCTCACATCGTTGCTGCCGGAAGACTTGCCCGCCAACTTTGAAACCGGGATTCCCGGGCCGGACGATCCCAAACCCGCCACCTCAAGAATTGCGCCAAGGGCGGGTTGAAATTACAGAAGAAGACCGCTAAACGGGCGTAGCGATCAAATCGTAGTCCGTGTGTCCGATGACTTTCACCCTGGCAAATTCTCCAACCGGCAGCTTGCCGCGGATATAAACGCGACCATCAATATCCGGCGCATCCGCTTCGCCGCGTCCGACAAAGTAATGGCCTTTCATTTGTGAAGTGTGTTTGTCGGTCTCGCGGATCAAGCCGTGTTCCCAGGAACTGACATTCGCGTTTTGAAGCTGTTTCGCGTTTGCTTCGCCTTCGACGAGGACTTTGAGTTCGCTGCCGACAAAACTTTCGGAAACGGCCACGGCGACCTTGTGCTGCGCGGCCATCGCCAGTTCGCGGCGCTTTTGTTTCAGCTTGTCGGAAATCTGACCGCTCATCGCCCCGGCGCGCGTGCCGTCTTCCTTGGAGTAAGCAAACACGCCAAGCCGCTCGAACTTCGTCTCGCGGATGAAATCGAGCAGCGTCTGAAAGCTCGCCTCAGTTTCGCCCGGAAAACCGACGATGAAGGTGGTGCGCAAAACAATTCCGGGAATTCCAGCGCGAATGCGTTTGATTAAATCAACGATGTATTGCTGCGAGGTTTCGCGGCGCATGCGTTCGAGCATGTTCTCGTGGATGTGCTGGAGCGGGATGTCAATGTAGCGAGCAACTTTTTGGCAGTTGGCAATCGTCTGGATCAATTCGTCCGTCCAATGCGCCGGATGCGTGTAGAGCAGACGAATCCAGAAATCGCCCTTCAACGAATTCAGTTCGCGAAGCAGCGTGCAAATGGTAGTAGCATCGGCGGCGAGCGACTTGGCGGCGGCGGAAAATTTCTCCGGCGACGAGATGGCGCGGCTGTGGTTCGGGCGCAGGTCGAGTCCATAGTAGGTCGAGTCCTGCGAAATCAGATTGATCTCCTTCACGCCGTCGGCGATGAGCGCTCTGGCTTCGGCGACGATGTCCTTCTGCGTCCGGCTGCGGTGCGAGCCGCGCATCCGTGGAATGATGCAGAAGCTGCAAGGATGGTTGCAGCCCTCGGCGATTTTCAAATACGCAAAATGCCTCGGCGTGAGGCGGAAGCGCGGCGTCGCAAAATCGGGAATGAAAACAGGACGCTGGGTGACATCGAAAACTGGTGCGAGGCTTGAGGCTTTGGGCAAGAGGACGGATTTTGTTTTGCCGAATCTGTCCGTGCCGCGCAGGGATTCTTCCTTTTCGTGGCCGGAAAGGTCTCGGCTCTTTTCCAATTCGTTTAGGCGGGAAACAACTTTGCCTTTTGTGACTTCTGACTTCTGACTTCCAACTTTTCCCGCGCGGCTGGCAATCGCCTTGCCGACGATGTCGCCTACCTGCGCCACCTGGTCAATGCCCATGAACGCGTCCACTTCGGGCATGAGCTTGGGCAGTTCCTCGTGGAACCTCTGCGAGAGGCACCCGGAGACGATGACGGCCTGGCCGCGCTGGTTCGCGTCGCGCAACTCGACAGATTCGAGAATGGTGTCCACACTTTCTTCCTGAGCGGAATCAATGAAAGAACAGGTATTGACGATGACGGCGTCGGCTTGCGCAGCGTCGTTGGTGATCTCCACGCCGCTTTTCATCAGCGAGCCGAGCATGATCTCGGCGTCCACCAGATTTTTGGCGCAGCCGAGCGAGATGAGGCCGACGCGCAACGGCTTGGAACTGGAAAATTTTTTTGTCACAGACGGCAAAGGTTAGCAGAGATTTATGGTGAAGCAATCTTGCGAATTGGCCCGGGCCGAACCAAAATAAATTAGTTATTGGTCGGAGCCGGGGTGTTTGTGTCCGACAAAACCGCAGGAGCGACTTGGTTTGTTGAGATTGTCGCAGCGTGAGGCGTGCTGGTTTCCGCCGGCATCCCCAGTTGCGTGCGGATGGCGGCTCGAGCGGCATAAGGAACGACCGGTTTTTGCGTGTCGAGCAGGTCGTTTAAAACGGTGCGGTTAAGGTCGGCGAACGGTGGCAGCGCGGCGCGCGGCTGGCTGTTGCCCATCTTCGTCTGATAATGGTTATAAACCAACTTGGCTTTCAAAGTATATCCGGCGGACCGGTCGTCCTGCCCAATGGCCGTTTCATAATAGGACCGGGCAATCAACCCTTCGACCACCCCCGTCGTACGCTCCTGCGACGTGTCACCGACTTCCTCCTCCACGCGGTTGAAGACGTAATCTTCGAGCGTCAAATTTTTCGGAAATGAATTTGGCTTGTTGTCCAAAATCGTTTTGTCCGGGTATTTATCGCCGAGCAATTTATACCACTTGGCCGCCTCGGCCACACGGTTGTTTTCATAGAGAAAATAAACCGCACTGCTCAGGAAATTGCGCTCCGCCCTTTGTATGCCGTCCTTCTGGCCCTGGTTGGCCTCATCGGCATATTCTTCTTCATAGGCATCATATGCCTTGGAAGACAAATCAAGATTCGGGGCAAGAGCGTAAGTTTTACTGAAGGGATCGTTTATAATCCGGCCGTGAAAAAACGCCTGCTGCATGGATTGATAAATGCCGCGACGCAACTGCATCAAATCATCCTGCTTTACCTTGTCGGGATTTTCCTTCGCTTTTTGCAAGCCCTGCGCATACCAGTAAATCGCGTGAGCCTCGGGCAGACGCCAGTCAAGCGGACCGTATTGCGTATCCACCTTTTGGGCGAACACCGCTTCAATCTTGTATTTTTCTCGGAGAATCAGGGCGTTTGTGCGTTGTTCGGCGGTCTGCGGAGAAATCAGATTTTCAAAATTCGTCCCGCTTGCGCCGAAGAACGGCGTCATTTCCTCCGCCCATTGTTGTTTGTAATAAACATTCGCATCGTCGAGATTCGCGCCCATTTTATGCTGGAAGAACTGGGCGAGCTGAAAGTGAATCAAAACATCATTTGGATTGTAACGCAGGCCGCTGTCACGCAGCAGTTCAATTCCACGCTCGACCCAGCGCCAGCGGTCTGGAAAATCCTTGAACTTGACGGAAATGTTGTAGGCCATGTTCCATGATTGGAAAACCCAGACCTGTGAAAAATGCGGCTCCAAATCCGTGATCCAGTCTGCGAGTTGTGACGCCTCAAAATATTTGTCGTCCTGCTGCAAATCATTTGAACGGATCCAGAGGAAATTGGAAATCAGCCCGCGAAATCCCCCGAGCGCCACCGTCGTGAACGCCAGAAGCGGCGGCGCATTTTGCAGCGGTTCTGAAATGGTCAGCCCGAGCTGCGCGCGGTCACGGTTCAATGATTTTTCCAACTGGCCGGAGCTGAAAAGAAGCACCGCCGCCAGCAGAAACAAAACAATTTTTTTAACGCGCGCATTCATTGGGTTCCCTGCGCCGTCGCCAGTTCGCGCTGGTTGAACAGAATAATTCCGCAGACAGAGATGATTCCGCCGAGCAGCAAAACAATCTGGCCAAACGCCATGCCCAAGTCGGTCCATGAAATCGCCCGGCCAGAGCTCAACAAATCAATCGGCGAGATGTTTTTTGTAAGACTGACGACGGCCAGAATTCCCTTGAACATCGGAATCAAAACCACGTCCGCCACCGAATGTCCGGCGATTCCTTTTTCGTCGTTGCCAACGCCCACGCTGCCGTTTTCCACCGTCTCGGCAAGCGTGCCGCTCGACAAAACCACCGTGAGCATCGCCAGCGAGAAAAATGTTGCAACCGGAAACGACAGGAAGCTCGCCGCCGCCAACCCGAGCGCCGCGAGCAGGGCCATCCAGCAGAAAATGATTCCGAGCCCGCGCGCGAAATTCATCGCAAAACCGCCTTCGGGATACAGCACCTCCATACCATCTTCGAGCGGGAAGAGCAGTGCCGTGCTGTTCGCATTGGCAAAGACAATCGTCAGCACGCCGTTGCCATCGAAAAGATTTGGAGGAATTTGAAATTCATGAAATGTATCCGGTGCGAGGCTCATCGGCTCAAGTTGAACGATATTGGTTGAATTTGGATCGCCGATCTGCCAGGCCGCCAGGAATGTCCCAGATGAGCTTTTGTTTGCGGCGTTGAATTTTACGCGCAGTTGAAGCGGCTTGTCGTGCAGGTAATTTTTAGCAAAGCCCAGGTCAATCCGCCACGGGCGATATTCACCGGGCGCCACCAGTTGGAAATCGGCCTTTACCTGCTCGCGGATTTGCTTTCGCACTTCCAGCAGGTCCACTTTGTCCACCGGATTGCTTTTTAAGCGAGCCTGCAAGATGCGCTCCGTCTCTTCATCAATTTGAGCATCATTATTTTGCTCCTTTGCCGAACCGCGTGCCACGAGCACTTCGCTGCGTAAAACTTTCTGCTCGTCCGCCGGAAGTTTTGTGGCGCGCCATTGCAGCAATCCAAAAACACAAGTGCCTGAAATGGCCAGCAAAGCGGCATTGAGCGAGATGATCCCAAACCATTTGCCAATCCAGATTTGCCAGCGCGCAATCGGCTTCGTCGCAACGACCTGGATCTGGCATTCCTCAATGTCACGCGCCAGCGTTCCACACGCCAGCCACAACGTTGAAATGCCGAGCAACACTGTGATTGCGCTCAACGTGTAGGTCAAAATGATCTGCGTAAACCCGCGCGCCGTACCGTCGTCCTTTATAACCAACGGCAGGCCAACGACCGCCAGAATTAAAAGCCCCGCGATGACGAGGAACAGCTTGAAACGCAGCGCGGCCTTCCACGTCAACCAGGCGATGGCGAGAATTCTTTGCATGAAGAGCCGGAATTATCTCTTGCCTCGGAGCAGTGACGATAATTTTTCATCTGCTTTGGACAAATCCACCGGCTGCGCTTCCTGTGCCGGTTTGGATTCTGGAATTTTGTTCTCAGTTGGCTGTGTCAACGCTTCCAGTTTTTTGCCTTCCAATTTCCTTTCAGAAACCGGCGCGGAAATTTTCGTTTCAGAAATTGTCTGCGTCGTCGGCAATGACAATTTTTCCAAGACCCTTTGCGTCGCTGATCCAGCTTCCACGCCGGCGCGCAAATATGCGGCCACGCGCGCACCAGATTGGGCTCCGCTGGTTTCATTCGCCGCGCGCGCCTTGTTCACCACATCGAGAAAGTAGCTTTCCAGATTCTGCGTCGGATTGTCCACGCGCACCTCGCCGGTCGAAATGTCCTTGCGGATGATTTCCAGAACGCGTTCCAACGTCTCGCGCGGCAGCACCGGCGTCGTGATGCGCAGCGTGTCCGGCTCGGCGAGCAATTCTTTCAACGTGCCGGCGGCCTGGATTTTTCCGCCGTAATAAATCACCACGCGGTCGCACACGTCTTCGACATCGGAAAGCAAATGGCTGCTCAAGATAACCGTCTTGCCGCGACGGGCGAGCGCGATGATCAGATCCTTCACTTCGCGGCAGCCGATCGGGTCGAGGCCGGCGGTCGGTTCGTCGAGAATGACGAGGTCAGGATCGTTGATGAGAGCCTGCGCGAGTCCGATGCGGCGCTGCATGCCCTTGGAAAATTCGCCGACGGCGCGCGTCTGCGTTTTGCCAAGGCCGACCATTTCCAGCAATTGTTCCGCGCGATTGTCGCGCTCGCCTTTCGAGAGATGAAAAAGATTTCCGAAAAAATCCAGCGTCTCGCGCGAGTTGAGGTAGCGGTAGAGATACGATTCCTCCGGCAGATAACCGATGCGCGCTTTCGTCTGCACATGGCGCGGCGAATGGCCGAAGACCTCGATGTGCCCCTTCGTCGGATTCAGCAGACCGAGCAGCAGCTTGACCGTCGTGGATTTGCCGGAACCGTTCGGACCGAGCAACCCGAAAACTTCGCCCTTGCGGACTTCAAAATCCACATTGTCCACCGCGCGCGCCTTGGGGCGATTCCAGAAATCCTTAAAAACTTTTGTTAATCCGCGAACCGAGACAACGACTTCGCCGTTTGATTTTAATTCAGCAGCAGGCATAAATCTTTCACGCCAGCTTCGGCGTCAGTTCGCCCGCCGACTTGGAATGCGAGCCGTGGTCGTGTTTGTCGGCGATTATTTCAGGATTATAATGTTCCAGTTCCTCGCCTTTACGAACAAGGCGGGCGCTGTTGAAAATCACGATGAGCGTGCCTATGACGTGCAAGATGGCGGCAGTAATCGGGCCAATGTAGCCGAAAGCCGAGGCCGAAAGTCCGACGATGATGAAAATCACTCCGAACGCAAAATTCTGGTTGATGACGGCGCGCGTGCTGCGCGACAGTTTCACGAGGAACGGCAGACGGCGCAGGTCGTTGTTCATCAGCGCGATCGTCGCGCTGTGGATCGCGACTTCGCTGCCCGCCGCGCCCATCGCGATGCCGATGTCGCCTGCCGCGAGCGCGGGCGCGTCGTTCACGCCGTCGCCGATGACCGCGACTTTGTAGCCTTTCAATTTCATTGCGCGGACAAATTCAACCTTGTTCTGCGGCAGGCAATCGCCCTTCGCTTCTTCGCAACCGATTTCATTCGCGACGCGCGTGGCGACGACTTGCCGGTCGCCGGAAATCATCGCGATGCGGCGGACACCGGCTTCCTTCAATTCGGCCAGCGCTTCCTTCGCCTCGGCGCGCGTCTGGTCCTGCATACCGACCCAGCCGACGCATTTGCCATTTTGCGCGACGAAAATCAAACTCCAGCCTTCCGTCTCGTTCAAGTCCACGGATTTTTCGAAGCTCGCGTCAATGCCGTTGTCCTTGAGCCATTGCGCGCGGCCAACGAGAATTTTTGCGCCGTTGATCTCCGCCTTCACGCCGCGACCGGCGGTTTCGGCAAAATCCTTCGGCTCGGCCAGCGGAACTCCGGCTTCGCCTGCGAGCGTGGCGAGCGCCTTGGCGGTCGGATGGTTGCTGTATTTTTCGGCGGACGCGGCGAGCAGCAAAAGTTCGGCGGGCTTCGTGTCGCCAATCGGCGCGAGTCGGCTGACGGCGAGCTGGCCGGTAGTAAGGGTTCCGGTTTTGTCGAAAACAAAGGCGTTGATTTTAGCGGCGAGCTCGATGTCTGCGACGTTCTTGATCAAGATTCCCAAACGCGCGGCGGCGGAAAGCGCGGCTACCATCGCCGTCGGCGTTGCGAGAATGAAAGCGCACGGACAGGAGACGACGAACACTGCGATGACGCGGCTGTAATCGTAAGTGAACGCCCAAACGAGCGCGCCGAT
>Ga0182013_10006836_pt1 | contig 12771 bp, 5 predicted proteins | sample 612S2MmetaG_FD_120487 | JGI IMG/M metagenome (GOLD analysis project Ga0182013, IMG submission 120487) | Permafrost microbial communities from Stordalen Mire, Sweden - 612S2M metaG | ecosystem: Environmental > Terrestrial > Soil > Wetlands > Permafrost | place: Sweden: Stordalen | collected... | reverse complement strand
CTTCAGCACGATCACCCGAACCGTCGGATCGCTTTCGAATCGGTTCAGGATCTCGGGGATCGCTTCCCACATGTCCAACGAGACAGCGTTCCGGCGTTCGGGCTTGTTGAACGTCATCCAGCCAATCGGCCCATCGATTTCGGCGAGCATGTGCCGGGAACTCACGGGAACGGGAATCGCGTTATTCATGATCAGCCTCCTTCCGGGCCGGGGACGCGAGCGGCGCGCGCCGGGTCGAGTCGCAGCCATACCTGATCGTCCACGTCATGGAACGTGAGCGGCTCGGTGGTCACCCTGATCCGTGTGCCGGAGCGCAGTGGCCGAACCAGATACTCCCAGTATTCCCCAAGATAGGCCCGCTCGACCACGGTGCCTTCGATCCACCAACCCGAGTCGGGAGCGGCGGGCGATCTCCGTTCAATGACGATCGTCTGCGGCCGTATCGAAAAGCTGGCTTGCTTCGGCAATGTGCCCGGGTCGGGCGCCAGGCCAGCCGGCAGGGTGAAGCCGTCGAATACGATGCGCTCCCCCTCGATCGTGCCGTCCAGGAAATTCGTCCGTCCGATGAACCCCGCGACGAAGCGCGTTTTCGGACTATTATATAAGGTGACCGGATCGTCGGTTTGCTCGATGCGGCCGTGGTTCATCACGACGATCCGATCAGACGTCACCATGGCCTCGGCCTGATCGTGCGTCACGTAGACGGTGGTGATCTGGAACGCGTCGTGGAGGCGGCGGATCTCGCTGCGCATTTCCTCCCGCAGGCTGGCGTCGAGGTTGGACAACGGCTCGTCCAGCAGCAGCACTTCGGGCTCGATCACGATGGCGCGCGCCAGCGCGACGCGCTGTTGCTGCCCGCCCGACAGTTCGGCGGGGTAACGGTCTTTCAGGTGCTTCATGCGCACCACATCGAGGATGCGGTCCACCCGCTGCTGGATCTCGGCTTTGCCAAGCTTGCGGAGTTGCAGGCCGAAGGCCACGTTCTGGCCGACGGTCATGTTCGGCCAGATCGCGTAGCTTTGGAAAATCATCGACATGCCGCGCTTTTCCGGCGCCACCACGTGAGCCGTCGACGACAACACCACGCCGTTCATTTCGATGGAGCCGGCGGTTGGTTTCATGAACCCGGCGATCATCCGCAGCGTGGTCGTCTTGCCGCAGCCCGACGGGCCCAGGAGCGAAACGAACTCGCCTTGCCGAAGGGCCAGATCGACATCGATCACGGCCGGTACGGGACCGAAACTCTTGCCCAGACCCTTCAGGGCCAGCTTGCTCATTGTCGTTCTCGCCTCAGCATGAAATCGCGTCCCAGAAGCGCCGAGGCGATGCCGACGATGGCCAGGGTGGCGATCAGCAGCAAAAAGCCCAGTGCGGCGAGGTGCTCGAAGTTGCCTTCCTCGCTCATGTCCATGAGCATCACCGACATGGTTCGGGTTTTCGGGCCGTAGAGGAACATCGCCGTCGAGAGTTCCCTTGTCGCGGGGATGAATACCAGCAACCACGCCCCGACGAGTCCGCGTTTCATGAGCGGCGCCATGACCTTCCGGATCGCCAACAATCTGCCGCCTCCCAGAATCCGGACGGCTTCTTCCATTTCCGAATTGATCGCGCGGATCGCCGCGTCGGCGTTGGCATAGCCGATTGGCAGGAACCTTGTGGCGAACGCCAGGATCAGGATGGTGGCCGTGCCATACAACGAGAACGGCGGCGGCGCGTAGGCGGCGTAGAACGCGATCGCCAGCACGATCCCCGGCACGACGAAGGGCGCCATCGCGACGAAACTCAGGATCCCCGCGTACGGCAACAATCGCCGGCTGACGATATAGGCGATCGAAAGGCCGAGCGTGATCGCGATGAACGCGGCGGCGGCGGCGTAGGTAAAGCTGTTGATCACCGATTGGCCGGCCGTCTCATGCTGAAACAAGATGTAAGCGAAATTATTGAGCGTCAGGTTGTCCCATCCGAAGCCGCGCCCCCAGGCCTTCGCCAAAGCGGCCTGCATCAGCACGATGTATGGCAGCAACACCGAGAGCGAGAGCACGAACAAGGAATAGCCCAAAATCACGAAGCGCCAGCCGCCAAGATCCATCAGGCGGCGCTCGCCGCCCTTTCCCGTCAGAGCCACGAATCCGCGGCGGCCGACCAGCTTTCGTTGAACAACGAACAGCGCGACGGTGATCAGCAACAGCGGCACCGCGTAAGCGGCCGCCACCTCCGCGCGAATCGGCTGGCTGAAAAACTGCAGAAGTTGCGTCGTCACCACATTGAAACGCGCCGGGATCGCGATCAACGCCGGCGAGCCGAACAATGCGATCGCTTCCAGAAAAGTGATGATGGCGCCGCCCAGAATCGCCGGCAACACCAGCGGCAGGGTGATGCGCAATGTGGTACGGATCACGCCCGCGCCCAGAATATTGGCGGCGTCCTCCATCTCCGACGAGACGACCTCCAACGCCGCCGAGGTGAAGATGAATATGTATGGGAACGAGTAGATCGCGATGATGAACGTCAATCCCGCGAACGTGTAAATATCGAACAGTCCGTGATCCGCGCCGGTCGCCCCCATCCAGATCCGGTTGAGCCACCCGGAATTCGGCCCCGCCAGCAGGATCCAGCCGATCGCCCCAAGATAAGGCGGGGTGATGAAGGCGCCGAGAACCAGCGTCCGAACCAGCCCCTTGGCCGGCATGTTGGTCCGGGCGGTGCCCCATGCGATCGGCACCGCGAAGATCAGGCAGAGGCAGGTCACGCACGCTCCAAGCCTGATCGAGTTCCACATCGCGACGAGATAACGCGGCTTCGACCAGGCCGCGGCGTAATTCAGCAAGGTGAAGGCGCCCGTATCCGGGTCCTCGACGCTGGTCTGCACGAGCCGGAACAGCGGATTGATGACGAGAAACAGCAGCACCGCCGCGAGCACGACCCATAGGATCAACAGCGGATCGAAGGCACGGGCACGCAAACTGGCCTGTCCCGTCGCGTTCATGGGTGTTGTGCGTGCGATCATCATGCTCCCCGCGCGACGTAAAGCAGAGCGGGACTGCCTTGACCAGAGGTTGACGGACCCGCGGCCGGACGAGACAACGCTTCGTTCAACCGCGACGGGTGGCGAGGCACATAGGCAATGGATTGGATTCACGCCCGATGGGCTGGCGATGGCGACGCGGACCGCCGGCCGGCGGTCGGCATTTTTGTTCTGACACCGGAAAGTCGATGCCACGCCTGACGGAACTCCGGCTGCCGCTCGATCATCCGGCCGAAGCGCTGCCCGCGGCGATCCGGGCGCGTTTGGGCATCGGCGACGCGGCCCCGCTCGCCTGGTCGGTCGCTCGGCGGGGGTACGACGCACGGCGGAAAGACGATATCCAACTGGTTTATACGATCGACGTGACGACGCCGGACGACATGACCGCGCGCGGGCCGCATGTCGGACCGATCCCGGACACAGTCTACCGCCCGGTGACGCGCGCGCCGGCGCGGGTCGCCGTACGGCCGGTCGTGATCGGCACGGGTCCATGCGGGCTGTTCGCGGGGTTGATACTGGCGGAAATGGGATTTCGCCCAATCATTCTGGAACGTGGACGCATCGTTCGCGAACGCACGCGCGACACCTGGGGGCTATGGCGGCACGGCGTCCTGGTTCCGGAAAGCAACGCGCAGTTTGGCGAGGGTGGCGCCGGGACGTTCTCGGACGGCAAGCTTTATAGCGGGATCAAGGAGGCGCGCGATCTGGGCCGCAAGGTGCTGACGGAGTTCGTCGCGGCGGGCGCCCCCGAGGAGATCCTGTGGAACGCGAAACCTCATATCGGCACGTTCCGGCTGGTGACGATCGTCGAGAGTATCCGGGCGAAAATCGAGGCGCTCGGAGGCGATTATCGATTTGGGAGCAAAGTCACCGGTCTCGATATCGGCATCGGCAAGGATGGCTCCCGCCAGGTTCGCGCGGTGGAGCTTGAGAGCGGAGAGATCATCGCCACCGATCATGTCGTGCTGGCGATCGGTCATAGCGCGCGCGATACATTTCGCATGCTGCGCGAGCATGACGTGTTCATGGAGCCAAAACCGTTTTCGATCGGTGTCCGGATCGAGCATCCGCAATCGATGATCGACCGCGCCCGCTTCGGCCGTTTCGCGGGCCATCCGTTGTTAGGCGCCGCCGACTACAAACTTGTCCATCACGCGAAAAACGGGCGTTCCGTTTACAGTTTTTGTATGTGCCCAGGAGGGCGGGTCGTGGCGGCGACGTCGGAAACCGGGCGGGTGGTGACAAATGGCATGAGCCAATACTCGCGGGCCGAGTTGAACGCGAACGCCGGTATCGTGGTGGGCATCACACCGGACGATTATCCGGGAGGGCCACTGGCCGGTATTGAATTCCAGCGGCACTGGGAATCGCTGGCGTTTCGCGCCGGCGGAGAAGATTATTCGGCACCGTGCCAGCGCGTTGGCGACTTTCTTGAAGACCATGCGTCGTCCTGTCTGGGTGATGTGCTTCCGTCGTACAAACCAGGCGTGAGGATGGGCGATCTCTCGTCGTGTTTGCCCGAGTACGTGATCGATGCGGTGCGCGAAGCTCTGCCCTGGTTTGGCCGTCGCATTCCCGGATTCGCGATGGCGGACGCCGTCATGACAGGTGTTGAGACCCGCACCTCCTCCCCGCTGCGCATTACCCGCGGCCGAAATCTTGAAAGCGTGAATACAAAGGGCCTTTACCCCGCCGGGGAAGGAGCCGGTTACGCGGGCGGCATCCTGTCCGCCGGGATCGATGGGATCAAGGTCGCGGAAGCCGTGGGACTTTCGCTGGCCGGCTGACTGAGTGTATCGACCAAAGGAAGGTCATCGAACGGATCGCGGCGGTGATAGAAGTGGTCCGCTCCATGATTTCCTATTGAATCGAAATCCGCGAGGCAACGTTCCGGCAGCGACGGATCGGCCGTATGATTGAAGCCGCTGAGAATGTGCTGATAGTCGTTACGTTCGAGGCCATAGCCATGCGCCACCACGGCATCGATCGCGGCGCGAATGGCGACGCGGTGATCGGTCGTCGTGAGCTTCGGCTTAGAGGGCCGGCCAGAGCCAAGCTGTTCACGCCACAAGCGCGCGTAGCCGGAATGAGAACACGACAGGCGCAACGCGCCGTGCGCCAGAAACCGGTTGGCCTGTATCGAGAGCGCCGGCGCCGGACAACCATTCAACATGAACAGACTGACGCTCGCCGCGATTTTTCGGCGTACGCACCAGTCAAAAGCGAAGGAGTTGAATACGCAACAAAGTACCAGCGCCGCGGCATTCGGCCGCGCCCAGGGCGTTTTCTCGCAGGTGCCTTTATGGCCGAAAATGTGCGCGGGTGGAATGATCGCGGCGATCATCGTTCGTTCATCGGTCGATCGCGAGATCTCCCGGAAGGCGAGGCGGTAATGGCGCGACGCGCGCAACCAGCCGGGCTTGTCCCGCATCGCGTCCAGGCGGATCGCGTATCGTGCTTCGGATTTCCAGCGATCGGTGTATTGGTGAAACGTCTTACCTTCATGCAAAGGGAAGCCGTCACCAGGCTTAAGTCCGGCGATTGAGGTAAAGCGATGGGAATCATCGGTCATATGGGCTTCACGACCGAACACGACGTGGCGCGCGCTCATCCAGCTTCGTATGTCCGGACGACCCACGAACATATGCTTCGCGACCCTGAAATCGTCCTGCCCGCGCAACTCCAGGAATGTCTCGCACGCGCCACCCGTGGCCGTAATGAAATCGCGATCGTACACCATGATGCGATCGCGATCGTTTAACCGCGCGATTGAGTCCATATAGAACGCGCAGCGAAACGCCGCCGTTGCTCCGGTCCTCTGGGCCACGAGCAAGGTAAACTTCTGCCGCCCATGAATGTCGAATAAACGCTTGCGATTTTCGAATGTGAAGCAGCATGCGATGCTGGTCTCGCGCAGGAACCGTTGCCTCAAATGCATCGTGCCTTCGTTGGCATGGAACGACGACGGGACGACAATTCCGAGCGCGCCGCCCTTGGCCACGCAATCGAGCATCCGCTCGGTGAATGTTTGGAAAAGATCGACGGAGCCGGACGACCCGATTCGCGCGAAGAGCCTGTCGCATAATCGTTTCCGCTCGACGAATTGCCGTTTATAGCGCTTGAATCCGTCATTGATGACCGGGTCGGCGAGTAGGGTTCGTTCGATCGACTCTCGTTCGCGTTTCGTCGATGCGTCCATGACCCCAGGATCGAATCCCGCGAGAAATTCTTTGGTTTGGTAGTGGACGACGTCCCAGGGTGGATTGCCCAGAACCACTTGAAACCCACCGTTCCCTTCATCGGGCCGGAACACTTCGGGGAACATGAGGTCCAGCGGCAACGCTGATGCGCCATGCTCCAACAGGGCAATCTGATGCCGGTGTAGTACGTCCGGCAACGCACCCTGCTCCGCCACGGACCGGGCGAGGCCCATCCATGCGTCGTTGGCTTCTTGCGTGCCGCTGGCGACCGCGCCTGTCCACGCTCGCGCGAGCGCCCGTAACGGCGCGAGCAATCGATCCAATCTGTCTTTCGCAGCGTGCTTGACCATGACGTCGGCGATACTCGTACCGATCGAAACCTCGAGTAGCAGCGCTTCGGTCATGGCACGGCCAACAAGGTTTCCGAGTCGTTCGGTCACTCCACGCGATAACAACGGATCGAGTTCTTCCCCGCCGATCGGCAAACGTGAAAGATGATGAAAGAACGGTCCCGCGATTGAGTCGCCGACGATCAGCCGATGATCGAGGAACGTCAGCGGTAGTCCCTCGGCGAATGATTCAAGCCATAGCGACAATTTCGCCAGTTCCACGGCCAACGGGTCGCTGTCCGCGCCGTACAGGCAATGAACCGCGACCATCCTGCGGCATATCGCCAAAGCGCGTGCGCGCGAGCGCCCGGTATCGCCTTTATCGCGAGAACGGGTGGGAAGGTACGCCGCCAATCGCCGATCCGGGTCGGGCAAATCATCGATCCTCCGCCGAGCCTCGGCGTTGCCGGCCAGATCGCAGCGACGGCATGCTTCGTACAAGGCATCGGCGAGAAACCGGCACGCCTCCACCAGGAAATGACCGCTCCCCATCGCGGGGTCGAAAACCTTGATTCGAAGAATCGCGGCCGGGTCGCCGGTTTCAACCGGAGACGTCACGAGCGGTGTCAGGGTCTCATGCACCAAATATCGAACGAATGCGTGGGGCGTGTAGTATGCTCCGCCCGACCGCCGGCCAATGCCCGAGCGCAAGAAAAACCGGCCGGCGGCGATCTGCTCGACGATACCCTCCCGCGACGACGTCGCGGGCAAGACCGCCTCCACGCGTCCCCGTCTGATCCGCACCATCGGGATTGTCGCCCGGTCTGGCTCAAGATCCAGAAGCGTTTCGTATATCCGGCCTAGTTCCTCGACATCCAGCGAGCCATAATGCACCCGTTCGCGCTCCCGTCCGCGTGGCTCGGTCCACAATAAACGGTCCAGCAATAATGCGACCGCGCGCTCCCCCCAATGGAGCGCGTCAAGCGCCTCGGTCGTCGAGGGATCGAACAGTCCGCCGCCCAGAGGAGCGATTGAAAGCGCGGAATGTGACAGGCCGTCTCGACAGATTTGAAACAGAATCCGCAGTCCGTCCTCCAGCAGGCGGCCAGTGTCATGCTGAAAATCGAGATGCCGTCGAACCAACGGCCCAAGCGCGCGGTTCGGGGAGATCGCGCGGCGCCATGTCTCTGAAGCCGCGAAACCAAAGCCACCGCCAGGTTCGGCGGAATTTTCAAGTTTAAGAATAAACAAAACGCGGTAAACGATGGTAAGAGCCTGCCGCCACAGCACCTTGGGAGCCGGGAGGATCGCGGCGTTGCCAGGTTGTCCGATGACGCATTGCAGGAAATCCTCGATAGCGGCTCTCGCCTGTGAACGAAGGGCTTTCGTGACCCCTGACTGATGCAACCGCGCGGCGTCGAAAATCTCACTGGATGCCGCGATCCCCGCCGGGGAAGCCAGAGCGCGAACAAGACGATACGATGGCGGAGCGTCCGGTTGAGATGCCCAGCCGCTTGTTCCAGCTAAAGCCACCACGACCTGGCTATCCGGCCCGGCGGGGTCGCAAAGCAGCAACCTCAGCGCCGTTCCATTTGTTACGATACCCGCGCTTTCGCCGCGGGCGCGCAATACCCGGGCGGCTCCGCGTACTGGGCTGATGCGCGCCAACGTGCCGCGTTTGTTTGGGGCGTCAAGATCGCTGTCGGATCCAAAGGACCAGACCCGCAGCAACGCGCCGGACGAGGCGCGCATCGCATGGCCGCCATCTTCCGGTCCTTCGCGAGTCACGATCGCTTCTTCCCGCTGAACTTCCTGGTACCCCAAAGCGGCCGCGAGCGGATTGATCACGTGACGAAGCACTCGCACGGGACCGCCGAGCGCGGCGAAATCACGCAATCCCAATCGCATCGCTGGCCAATGGTCATCGATTTCGTTCAGGCCGCACCGCGATAGCAATGCCGGCAAACCATCGGTCGTGAACCCCGAGGTCAGCAATGGGCCAATGAAATCGCAGTCAAAATGCATGGCTGGGTACCAGCATCAGAAGCCCGATCGGACGGACTGTGATCGTGCCTGGCGCGGCGTCAGAAGCCGCGGCGGCACGAAAAGTCGCAAGTGCATCATTGGCTTCCCGTCGTTTCGCCGACGATGTTTCAGGATCGGTCGCCAGCGAAACAAGGCGATGGACCGGGTCAGCCTGGTACCGCCACGTGGGGCCTTGTTCGGGGCCGCCAAAGAGATCCACCCTTCGCGGAACGAAAGCGCCGCAGAGGAGATCCGCTCTTGCTGTCAGCCAGCGGTGCGATTGAGACATGTGTTCTCGCGTATGCGCCACGCGCCGATCGACAAACGCCTGCTGGCATTGGGAGGCGATGCGGTCCGCCAACAGATCGGCGCGAGGGCGTAATGGTTCGGCCCAGGTCGCGAACCATCGGTCCCAAACCGAATCCGCGGGAAGCGTTGTGACGTCGGTTATGTCAGCCGGCCAACAGTCACAGATGTCAGTGAGCGAGCCATCCGGCCGCGCCATGATGGCAATAATCCGGCGAAACATCGACCGGTTCGAGACCGCGATCTCCATTTCATATGTCAGAAGCATAGCGAAACCATCTCCGCGGCCGACAGACACCGCACCGCCTAAGCCCAGACCATGGCGAACCGCGCGAAGTACGAGCGGGTGCGCTCGTCCGAAGAAAGCCACGCCAAATCCTGAGTGGTCGCGCCAGGCTTCGACGTCACGAGTGAAGCGAATGACGTGGTTATCGGTATCGACCCCCGGCAAACCGTCGAGTCCATGCATCCATTGATCAGGCAATCGAAGCGTGTCGCCGGAGATCGCGAGGTCACTCGTTTCGGCTGCGACGACCGCCGCGATGAAATCCGGCAAATCCTCCACGTCGGCTGTGCGCGGAACGGGCGCTTCCATGCCGCTTTCGGATTCACGCAAGCCGTACCATCCGTGGCTCACGGCCATCAAATCGAAGGCGTCGAACGCACGATCGATTTCGCGCATCAGTTCGGCGACGGTTTCCGGGCTGCTGTCCGCCACCACCCGATCGAGCGATCGGATCGCCGTCGCATCGGTCCGGAAGAGATCGCCGGGATCTTCTGACAGGCCGCTCGTGAGTGTCGCCTGATAGTCATCCGAACCGGCCGTGACACCCAGGGTATTTGGCATCACATCGAGAGACGAGCGCGCTTTCTCGTACTTCGCGATGAGGTGTAGCAACAGACTTTCTTCGAACGTGCCCGGAATGTACAGATACCTGATTTCCGGTTCATGCCGCTGACCATAGCGATCGATCCGACCGTTGCGCTGTTCGAGCCGGTTCGGATTGTATGGCAAATCGAGATGGATCAGATGGAAGCAATATTTGTGTAAGTTAAGCCCTTCCGCCAGCGAGTCCGTGCTAATCAGGATCAGCCCGTCGCGCTCCGCGAACAGCAGAGCCGCCGCGGTACGCGCCTCATCGCTATCCTGACCTCCGATCGTCAGGATTTCCCCGTCTATTCCCGACGCGACCCGCAGCGCCCGCGCGGCGGCGATCTGGCTGTCGGTATATTCGGTGTAGATCAGGATGTTCGCCCGATTGTAGCGCGTTCTGATCAGACGCACTTCAAGTATCATCGCCGACAATTTGGGATCGTGCGGTTCGGCGGCCACCCCCTGGGCGATCAGCCGCGCCGGCTCGCTGTCTGGCTGAGTTCGCAATGCTTCCGCCATGGCCTCGGTTTCGAGAACGCTCTGGCTCGCTTCGTCCGCCGCGCTCAGGGTGCCATGGGACGCAACCCGCCTTCGCCACGCGCGAAGCGCCCGCGCGCGTTCCCGGACCGCGGCTTTCGTTTCCGCCTCGCCGGATTCATGACGCACGAGACGGTCCATCACCACCCGCAACGTCTCAAGACAGGCGGAAATCGTCGAGACGGATCGTTTCAGAAGACTGACAAATGCCAACGCGTCGTCGGCTCCGCGTTGGCGACGCAGCCGCGGCACCACGAACGCTGAAAGGGCCCGATGAAAATCTCGAACCATTTCGTGTTCCGGCCCCAGGACATCGACCTTCACCGGAATGACGTGGCGGCGCCGGAACAATGCCGCGCCGGTTCGAGGATCACGGATGTGAGCTTTCATCCGGCGGATTACGTGACGCCGGTAAGCCTGACCGATAAAACCACCGTTGCCATCGACCAGCGATGGGTCCAGCAGTGCGATCAACGAAGCAAAATGCGCGTCATGACCGTCGTGCGGTGTCGCCGTCACCAGCAACAGACCGTCGGAGCGCCGGGCGAGTACCTCGGCCAGGCGTCTGCGATCGGTGTTATCCTGAGACACGCGCGTGCCGAATGCGATGCAATGATGCGCCTCATCGATGATTACGAGGTCCCACGAGGATCGCTCCATTTCCTCCAGCACATGATCCTGCTTCGCGAAATCGAGCGCGGTGATACAAAGCGATACCGCATCGAACGGATTGGCGCCGAGTTCGTGCGCGCGGCGAACGCCCCATAACTCGGCCGCGCCGGTGACGGGCGTGAACTTCAGGCCGAAGCGCAGTCGCATTTCCTGCTCCCATTGCGACAGCAAGGGACCCGAGGGCACGACGATGAGAATTCGATGCGCCCGCCTGCGGGCGATCAGTTCGACCGCGATCAGACCAGCCTGAATCGTTTTACCCAGCCCAACACCGTCGGCCAGCAACAATCTGGGCCGCGGCATATCGAGGGCACGCATCAACGGCACCAACTGATAAGGCTCGATTCGGACGCGGCCGGCTTCCCGCGTCACGGTTGGCGTACCAAGAGGCAGTTCATTCAAACGATGCGCCCGATGCATCGTTCGCCACATCGAAAGCGGTACTGGGCCACGAGGATTAAGTGAAGGGTCGATGAGTTCAACCTGTTCCGGAGGCAGGAACACGTTCCACTCAAGGCCGTTCATGTCACCTTCGACGCAGCGCAGACCGATGAGCGTCCGGTCGGCCACGCGATCGGCTTCGATCACATCCCAGATCAACCCGCGCACCCGCACCCGGTCGCCGGGACGTACCGCCATTCAGGCCGTGGACTTTTCGCGCGGATGCCGACGGGTAAGCATTGCTTGATCCAAACTGTGTGGTGGACCAACGGTCTGATTGGGAAATCCTGACAATCCATGAAAACGGCGATGAAGACTTCATTAGGTTTTCGCGCTTTCTCCCCTTGCCCGTCTCTCCCCTGGGGCGTCTTTCCCCTGGGGCGTCTTTCCCGTGGGGCATCGGACTGGCATGGTCCGGCGGCGTGAGAACCGCCGGACCGCTGACCGCGTTATCGTGGCGCCGGTGTCAGCGACGGCGTGCCCGCGGCCGCGTGGTATCGACGCGGCCGCGGGCACGCCGTTGGCGAATCGGTTGAGCGGGAGAATTGGGTGATGGCGGCTCCGGAGCGGTCGGATGCACTCGTGTTTTTCGGCGCCACCGGCGATCTCGGCTACAAGCAGATCTTCCCGGCGCTTCTGGGTCTGGTGCGCGCCGAGGGCCTGCGCGTCCCGGTCATCGGCGTGGCCAAGGCCGGATGGACGCTGGATCAGTTCAGGGCGCGCGCGGCGGACCCTGATGGAGTTGCTGCGTTATATCGAAGGCGACTACAACGACCCCGCCACGTTCACGGCTCTGCGCGCGGAACTCGGGCAGGCGGCGCGGCCGCTGCACTATCTCGCGGTGCCCCCCACCCTGTTCGCCACCGTGGCGGAGGGCCTGGCGCGTTCGGACCGCGCCAGGAACGCGCGGCTGGTGATCGAGAAGCCATTTGGACACAACCGCGAAACCGGCAGAGCGTTGAACCGCGAACCGGTGAAGCTGTTCCCTGAGGAGAACATTTTCCGGATCGACCATTATCTGGGCAAGGAGCCCGTGCAGAACATCGTCTACACGCGGTTCGCCAACGCGATGTTTGAGCCGTTGTGGAACCGCGATCACATCGCCAGTATCCAGATCACCATGGCGGAGGATTTCGGCGTCCAGGATCGCGGCCGGTTTTACGACACGACGGGCGCGATCCGCGACGTCGTGCAGAACCACATGCTCCAGTTGCTCGCGAACCTGACGATGGATCCGCCGACCGGCGAGGAGCACGAGGCGATGCGCGACCCGAAAGCCGCGCTGCTCAAGGCCGTGCGTCCGCTGGAACCCGCGAACGTCGTGCGCGGGCAATATCGCGGCTACCAGACGGCGCCGGGGGT
>Ga0182013_10006835_pt1 | contig 12772 bp, 11 predicted proteins | sample 612S2MmetaG_FD_120487 | JGI IMG/M metagenome (GOLD analysis project Ga0182013, IMG submission 120487) | Permafrost microbial communities from Stordalen Mire, Sweden - 612S2M metaG | ecosystem: Environmental > Terrestrial > Soil > Wetlands > Permafrost | place: Sweden: Stordalen | collected... | reverse complement strand
GACAGGGTTCAGAGATCAGGGGTCAGGGGTCAGTCTTAAGAACCCGAGTTGCCCAATTTGGCCTTATTGCAAATCCAAGCCTGATCTGGACTAGTCTGGTCAGTCAGCTCCTGATCCCTGTTCACTGTTCCCTGTTCCCTGTTCCCTGTTCTCTGACCCCTGACCCCTGATCTCTGACCCCTGCTCTTCAACACACCAGCCTGTCCCGGTTGAGCTTGATGCCGTTGAGGCGTCCTAGCAGCGTCACGGCGATGCGGTCGGGATGAAAGAGCTGTTGGGCCATGGCTTGAACCTGGGCCGCGTCCACCTCGTCGACGCGGGCGATCAACTCGTCGACGGAGAAGAACATGTGGAAGTACATCTCCTGGCGGGCCAGGTTGGCCATGCGCGCGGAGGAACTCTCAAGGGCGAGCAGCAGGTTGCCCTTGAGCTGATCTTTGGCGCGCGTGAGCTCTTCCGGCGCCAACGGCGTCTGCTTCAGGTGGCGGAACTCAGCCAGGATCAGGTCCACAACTTCAAGGGCCTTGCCCGCGGCAGTGCCCGCGTAGACGCAGAGCGTTCCAGTGTCGCGGTAGGGGCTGAGGTCGCTGTAGATGGAGTAGGCCATGCCGCGCTCTTCGCGGATGGTCTGGAAAAGCCGGGAACTCATGCCGCCGCCGAGAACGGTGTTGAGGATGAGCGCGGCGTAGCGGTCTTCGTCGGTGATGGGCGGAGCGGGTACGCCGAGGCAGATCTGCACCTGCTCCAGGGACTTTTTATTGCGCAGGACCACGCGAGCGCTCGGGGTCGGCGCGGGCATTTCACTGAGCGTTGCGCCGCCGGCCAGAGAGGAGAATTTTCCCGCGACGGCTTCGACGAACTGGTCATGTTCCAGGTTGCCGGCCGCGGAGAAGACAATGTTGCCGCCGTGAAAGCGGTCGCCGTGGTAGTCGACGAGTTGTTTCTGATCAAGCCTGGACACGGTTTCCGTAGTGCCGAGAATGGGCCAGCCGAGCGGGTGCCCCTTCCAGAAGCTTTGCGTGAACAGCTCCTGGACCAGAATGTCCGGGTTGTCTTCGTCGATCTTGATTTCTTCCAGGATGACGCCGCGTTCGCGTTCAATGTCGGTCGGGGCAAAGACCGGGTTGAGTACCAGGTCGGCCAGTACGTCCAGCGCGATGGGGACGTGATCGGACAGCGACTTGACGTTGAAGCAGATGGTTTCCTTGCCGGTGAAGGCGTCGAGGTTGCCGCCGATCGAGTCCATCTCGCGGGCGATGTGCTGTGCGCTGCGTGAGCGGGTTCCCTTGAAGAGCATGTGCTCCACAAAGTGAGAGATGCCATTGGTCTCGGCTGGCTCGCAGCGGGAGCCGGACTTGATCCAGACGCCCATGGCCACTGAACGCAGATAGTCCATGCGCTCGGTCAGAATAATCAGGCCGTTGGGCAATTCAGTGCGGCGTAGGTTTCGTTCAGTCGTCATTGTCATCGGGCGAGAATTCGATTGTAGGGCAATCAGACTCAAAGGGCACGTTTGCGGACAGGGTGCGGCGATTCGTAATGGACCGAGTCGACGAGTATGCCAAAGGCGCGGTGGCTGCGGAAAGGGATGAAATACTCTAAGTTGAGCCCAATCGTGACAAAGAAAAACAGCAAACTCGTTCGAATCGATCCAGATAAAGGAAGCCGTCGCCTGCTCTTTGGGTTAGATGCAGCAGAGCTTGCAGCCGTGATGGTCGAAGCCGGCGAGCCTGCCTTTCGCGGGAGGCAGCTGGCTGAAGCGCTGTATCGTCAGCGGGTTGCGGAACTGGATGCGATTACTACGCTTTCAAAATCGCTTCGCCAGCGCCTGACCGCGGATGGCTGGCAAATTGGCCGGCCGGGGATCTCGCAGGTTTTTCAATCGGTGGATGGGACGGAGCGGTACCTGGTCGAGTGCGGTGGCGCAGAGGGGCTGACGGTTGAGACGGTGTGGATGCCGGAGGGGGATGAGGGCGAGTCGGGGGATGGCAGTGAGGTTGAGGTTGGCAGGACCCGGGCTACGATCTGCGTGTCGAGCCAGGTGGGGTGCGCGGTCAATTGCCAGTTCTGCCTGACGGCAAAACTCGGACTCCAGCGCAATCTGACCGCCGGCGAGATTGCGGGGCAGGTGGTGTCGGTGCTTGAGCGGCATGGAGTCGAGGTCGGTCGCGAGCGGGTGAACCTGGTCTTCATGGGCATGGGCGAACCGTTCCTGAATTACTCGAACTTCATGGGCGCGGTTCGGCTGCTGGTCAACGAGGTGGGCCTCAGCCCGCAGAGGATGACCGTGTCGACGTCGGGAATTGTGCCCGGCATCGAGCAGTTTGCGCTAGAGCCGGATGCGGTGCGACCCAAATTGGCGATCAGCCTGAATGCACCCAACGACGAGGTGCGCAGCGAGGTGATGCCGATCAATCGCAAGTGGTCCATCGAGGCGGTGATGAATGCAGTGCGGAAGGTGAAGCTGCGGCCGCGGGAGCGGGTCACGTTTGAATATGTCTTGCTGGGCGGAGTCACGGACAGCGAGGAACATGCCCGGGAGGTCGGGCGGCTTGTGCGGCGGACGGGGTTGGCCGCGAAAGTGAATCTGATTGCGTGGAATCCAGGGCCGGGCATTGAGTACTCGATGCCGGAGGCGGGGGCGGTGGATCGATTTCGCGTTGCGCTGGGTGCAGAGGGTGTTCCGGTCTATGTGCGGCGGCCGCGGGGCAGAGACATCTTTGCAGCCTGCGGGCAGTTGAAGCGCACGGTGGAAGAGTGAAGGAAAGCCTAGTCGGCGGCTTCCCATCCTTTTCGAGCGACGCTTCGAGAAGGATGGGAAACTTGGGTTCAGCTAATCCGTCCTGGGGAAGAAAATGGAAGCTTTACTTGTCGGGCATGGTGAAGGGCTTTACGCTGCCGCAGTCGGAGCCTTTGAAGACGGATGTGGAATCCATGGAGTACTCGACAGGGGTTGCGTTGGGGCCCATCTGCATGGAGCCGAGGAAGTGGACCTTGGTTGTGGCGTGATCGGAGTCGGTCCAGGTGGAGGCAACCGATCCTTTGCCGGACATCATGCCGGAGCAGACCCAGTCGGCGGTCATGCTGCCCGGGTTCATCTTCACGTTGGAGATCTGGCACTGGTTGTTACGGCTCTGCGGGGGCGGAGCGCCGTACTTGTCGATCATGGCTTGGGTGAGGCAGACCTGGGAGGTGTGGGCGCCTCCGCCGAAGGGCGAGTTTGCTCCGGCTGGCATGGTCATTCCAGCGGGCATGGGAGACTTTTGCCAGGTCATGGTGGTGGTCATCTCCCAAAGGCCCGGCTTTCTGTTGGCCTGCGCCGAGGCGCTTAGAGATATGAAGAAGAGACAAAATCCCATCGCGAGCAGAACACGGGTCTTGTTCATGATTCCTCCAGATTGATTTGGCAGGCTGGCGCCCACGCGCTTTTCACTTTATACGAGCATGGAACGGGTGGGGAAGGGAAAGTTCATAACAGGCTCTAGTCGCGCCCAAGGTAGGCGGTACGGCCGAGGGCGAGCAGCGCTCCGGTGACGCGGCCGGTGGCGTGGCGGACAACAGATTCCTCGCTGGCGAAATCGCCGGCAATACACCGGACGCCGAGAGCCTGAATGCGTTCGACGTCGGCGGCGATGGGCGACGCGCCTTCCGCTTCGTAGCGGGCCAGCGTCTCCGGCGAGAAGGGAGCGGTGTTCACCAGCGCGCAGTCGAAGATGGGAGCGCGGGTGTGTTCGTAGATTCTTTCTATGTGATCGGCAGCGGTGAGGTTGAGGCTCTCGTTGGCCTGGGTCATGAGATTGCAGACGAAGACGCGCAGGCCGCGCGCGTGGGCGAGGGCGGCGGGAATCCCTTCGACCAGGAGATTGGTGATGAGCGACGTGTACAGGGAGCCGGGTCCGACGGTGATCAGGTCGGCGCGCTTGATGGCCTCCATGGTTTCCGGCAGCGGAGCGGGGTTGGGCGGATCGAGCGTGAGTTCGACGATGCGGCGATGGCTGGCTGTGATGTTGGTTTCGCCGCGAACGAAGGAGCCATCGTCCATCTCCGCGACCAGGGTGGTGTTGGCCGAGGTGGCCGGGTAGATGCGGCCGCGCGTAGCCAGAATCTTTGAGGATAGTTGGATGGCCTGCACGAAGTCGCCCGTAATCTCGGTGAGGGCGGCGACGAAGAGGTTGCCGAAGTTGTGACCCTGCAGCGCATCGCCGGCGCGGAAGCGATGGTTGAACAGGCGGGCGAGCAGCGCTTCTTCTTCGCTGAGGGCGACCATGCAGTTGCGCAGGTCGCCGGGGGGAAGCATGTTGAATTCCTTGCGCAGGCGGCCGGAGGAGCCCCCGTCGTCGGTGACGGTGACAACGGCGGCGAGGTCTGAGATTGCTCCCTGAGGGACGTTGCGCTGGCCGGGCGGAGTTACGTGGCGGCGCAGGCCGCGCAGAAGAGTGGAAAGCCCCGTTCCCCCACCGATAGCCACCACGCGCATCGGGTGTATAGACGTGGAGGAATCTGCACCGGGTTGGGGCGCTAGAGACAGTTTGCCGTTTTCAGAATTCGAAGCGTCCAAGACAAGCCTTACGGAACCTCAGGATACAGCAATTCTGTAAAGCGAGGGTCGTCCACCATGCTCTGAAAGTCGTTGTCCACGCGCGCCTGGAGGCGGTTTTTTGGATTCAACTCGATGGCTTTGGCCAGGTGGTCGAGACATTCCTGAGACTGGCCGGTGATGGAGTCAAGCAAGGCAAGGCCATAAAAGGCGTAGTCGGCGTCTGGATGGCCGGAAAGGATACTGTTGAACTGTTCGCGCGCCTCTTCGTAGTAGCCAGTGTTCAACTGCGAGACGGCGTAGTCGTAGTGTTCCTCGGGCGTGGCGAATATCAGGTTAGGGCGCTCAAGCTGCCGCTGGCAGGTGTTGATGTACATCTTGCAGCGCTCCCTGATTTCCAGAGGGGCCGTGGGCAGCATCTTTTCAAACGCGGCCAGGGCGCGCTCGAACTTGCCCTGTTGAAGCAACTGGACGGCCGCCTGGTAATGCTGAAAAGACGACGCTGCGCCCGACGTCGAGTGGCTGTCAGGCTTGGCAGCGATGGCGGGAGAGTTATTGCGGCTGTGCGCCGCGGATCGAGCCTCTTGCTTCATGGTTTTGCCTGGAGAGCGTGTTCCTCTGCACCCGCAAAAAACGGTGTGCCACCAGCTTAAAGCCCGCGCTCGGGAATAACGCCGCTCAGGCCCCTTTTATACGCATAACCCCGTAAGACGTCAATGGGGAGTCTGCTCAGAAGATTTTACCGGTTAGGCTCTTGGGCGCGGTTTGGCCGGGAAGATTGCGGTAGATGGCCGGGTTAAGAGCGGGATCGTTGTACATTTTCAACTGCCGATAGAGCTTGAATTGCCGTGTGCCGGCGAGGGTTTCGCGCCATAAGGTATCCAGGCAGCCAGCCAGGTCAGCGCGCTGCTTTTCGAGGATGGCGAGGCGCTCACGGTTGCGGAGTGCATGGCCTGAAGGCGCGTCCGTTCGCTCGGCCTCTTCGCGGGTGTGGAAAATCTTGAGGGCCAGAATCGAGAGCCGGTCGATGATCAGGCCCGGAGACTCGGAGTTGAGAGGGGCGTTCGCGTTGGGCAGGGCCTGTGGCTCGAGCCAGGCGAGCAGGAAAATGTCGAGTTGTTCGGCCAGGTCGTTGCGGAGCTGGTTGGTTTTGTCGATGCGGTGCTTGACATCGGCAAGGGCGGCGTCGGTTACGCCGGGCGTACGGGCCTCATCTTCAATGTGCCACAGGTCGAAGTTGGCGCGATGCTGTCGATCGACGGCAATAAGCCACGCGGCTTGATGGACGTCGTCCGCGGCCGTCTGGGCATTTTGATGCCAGGCGCGCGTTTGCCCGTCTTGCAGGTCGACGATTTGAGCTGAGGAAAGCATGATTCAATATTCCTTGCGCTGCGAGGCTGGCGCAATGGGGCGCATTCAAGGTGCAGGCTCTATGGTAGAACTATCCTCGCCGGGCAGTCCAAGCCGAGGTGGCCTATGTTGGACACAACCGAGCGATTTCTTGTGATCGCCAGCTACGAGAAGGGGCAGGACTTTCTGCGTCAGTGCGCCGAGATGGGCATCAAGTCAACGCTGCTCACCCTAGACAAGCTCCGCGATGGCGACTGGCCGCGCGAAGCTCTGGAAGAGCTGGTGACCATGCCCTCCGGGCTGAACCGCGAGCAGATTCTGAACACAGTTTCGTGGATGGCGCGCAGCAGGCGCTTCGATCGCATTGTCGCCCTGGATGAGTTTGACCTGGAAATGGCGGCCGAGATCCGCGAACACATGCGCGTTCCGGGGATGGGCGTCACTACGGCGCGCTGCTATCGGGACAAGTTGGGCATGCGGGTGATTGCGCGCGCCATGGGGTTCCGGGTTATCGAGTTTTGCAGGGTGCTGAACCACGACGAGCTGCGCGACTTTATGGAGCGCGTGCGGGCCCCCTGGAAGCTGAAACCGCGCTCGGAGGCATCTGGGCTTGACACGGGTAGAATGGCCACGCGAACGGTCGACGAGCCCGAGCAGTTGTGGCGCATCCTTGAGGATCTGGGCGACGCGCAAAGCCACTACCTGCTGGAACAGCATGTGCCGGGAGATATTTTCCAGGTGGACTCGATCGTGAGCGAGGGCGAGGTCAAGTTCCAGGCCGTGCATCAATGCGGGCGTTCGGCGATGCAGGGGATGCGCGACGGCGGGGTGTTTACCACGCGCACGGTAGACCGCGACAGCAACGAGCACAGGGAACTGGCCGCGTTGAATGCGAGCCTGGCGCCCATGCTGGGCATGCTGCGCGGCGTCACGCACGCGGAGTTCATCCGAGCCCATGCCGATGGCCGCTTCTACTTCCTTGAGATCGGGGCCAGGGTAGGAGGAGCCTTCATCGCCGGCCTGGTGGAGGCAGCCACAGGCGTGAACCTGTGGCGGGAGTGGGCGCGGCTCGAGGTGTCGAACCTCCGTGGAGAAGCCTACGTTTTGCAGGAACCATTCGAGGCCTATGCGAGCAGCGTTCTGTGCCTCAGTCCAGACGCAGAACCGGACACGGCCGGGTTCGATGCTCCTGAGATTGTGTCGCGCTTTAAAAAACATCACCAGGCGGGGCTGATCGTGCGCTCAAGCAGGCCGGAACGAGTGGGTGAGTTGCTGGACGAGTACAGCGCGGAATTCACGCGGCGGCTTCTGGATTCGCTGCCACCGGAGAGCCTTATACCGGCTTGAGAGTGGCGACGGGGTTTGAGGCGGGGAAGGGGCAGCGGGAGTCGTCTTGAGAAAGTGCTTGACACCATACCCACTAGTAGGTATGGTGGACACCAACGGGCCATTACCCTATGCAAACGACTGAAACGCAAAGCGAAGCGCAGCATGAATCGAAAACCAGGATCCTGGATGCGGCGCTGCGCGTGATCCGGGCCAAGGGCTACAGCGCGACGCGTATTGATGACGTTTGCGAGGCCGCCGGGCTGACCAAGGGCAGCTTTTTCCACCATTTCGACAGCAAAGAGGAGCTTGCGATCGAGGCGGCTGCGCATTTTTCTTCCTTTGCGGAAAGGGTGTTTTCAACCGCCCCTTACCTGAACTTGACGGACCCGCTTGAGCGGCTGGTGGGATACGTTGACTTCCGCAAGGCGATCCTCCAGGGCGATCTGCCGGATTACACCTGCCTGCTGGGCACCATGGTGCAGGAGACCTATGAGACCCACCCCGAGATCCGCAAGGCTTGCGACCGCTACATCTGCTCCCATGCGGCGACCCTGGTGCCGGACATCGAAGCCGCAATTCGCAAGTACGGTCTTCAGCCTGCGTGGACTGCGGAGAGCCTTGCCTACCACATTCAGGCCGTGATTCAAGGCGCCTTCATTCTGGCCAAGGCCAGGCAGAGTTCACAGGTTGCCGCCGTCTGCCTGGATCATCTGCGCCGTTATTTGAAAACGCTGTTTCTCTATTCCACAAGCACATAAGGAGAGGTCATGAACCTGACTGAGAACCCCGAGATCGTCAACTGGCCCGAGACACATTACGTGTTCATCGAGAAGGTCGGGCCCTTCATGCAGACCGCGCCCGAGGCGTGGACCACAGCGCATCGGCTCGCGCCATCGATTGCAGAACACAACCAGATCACCGGCTATTCGACCCTCTACAAGAGAGGGCCACAGATCTATCGCGCGGGTTTTTCGCTTGCCGCCGCGCCCCAAAACTTGCCGGAGGCTTTCGCGTATATCAAGTTCGAAGGCGGCAAATACAGCCGCTTTGTCTTGACCGGGCCTTATAGCGACCTGCAGGCGGCGTCCGGGCGCGTGTTTGAGATTGTTGCCGAACAGGGAATCAAGATGCGCGAGGATTTCTGCATTGAAAACTATGTCACCGATCCTCGCACGACACCCGAGGATCAGACGGTCACCGCGATTCTGATTCCGACTGAATAGATGGACGCGACGCCTGGCAGCAGGTTTCGCCCATGGGCAATTGGCCTGAGGTCCGGACGAACAACGCAAATCTGAACGGAAACGAACGAGAAGAGCTCATCATGGCAAACTTGCCGCAGCATTGACCCGTCTTCGCTGCGACTGGCTATGCCGAGGATGAGGCGCGGGTATCTACACCGATTGCATGCGCGCGCGGTTCTTGTGGAGATACATTGCCTTGTCTGCGCTCTCAATCACCTGCTCGACGGTCTCACCGGGATGCCAGGCGGCAGCTCCAATTGAGGCATCCAACTGGACCACGACGGGGAGCTTCTCGGCTCCCACCTGAATCGTGTACTTGCCAAAAACCCAGTCCTCGATCCGGTCAATATGAGTCTGCGCGCTGAACGCTTCACAGGAAAGGACCAGAACAAATTCATCGCCGCCCCAACGGCCAACCAGGTCGCCTGAGCGCGTATTCATTTGCAGTTCCTTGGCGAACTGCTTGAGCAAGTCGTCCCCGGCAACGTGTCCGTACTTGTCATTCACGCTCTTAAAACGATTCAGGTCGAGCATTACCACGCAGAACGCTTGCCCATTGGCAATGTTGCATCGCATGCGCTCTTCAATGCTGCGTCGATTTGCCACCAAAGTGAGTTCATCCCGGTATGCCAGATGCTCAACCGATTTGAGTCTGGTTTCGTAAATTGAAACCTGAGCCTTCAAGTCAGCGACCAGCCGCTGACTATCCTCTGTCATCTGATTCACACCGATCTTCATCTCGTTGGCCCGCTCGACGATTGTGGACCGAATCTTTGTTAAATCATCGAAGTCGGCAATTTGCTCCAATCGATTGATCAACCCCTTGAAGCGGTTGGAATAGCCGAGATCCTTGGTCCCAACGCTCTCCGCAGCTTTGGCGAGGGCAATCAGGAGTTCCTTCACTTCATCGGCTTTTTCCTTGAAGTGATCGGAAGTCTTTTCTCCCCATTCCGCAACCAGAACTTCAACCTGGGTTTCGGTCAGCAGCATGGACTCAACAGTCGGGGTAACAGAGAGCCGGCTGCCAAGACCCCGCAGACCGGCTTCCAGATCAGTGCCGAAACCCGGACAGACACGAATTGCGTTCGCGCCGATGCATGAAAGAACTGAGCGGTAGCACTCCATGGCCCCCGGATCGAGGTGATTCGATGCAGGACGTTCAGCAGCCGGCTCCGGCGCTTCCATATCGAGATATTTCTTGATTGAGATCATGGGGATTAAAGCGTTGCTATCCTTTCTCGACCGCATGGCCGAATCAACGGTTCCCTCTCCGCAATCGAAAAAGCCGCAGAACGGCTGAGAGGCTTTGCGGTGCTCTGCGGGCCAGCCTGGCGCACGGAGAACCTGCAAATGCAAAAAGTGAAATGACTATCGGCATCTGGCTGGTCAAATTCCAGCGGTGACGTCGATGGAAGAATTCCGGGAGAGGGTTTTGGGAAGGAGTCCAGCTGTAAAAGAGTCTCTTTGTGGGCTGTCCTGGAAGGCCATTAGGGAAGCACCTGGCGGGCTCAGTAAGGGCGGGGATCTATCTGCGAGGACAGACTGCGGGCGGTTCTCCCACTGCGACGCGTGCACCGGAAGTTGTAGGGGACCGCTCCCTCCGGGTGCTCCCAATCTTGTTATTTTAGCGTATTCTGCCTGTCATTGGGCCGATCTTCCCGACACTTGGATGGGACATGAAACTGTCCAGTGGATACGTATGTCTACAGAACCCGTACTCAATCCAGGTAGAACCTACCGCCCCGACATCGACGGCCTGAGAGCCGTGGCGATTCTTTCCGTCGCGCTCTGTCATGCGGGAATTCCCGCCGTACGCGGGGGCTTCGTAGGGGTAGACGTGTTCTTCGTGATCTCCGGCTTCCTGATCGGCGGCCATATCTTCTCAGATCTCGAAAAAAAGCAGTTCAGCTTCCTGGATTTTTATAGTCGCCGCGCAAAAAGAATTCTCCCGCCGCTCTTCGTCGTCGTAGCTTTCGTGACGATTGCCGGGTTCTTCCTGATGTCGCCATTCGAGTTCAGAAAACTGAGTTCAAGGGCTTTGGCAACCGTGCTTTCGCTCTCCAATTTCCTGTTCTGGATAAAGATCGATTACTTCAATCCCCCTTCGGAGAGCGAGCCGCTCCTGATGACCTGGTCGTTGGGCGTCGAAGAGCAGTTCTACATGATCATTCCCCTGCTGATGCTGCTGCTCTCTCGGTTACGGAAGAACCTCATTCTCCCGGTCATTGCAGCAGTCATCTGCGCCTCTCTCCTCTTTTCTGTCTTGCAACTTCACCCCTACCCGGCCGCCTGCTTTTATCTGCTTCCCTCGCGCGCGTGGGAACTCGCCGTTGGAGTTGCCTTGGCTCTATCGGGTTCCCGTCTCAGCGCCCTGAAACGGCCGCTTTGGATCGACAGCGTCCTGGCCGCGATCGGTCTGCTGCTCATTGTCGGCTGCTGCTTCGAGTTCAACAGCGCCACTCCCTTTCCCGGGCTGGCGGCAGTTCCCCCCGTTCTGGGCGCGGCGTTGATTATCGCCTGTGGAAAGAGCTTCATCAACACCCGCATTCTTGCCTTCGCGCCCATATCCTTCATCGGGCGAGTCTCGTATTCCTGGTATCTTTGGCATTGGCCGCTGCTGGCCTTCATCCGTCTTGGCACCGGAGGCAATCTGCCGCGGGCGGCAGCGCTTTGGGCGCTGGCTGTGTCGTTTGCGCTCGCCGTGCTCTCTTACTATTTTGTCGAAACGCCTTTGCGCGCATCAAAAAGGCCTGCAGCGTTCCTCCTTTTGCGCTACGCCGGTGTTACCGCCGCGTTTGCCGTAATGCTGCTTTTCTTCTATGCAAAAAATGGCTTCCCCGGTCGTTATCCGCAGCTTGCAAGCCAGGAAGTTCTGGTCTTCAACATCAGTTCCAATCCCTGCCTGCTCGAAGGCAAGAAGCTAACGCTGTCTTCAGCCTGCTATGACGGCAGCCCGCACAAAGACAAGTTCGTTCTGTGGGGCGACAGCCACGCATCGGCCATTGCGCCCGTGCTCCAGAGAAAGGTTGAAGCCGGCGGCTACTCCTTCTCCTCGATCATGCACTCCGGGTGCCCTCCCCTCATCGGGACCGCGCGTTACGACTCTGGGAACCCAAGCTCCTACAAGGTTTGCCTCGCATTCAATCAGCGCGCACTGCACGCCATTCTCAGCGATCCCGACATCAAAGTCGTCGCGTTGGCGTCATACTGGGTGTCGACATTTGATCCCCAGGGAACACAGCAACTTGTCAGTTCCGATACCGGCCCTTCGAAGCGGCGCGACGATGCCTCATCACTCAAACTACTCGACGAATCGCTCCGCTACACCGCGCAGGTATTGCTGGACTCTCACAAGACGGTGGTTGTCTTCAACGATTCGCCTTTGTTCGAAATCCAGCCCATGTGGCGCATGCGCACCTCGGCTAACGAGCTCCGCATGCAACTTTGGAGGATACTGGGCGGCACTGGCAATCCCGACTCCGGAGAGGCCATCGCCGGAGACCTGGACCCCGCGCAACTCAATGTGCAAAACGTGATTCTGCGGTTCGCGGCGTCGACGCCGGAAGTGCTTTTCTGGGATCTTCGCAGGCCCTTATGCGGCGGAGGCGTCCTCTGCCGCTATCGCGAGGGTTCACTGATCTACTTTGCCGATGATTCGCACCTCACTGTAACCGGCGCCGAACGTGCGTTACAGGGCTGGACCCCTCCAGCGCGTCAGCTGGCCGGCGAGGGGACCTCTTCGCAGGCCGAGTGATTGTCAGGATGACTTGAATCGGGAAAGCGGCGTGGCTGGAAATGAAAACCGCGGCCAATGGGGTGGTGAGCTCGCTGGGATTCGAACCCAGGACCCACGCCTTAAAAGGGCGTTGCTCTACCAACTGAGCTACGAGCTCATCTCGTAATCAACTTATTTAGATTCAATAAGTTGAAGGCTATTCAGTTTTCTGCTCCTCGTGGTCTTTTTGGCGTTGGTAGCCAAAAAATAGCCACTTTGTACCGAAACCGACCCTGGCCGTACCAGGGTTTCCAGCGCCTGCGACTTGTGAGTCGGGGCGAGGTGGGCATACCGGGCGGTCATGGCGATCGTCTTGTGTCCCATCAGTTCCTGCACTGTTTTTAAGTCTACCCTAGCCATTACCAAACGGCTAGCGAAGGTGTGCCGGAGGGTGTGCCAGGTGACGCCCTTGATCTTGGCCTGTTCGAGGGCGGTCGCGAACCACTTGCGCGGGTTCTTAATCAGCCCTTCACGCTTGGAATGAAACAGGGTGGAGGTCAAGGGTAGCCCCAGCGCCTTGTGACGCTCCTGGAGGTG
>Ga0182013_10006832_pt1 | contig 12781 bp, 8 predicted proteins | sample 612S2MmetaG_FD_120487 | JGI IMG/M metagenome (GOLD analysis project Ga0182013, IMG submission 120487) | Permafrost microbial communities from Stordalen Mire, Sweden - 612S2M metaG | ecosystem: Environmental > Terrestrial > Soil > Wetlands > Permafrost | place: Sweden: Stordalen | collected... | reverse complement strand
TGGCTGAATTCGGAATAGGGAAGGCGGGCGGCGGGTTGCGCGGACTCCACGGTGTGCGGGGAGAAAGTCGGCGCGGGGCGCGATTCCATGAGGCGTTCGCGGAGGGTGTCGCGGACGAAATCGTGGATGAAGCTGCCGTGGCGGAAACGGACCTCGGTTTTCGACGGATGCACGTTGACGTCGACCTCTTCGGCGTCGCATTCGAGGAACAGGAGCGCGAAGGGGTACGCGGACGCCGGCATGAGGTTGTGATAGGCCGAGGAAATGGCGTGCAGCAGCAGGCGGTCGCGGATGAGGCGGCCGTTGACGAAGATGTAGATGGAGTTGCGGTTGCCCTTTTGCACCTGCGGGCGGGAGAAGAAGCCGGAGAGGCGGAAGAGGCGCGTAGGCGGGTCGTCATCTTCATTGGGCTCGCGGCGGTATTCGGCGAGGGCTTCGGAGGCGGGCACGTTGGGCGGCGGGAGGTAGATCTCTTTTTCGCGCGTGCCGATCTCCACGAGCTCGTCGAGCACCTGGCTGCCGAAAACCTGGTAGACGCGCTCTTTCATGGTGGCGACGGGGGTGACGTGGAGCCGTTCGGTGGGGCCGCTGGTGAGGAGGAAGGTCTTCTCGGGGTGCGCCAGGCTGTAGTGCGTGACCAGCGAGGCGATGTGCGCCAGTTCGGTGGGCTCGGTGCGCAGGAATTTGCGGCGGGCGGGGACGTTGTAAAAGAGATCGCGGACGGTGATGACGGTGCCGCCGCCGAGCGCGGCTTCTTCGCAGCGCAGCATCTTGCCGCCGGCGATTTCAATGCGCGTGCCGGTGGTCTCTTCGGCGGAGCGGGTTTCGAGCAGCAGCCGGGAGACGGACGCGATGGAGGGAAGCGCTTCGCCGCGAAATCCGAGGGTGGAGATGGAGAGCAGATCTTTGACATCGCGCAGTTTGCTGGTGGCGTGGCGCTCGAAGGCCAGCAGGGCGTCGTCGCGGAGCATGCCGCAGCCATCGTCGACGATGCGGATGAGGCGGCGGCCGCCGGATTCCACTTCCACGCGGATGTTGGCGGCGCCGGCGTCGAGGGAGTTTTCGAGGAGCTCCTTCACGACGGAGGCGGGCCGTTCGACCACTTCTCCAGCGGCGATTTTATTGGCGACCTGATCGGGGAGGATGCGAATGCGGCCCAAGTGGTAATGGTAGCAGCAGGCGGAGGTGAGCCTGCGGCACGGATGCCCGCGTCGAGGCGCGGTCCGCTCCCGATAAAGGTCCTTCATCTCCAGGCACTGGCGCGGAAGAAGACTTGGAGCCGTCAAAGCACTTAGCCGGTACGGAGTCAATGCTATCGGGAGTCCTTGGGAGAAATCGAATGGAGTGCATCGCGGTTGCCACGGCGGAGCAGACCGATTACAATCAGTCGTCATGCAAGGTAATCCGAAAGTTATCGCCGAGCTCAATGCCGCTTTGAAAGAGGAGTTGACGGCCATCAACCAGTACTTCCTCCACGCCGAAATGTGCGAGAACTGGAAATACGACAAGCTCGGCAGCTTCATCAAGAAGCAATCCATCGACGAAATGAAACATGCCGAGGCGCTCATCGAGCGTATCCTTTTCCTCGACGGTTCCCCCAGCTTGACTGAGCTATTGCGCCTCTCTGTCGGCAGCAATGTGAAGGAACAACTTGAGAGCGATCTCAAATTGGAGATCGATGCCGTCGGGATGTACAACAAGTCGATCAAGGTTGCGCGGGACGAAGGCGATAACGCATCGCGCGAACTCTTCGAGCGGCTGCTGAAAGATGAAGAGAGCCACGTCGATTGGTTGGAAGCGCAACTCCACCAGATCAAGGAAATCGGCTACGAGAGGTACTTAAGCCAGCAGATTCGAGAGGGAAAGTAGCGGGGGAGACCTTTTGGCTGTTGGCTCTTTTACGCCGGCCGCTTACGCAGGGCAGTAGCCAATAGCTGGTTTCGAGCAGCACCGCTCCCTTGCGGTCGCGGCTCGGTAACAGGTCCCGTGGAATCATCGCTGCGTTACCGAGCCGCGACCGCAAGGGAGCGGTTTCTTGAGTTTCGCGCCAGCCAATAGCGGCCTTCCGCTATTCCCTACCCATCCGCCGCCACCCGGAATCCATAGTCCGCATAGCGGAACTCCGGCGGTATGCTGCTCCGTGCCGCGCACCGCGAACACTTAATATGATGCCGCCATGCCCCGCCGCGCGACGCCCTGCGCGTGCCGTGCTCCGGACCGGCCGGATTCTCCTTCGGCGAGACGGCGTAATACCCCCGGTCGTACCAGTCCGCGCACCATTCGTGCACGTTCTCGCACATCTCGTGGAGCCCATAACCGTTCGCCGACCCTTGGGCTACCGGCTCCGGACCGTTGCGCCAGCGGCCCGCGTCGTAGGGGCGTGGCTCCGTCCCCCAGGGATACGCCTGCTGTTCCACCCCGCCGCGCGCCGCGAACTCCCATTCCGCTTCCGTGGGCAACCGCACCCGCAGGAGCCATTGTCCCGATAGCCAGTTGCAGAATGCCACGGCGTCGAACCAGTTCACCCCCGCCGCCGGCGCGGTCTCGTGCACGTACGGCAGCTTTTCCCGGCCGGTGGCCCCTCGGAACGCCTCCCAGTGAGCGTTGGTCACCGGATACCGGCAGATGCGGAACGGCGCCAAAGTGACGCGATGAACCGGCTTCTCCTCATCTTTTCCGTCGGCCTGACCCATGAGGAACTCGCTTGCCGGAAGTTGAATCAGGTCGCCTACCACCAGGTGATTTGCGCTCATCTTCCCAAACCGAGAACTGTAGCTTTCGTTCGTTGCCGTCTACTCGATCCAGAATCACCCGCACGCGGTCGCCAATCGAAAACTCCCGCCGCGTCCGCCGGCCCACTACTTTGCGGATGTTCTCCTGATAAGTGTACTCATCGCCGGGCAGCGTGTCGATAGGAACCAGCCCTTCAATAAATAATTCCGCCAATTCCACGAACAGCCCATACTTGGCCGTGGAGATGACCAGGGCGTCGAAGTCCTGCCCCACCCGCTCGGCCATGAACTTCACCTTTTTCCACTCCACCAGTTCCCGCTCGGCGTCCGCCGCCCGCCGCTCGGAAAGCGAACAATCCTCGGCAATCGATTTCAGCTCGCCGTAGCCCAACCCCACATCGCGCCGGGTCAACAACCCGCGCAGCAGCCGGTGCACCACCAGATCGGGATATCGCCGGATGGGCGACGTAAAGTGCGTATACGTCCGCGCCGCCAGCGCGAAGTGGCCCTGATTGTCCACGCTGTACCGCGCCTGCCGCAGCGACCGCAGCATCAGATAGCTCAGAATCCGCTCCTCCGGCTTGCCTTCCACCTTGGCCACCAGCCGCTGGTAATGGCGCGACGAAATATCGATATCGGGCCCCGTCAGCATCAGTTCTTTGCGCTTCTTCGAGCCATCGCGATGACGGTCGGTAAACGCAAACCGCTTCACCGGAATCGCCCCCACGCCCAGCGAATAGCCGAAATGCGCCGCCACTTCCTCGAACTCGAGGACGCGCTTGGGGTCGGGCTTCTCGTGGATTCGGAAGATGGACGCCTCCAGATGTTCTTCAAGGTGCGCCGCCACCGCCTCGTTGGCGGCCAGCATGAATTCTTCGATCAGCCGGTGGGCGATATTCCGGGGAGCCCGCGTCACCCCCGTCATGGCGCCGAACTGGTCGAACTCGATCAACGGCTCGGGCAGGTCGAAATCGATGGACCCGCGCCGCACGCGCTTGCGATTCAGCACCAGGGCCAGTTCCTGCATCAGCTCGAAGCGTTCCACCAGCGGCCGGTACCGCTCGCGCAACGCCGCATCGCCCTCCAGAAGCTGGTGCACGCTGGTGTACGTCATCCGCTCCACGCTGCGGATTACGCCTTCCAGAAATTCCTGGCCTACCACCTCGCCCCGATGGTCGATCTCCAGTAGCGCCGAGAGCACCAGCCGGTCCTCGTGCGGCACCAGCGAGCAGATATTGGTGGAGAGCTCGTGCGGCAGCATGGGCACGGCGCGATCCGGAAAATAGACGCTGGTACCGCGGAGCAGCGCTTCGCTATCGATGGGACTCCCCGGCCGCACGTAGTGGCTCACATCGGCGATATGCACGTGCAAGGCATAATTCCCGTTGGCCAGCTTGTCCACCCACACCGCGTCGTCGAAATCGCGCGCCGTCTCGCCATCAATGGTGACGATGTCCATGCCGCGGAAGTCGCGCCGCCCGGCCAGTTCCGCCGCGCCAATCGCCGAAGGGACACCCTCGGCCTGTTCCACCACTTCGGGCGGAAACTGGTGCGGCAAGTGGTGTTTGCGAATCACCACTTCCACGTCCACTCCGAAATCGTCGGGATGGCCCAGGATCTCGATCACCCGGCCGACGCGCTGCTCGTAATCCAGCAGTTCGACGTTGACCACCATGCCCACCAGTTCCGCCACGCTGGTCACAATGGGCGCGGTCACCCCGATGCGGTCCACGGGTGGGCCCGCCGGCGGCATTTCCATCCCCTCCGGAATCTCGATCCATTGCTGGATGCGGTCGTCATGCGGCACCACGTACTGGCCGCGCCGCCCCACCCGAAACTCGCCCACCACGGTGGGGTGCGCCCGCTTCAGAATTTTGACGATCTCGCCATCCGCGCGGCCATCCGCCTCGATGCGGGCGATCCGCACCACCACGCGGTCGCCATGCATGGCCCGCTCGGCCGAATCCGGAGGGATGAACACGTCGCCGGTAATTCCCTCAATGGGCCGCTCGGAAATGAGGAAGCCGTAACCGTCGCGGTGCATATTCAGCCGCCCGACGGCGAATTCGCGGCTGCGCGCGGTCACGGTAAAGTGGCCCGCGCGCACCTCCAGCAGGTCGCCGCGCGCCGTCAAACGCTCCAGCGCGGCCTCCAATTCCTCGCGATTGGCGCCCGTGGCGCCCAGTTCGCGGACCAGTTGCTTGAAGGTGCCGCGCGCGTGCGGCAGGCTGGCGATGTGTTCGAGAATTGCCGGGTCCGTCATAGCCCGATTTTACAGGTAACGGAGTGAGACTCGAATGGCTGATTTGGTGGGGCAGGCGGTGCTCGCCTGCCAACCCGTCCTCGCTGAACCAAGCCTGCTGCCAAGCTGGTTTCTGTCGCGAAACTCCGGCTCGTAACAGCAAGACCGCTCCCTGGCGGGGTGCCCTCTGGGCCGGGCTCGGTAACAAGTCCCGTGGAATCATCGCGGCGTTTTCCGAGCCGCGCGCGCAAGCAAGCGGTCCTTGCCACTTGAAGGCAGTTTCATGACAGAAACCAGCTAGCGCAAAAGGAAAAGGGCCGCTCCCCTCGAAGCGGCCCTTGTGCTATCGCACTAATTTCCAAAGAAGAAACAGCATCCCGGCGGCAAATCCGGCACCGGCATTGAATTCCTGGTTCTTTAGATACAGGGCCAACCGAAAAGGATTCCGATTTTCCGACCGGTGCGGCGTGAGGCGCGGGAGCAACAGCGGAACGGCGGCGGCGTAGGCGGCATAGTCGCGAAAAAGAACGTGCAGGTACTCCGATTCGTTCTGGATCACCGGCAGATACACGAAAACAAATACCGCCGCAAAAAGGGCGCCCAGTCCCAAACTTCGGGAAGCCATCGACAGCCCCGCCGCCACCAGCAGGGTGCCCAGGTAAAGTGGATTGCGGGTGTAGGCATACGGTCCGCCCGTGGCCAACTGTTGATTCTTGGCCAGACAGCCGGCCGCCCAGGCGCGCAACGCCAGCCCCAGCAGCGCGATCGGCAGGCCGAACTCCATCGAGCGTACCGTTGGGTGCGAGAACCACGCGAATACCGCGACGATGAGGAAGCCGCTGGGCACCCGCAGGCGCGCGACTACATCGGCGTACGGCTTGGGGAAGCGAATCATCGGCATCGGCGCCCCACTACCGCTCGCAGGGCCTCGAACACTTCGCCGGGAGGGATCTGTTGCATGCTGTCGTCGATGGTAGCGCCCCGCTTGTAAGTGGTGACGGCGGCGGCCGTGCGCAATACCTGCAGCGAGCCCCCGTACGGGCCGTTGCGGGCGGGATCGGTGGGGCCGAAAACGGCTACCCCGTGCTTCGAAAGAGCGGCCGCCAGATGCAATGGACCGCTATCCACACCAAGTACGGCGGCGGCCCTCCGGGTGGCATGAATCAAGCCGGGCAGCGTGGAGTAGTGGGCGATCGCCGGGTCGATCTGCCCGAACGCCGCTCCCGGCGGGCCGTTCAGCACCAGCGGGATGCCGAGTTCGCCCGCGAGCCGCGCGGCCAAAGCGCGGTAATGCGCCAGCGGCCATTGCTTGGACGCCCATCCGGCCAGCGGCGAGGCCAGCACGAATTCGCCGGCCGGGAGGTCGCCTTCGGGACTGCCGGGCGGTAGCGGGAAAACCGGCGGACCGTCGCACCGGGCGCCGGCGGCGGCGGCCAGATCGAGATTGCGGTCCACTACGTGGGCGGAGGAGCTGAAGATTTTGTGCCGGTAGAAAAGCGCGGCGGCACGTTCGCGAACCTGGCCGGCGTCGAAGCCGTAGATTCGCTCGGGCCGGGCAGCGACGGCCACCAGCGCCGACTTGAGCAGGCCCTGAAAATCGACGGCGAACCGGTAGTCCGATTGGCGCAGTTCCCGGCGGCTGGCCACCAACCCCGATAGAGAGTCGCGGCGCAGCAGCAGCACACGGTCGACGAAGGGGTTCTGTTCCAGCAGCGGCGCCCATTTCGGTTCGACCACCCAGGTGAGCGGGGTATCGGGATAGCCGAGCTTCAGCGCCCTCACGGCGGGGAGGGTGTGGATGACGTCGCCCATGGCGCCGAGGCGAACCACGAGAATTGCGGGGCTACGCGGCATGTCTCACGCCTCTTCGCCCCGAGGACGACTTCCTCCCGCCGCCGTCCGGCGCCGGGCATGCAGAAGAGGGACTTGCGAAATTCGGTGGCGAACCCGCTCCCTTGCGGTCGCGGCTCGGTAAACACTTACAAACATGGAGACGACTTTCCGAGCCGCGCGCGCAAGCAAGCGGTTTCTTTGAATTTTGCAAGTGCCTCTTTAGCGTGCCCGGCCAAGAGCTGACAGCCAACAGCTTCGTCGCAGTCAGTGGCCCCACCGACCGCGCGCTAGGATTGCTGGCGATGGACATGCTCGATCAATTGCCGGACGCGCTCCGTATCCGCTTCTTCCAAGTTAATAATTTCAATAGGTTGGACGATAGCGGCCAAGCTGTCCACATCCTCATTCTCAGCGATGAACACGTAGTCTACCACGCGTAAAGCGGCGGCCATTTCAGCGCGCGCGGCAGGCGGCGCCAACTCGCCTTCGAGCGGCCGGACCACTACCACCAGACTCCGCGCCGCGGTGCGCCCGCGTGCGCCGGCCAGATCGCGCGCCAAGTCCACCCGCAGAATGTCGAAGCGGCCAGCCACCATCAACACGGGCCGCGGAGGGTCGACAGCCGCAAGGGCGGCCCGCGTCAGGATTTTCGTTCGGGTGTTCACCGCGCGGCGGTCTCCTTCCACAGTTCCCGCGCGACGGACGCGGTCCGTTCCACCGTGACGGCGGTCATGCAGCGATGGTCGATGGGACATTCTCGCAGCAGGCAGGGGCTGCATTCGGCATGCTCGCGGACCACCCGCACGAGCGGACCGGTGGGTCCGGTAGTAGTGTCGTCGGTGGCGCCGAAGACCGCCACCGCCGGTACGCCCAGCGCCGAAGCCACGTGCATGGCGCCGGAATCGTTGGTCAGAAAGAGGCGGCAGTTCGCCGTCAGATCGATAAACTCGCGCAGGGTGGTTTCCCCTGCCAGATTGTGTACCGCGGTGCCGCCGGCGCGCAGAGACTCGGCGACCGTTTCGCACAGCGACCGCTCACTGGCCGAGCCGAAGAGCAGCACGGCCGACGGCGTCAGACTCTGCGCCACGGCGGCGAAGCGTTCCGGCAGCCAGCGCTTGGCGTTGCCGTAAGCGGCCCCGGGACTGACCCCTACCACGGGTCCGGCGATTGCCAGCCGGGCGAGATGCTCCGCGCCAGCCGCGCGCGCCTGCTCGATTCCTTCCAGCCGGATGGCCCCCGTCTCCGGGAAGCGCTCCATCATGCCGGCCCGGCGGAGCAGTTCCAGGTAATAGAACCGTTCGTGCCGCGGGATGTCGCCGGGGTCGGGGATGCGAATGGCCTGGGTGAGCAGCAGGCCGCGGCCGTCGCGATTGTAGCCAATGCGCTCGGGGATGCCGGCGAGCCAGGCCATCAAAGCGGCGTCGAAGGCGTTCTGCAGCAGAATGGCGGCGTCGAAATGCTCGCGGCGCAGGGTGGCGGCAAAGGCCCGTTTGGCTCCCAGACCCTTCCGGGCGGTGTAGAGGATCACGCGGTCGATGGAGCTTTCGCGCGCGTAGAGATCGGCCACCCACGGGCGGGCCACCACGGCGACGTGCGCGTGCGGGAATATCTGGCGGATGGCGCGGATTGCCGGCAGGGACATCACCGCGTCGCCCAGCCAGTTGGTGGCGCGCACGCACACCCGCGAGATGGAAGACGGGTTGAAAGCCACTGCCCTTCAGAATAGCAGTCAGGGTCCGCCGGGGCGGCGAAAGCTCACCAGGCTTCCGATGCTGCCTCTGCAATTTCAGGTTGGGAGGTGCGGGAGACTCGGAACTCCCGATATCGGCGGGCATTTCGGGTAGTAGGGGAAAATGAGCTGGCGAGAGATCCGGAGGTGGGGCAGGTGGTGCTCTCACCTGCACTTTATCCTGTTTGGGCGGCGGGCTTGGTTCAGCGCGGGCGGACTGGCAGGCGAGCACCGCCTGCCCCACCTCCGGGGTTCCGAGGCCAAGCCGGCCGGGCTAGTCCCTAACAGTACCGATTCATACCGCTTTGGGGCTTGATTGCCACCCTGTGTCTGGTATCCTCATTACAAGCGCATCCGCGTCCGCGCCAGTCATTGGAAACTCCATGAAACACAACTACATCTCCGTCTTGACGTTGGCTGTATTCGGCGCTGTTTCCGCTTACTCCCAGATCACCCTGAACTCGGTGCCGGAACGGGCTGTGGGCACTCCTCAGCTTACGGTGGCCAGTTCCAACCCGAACCTGGTGGAAGGCCGCGAGTTCGATATCCCACAAAGCGTGGCATTGGATAATTCGGTTTCGCCTCCCCGCCTTTATGTTTCCGATTACCTCAATAACCGCGTGCTGGCCTGGAAAAATGCCGCAACCTTCACCACCGGCCAGACCGCCGATCTGGTGATCGGACAACCCGACCTGCTGACGACTTTTCCGGCTGGTCCCAGCGCAGTCGCCCAGAAGACTTCGACGTACACCACGGGTCTGACGCTGCCCAGCGGCCTGGCGGTCGACAGAAACGGGAACCTCTATGTAGCGGATGGCGGCAACAATCGGGTGCTGCGTTACCCTACGCCGTTCAGCCAGACCGGTATTCCCTTCCCGGACCTGTATATCGGGCAGGGGAATATCGCGGGATACCAGCCGAACTATCCCACCGGCACCCAAACGCCCACAGCTCAAGGTCTCTTCTTCAGCAGTGGCTCCACGCTGCCCTCGAGTCTGGCTTTCGACAGCTCCGGGAATCTATGGGTGACCGATCCTGGCAATGTCCGCATCCTCCGTTTCAACGCGTCGAGCCTGGCCGGAACCGGCGGCGGGCTTACGGCCGACCTGGAGTTGGGCCAGCCGGACATGGTCAGCCTGTACCCCGCCCTCAGTACCTCCGCCGCCGCCAGCGTTTACATACTCAACCAGTTTATTAGTCTCTACGCGTCACCGACGGTGGCCGCCCCTCTGGGGTTCGATTCGAATGGCAATCTCTTCGTCGGGGACCTCGCCCGCGTTCTGGTCTTCCCCGGGCCGAACTTCTCGAGTGGGATGTCGGCCTCTTCACACATCTACGGTGTCTTCGCCAACACCTATTTGTTTCCGACCGGGTCGACGCTCCAGACGCTCATCAACACCACCACCTTTTATGCGCCCTCGGGGCTATTTTTCCCTACTGGCAGCGCGTCGGGTGTGGGCGTGGTGGATGCGGGTTACCACCGCATCATGCTGTTCCCTCCTTTCGCGAATTGGCCCACCGACGGATCGCCACCCGCTGCCACTGCTATCCTGGGGCAGCCGAATACCATCTGTCCGTTGGCGGCCGGCACATGCAAGCCCAACAACGGCAATCCGCAGCCGTCTAACAGCGTGTTCTCTTCTCCGGCGGGCGTGGCTTACAGCGGAACCGACTTGTACGTGGCAGACACCGGGAACAATCGCGTACTCGACCTGCCGCAACAGGGCGCCATCTTTGGAGCAGCCACGCGCGTGCTCGGGCAGGACTACTTCAGCACCAACTCGCCCGACCTTATCGAGGGCCGGGAATTTCAATTCACGGGTTCGCGCAACGGCGGCACCTTCGCGGATGCCGGCATCGCTATCGACAACAGCAGCGGCACCCCTCATCTTTATGTCGCCGATACTTATAACAACCGGGTGCTGGGATTCAAAGACCTCCGCAAGTTCCAGAACGGCGCCAAGAACAAAGCCGATATCGTTCTCGGCCAAGGCGATTTTACGACTGCGCTGGTGAACTACCCGTCGGGCGACCCGAACAAGCCGTCCAGCAGCAATCTGCATAGCCCCATCGGCCTGATAGTGGATGCTCAGGGCAATCTCTACGTGGCCGACTCCGGTAACGGGCGCGTCTTGCGTTTCCCGGCTCCGTTCGCCTACACCGGCCAAGCCCCGGAACCTGCCGACCTGGTGCTGGGACAACAAAACTTCACCATCAAGATTACCGACCCGACCGCGGCCAACATGGCAGTCCCCTACGGCCTGGCATTTACGCCTTCGTGCAACCCCCTGTCGCCGCCGTGTCCCGCCCCCAACGGCCTAGTCGTCTCCGACCAATACGACAACCGGGTGCTCTACATCCCGACTACCAACGGGACATTCGTAGCCGGCTCCGATAATGGGAAAGCCGCCACCATCGTCTTCGGGCAGAGCAGTTTCAGTGCCATTGGCTCCGGCACGTCGTTGACGGCCTTGAGCAGCCCGCATCATGTGTCCTGCGACACTGACGGATTCGTCTATGTGGCGGACTCCGGCAACAACCGGGTGGTGGTTTTCGCCGATCCTCACATTGCCGGTACGCCGGCTGGCGGCGAACGTGCCTCGGCTTCCATCGCGGGCCTGACCGCTCCGACGAGCGTCTTCGCCAATCCGGTCACCGGTGAAATCTGGGTTGCCAATGCCGGCGGCTTGGACACCCTGCGCTTCGCGAATTACCAGTCCGTGCTTCTGGGATTGGGTTCGATCAGCGGAATTGTGGATGTATCCGGCAATTTCGGTTTTCACCCGTTAGCGGCGATCCAGGACCAATACGGCGATCTGTTCGTGGCCGACGATGCCCACCGAGTGGCGATCTATTATCCCGGAGTGACCCTGTACAACTCCGCCAGTTTCCTGCCCGATCCCGACCCCGGGGTGCAAAGTACCGGCACGGTGGTGTCCCCGCGTCCACTTGCTCCGGGAGTGATCGCGACCATCTTCCCGTGCAAGACCTGCTCCGGGACACAGTTTCTGACGAGCCAGAATGTTTTCAGCTCGTATCCCGTACCGACTACCCTGGGAGACGTGGAAGTGCTCTTTGACGGGGTACCGGCGCCGCTCTATATCGTCTATCCGGACCAGATTAATTTCATTGTCCCCAATGCGGCGCGCACCTCGGGGAATGCCGATCTGCAGGTGGTGCAGGTGTCCACGGGTCAGGTTCTCGGGTCCGCCCAGGTGCCCATGTACACGGTGGCTCCGGGTGCGTTTCTGTACCCGGGAGGCCAGACCGGCTTGACGGTCTACGCCGCGGCCATCAATCAGGACGGCACCGTTAACTCGGCCAGTAACCCTGCGGTGCACGGGCAGTACATTTCGCTGTACATGACCGGGCAGGGCAGCATACCGGGCGCTCCTCCCGACGGGGTACCGGCGACGACGGCGATGTCGGCGCAGTATGGGGTCACGGTGCTGCTCAATGGCATAGATGTGAACGACCCGTCCTACCAGGAATCGAGCACTCAGCACATACTATATTCCGGCATCAACCAATATCCCGGGATGTGGCAGATCAACGTCCTGATTCCGAAAACGGTGGTTACAACCAACGGAGTATGGTTCGCCGTGATCTCTAACGGCGAATCGAATTGGGATGCCACCTCGGGCTTTAAGACGTATATCTATGTGAAGTAGGGATTTTCCAGCTCTGCGAGTCCCTCTAAAACATACCGAAGGGGGCAGGCCTCATCAGCCTGCCCCTTTTGAAATTCTTACAGACCCTTGGAGTTCAAGAACGCGATCAGATCGATCACGCGGCAGGAGTAGCCCCACTCATTGTCGTACCATGCGATCACTTTGAGCAGATCGCCGTCCAGGACCTTCGTCATCCCGGCGTCCACGATGGAGCTGTTGGGGTTGTGCAGCATGTCGGTCGAGACCACCGGGTCTTCGGTGTAAGCCAGAATACCCTTCATGGGCCCTTCCGCGGCGGCCTTCAACGCGGCATTCACAGCTTCGGCCGTGGTCTTCGTGGCCAGCAGCGCTACCAGGTCCACCACCGAAACATCCGGTGTAGGAACGCGCATGGAGTAGCCGTCCAACTTGCCTTTCAATTTCGGCATCACCAGGCCGATCGCCTTGGCGGCGCCGGTGGTGGTGGGGATCATGTTGAGAGCCGCGGCGCGGGCGCGGCGGAGGTCCTTGTGAGGATAGTCCAACACCTTCTGATCGTTGGTGTAGCTGTGGATCGTGGTCATCGATCCCTTCA
>Ga0182013_10006830_pt1 | contig 12783 bp, 11 predicted proteins | sample 612S2MmetaG_FD_120487 | JGI IMG/M metagenome (GOLD analysis project Ga0182013, IMG submission 120487) | Permafrost microbial communities from Stordalen Mire, Sweden - 612S2M metaG | ecosystem: Environmental > Terrestrial > Soil > Wetlands > Permafrost | place: Sweden: Stordalen | collected... | reverse complement strand
GCATCGATCTCCCACAGAACCGGGTTGGCAGGCATGGGCGATCCCTCTCGTTCGATGTTGTGCTGATGGGCTGTTTGGCATGCGGCGCAAGCGCGGGCAACGGAGCGGCGATACAGGGCCACCCGCAGCAATCGCTTCGGCCTGACCTATGTCGACTATTCCTCGCTGCGGCGTCTTCCGAAATCGTCGTTCCGCTGCTATGCGGACTTGATCAACAGGGCACGACGACAATGAGCGTAACCTCCTCGGAACCGGCCAGCCGGAAAGTGTTGCTGGCGGATATCGGCGGAACCAATGCGCGCTTTGGGCTGCTGGCCGATGGAACCGTGAGCATGATCAGCCATATGGCGGTCGGCGACCACGGCACCTTTCGCGAGGCCCTCGACAAATATCTCGGCCAGCTGCCGGAACCGCACGGCGTTCGCGCCGCCCTGCTGGCGGTGGCCGGCACGGTCCGCGACGGCCGCTGTGCCCTCACCAACACCTCATGGGTGATCGATGCCGCCGAGTTGCGCGCGCAAAGCGGCTTTTCCACCGTGAGCCTGATCAATGATTTCGAAGCGGTCGCGTGGGCGCTTTCCCGCCTTTCCCCCGACCAGGTCTTGCGGATAGGCGGACGCCAACCGGTGCAAGGCGCCCCTCTCGCGGCGCTCGGTCCGGGTACGGGCCTTGGAATGGCGGCCTTCATCCCGCACCCGAGCCGTCCCATCGTGCTGCCGAGCGAGGGGGGGCATGCGACGATGGCCGGCAACTCGCCGCGGGAGGACGCGGTCATCGCCCATCTGCGGCAACGTTTTGGACATGTCTCGGCCGAACGCGTGCTTTCGGGCGACGGGCTGGAAAATCTTTACGAGACCCTCGCCGCCCTCGACCATCTGGCGCTGCCGAGGCGCCGCGCCGCCGAGATTACCCGGGCCGCAATCGACGGCACCTGTCCGACCAGCCGCGCTGCCCTCGACATGTTCTGCGCGATGCTCGGGACCGTCGCCGGCAATCTCGCGCTCACGCTGGGAGCGACCGGCGGAATATTCATCGCCGGAGGCATTCTGCGTCGCATGCCCGACTATCTTGCCGGCTCGCAGTTCCGGGCGCGTTTCGAGGACAAAGGGCGGTTTCGCGACTATCTCGAACCGATTCCGGCCTATCTCATCCTGGAAGAGGATGTCGCCTTCGTCGGCCTGCGTGCCCTGGCGGAGGTCGACGGCATTGGCTGAAATCGGGCAGACCATCCTGACGGATCACGGCCGGAATGCATGGTGCTCGGAAACACGCGCGGACGTCCGCCGCTGAATTCCCGGAAAAGCTGGCGATCCCGGCATGACTCGAACATGCGACCTACGGTTTAGGAAACCGTTTCCGAGTCAACAGTATCAATAACTTAAGTTGGTCGTGTTGCAAATGTGTTGCATCCCACGGGCCGAGCCAAACCTTCGATGGCCAATTCGTCCCAACCGCGAACGGCCGCCTTGCGCCAGAAGGGGTCAGTCGGAAACAACCATTTGGCTGAGTTGGCACTGCATTTTCACGGCGACCCGGAGGTTGATGGCGGGGCGAACCCCTATGTTCGCCTTCATCCTCTCGTACGAATGAACACGATTCAACAATCTTCTCCCGGCATGCTGGCAGGGTAGATTGATGGCTCGTAGAATTGGGTTGATGTGCCTACCTAGAGACGGCCACTCAGGCAAGCGCGCCGAAGAAATGCGTTGGAGGGCGCGATGGAACAGGAGCAAGCACTTGATGTCTCACGAGGACGATGTCGATCGACAGCGCCGCCGCCCGATGCACAAGCGGTCGATCGAATGCGATGGCTACCTGCGCGACGATGGGCTGTGGGAGGTCGAGGCGCGGCTGGTCGACACCAAACCCTTTGCGCAACGTGATCATTTCCGCGGCGAGCTTAAGCCCGGCGATCCTGTGCATGACATCGGCGTGCGGTTGGCGGTCGACGATTCCCTGACCATTCGCGAAGCGCAGACCACCATGCGCGCGACCCCGTTCCCGACCTGCATCGAAGTCGAGCCGGTCTTGCAGCGTTTGGTCGGTGAACGCATCGGACGCGGATGGCGCGAACTGGTCCGGCGCAAGATCGGGCGGCTCGATACCTGCACTCATCTTTCGGAGCTGCTGGGCCCGGCGGTGACGACACTGTTTCAAACCATGTCCTATGGCAAGCACCCGGAAGGCCGCAGTTCGCTAAAGCAGCAGCGCGACGTCAGCGAGCCGCCATTTTTCGTCGGCGGCTGCCATTCCTGGCGAACCGGCGGGCCGGTCGTCGCCGAGCTGTTTCCGCAATTTGCAACCGGGCGTCCAGTCGAGGATTGAGTTTGCGCCAGCGCCGGCGCGAGAAAGCTAGACTTTTGCGCCGCGCCTGGCGGCGGCAGGTCTTTCCGCACTGCCCGGAGCAAACCCCTGCAGGAATAAATCGATGGCGATGTCGGCAAATTCCCTGGGGCCGATGCCGCCCTTGGGGTCGTACCAAGTATAGGTATAGTTGATGATCCCGAACAGGATCATGGTGTAGATCTTCCGCGTCCGCTTGACGATCTTGCCTTCCGCATCGAGCCTGACCAGAAGATCGGTCACGGTATCGACGAGCTGGCGCTGCAACGCCTTGATCGCCTGCTGCTCGTCCTCGTTCAGAAACGCCAGGTCGTGAATCAGGACCCGCTGCTCGTGCGGCGATTTGGCGTTGACCGCGACGATCGCGCGGATGACGTTGCGGAATTGCGTCAGTGTCGGGCCGCCCTCGGCAACCGCCGCTTCGACGCGCTCGATCATTTCCCGGATATGGGCGTCGAGGATCGAAAAGAGGATCGCCTCCTTCGATTCGAAATAGTGATAGAGCGCCCCGCGCGACAATTTGCAGGCATCGGCCAAGTCGGCGATCGAACTGCGCGTATAGCCCTGCGCGGAAAACAGCGCCGCGGCATTGGTCAGGATGCCCAGATGAATGCCGTCGTAGTTTTCGGAGCGAGTACGCGCCATGCCGCTTCTTTCCGCCTCTCATCGTGAACCGGCCGACTATACCCGCTGACCCGCCGACCGCAGCGAAAAACTCGGCTGGCCTCCGCCGGTGAATCGGCTGTTCTGACAGCGGAATATCCCGGGCGGGCTGATATTGGGAATTATAAGCAAAAAATTGTTTGAACGGCCAGTCGGATTATAATAGGTTAGGCCTATTCCAACCAGAAAGACTCCAGCTCGGGTCAACTTGGCGGCATCTCGCGGGAGGCGCAATGACGGTTGTTCGGACGGATGCGGTGGTGATTGGCGCGGGCGCGGGCGGCCTTTGCGCCGCGGCGCGGCTGGCCCATGCCGGACTCCACACCCTGGTGGTGGACGACAAGGACCGCATCGGCGGGCGGGCGTCGACCGAGGAAATCGACGGATTTACCGTCAATATCGGCGCCATCGCCATCGAGCTCGGCGGCGTCTTTGAGGAGACTTTTAACACCGTCGGGGCACAGCTCGACATTCGTACGCCGGAGCCTGCCAGTTCGTTTTTCATCGACGGCAAGCTGATCGATGTCGGCCGCGGTGGATGGTCGCTGTTGCTCGGTCAATTGACCAAGCAGGCCTCACGCATCCTGGAGAAATTCGCCGACGCCCGCGCCGGCAATCTTCCGGACGGGCGGCAGTCGACCGAGGACTGGCTCAAATCCTACACCAGCAATGCGTCGGTTCACGCTATCTTCCGCAATCTGTGCGCGGCGATCTTCGCCTGCAATGCCGACGAGCTGCCGGCCCGCGCATTCCTGACCTATTTCACCAGCAAGGGGGCGTTCAAGCGGTTTGGCTTCTGCCCGCAAGGCACGATCGGGGTCTGGAATTCGCTGGCCTCCGCGATCAAGCGCAACGGCGAGATCTGGCTGGGCACGCCGGCGGTGGAGATTCACACGCGCGACGGCCGCGTCGAAGGCGTCACCGTGGTCCGCGACGGCCGGCAGATCCGGATCGATACCGACCTCGTCATCAGCAACGCCGGTCCCAAGATCACCGTCGCCCTCGGCGGGGAAGCTGCTTTCCCGCTTGCCTATGTCGAACGGGTGCGCAACGGGCTTCGCCCGGCTGCCAACATCGTCATCAACATCGCGAGCCGGCAGCCTTTGATTTCGCATCCCGGCATCGTGACCTTCGGAAAGACCCGCCGGCTCTGCAACATGGCGAACCTGACGGCGACCTGCCCCGAGCTTGCGCCGCCGGGCTGGCACCTCTATGTCGCTTATGCGGTGCCGATTCCGGCGCTCGGAAATTTCGATTCGGACGCGGAAGTCGAACTGGCGCTCGCGGATCTGCGCGAGCAATTCCCGAATTTCGACCAAGCCAGGATATTGTCGGTCCGCGTGATGCGGGACGACTGGCCGGCGCAACGCAGTTGCGCCGGTTACGATCTGCCGCGAGAAACCGGCATCCAGGGCCTGTGGTGCGTCGGCGATGCGGTGAAGCAATACGGCAATGGCGGCACGCAGGCCTGCGCCGAGACCGCAAAAATCGTCACCGACGCCATCCTTGCCCAGCGACAGGGGCTTGCGCTTAACGCTAGAGTTTCGACACCCTAGGACACCACGCCCCATGGCGAGCGCGACCGAAAGAGATTTGCGGGACGATCCGCCGGCGACGCGGACGCCCCTGCTCGAGTTCCGCAATACCCGCATCGTCTACGACAACGCCATCGAGGCGATCCGCGACGTCAGCATCGCCGTCCCGGAACGCGGCATTGTTGCGCTGCTGGGCTCCAACGGCGCCGGTAAATCGACGCTGCTGAAGGCGATGTCCGGCATTCTCTACACCGAGGAAGGCGTGATCGAAAACGGCGTCATCCGTTTTCGCGACGAGGAAGTCCACCGGCTCGCGCCCGACGAGCTGGTACGGCGCGGCATCGTGCAGGTGCCGGAAGGCCGGCGCGTGTTTGCGGCGCTGACCATCGACGAGAACCTGCAAATGGGTGGCTACACCAAGACGTCGGCGGAAGCGCGCGACCGGCGCGACAAGGTGTTCACGCTGTTCCCGCGCCTGTTCGAGCGCCGTGACCAGATCGCCGGCTACATGTCGGGCGGCGAGCAGCAGATGCTGGCGATCGGCCGGGCGCTGATGACCGATCCGGTGCTGCTCGCGCTCGACGAACCGTCGCTCGGACTGGCGCCGCTGATCATCGACCGGATCTACGAAGTGATCGCCCGGCTGCGCGACGAGATGAAGATGACGGTGCTGTTGGTCGAGCAAAACGCGCAACGCGCGCTTGACATCGCCGACTACGCCTACATCCTCGAGACCGGCCGCGTCGTCCTCGACGGCACCGCCAGGAAGCTGTCGGCCAACGAAGACGTCCGGGAGTTCTACCTCGGCGTATCCGGCTCCGGCCGCAAGAGCCTGCGCGAGGTCAAGCACTACAAGCGCCGCAAGAGGTGGCTGTCGTGACCATGCTGCTCGCGGTCGACAATATCGGCAAGAGCTTCGGCGGCCTCAAGGCGGTTTCCGATGTCAGCCTTGCCGTGTCGCCGGGCGAGATCTGCAGCGTAATCGGGCCCAACGGCGCCGGCAAGACGACGCTGTTCAACATGATCAGCGGCGTGCTGCGGCCGAGCTCGGGCCGCATCAGGTTCAACGGCAACGACCTTGCCACCGTCTCGCCGTGGCGCTTCGCTGCAAGGGGCATCGGCCGCACCTTTCAGAACCTCGCTCTGTTCAAGCACGGTACGGTGGTGGAAAACATCCTGACCGGCCGTCACGCTCATCTGCGCTCCAGCGTACTCGATGCCGTGATGTTCTTTGGCCGCACCCGCAACGAGGAGATCAGCGCGCGGCGGCGGGTCGAGGAGATCATCGAATTCCTCGAGATCGAGCATATCCGCGATGCGGTCGTCGGAACGCTGTCCTACGGCCAGCAGAAACGGGTGGAACTCGCGCGCGCCCTCGCCTGCGAACCGAAACTCCTGCTGCTCGATGAAATGGTATCCGGCATGAACCAGGAGGAAACCGAGGACATCGCCCGCTTCGTGCTCGATATCCGCGACGAGTTGGGAATCACCGTACTGATGATCGAGCATGAAATGCGAATCGTGATGGACATCTCCGACCGGGTTCACGTCCTCAACTTCGGGCGGAAGATCGCCGAGGGAACGCCGGATGAAGTGCGGCGCAACCCGGCCGTCGCGGAGGCCTATCTCGGCGGCCACCGCGCCGAGGCGCTCGCCAAGGTGGGCGCCTGATGTCGGCACTGGAGAGCATGCGGACGGTCCATCCGTCGATATCGGCGGGCTCGGCGCGGACCGCGCCCGACGCCACTTCCCTGCGGACCGCGCTGCGGGACGCCACGATCACCATTCCGCAACTGCTCCGACAGCGCGCCCAGCTCCATGGCGACAAACTGGCGTTGCGCGAGAAGGAGTACGGCATCTGGAACCGCTATTCCTGGAGCCATTATTACGAGACGGCGCGCCTGGTCGCGCTCGGGCTGATGTCGCTCGGAATCCGGCCCGGCGACCGCGTCGCCATCGCCGGCGAGGACACCCCCGAATGGTTCTATGCCGATCTCGGCATCCAGATGATCGGCGCGGTGGCGGTCGGCATCTACCCGACCAATCCGTGGGTGGAGCTGCAATATATCGTCCGGCATAGCGGTTCCCGCGTCGTGGTGACCGGCGACCAGGAACAGACCGACAAGGTGCTGGACGCCATGGCCAATAATGGCGGCCTGCCCGCCGTCGAGGCGATCGCCTGCGTCGACATGAAGGGCCTGAGGCATTACCGCCAGCAGCAGCTGATGTCGTTCGCGAAACTCTGCGACCTCGGCAAGGCCTACGCGATCGAGCACCCCGACGCCAACGCAACCCTCGACCGGCTGATCGGCCAGGCTTCCCCCGACGACGTCTGTATCATGGTCTACACTTCCGGCACGACCGGCCCGCCGAAGGGTGCCATGCTCACCCATCGCAACCTGGTCTATGCGGCCTATACCTATGCGGAAACGGTCGGCATCGCCGACAAGCCGTTCGAATCGGTCTGTTACCTGCCGCTGTGCCACGTCGCCGAGCGCTGCTATTCCGAGGTGACCCAGCTTGTGCTCGGCGGCACGGTCAGCTTCGCCGAATCAATCGATACCGTCGCGCTCAACATCCGGGAGATCGCGCCGACCTTCTTCGTCGGCGTCCCCCGGATCTACGAGAAGCTGCAGCAGAACTTCCTGTTCAAGCTCGGCGAGAGCGGAAAGCTGCGGCAGAAATTCGCCGGCGCCTGCTTTGCGCTCGGCCGCAAGCTGTCGGACCGGCGCCAGAAGGGCGTCGAGACGCTGCTAGACCGCGCGGTCTATGGGCTGCTCTACGTCGCGCTGTTCCGGAACATCCAGCGGCATCTCGGGTTTTCGCGCAGCCGTCACCGGCTTTGCGCCGGCGCGTCGATATCGCCGGAAACGCTGCGGTTCTTCGACATCATCGGCCGCCCGGTATCGCAGGGCTACGGCCTGACCGAATCCGGCGGCGTCGCCTTCATCCAGACCCGCACCCATCACCGCCTCGGCGGCTGCGGCCTGCCGCTGCCCCGCACCGAATGGAAGCTCGATGCCGACGGCGAGATCCTGCTGCGCAATCCCGGCGTCTTCCGTGGCTATTTCCTCGATGAAAAAGCCTCGACCGCCACGATCGAGCCGGACGGCTGGCTGCGGAGCGGCGACATCATCGAAGTGATGGACAATGGCGAGATCGCCGTGGTCGATCGCAAGAAGGCGATCATCATCACCGCCGGCGGCAAGAACATCGCGCCTTCCGAGATCGAGAACGCCCTGAAGGACTCGGAGTTCATCAAGGAGGCGATCGTGGTCGGCGAGGCCAAGAAATATCTCGGCGCCATCATCCAGGTCGACTTTGACACGGTGGGACGATGGGCGCGCGACCAGGCGTTGCCCTACACCAACTACAAATCGCTATCCCAGCTTCCCGAGGTGCATGAACTGGTCGATCGCATCGTCAACGCGACCAATAAGCGCTTCGCGCGCGTCGAGAATATCCGCCGCTTCGCCATCCTGGAAAAGGAGCTCGACCACGACGACGGCGAGCTGACCGCAACGCAGAAGGTCCGCCGCGCCATGATCGAGAAGAAATTCGTCCGCGAACTCGCCATCATCTACAAGGCCGAGGGCTGATGCTGTATCTCGTCCAGCTCCTGATCTCGGGCCTCGCCGTCGGCGCCATCTACGGGCTGATCGCGATGGGTTTCGCGGTGATCTACAAATCGACCGGTCTGGTCAATTTCGCCCAGGGCGAAATGACCATGATAACGGCCTATATCGCCTGGACCATTTCGACCACCGTCAGCGGCAACGTCTTCGTCGTCGCGATCGGCGCCCTGCTCGCCGCCATCCTGCTTGGCCTCGTGATCGAGCGCCTGGTGATGCGGCCGATGCTGGGCGAGCCGGTATTTGCCACCGTGATGGTGACGATCGGCCTTGCCGTCATCCTGCGCTCGTCGATCAATTTCATCTGGGACGCCTATCCGCACGGTCTCGACCTCGGCGTCGGCCGCGGCATCCTCCACCTCGGCGGGATCGGCGTTCGCACCGGCCAGATCGCCGTCATTGCCGCCCTTCTGCTGCTGCTCGCGGCGGTTTGGGGCTTTTTCCGCTACAGCAAATTCGGGATCGCCATGCGCGCGGTCGCGGCCGACGACCGCACCGCGCTATTGATGGGCATCAGCGCCACCAGGGTTCACGCCATCGCCTGGGCCGCGTCGTCGGTCATCGCGGGGATCGCGGGCGTGTTCTTCGCCATCTCCTACGATCTGTCGCCGGCGATGTTTCAGCTCGGCCTGAAGGCGTTTCCCGCCACCATTCTCGGCGGCCTCGACGCCGTGCTCGGATCGGGCCTCGGCGGGCTCCTGATCGGAATCACCGAGAACCTCGCCGGCGGCTATCTCGGCTCCGGCATGAAGGAGATCGCGGGCTTTGTGATGATCATCGTGGTGCTGATGATCCGGCCGTTCGGAATTTTCGGCGAACGCGACATCGAAAGGGTCTGAGCGGCGATGCGCAGCGGTGATTTCAAGGAAACCTACGGCGAGCTCGTCGCCCTCACCGATTCGCGGCCGGTGCAGGCGTGGTCGCTGGCGCTCGTGGCCGCACTCGTCGTGGCGCCCTATCTGCTCAACTCCTACGCGCTTTCGTTCCTGACCATCATCCTGATCACGGCGGTCGGCGCCCTCGGCCTCAACATTCTCACGGGCTACACCGGCTTGATCTCGCTCGGCCATGTCGGCTTCCTGGTTACCGGCGCCTATGCCTATGCGGTGACCGTGTCCAAATACGGCATGCCGCCGGTCGTCGGATTCCTCGCCGCCGGCATCGTGCCGGGGCTGGCAAGCCTCGTCGTCGGCGCGCCGTCGCTGCGCCTCAAGGGTCTCTATCTCGCCATTACGACGCTGGCATTTTCCTTCATCATCAACAGCGTGATCCTGGAAGCGCGCCCGCTCACCAACGGCGCCCGCGGCATTTCGGTGCAGCGTCCGGAGATATTCGGGGTGAGCTTCGACAGCGACGCCGCCTTTACCCATCTCTGCCTCGGATTTGCGATTGCCACGCTTTTCGCCACGCTCAACATCAGGCGCAGCCGGGTCGGCCGCGCCTTTGTCGCGATCCGCGACAATGACACCGCCGCGCGCGTCATGGGCATCAACCTTCACGCCTACAAGCTGTTCGCCTTCGTCACCAGCGCCTTCATTACCGGCATCGCCGGCGCACTGTACGGGATCTATCTGTCCTTCGTCAGCGTCGAGGGATTTCCGTTCCTGCTGAGCATCGAGGCGCTGGCGATCCTGATCGTCGGCGGGCTCGGCTCCGCGCTCGGCGCCGTGCTCGGAACCATCCTGATCGTGCTGCTGCCGGAAGCCACCCGGCTGCTCCTGAGCCTGTTCAGCTCGCAAATGGACTCCCTGTTCTCGACCGGGGCACAAGAGCTGAAGAGCATGCTCTACGGCCTCGTCATCATCCTGTTCCTGCGTTTCCAGCCCCGCGGCCTGGTCGGGGCGTGGCACGACATCAGGCGGCTCTGGGTGAACTGGCCGCTACGCTACTAAAAACGAACCAACCAAACCGAGGAGGAAACGATGATCAAATACCTGGCGACCGCATCGCTGTTGCTGGCGGGCGCGTATCTGAGCAGCGGTCAAGCGATCGCCGCCGATCCCGGCATCACCGACAGCGAAATCCTGATCGGCGATGTCGAACCCCTGACCGGACCGCCGGCGCTGCTCGGCGTCGCGGCCTCGCTCGGCCACAAGATCGCGATCGCGGAAGCCAACGCGGCCGGCGGCATCAACGGCCGCAAGATCAAATACGTGCTCGAAGACGACGGCTACGTCACCGCACGGACCATCCAGGACGCGCGCAAGATCATCGACGTCGACAAGGTGTTCGCGATGCTCGGCATGTCGGGCTCGGGTCAGTCGATCGCCGTGATGCCGGTGCTGGAGAAGGCCGGGATCCCCACCGTCATCGACGTGGCCCCGGTCAAATTCCTGTGGGAGCCGCCACGCAAGAATGTGTTCGTGGTCGGACAATCCTACGAGGAAGGCATCATGCACCTCGTGACCTACCTGGCCGACAAGAACCCCGGCAAAAAATGGGGCTTGATGACACAGGACGACGATTACGGCATCACCGTGCGCGACGGCTTCGACGCCATCGTCAAGGCCAGGAAGCTGAACGTCGTCTACAGCGGGAACTACAAGAAGGGCCAGCAGGACTTCTCATCGGATATGCTGCAACTGAAGGAGTCTGGCGCCGAGGTGTTCCTGGCCGGCGGCATCATCGGCGAGAACGTCGCGATGATGAAGGAGCTGGAAAAACTCGGCATCAAGCCCGTGGTCGGCATCTTCTGGCCCGGCCGGATCGAGCCGGTGCTCAAATTGATGGGCCCCGCGGGCGACGGCATCTTCGCCGTCGACTACGTCGAGCCGTTCGCGGGCCCCGCCGGAAAGGCGTTCCTGGAGAAGGCCAAGGGCCTGCTTCCGGAAACCGAAATGAGGGGCATCAACCGCTACACCATGACCGGCTATGCCGCCGCCAAGGTGTTGATTGCCGCGATCGGGCGCTGTGGCAAGGAGCCGACCTGGGCGTGCACCATCGGCGAGCTGGAAAAGACCAGGAACGTCGAAACCGGCGTGATGGCCCCGGTCAGCTTCGGCCCCGGCGTTCGCTTCTCGAACCAGAAGCTACAGATCATGCAGGCCGAGTTCAGCACGCTGAGCTTCAAGCCGGTGAACTGACAAGGACAGACCAAAAACAAATGCTGGCCGGCGCTCCGACGCGCCGGTCAGCCCTACATCCGCTTGGCGACTTCCTCGAGCATCACTTCGGTGGCGCCGCCGCCGATCGTCAGCACCCGCGCATCACGGACCATGCGTTCGATCGGGGTGCCGCGCATGAAGCCGGTGCCGCCGTGCAACTGCAGGCAGCCATGCACCACCTCCTGCAGCACTTCAGGCGAAAGCGCCTTCACCATCGACACCTCGCGCGCGCAGGGGCGGCCGGCCTCGGCGAGCTCGGCGGCGTGATAGGCGAGCTGGCGAGCGGCGGCGGCCTTGGCGGCGAGCATTGCGAGCTTCAGCCGCACTGCCTGCTGGTTCCACAGCGGGCCTCCGAACGCCTGGCGGCTTCGCACGTAATTCGCGGTCAGCTCGATCGCCTTGGCGGATTCGCCCGCGCAGATCCCGCCGATGCAGATGCGCTCGTTCTCGAAGGTTTCCATGATCCCATAGAAGCCCCGGTTCTCCTCGCCGAGCAGGCCGTCGAGCGGAATACGCACGTCCTGAAAGCCGATCTCCGCGGTATCGGAGCAGAGCCAGCCGTGCTTCTCGAGCTTGGTGACGGAGATGCCGGGCGTATTCCTCTCCACGATGAAGAGGGATATCCCCCGGCTGCCCTTCGCCTCGGGATCGGTGCGGGCGGCGACGATCAGAATGTCGCCATAGACCGCGTTGGTGATGAACATCTTGGAACCATTGATCACCCATGAATCGCCGTCGCGCCGGGCACGCATCTTCAATCCGGCGACGTCGGAGCCCGCATCCGGTTCGGTGACCGCGATCGAGCAGATCGTCTCGCCCCTGATGATGGCGGGAAGGTACCTTTCCTTCTGTGCGGCCGTACCGCGCAGCGTGATGTGAATGGCCGACATGTCGCTGTGCACGAGCGTCGACGAGGTGAAACCGCCGAAACTGGAACGCCCGAGCTCCTCCGCAAACACCATCGATGCCAGTGGCCCCATGGCGGTGCCGCCGTATTCGACCGCGTGGCGCATGCCGAGGAAGCCGAGCGCGCCCATACGGCGGAATACCTCGCGCGGGATCTTGCCATCGCGCTCCCATTGCTCGCCATGCGGCACGACCTCCTTCTCGACGAAGCGGCGAACCTGATCGCGCAGCATCCGCAACTCCTCGGACAGGTCGGGCTGTTCCGAGAACTGAAATTCGTGGTCGGCGTGATTTGGCCGGTCGGCCGGGACAACGTTCACTTTGGTTCCCTCTCGGCTGTCACTCGAAGTTTTCCGTTGAGAAATTCACCTATCGAATCGATCGCCCGGCGGGCCTCGGCAAGCTCTCCACCGAACATCTGGAATACGTGGATCATGCCGTCCCAGACCTGCAGCTCGACCTCGGTGCCGGCGGCGCGCGCCTTGTCGGCGAACATGACGGAGTCGTCCAGCACCGTTTCACGGTCGCCGACCTGGATCAGCAGCGGCGGCAACCCGCCGAGGTCGGCGTAAAGCGGCGACGCCAGCGGCCGGCGCGGGT
>Ga0182013_10006829_pt1 | contig 12785 bp, 14 predicted proteins | sample 612S2MmetaG_FD_120487 | JGI IMG/M metagenome (GOLD analysis project Ga0182013, IMG submission 120487) | Permafrost microbial communities from Stordalen Mire, Sweden - 612S2M metaG | ecosystem: Environmental > Terrestrial > Soil > Wetlands > Permafrost | place: Sweden: Stordalen | collected... | reverse complement strand
GTGCCAATGCGCATAGGTTGCGAGACCGAGACGCTCCCAATGAAAGAGATCCTCCGACATGGCAACGGCTATGCGCGGACCCTGGGGCGAAAATGCAGTGTAAGACATGATGTAGCGCTGAAGTGGTTCAACATAAGTGACGCGGGCGTCTTCGCAACCGCCGCCGCCGTCGGGTCGGCGCTCATAATCGGCTTCCGGCTCCAATGCAATGCCGAGCCTCTCGACGCCTGTTGGGTCGCCGACATCATTGAATTTCACTCGGGCGATTCCTACGCGCGAATAGTTTCCTTTCGCGACGAGTCGCGGGAACAAGTAGAGCTGACCGTCGGGACCGCGAGCGGCAGCTGGATTCAAGACGCCTTCCACTTCATTCGGATTGCCTGGCTGCGGCTCCATCATTATTCCCAGGCGTTGCAACTTGAATCCACTCATCGAGTCTCCTCGGTTTTTTGCTGAAGTTGCCGAGCTCACTTGTTGCCAAGGCAGGCAAGGATTGTCTTGATTACCACGTTGGTATCGTCCGGCCCCTTGACAGGAATTGAGACCACGCCTGCCTGCTCCGCCGGATAGTCGTTCCCGCCGGGGAACAAGGCATCCCCGATATAGACCATCTCGTTCAAAGAAATGTGGAGAGTGTCTTTCAGCTTTCCTATCCCGTAGGCTTTGTCAATGCCCGGCTTGGTAACGTCGATTGAGGTTGCACCGCCCATGCGGATAGAAAACTCAGGGATAAGCTTCTCCAGAATCGCCGTGATCTTCTTCCGCTTGGCAAAGTCGGGGTCCCACTTAACCTTTTCTTCCAATGGCGCCTGCTGGCCCAGCGCGGAGAATGTAACCTGACTTCCGCGGTCCTCAATCACTTCGCCCCAAACCTTTTTCGCGTGAAAGCCCGATTCACCTGCGGCCTTATTCAGAGAGTCGATGATCTTCTTTCTTTGCTCCGCAGAAAGATCCTCAGAATAAAGTTCCGTCCATTTCCGGTCGTATTGAAAGAACTTTGTCCCACAGGTCGGCAGCAGAGACAGATTCGCGAGATCGGCGTTATCGGGAAGATCGGCAAGAAGCTGTTTTTCAAACTGCTCCCACGCTCCTCCAGAGATCACTGCCACTTTGATGATGGCTAGAAGGTCGCGCAGCAGCCCCGCAGTCTCCGGCGCAAGAGACGACTTGCTGGGCGCAAGCGTACCGTCCAAATCAAACACAATCAGCTTTTTCATTTATCTTCCTGTCTGCGGTGCCGCTGCGCGGTTGATCTCTTGCACCATCAAGGAATCGCTATCTCCAGCAGGGTTGTCTCTCCGCTGGGTTGAAACGCGCATACTCCGGCCTCCGCCGGCAACAGCCAAACATCTCCCTTGCCAACCGAGTAGGGAATCTGGTTGTGTGTGACCTGGCCTGAGCCCGCGATGCAAACTAACACGCGCGGCTCTGCTGTAGCGCCCACGGGAAACGGGTCTTGGCCGATCAATCGACACAAGAGGAATGCAGGACAATCGAAGAGACTCTCGCGCTCCACGGGCGTGCTCGTCTCCACGCGCGCTGCAACCAGGCCAGCATCGCTCGCTCCGAAATCGATGCAGGCAAAGGCATGGTCGACCTGTAATGGCCGCGATGCTTTGGTCCTGGGGTCGATATGGCCCCAATCGTAAAGACGGAACGTCACATCGCTGTTTTGCTGAACTTCAAAGACGACAACGCCATCGCCCAGAGTGTGAACTGTTCCTGCAGGAATGAAGACGGCATCGCCCGGCTTAGGATGAATGCACACAAGGTGGTCCGCAATGGTCTCGTCTTCAAGAGAACTCCGCAAGATTTTCTCGGTCGTCCCCGATTTGAGGCCGGCATAGATTTGGCTGTCCTTTTCAGCTTCAATTACAACCCACGCCTCGGTCTTTGCTGTATCTCCCGCTGGAATCAATTCGGGGTGCGCGTCGCTGGGGTGCACCTGCACAGAGAGCATCGTTTGTGCGTCGAGAAATTTCAGCAGCAGCGGAAAGCGGGTAAAGCGCGATGCGAGCTTGCCCATCAGTGCTTCTCGCGAATGCTCCATCAACTGTCCAAGAGACTGTCCCTTCAGCGGTCCATTTGCCACCAGACTCTGGTGGTCAGCGCGGTCGCTCAGCACCCACGCTTCGCCGATGGGATCACTGCCGGGCAGAGGCTCGGAAAGCGTTTCGCCCAGTCGTCTGCCGCCCCACAGCCTGTACTGGTAAATGGGAGCGAAACGCAGGGGATAGAGCGGCATCTGGCTCATGATTCGCTTCCCGAGCCCTGACTAAGAAGGCATCTGCTCATTTTGACCTCAGTTAGACCCACCGGCTAGGAGCGCAAATTACTGATGGTAACGCGGAACCCAGGCGAGGTCGCCGCTGAGAACATAGATCGCGATCGCCGCAGCCAGGAAGAATGCGCCAATCCAGAAGCGCCAGTCACGATGCATGCGCCGCCAATACGGACCCGGATCCGGCTCGCCGATGTCGCTGCTGTTTCCTTCCGGGTTGTGCTTGTTCCCTGTCATTTCGTCTCCATCGCAGCGGTGTATTCGCCGCGTCGTGCCGCCTGATTGCATTGCGCCCGATGAAGGAGCGCCTGCTGCGCAATCTGGACATTCGCGTCTTGCCCGTGCCATGCCTCCAACGCAGGCTGCTGGATAGCCCGAGAAAACGAGAAGGCAACCGCCCATGGCAGTCGCGATTTGAATCTTTCATTCATGGCATTCAAGCGAGCCGAAGCCAGTTCCGCAGGTTGGCCGCCCGACAAGAACGCAATTGCAGGAACAGCCGCAGGAACGGCTCGCAGGAAGCAGTTCACAGTGGCATCGGCTACGACTTCCACTGTCTCCTGCGTGGTACAGGTCAATCCAGGGAGTACCATGTTCGGCTTCAGGATCATCCCTTCCAGCATGACTCTCTGCGCAAACAGTTCCTTGAATACCGTTCGCAGCAACTCGTCCGTGGTTTCGGAGCATTGATCCAGCGAGTGTTCGCCATCCATAAGAACTTCTGGTTCTACGATTGGAACCAGCCCGACTTCCTGGCACAGCGCCGCATAGCGAGCCAGAGCATGTGCATTGGCTTCAATGCAACCCCAGCTCGGGAGCCCATCGCCAATCGCAATGACGGCGCGCCACTTGGCAAAGCGCGCGCCCATTTGAAGATATTCCTGGAGCCGATCACGCAATCCATCGAGGCCTTCTGTGACCTTTTCACCTGGATGGGCGGCCAGTTCCCTGGCGCCTGTGTCCACTTTGATGCCGGGAATGATACCCGCATCAATGAGAACTTTGACAAAGGGTGTTCCGTCGGCCTTCTTCTGACGAATGGTTTCGTCGTAGAGGATTGCGCCGCCGATGAACTCCCCCAGCCCTGGCGTGGTCACAATCAATTCGCGATAGGCGCGTCGAGCTTCAACAGTCAGCGGAATTCCAAGTGCAGCGAAGCGCTTGTTGCACGTCGGATTACTCTCGTCCATCGCCAACAGGCCCTTGCCGTCAACAAAAAGAGCCTGCACTGTGTCCTTCAGTTGTTGTGTATTCATCTCAGGAATACTCCGATTTCGAACATTGTTTTTCGAGACTATCCTAGAGCGTCCGGCTTCCGTTTGTTTAGCCAACCGGCCCCACGCCTAACTGCCCAGTCTGAGTGGGCGTAAGAGGAAGTGAAGCTTCGCCCAGGCCGCCAATCGCAGCGCCCCTTGTTGCTCTTTCCTTCATCGCCTTTTCCTCGCCAAGACCCATGGTCAATGCCGTTAATCCGGCCAGACCGCCTAACTGCATCGATTCCACAGCTGTGCTGGGGACAATCACGATGGTCGAGTTCTGCTTCAGTCCTTCGTACAGCATGTTCATTGCTCTTAGATGCAGGGCGACAGGATTGTTCAAATAGGTCTTGGCCGCTTCGCCGAACTTCTCGGCCACCTGGCGCTCGGAGTCGCCCAGAATCACGCGGGCCTGGCGTTCTCTCTCCGCCTGTGCCTGCATCGACATAGCGTCTTCCAGAGCGGAAGGAATCAAGACGTCCTTCACTTCGACAGAGATCACGTTGATGCCCCAGGGCTCGGTCCGCACATCGATGATCTTCTGCAAGTCCACGCTGATCTTATCCCTGCCCTCCAGCATGTCGCCCAGCATCGTCTTGCCAATTACATCGCGCAAAGCCGTCTGCGCAGCCCAGTTGATTGCACTCTGATAGTCCTGCACATCGAGGGCGGCCTTCTTCGGATCGATGATCTTCCAGAAGAGGACGGCATCGACATCCACCGGAACCGTATCCTTGGTCAGCGTCTTCTCCGCCTTGAATGAGCTTGTAAGCACGCGTGTATCGAGCCAATAAGGGATGGATTCGACAATCGGAATGATCATGAACAATCCCGGCCCTTCAAGGGAGCGGAACTTGCCCAGGCGCAGGACAACAGCCTTGCTCCATTGATCGGCAACCCGAACAGCGGACGCAGCGATGTAGGCAATCGCAAAGGCGCAGGCAAGAACAACAATGGCTGTCCCGTCGGCCGACATGCGGTGAAAGGTGTAGGCGACCGCTGCGCCAATAGCGAGGATGATCGCGAAGATGAGTGCCGGGAACGAATTGTTTTGTCTCATGATGATTGCCTCTCGCGCCGCAACGCCTGCGCCAGGCTCATGAAAGTCTCGTCAGAGCCCTGCGCTCACGCCGTGCGACGGTGTTTGTCCTTAGACGAGAGCGGGCTCGCCATGGACGGTGTAAGAGCTGTGTTCCGTTCCCGCCAGGATGTCCTTCGCCTTTTCCACTGCGTCGGGAGTTCCGTGAACAACGAGAAGGAACTTGTCGGTCTTCAGCGCCACGTCGTACTTGAGCACGCTGTCTTTGGGGATGCCGATGCTCACCAAACCTGCGCCCACAGCACTTACGCCACCCACTACAACCGCGCCCTCAAGGCCCGCGATGATCCATCCGACTAACGGACCAGCTACCAGAATTGGACCGATGCCCGGAATGGCGAATGCGGCCGACCCAAAGAGCAAGCCCCAGAAGCCGCCCCAGAACGCTCCAACCTTGCCCCAGTACTTCATACGGTCGCCGGCGTTGTAATAGCCCACCACATGTTCGTCGGTGTGCTGATTCCTTGCTGCGATCGAGAGACTCTTCATGTCCACGCCGGCCTCCTGCAATTCCTTGATCGCATGTTCGGCCTGCTGGTGGGTGTCATAGATCGCCACTATAGAATTTGTGATGCTCATTGCTTTCCTTCTCCGTCCTTTTGTGTTGGTCAAAGTGAATGCAGGCCACAAAGCCGTACCGGCGGACGCGATTGAAATGACCGCTTGCGAAGGCGCCCGGACGAGTAACTTCCAGGAGACCTGCACAGGCCAGAAACAGAGCAAGGGAACTGGGCAAGAGAACTGGCAGATTGAGTCTCGCAGTTTGCATACGGGGAGTTCTGGTCAATTGAGGACACGCAATTGCCGGGGAGTCTATTGACCTGGTGACGCTGGCGGCGGTGCTCGGCCACTCCAGAATCCAGATGGTGCTCCGCTGCGCTCACCCCACGCAAGACCACCAGGTGAAGGCCATGGAACAACTGGAGCGGTTTAACGTAGAACCGCAGTCACATGGGTCGAGTAGCGCCGCCCGAGATTTGGAAGACAACCGGCCATGACTCTGTGAAGGCGGAAAAGGGGGACAAAATGCAAGTAGTCCGCACAAAAGTCCCCATAGGGGCAATTGCGGTCTTCGATGAGTTTGCTTGTAAGTTATTGAAAAGTTTGGAGGCGCGGGCCGGGATCGAACCGGCGCATAAAGGTTTTGCAGACCTCTCCCTTACCACTTGGGTACCGCGCCTTGGCAGGGCTGCCTTTATTTACTGCTTTCGCTCCACACCGCCGTAGCCAATCCGGGATGTACCGGAGGGCGGTTTGGAGCGGGAGACGAGATTTGAACTCGCGACCCTCGCCTTGGCAAGGCGATGCTCTACCACTGAGCTACTCCCGCTTGTTGCAGAACTAAGTATACCGGGGCGGGCGAAATGCGGTCAAACCAACCGCGGCCCGGAAGACGGTTCGGATTGAGCGGCTTGCACGGGGGGCATGGTAAGCGGCGGCATCTGACCGTTGCCCCTCTCTTCGCGCACAATCTGGCCATCGCGCATGTAGAGGATGCGGCCGGCAACGGCAGCGGCCTCGGGGTTGTGGGTGATCATGAGGGTGGTCTGACCGAGCTCCTGATTGGAGCGCACCAGCATTTGGAGCACTGCTTCGGAGTTCTTTGTGTCAAGGTTGCCGGTGGGCTCGTCGGCGAGAACGATGGCAGGCCGCGTAACGAGCGCGCGGGCGATGGCGACACGCTGCTGCTCGCCGCCGCTCAACTCGGAAGGACGGTGCTTAAGGCGGCCCTGAATCGAAAGAAGGTCGCTGAGATGGTCGAGGTAGTTGATGTCGAGCGGGCCTTTGCGGCCGCTCACGGCCCAGGCGATCTCGATATTGCCCATGGCGGAGAGGGTGGGGAGCAGATTGAACTTCTGGAAGACAAAGCCGATGCGATTTTTGCGGAGGCGGGTGCGCTCAGCATCGTCAAGAGTGGCGAAGTCGACGCCATCGATGACGACGCGGCCCTGGGTGGCCTGGGTAAGGCCGCCGAGCAGGTAAAAGAGCGTGGATTTTCCTGAGCCGGACGGTCCGACGATAGCGACAAACTCGCCGGGCTGAACGCTGAGGGAGATGCCCCGGACGGCAGTCACTTGAAGGCGACCCGCGGCATAAACCTTGACCAGGTTTTCGGCGAGGATGATGGGCGAAACGGGATCGGACGGCACCTGTCCATTGTAAATGCGACGCGAGAGCGGTTGCTCCCATAGAATGGTTATGCACCAATCTCAAAAGCAGGAACCCAGTAAATGACAACCGATTTGAAGTCAAAACTTGCCACCAGCGTTGAAGCGGCCGCCGCAAAGGCAGGCCTGGTCCTCATCTCTTCCAGCCAGGGAACGGATTTTCACGGGAAGCCTACAGCCGTGTTCGAGCTTGGACTGCCCGCGGGGGAGACAGCGGGACGCACGCTGAAGCTTGAGCTGAGCGAAGCATTCGATTTCGACAAGGCAGAGATGCTGCCGACGATGACCTCTCACCTTGCGGGTGAGGCGAAGAGGCTTAAGAATCCGCGGCCCGATTGCTACGTGACGCTTGGCGGGTTGCCGATTGCGTTTGGGAAGTTTGAGTGGCCGTTCCACACATCCACTTCCGGTGCGGACACTTACATTGTGCACGGCGAGATGCATCTGGCCGATGGCGGCGCACACAATCTGCATGCCAAGGTGGCGGCGGCGGTGACGCTGACGTTTGCGGAGATTGTACCGGCGATGGAGCAGCCCTTTGCGGAGACGTTTGTCTACAACGCGATCCGCAAGACGGTGGACTACGGTCAGCTAGAGTTTGTGAAGAGCGGCAACCGCCAGCCTGTGCCTGTGACCACGCGCTACTACAGCCGCTGGCAGAAGAGGTTTGTGTTTACCGAGACGGACGACGCGGAGCGGCTGCGCTACCTGCTGTCGAAGGTCTATTGGCTCTCTGGCGTTCTAGGTGAAAGCAATCCGGTGTGGATTGCCGATCCGCGCGACGCGCAGTACCTGAACACGACCGAGGCTGACCTGCTGCGGATGGCGGGACACGAAGCGGGCGAGGGGTTGATGGTGGTGGAGGGTGAGTTCGCCGCCGCAACGCCCAAGCTGATGGAGCGGGCTGCAGACTACCAGGCGGCGCTCGAGGCGGCGCTTGACTTCACCAAGCCGAAGTTCAATGAATCGATGCGGTCTGGCCACGCGAACATGTAATGCCGCAGTCGAACGTGCAGCGCCTTGATTGGGCGGGCCCGTTTTTTACAGTGAGCCTCCGCAGGACGAGCAGAACCTTGCCCCGGCGGGGTTTGTCTGGCTGCAGCGTGTGCACGCACTGAGAGTGCTGGGCTGGGACATTGCAGTGGGTGGCACGTTCACTGTGACGTTCAAGGGCTGGCCCCAGGCGGGCATTGGCATGCCCAGCGCGGCGGCGATGCCGGCGGCCTGAATGGCGTTGAACTCGCGCACACGGCCGGGCATGAAGAAGCACTCGATGAAGCCGAGGATCCAGGTGATTCCGGTCCAGGAGAAACACAGGTAGAGGATGCCCAGGCCGGTGCGGCGCAGATAGAAGTGGTGCACGCCGAAGCCGCCGAGGAAAAGGGCCAGGAGAACGCCGACAACCTCGTCGCGGCGGACAGCCTCGTAGTGCTGGTAGAAGATGGCTTGCGGGTTGGGATAGGCTGCGGTGGCCATGGTGGCTCTCCTCGGGTAAGGCCCGCTCGGTACAGTGATTGGCGGGCTCTGCGATTCAGATTACACAGTCAGGATACGCAGTTGGGTGGAGGGTGGTTCCCGAGGGCGGATCCTGGACTGGCTTTCGGAGCGGGTTTCAGACGGCGCATGGTGTGCAATGTGAAGCAGCGCGGCGGTCGGGGCGATGGATCAGAATGGACAGATGGATACTCGATTGAATGCGGCGATGGGGGGGAGCTTTGCAATTGGCGGCGACCTGACCGTGAACAGGCTGGGCTACGGAACCATGCGGCTGGTGGGCGAGGGCGCGTGGGGCGAGCCGGATGACGCGGCGAACGCGCGGCGAGTGCTGCGGCGCGCGGTCGAGCTGGGCGTGAACCTGATCGACACGGCCGATGCTTACGGGCCAGAGATTGCGGAGCGGTTGATCTGCGAGGCGCTGTGGCCGTACCCGGCGGGACTGGTGATCGCGACCAAGGGCGGCATCACGCGGCAGGGTCCGGCAAAGACGGAGTACGTTGGGCGCGCAGGCTATCTGATTCAATGTGTGGAGATGAGCTTGCGACGGTTGAAGCTGGACTGCATTGAGCTTTACCAGTTGCATCGGATCGATCCGCGGACACCGATTGAAGAGAGTCTCGGCGCGCTGAAGCGGATGCAGGAGCAGGGCAAGATCCGGCACATCGGGCTGAGCGAAGTAACGCCGGCAGAGATTGAAGATGCTGGGAGAATCGTGAAGGTTGTGACTGTACAGAATCGATACAGTCTGGCGGACCGGCGCAACGAGGAGACGCTGGCGTACTGCGAGAAGAACGGGATCGGGTTCCTGCCGTGGTACCCAATGGCGGGCGGGAAGATGCTGAAGGCGGATCACCCGTCGGCGCAGGCGTTGGCTCGTATCGCGGAGAAGCATGGGGCGAGTGCGGCGCAGCTCTCGCTGGCGTGGCTGCTCAAAAAGTCGCCGGTGATGCTGCCGATTCCGGGGACGTCGAAGGTGGAGCATCTGGAGCAGAACGTTTCGGCGGCGGCAATCAGGCTGAGCGCAGAAGATTGCGTAGACCTTGATGGAATGTTTCGGAGTTAGGCTCTTGTCTGGGTTGTCGGGCTGTCGGGCTTGATGCGTTTTTTCCTTCCTCTTCGTCGTCGTCCTCCGATTCGGTGTCTTCGAAGTCTTCACAGATGTCCAGATGGGGGCAGTTGCCACAATCCTCGGGTTCGTAGCAGCGGACTTTTTCGGGGGCAAGGTCGTCGCCATCTTTGGTTCGAGTTTGGGCCTCCACCCCGAACATGGGGAGGATATTGGTCTTGCGTTCGACGTTTTGGGAGGCGATCTGGAGTCCGTAGAGGATCAGTCCTGCGCGGCGCGGGTCGCTGCGGCGACCTTCGCTCAGGATGACAGCGTTGAGGGATTGAGGGTTGCGACTTAGCGAGGATGTGCAAGGGAGCAATTCCCTTCTCGGCGGGGTACCTGGCAGCGAGCGTTGCGGATTTTTTGATGGCCGGACGCATTTTTGGGGTGATATTCTGCGTTAACTCCAAGGGCTGTACGTCCAAGTGATATCGACCGGAAGCCCTTCGCCTCAACTCCCCCAACCTTTAGATCCCCCATCTAAGGAGATAGTCAATTGAATCGCAAAAGAGGAATGCAATTCCTTATCGTGGCCGCGGTGTTTTCAGTCGCGGCTCTGCATGTTCAGGCGCAAAACCTGCTCACCCGTCATGTGCGGGAGGCTGTTCGAACAGGCGAGGCGCCGGCGCTGGCAGAGATGCCGGGCGGCCAGACGATGCAGTTAGACGTGGTGCTGCCGTTGCGCGATCCGGCAGGGCTCAAGGCGTTTTTGCAACAGGTTTATAACCCGGGCAGCCCAATCTACAGGCAGTTTCTAACGCCGGAGCAGTTCACTGAGAGGTTTGGGCCGACGCAGGCAGACTACGACGACGCGGTGAGTTACCTGAAGGAGAGCGGACTCACAGTGGTTGGCGGAAGCCGCGACGGGATGGAGATCCAGGTCAAGGGATCGGTTTCGGCGGTGAACCAAGCGTTCCACGTGGTGATGCAGACCTACCAGCATCCGACGGAGGCGCGAACGTTTTATGGGCCCGACCGCGAGCCGACGACGGACCTGCATTTTGCTCTGTGGCATGTGTCAGGGCTGGACAACTACTCGATTCCGCATCCGATGCTGGAGAAGCGGAGCGACTACGCGGCGGCGCACGGGCTGACATCTGACGCGGTGGTAAGCCATGCGACGACGGGTTCGGGACCGTCGGCGTCGTACCTGGGCAGCGATATGCGCGCGGCCTACTACGGAGGCACGGCACTGACGGGTGCGGGGCAGAACCTGGGCTTGCTCGAGTATGTGGGGACGGATCTGGCCGATCTGAACACCTACTACAAGAATGTGGGGCAGACGAACAGTGTGCCTATTACGCTGCTGTCGACGGACGGGACGAGCACGAGCTGCGTGTACACGCGGGCGGGGGGCAAATGCGACGACACGGAGCAGACGCTGGATATGACGCAGGCTCTGGGAATGGCACCGGGACTGGCGAGCATGGTGGTGTACATCGGATCGACGGATACGGCGATTATCAGCGCGATGACTACGCACAGCCCGCTGCCGACAACGATCGGCTGCTCGTGGGGCTGGACGCCGGACGATCCGACCACGCTGGACCCTTATTTTCAAAAGATGGCGGCGCAGGGGCAGAACTTTTTTGCAGCGTCGGGGGACAGTTCGACATGGTCCGCGAGCAATGAGGCATGGCCGGCGGACGATGCGTATGTGGTAGCGGTTGGCGGCACAGACCTGGTGACGGCGAGCGCCGCGGGGCCGTGGAAGTCAGAGACGGCATGGGTCGACTCGGGCGGCGGAGTTTCGCCGGATGGGATTGCGATTCCGTCGTGGCAGCAGCTCTCCGGCGTGATCAACTCCAGCAACAAGGGGTCGACGTCGCTGCGGAACGGACCGGATGTTTCGGCAAACGCGAACTTCACGTTCTACACCTGCTCCGACCAGACGGCTTGCCTGGCGAATAGCTACGGCGGCACGAGTTTTGCGGCGCCGATGTGGGCGGGCTACATTGCGCTGGCCAACCAGCAAGCGGTGGCGAGCGGCGGGAAGACGCTTGGATTCATCAACCCGACGATTTACGCGCAGAACGTGACGCCAGCGTATGCGACGGATTTCCACGACATAACGAGCGGGACGTCGGGGAGCTACTCGGCGACGACGGGCTTTGACCTGGTGACGGGTTGGGGCAGTCCGAATGGAGCGGCGCTGATCAATGCGCTGGCTCCGACGAGCACGAGTCCGGCTTTCGCGATCTTCTCATCGCCTGGGTCGGTCTCTGTGGTGCAGGGCAGCAATGGAAGTTCGACCATTTCGACGACGGTCAGCGGCGGGTTTAACTCGGCGGTGGCGTTGTCGGCGAGCGGACAGCCCGCTGGTGTGACGGTGAGCTTCAGCCCGTCGTCGATTGCGGCTCCGGGATCGGGGTCGTCGACGATGACATTGGCTGTGGCGGCGGGCACGACCGCCGGCACGTACACGATTACAGTGACGGGAACTGGCGGCGGGATTACTCACACGACGACGGTGACCCTTACGGTGACTGCGGCGGTGGCGGGCAGCTTCAGTCTTTCGGTTTCGCCGAGTTCGGGATCGATCAATCGAGGGACGACGGGCTTCGCGGTGGTGACGGTGACGGCAACGGGCGGATTCGATGCGCCGGTTACGCTTTCGCAGACCGGGCTTCCAAGTGGAGTGAGCTGGAACTTCAGTCCGTCATCTATTACGGGAACGGGAACGTCGGATTTCAACTTGACGGTTCCATCGAATACGCCTACAGGGACTTATACGGTCACGATCACGGGGACGAGCGGAAGCACTTCACATTCGACTACACTCACGCTGACGGTCAAGCTCCATTTTGGATGAGGCTGCGGGGTTCGATTGAAAGAGCGAACGGATGGAGAGAGCCGCAGCGCTGGAAGGGGCTGCGGCTCTTTTTGCGGCGGCTTTGGTTGTGCGGGCTCGCGTTGAAGCAAGGGACTCGAGTTGGGCTGCGGGGATGAGATAGTCAGTTCAATCCGCTGCGAGAGATATTCGCTCCTGGAAGGCCAAGGCTAATCAGTAGCGCGGAATCGATCTCTGCCATGGTTTCCGTTGAGAGGGTGCCAAGGATCTTCTTGAATCTGCGTTGATCGACGGTGCGAATCTGATCGCAGAGAGCATAGCTATCCTTGGTTGTTCCGCCGTCGCCCTTCTTGATCAGTATGTAGATCGGCGAGGGGGCGAGGATGTGCGCCGCGTCGGTGAGCGGGACAATGATGGTAGTTGATGCAAAGCGGTTGCCAACGTCGTTCTGCACGACAACGCAAGGCCGTGAGCGGCCCTGCTCGTGTCCGACAACGGGGTCGAGCGAGACCTCGACGACCATGCCACGAAAGGGCTTGCCCGCCATCAGAATCCCTCACGGTCGATGTGGGCGAATTCTTCGGC